>Ga0335075_10007657_pt1 | contig 16604 bp, 9 predicted proteins | sample Lox_Sample_24_FD_206723 | JGI IMG/M metagenome (GOLD analysis project Ga0335075, IMG submission 206723) | Soil microbial communities from Loxahatchee National Wildlife Refuge, Florida, United States - Lox_Sample_2.4 | ecosystem: Environmental > Terrestrial > Soil > Wetlands | place: USA: Florida...
AGCGCGCTCGCGCTCCCCTGCGGGTCGCGGCTAAACGAAGATGAGGGAGGGGGAAGTCATGGTGTTAGGATGCTTTGAATGGTTGATACTGCTGGGAATCTTCATCATCGTGGCCCGCCTCGTTCGCCGCCGCGACCTTCGCTGGCTCTGGGACAGCGGGCTACTCCTTCTTCGCCGCGCTCGCCGTCTCTCGGGCGTGAAACTGATTCTTGCTTCTCTTCTCGTCGGCTTGCTGTTCGTTTTTGTGCTGGTGTCAGTGGAAGGCACCCCCAAAACATGGATTAACGAATTTCTGGTATTCTCGCTGTTCTGGGCGGCGATCCTCCTCTTCTTCTGGGGACTCGCTACTTTGCTCTGGTCGCTATTCCAGAGCGTTCGGTGGGTGGACTGCCCGCCCATCGGCCTCCTGAAAGATTTCTTGGCCGACCGTTTGTCGTTGACCGCGCGCAGGCGATTAGCCGCGCATCTGGAAGCCTGCACCGCTTGCCAGCATCGCGTCGAAGGGCTGACCGCCGGACACAATTCCTGGCCAAGCATGGCCCACAAACTGAGCGAGCGGCCGCCTTCACCGGAGCCGGCCTTGCGAAAACTCATGGACAAGCTGAAGGAAGGCTATGAGGGAGCGACCAGCGACGAGGCGGCGTTCGCCGGCGACCTGCCCCTTGGTTTCCTCAGTCCGTCCGATAAGCCGGGACAGCTCGGCCGGCTGGAACGCTATGAAGTGCTGGAAGAGATCGGTCGCGGCGGCATGGGAGTGGTCCTGAAAGCCTTCGATCCGTCGCTGCATCGCGTCGTGGCCATCAAGGTGTTGGCGCCGCAGCTGGCCACCAGCGGCGTCGCCCGCAAGCGCTTCCTGCGCGAAGCCAAGGCCGCCGCCGCCGTCACCCACGATCACATCGTCACCATCCACGCTGTCGATGAGGCTAATGGGTTGCCGTATTTGGTCATGCAGTACGTCGCTGGCCAATCGCTGCAAGATCGTATCGACAAGGACGGTCCCCTCGAATTGACGGAGATTCTGCGCATCGGCATGCAGACCGCATCCGGCCTTGCGGCGGCACACGCCCACGGCATCGTGCATCGCGACATCAAGCCGGCCAACATTCTCCTCGAAGAAGGCGTGCAGCGCGTCAAGATCACCGATTTCGGCCTGGCGCGAGCGATGGACGATGCCAGCCTGACGCAGAGCGGCTTCGTCGCCGGCTCGCCCTTGTACATGGCCCCAGAGCAGGCCCGCGGCGAAGCGCTGGATCATCGCGCCGACCTGTTCAGTCTCGGCAGCGTGATTTATACGATGTGTACCGGCCGTCCGCCGTTTCGCGCGGCCAACACCTTGGCCGTGCTGCGCCGCGTCTCCGAGGACCGACCACGCCCCATCCGCGAAACCAATCCGGAGGTTCCCGATTGGCTCGCTGACATCGTGGCCAAGCTGATGGCCAAGGATCCCACCGAGCGTTTTCAATCCGCTGCCGAGGTCGAGGAAGTGCTGGGCAGACAGCTGGCCCAGCTCCAACACGCCGCCTCGTCCGCCCGCGCCGGCGGGTACGAATAGCGATGTCGCCGGCTTGCCCACGAGCCTGACGATCTGTCCTTCCTGCGGTGCCAGCTTGCACGTGCCCGAACGCATGGTGGGCAGCATCGTCCATTGCTCCGAGTGCGGCAAGCCATTTCATGTCGAGGAAGGCTCGGAGGTGATGCAAGTGGCGCGGCCGGCACGTTGGCCGATGACACCGCGCTACCATGGACGGGGCAGGCGCCGCGGCTGCCTGTGGCTCGCCGTCGGTTGCGCGGCCGTGCCGCTCGTGCCGATTTTGCTCTTCATTGTATACGTCTCGCTTACCAACCCACCGTCGCGGCCGGCCATAACAACCGCGGAATCGAAGCCTCCTCAAGAACCCGTTCGCACTCCGCAATACTGGATGGCGACGTTGAATGGTCTTCCTCCTGGAGCGAGCATGTTCGGAACGATCGATCCCAGTGCGAGTGAGCCACGGGAACCGATCAATCTCGACAACGCCTTGATACAATCGATGGTCCGCTTGGTCGTGTCAGGGGAAGCGGCCAACCAGCTGACCTCGGAAAACCTTGGCCGCATTCAGATCGACCGCCTCGCCCTGGGCTACTATGGAGAATCAAAGACGAAGGATGCCCAAGTGGTCGTCCACCTGACGGGGACCGACCTAGACGGTCACAAGCGGATTGTCGATTTTCTCCGCCACAGCACTGGGGAAAAGGTCCAGATCGAGGAATTGGATAGAAAGATGGGAGCGAACGGGCCTGTTTGCATCAGCAGCTCGGAATGGCCATTCGCTTTGAAAATCCTCGACGATCACCACGCTTACCTGGCTGCCTCCCTGAACCGGGACGCCAAGGGGTCCCAACATCGGAAACTACTGGATCCGTTGCCGGCGGCCGGCATCGGCGCCGGCTACAATCCTCCTTGGATCAAGAACGCCCTGTCCTCCAATTCCTACGGTATCGGCTTTTTCATGGGCGAAATCCCGGCCGAATGGCGCAGGCACCTGAAGGAAGCGCTGAAACTGCGTGAATGCCCTCGCAGCTTCGTCTGCCACCTGGCAAGAGACCCTTGGTGGATAGGAGGAATTCCTCCTTCTCCTCTTCCTCCCGACAAAGGGGCTCTCTTCCTCTATCTGACCCTGAATGTGGAAAAGGCTGGGGCAGACCAACGCTTGCGCGACGACCTGGAGAAATGGCGTCCACAAGCCCTCCGCGACTTGCAAACCTGGTTTCCGGCACTGAAACGCGATCGGCAAGTCTCGGCGCTGCTCGGACAAATCCTGAACGGCATGCGTTGGAAGGCCAACGGCCACAGCGTCCAAACGCAGGTGCGGATTCCCGCTCAAGTCTGGAAAGCTCTGAGCAAAGCGCGCTGATCGGCGGAACAAGCTCCGTTGTGTCGATTCACGCACTCCGCCGCAGCGCCCGCAGCTCGGCCTCGCGCAGGGCACGGCGACGCTCGGCGGCGGTCTGCTCAAACAGCGTGCGATACAGGGCCGCGTGCGTCTCCGTGAAGGCAGCTCCTCGCCGGCGCATGACCTCCGACGCCGTGTGCAACAACGCCGGCAGCTCGGCACGATCCGTCAGCGTCTCATTCCACCAGCTGCCGAAGGATGGGATGTATTTCGGCAGCAACCGGCCGGGCAACAGATTGCAGAAGACGCCAGCGTTGGTGCCGGTGTTCAGGAGCGTACCAAGGCCGGCCTTCGTGTGATCGCCGAGGAAACAGCCCACCTTCGTCAGGCTCGTGTTCACGCGCCGGCCGTTGACCGTGACGCTGATTTCGCCATAGTCGTTCCGTAAATCACTGTTCTGCGTGCCGGCGCCGAGGTTCACCCATTCGCCGAGGTAGGCATGGCCGAGGAAGCCGTCGTGATACTTGTTGCTATGCCCCTGCACGATGCTGCACTCGATTTCGCCGCCGATGCGGCAATCCGGGCCGAGCGTCGTGCCGGCGCGAATCTTGGCGCCGTGGACCTGTGTGCGCGGACCGATGAAGCACGGCCCCTCCAAGCGCGTGAAGGCGGTGATGACGGCATCGTGTTCGATGACGATGGGACCGTGTGTCGCATCCGCGACGATCATTGGATCCAGCCGCGCCGACGGATGAATCCGGACATACTCGCGCGGGCCGACGATCGCCAGGCCGGGATGCGTGCCGCCGCTCGATTCTCCCTCGAAGGGCGGCCCCGCCGTCTGCCAGTCGGCGAGGATCTGCTCGCCGTTGTGCTGCACCAGCTCCCATAAATAGCGAATCATTCGTCCGCCGGCGGGACGCCGCGGCAGCGTCGCTTTCCAGGTATTCAGGCAATCCTCAAGCGTGTCCGGCGAGCAATCGGCTAGCTGTTCCGGCTCGACCACCGCATAAGCGATGTCGTCGTGTACTAGCGCGACGCAAGGCCCGGAGAGAGCGGTCAGCACAAGCGGGATAGAGGGCGGCAGCCAACGGCCGTTGACCAGGATGACCGGTCCGGCTCGCAGCCAGCCAAGATCGTTGACCGGCACGGCCGGGGAGTGCAGTCGGCAGAGATCGGCCAGGTGAGGGCGGACGAGAACGCCTCGGGGCCCTGGCGGGAAGAAGCGGCTTTGTTTGGCGGCCAGCGAGGATAATCCGCACAGCAGCTCAAAGACCGGGCGAGTCAGGCTCAGCGGCTCCAGATCCAGGGCGCCGCGATCTTCAAATAGGCAGACACGCATGACCTCATCCTTTCGGTCATTCAGTGCCGAGATGGAAACAATCACCATCCTGGTGAAAGGAGCGATTATACCCGGATACCGGCAAGACAGCCAAGAGCGAAGACGAACGGAAACGGAGGAAGCGCGACAACGTCGGGAAGCTCGGCGGATCTGTGCCGGCACAGCCGGCGCTGTCAAGTTAAGCCGCTTTCGGCTGAGGGAATGGAGAGAGGAGGTTATTCGGCGGATCGATAGCGGATCAGGGTGACGTGATTGCCGCGATCGTTGAACCGCACCCTGGCGGCATAGCGATGCATGAGCAACAGGCCGCGCCCACAAGGCCGCTCCAGGTTTTCCTGCTGACACGGATCCGGCACATGATGCGGATCAAAGCCGTCTCCTTCGTCCTCGATCTCCGTCCGAACGAGATCGCGGGTCACGTGACAGCGGACGGAAACTTTCTTGGTCGGATCGTTGCGGTTGCCGTGCTTGACCGCGTTGCAAATGGCCTCGTCGAGGGCCAGCCGCATGGCGAACACGTCCGCGCGGGCGTAATCGGCGGCATGCATGGCGTCGGCCACCGCCGAAACCACGGCCTCGATTTCCGAGAGCGTCCGCAAGGTCGTCTCCTGCCGCCAGCTGCACATGTCCTGTTCTGCCAACCCCTCCGTGCTCACCGATGCTCTCCTCGCCTGCGGCCAGGGCGACCGGTACAGCATGCTGTGATTTGATATAAACAAAACATTCAGTTATGTCAAAAGAAGAATGGAAGAAGCGAGCGCCCTGGAAATGGCCGCTTACGTTGTTTGTCGGCCGTTGCCCAGGCGCCGGCCACGCACCGAATACGGGAACAGTTTCTCTTGGATCAGATTTCCAGCATCATCGAACGGCAGCGGCTGACAATCGCCTGTCACTTCCAGATACAGGTTCTTCCGCGCTTCTTCGACCAGTGGCGCCGAGACCCATAATTCCTCGACTTCCAGCGTGTTCGGGATGATTGCCATCCGCACCGCCTCTCGATCCGGCTGCCAGCAAGTATCCAGGCCCGCCGCGATGCACTCGCGATCGGTCGGAAAGGCGAACGGCAATTGCGAGCGGCGAAGAAAGCATGCCGTCAGATTGTTCATGCGAAAGGGCACTGGATCGATGGCGGCGAGCAGACGCTCGGTGGCCAGGTCGGCGATGCCGCAGCCGGTGCCGTTGCCGTGGCTCTCCGGCGACAGATCGAGGGCGCAGATGCGCGTGATCTTCGGCGCTTCCGGCTCCGGCTGCGTTTCGATCAGCAGCCGGCCGACCACGTTGGGATCGATGCCCGCACCGCTGTAGTTCTTGCCGATCTCGCCGATGATCAGTAGATCGAGCTGCTCGAACGGCAGCCGGCCCATCAGGCCGCGCGCCTCGTCGAGCAAACGCGGCTCCACGTCGAACAGCTCGTCGCGATCGACCACTTGCAGACGCGCCGTCTGCTCGCGGGCGTTTTCCAGGATGGCCAATCCGCCGATGAATGGCGTTTTCTCGACGATGACACGCGCCGTCTCCGGCAGCATGTCGCGCAGACCGCGGAAGCCCCAGCGGTGATGCTGCGAAGCGCCGTCGCGCTTACCCAGACCAATGACGAGCATCTTGGCGATGCCGCTCTCGAAGCGGCCGCGAAAATCGGTGTGCAATTTAATGCGCGAGACGGTGACGACGGCGTCGGCCTCCAGGGCGTTTTTGTCCCACCACACCGGCTCGCCCCAGCTGTTGACACCGATGCGCACGGCGGTCATGTCGGTCTTCACCGGCACGCCCAGCGCCTGCTCGCTGATGCCGTATTCGCCCAGCAGCTGGCGCTGGCCGGCCGCCGTGGCGCCGCCGTGACTGCCCATCGCGGCCACGATGAACGGCTGCGCGCCGAGATCGCGCAGACTGTCGAGGGTGGCGCGGACGATGACGGCCAGGTTGGCGATGCCGCGGCTGCCGACGCCGACGGCCACGCGACTTCCGCGGCGGATGCGGCCGGCCACGCGCGACTCGCGCCACTGCCTCCGTACCTCGGCGGCGACATCGGTAATCGCGGGCTGAGGGGAAGTCTGGTGAAGGGGGGCCAAATACGGGATGTCCACGGCCGGAAATCTCCTCAGGGAACGATGGTGCTTTCGACTCAGCGATCTACCTATTTTAGCGAATTCGCCCACACGTGCGAAATCGCAAACGGTTTCGGAATCACTCCGCGTTGACCCGGAAAGGGCCATACCGTAGTATCCGCCCGCTTAAGTCCGTTTTGCGACGCTTCGCAGAAGCGTCGCGGGCAAGGACGCTTCTGCGAAGCGTCGCTAAACGAAGCGGTCAGGACCCGAAACATGGCCTGGCGGAAGTGGCTCGTCCGAAGTCTGGTTTTTTCCGTCCTGGGTCTGGCAACCCTCGCCGCCCTGCTGTACGAGGCATGGACCAATCCCAGCGCCGTTCGCCGTCAGGTGCTGGCCAAATTGCACCAGGAATTCATCGGCGCCACTGCCAGCCTCGACTCCGCCCGGCTGCGTCTGCTTGGCGGCATCGTTGTCCGCGACCTACGCATGGCGCGGCGCGACGAGCTGGATCGCGGCGATTTCCTCTACGTCCCCTCCGCCGTCATTTATCACGACAAGGAGCATCTGCTCGACGGCACGCTCGGGCTTCGCAAGATCGAGATGGATCGGCCGCACGTCCGTATCGTGCGCGAACGGGACGGCCGAATCAATCTCTCCGGCCTGCTCAAGCCGCCCGATCTCAAGGTCCGCGTGCCCACGCTGATTATCCGTCAAGGGACCATCGTAATTGAGGACCGGGGGCTTGCCGGCGACAATGTGCTGCTGGAAATCAAGGACGTGAGCCTGACCGTCGTGAACGATCCGCTGAGCACGCTCGTCATCGAGGGCGGCGGACAGACGGACGCGCTCGGCACAGTGCAAATCCATGCCCGCTTCCATCGACCCACGGACGCGACGAGCGCGATCCTGGAGCTGCCGGAAGTGCAAGTCGGCTCGCCGCTGATGCAGCGTCTGGCCGGCATCTGCCCGGATGCCGTCCGCAACATCCGCGAGCTGACCGGCACCGCCCGAATTCACACGACGCTGATTTATCGGCCCGATATTGCCGAGCCGTGGACCTACGATGTCCGCTGTGAGCTGAAAGACGGAGCATGGCAACACGTAGACCTGCCGATTCCGCTCCGGCACATCCAGGCTTCGCTACGCTGCATCAATGGCCGAATCCCTTACGCCAAGCTGCGCGCCCAGGTGGGAACGGCGTCTCGCCGGTCAGTGCCGGCCAGCGTCCAACTGGATCTCTGGAACCTGGTTTGGCCGAAAAAGCCCCCCCGGTGCATCGAAGATATCGTCGCCAGGCTGGAAGCGAAGATCGAGCACCTTCCAGTGAAAGCCAGCTTTTTCGAGCACTTGCCGCCCGCGTGCAAGAAGATCCAGACAACCTACAATCCGGCCGGTCCCGTCAGCTTGACCTACGCATTCCGTCGCTCGGATGCGGAACACTGGGAGAAACACTGGACGATCCAGCCCGAAGGCATGTCGGCGGAATTCGAGGATTTTCGTTACCCCATCGACGGCATCACCGGGAAGATCACCCTGGATACGGCCAGCGATCGCGACGACTACATTCGCGTCGATCTGGTCGGTCGAGGCCCGAATCGTCCGCTGACGGTGCGCGGCTTCATTGAGGGCGACGGGGCGAGCGAGGTGGATCTGACCATCGCCGCCGACGACGTGCCGGTGGATCACCAGCTGTTTTTGGCGTTGCCTCCGAAAAGCCGCGAGCTGGCGCGGAGGTTCCTGCCGTCGCGCAGCCGGGAGCTGGGTCTGCCCGATCATCCGCTGGAGCAGGTGCAGCCGGCCGGATTGGCGAACATCAAGGTGTTCGTCCGCCGCCCGCGCGGCCAGGAAACGTTCGCCAACCGTTATCTTCTCACCTTCCACGATACGTCGCTGAAATACGACCTTTTCCCCTATCCGCTGGAGAAAGTAACGGGTGTTCTGGACATTCAGCCGGATCACTGGGAGTGCCGGGATTTTCACGGCAGCCACAAGGGCGGCGAAATCCGGGTGAACGCCGGCTCGTTCCGCGTGCGCGCCGCCGAGGCTCGCGCCGTTGTACCTGCCGCTGGGCAGGCGCCCCCCAGCGACAACATCCTGCCGGAGAGCCGGGGGCCGCAGCAAGAGTGCGTCCAGGTCGCCATCCACGGCAAGAACATTCTGCTCGATTCGGAGTTCGAGCAGGCGCTGTCGCCCAAGGAAGGCCCCGACCGCAGCGCCCTGCGAACCGCGTGGTCGATGCTCGCGCTGCGCGGCCGGCTCAGCTTTGAGTCGATCGTCATCGATCGTCCCGAGCAGCCGCAGGACATCGATGTCGCCGTCGAGATCAAGGGCTGCTCCATGCAGCCGGACTTCTTCCGCTATGCCATGAGCGACCTCAGCGCCAAGGTCCGCTACAAGCAAGGGCTTGTCCATGTCAAGGATGTCCGCGCCCGCCACGGCGACTGCCGGCTGGGCTTGAACGAGGCCAAAATCCTCCTCAAGCCGGAGGGAGGCTTCACGGCCTGGTTCACGGACATTCGCGGGGACGATTTGCTGCCCGACGCGGAGTTTCTGCGCGCGCTGCATCCGTCGCTGCGGCGCGGCGTGGAGCCTTTGCAGCTCTGCAAGCCGCTGGATGTCAAGACCTCGCTGGTGCTGGACGAGCCGGCGCTGCCGGGCGAGCCGATGAAAATCTGGTGGGACGGCGGCGTCTCGTTGAAAAAACAAGTCTTTCAGGCCGGCGTGGAGATCTCCGATGTGGACGGCGTCATCTGGTGTCGCGGCCATCACAATGGCCGGCAGATCGAGGGGCTTAAGGGCAACGCCGTGCTCGAACGGGCCAGCATTCTCGGCCAGCCCTTTACCGGATTGCAGGGACGCCTGGAGGTGGCCCCGGAAACGCCGGACATTCTGTCGCTGTACGATCTCAAGGCCAACCTGTTCGGCGGCTTCGTCGGCGGCGAGGCCCGCTTCACCTTCAGCTCGCCCCCGCGCTACGAGGTCAAGCTCGACGCCCTGCGGGTGAAGCTGGAGGAATTCGGCAAGCACAACCAGCTTGGTCCCGATGCGCAGCTTCAGGGACCGGCCCGCGCCTCGCTGCACCTGACGGGGGAGGGCACCGATTTGAGCGGTCTTCGCGGCAACGGTCGTGTCGAGGTGGCGCACGGCAAGATGTATCGCCTGCCGCTGCTCTTGGATTTGCTCAAGGCATTCGGCCTCCGTGTGCCGGATCGAACCGCTTTCGAGCAGGCGCGGATGATCTTCGGCATCGAGGGACCGCAAATGCGCGTTCACGAGCTGGACTTGATCGGCAACGCCATCAGTCTGCGCGGTCAGGGCACGCTCAATCTCGACGGAAGCAATCTCAACCTCGATTTCAGCGCCGACTGGGGACACATGCCGCAAATGCTGCCGCACCCCGTCAGCGATTTCTCGCAAGCGATCAGCGATCAGCTGTTCAAGATCAAGCTGCGCGGCAAAATCGCCTCGCCGCATTTCGAGAAGGAGCTGATACCCGGCGTGGTCGAGCCGATCAAGAAAGTGCTGCGGGGATCGTAGGCCGCTTGCGGCTTAGCGCTAAGCTGCAAGCGGCTAAAGTTCTACTCCTCGACCCGCCGATGTTACGAAAACGTCTGATTGCGGCCGCGATGCTTCGGAATGGAGGTTGATGTGTTTGGCTCCATCCTGCAACGGATGATCTTGTGGGAGCTTAGCAAGGTGTTTTTGATGTCGCTGGTGGGCATCACGGGCATCCTGCTCCTGGCCGGCATTATCCAGGAAGCTTCGCAGCAAGGTCTTGGCGTGACCCAGATTCTCGCCGCCATCCCCTTGCTGGTACCCAGCACCTTGCCGTATACCATCCCGGCCACCACCTTGTTCGCCACCTGCGTCGTCTACGGCCGACTTGCGGCCGACAATGAAATCCTCGCCATCAAGTCGGCCGGCATCAACCTCATCAAGGTAGTACGTCCTGGTCTCTTTCTTGGTGTGGCCATGAGCGCCGTCACCCTGAGCCTGTATTATCGCATTATCCCGTACACACACCATCTACTGCGGGCCATGGTCTTCAACGACGCCCAAGAACTATTGTATTCCCTGCTCAAAAAACACAACGAGATCAAGCATTCGTCATTTCCCTACCAGATTTTCGTCCGCGGTGTGCGCGGCAAGACCCTGATGGATGCCATCTTCAAGCGCAAGGATGCGCATGGGGTGATCGATTGGGTAGCCCATGCCCGCGAGGCCGAGCTGCAAGTGCTGCCTTCCAAGGGACAGGTGGAAATTCAGGTTCGGCACTGTGTCGTGTGGGGCGAAAACGAAGCGAGCGGCGTATTGAGGAATGAGCCAATCTATGTCGATTTGCCCAAGGACTTCGGCAAGCAGACCCAGCGCCGGCCGCGCGATCTAACCTGGCAGGAGATCCTCGAGAAGCGGATCGAGTTTCAGAAAAAGATCGAAGGGATCCAGTCGAACATTGCCATCGCCACCTCGAGGCTGATGCTCATCGCCCCGCCCGACAAGAACCTTCCACGCTATTTGCAATCCTGCAATAATCAAATTAACCAGACGCAACAGGAAATCGTCGCCCTGAACGTCGAATTGCAAATGCGTCCGGCCCTGAGCCTGGGCTGTCTGTTTTTCATCCTGGTCGGCTGTCCGGTAGGCATCTGGTTTAGCCGCAGCGATTACCTCAGTGCGTTCATCACCTGTTTCTTGCCGATCGTGTTTGTCTATTACCCCTTGATGCTGTGCGGCACCGGCATGGCCAAGGAGGGACGCTTGAATATGGTGCCGCTTGTCTGGGGAGCGGATGCCATCGTCGGCTTGATAGGCTTGATTCTGTTCTGGCGTTTGCTGAAAAATTAGCCACAGATGAACAGAGATAAACACAGAAGAGATCTTTCGATTCTGTGTTTATCTCTGTTCATCTGTGGCTAATTTGGCTTTTCACTCGGTTTCAGCGAACTCGGCGAGGCGTTGACTGCGGAGCGGCTGACGCAGCTTCAACAGACCGCGCGCCTCGATCTGGCGGATGCGTTCCCGCGTGATGCCGTACGCGCGTGCCACTTCCTCCAGCGTGCGCGGCTGGCCGTCGCGCAGACCGAAGCGCAGCTCGATCACTTCGCGCTCGCGCGGCGTCAGCGACCGCAGCACCTCGGCGATGCGCTCGCGCAGTAAGTGCTGATCGACCTGCTGGCCGGGGTTGGTGGCGTCGGGATCGTCGAGGAAATCTTCCAGCGCTCGTTCGCCGTCGCCGCCGAGCGGCTCGTGCAGGCTGACCGGATGCCGCGACACCACGCGAAGCGATTGCGTCTCCTCCGCGGTGACGCCGAGCACGGCCGCGATCTCCTCGACAGTCGGCTCGCGGCCCTGCTGGATCGACAGCTCGCCGCGGACACGCTCGACCGCCGCCAGCGTGCCGACCTGATGACAGGGCACGCGGATGGTGCGAGCATGATCGGCCAGGGCGCGGGTGATGCCCTGGCGAATCCACCAGGTCGCATAGGTGCCGAACTTGTAACCGAGGCGATGCTCGTACTTGTCCACCGCTCGCATCAAACCGCGGTTGCCTTCCTGAATGAGATCCGAGAACGGCAGGCCGCGGCTGCGATAGCGCTTGGCGATCGACACGACCAGCCGCAGGTTGCCCTCGGCCAGCTCGCGGCGCGCCTTCTGATACTCCACGCGGCGATGCTCCAGCACGCGAACCAGCTTGGCCAGATCGTCGGAGGAAGTGCGCACTTCCAGGGTCAGATCGCGCAGCTGCTTGGCGGCCTTGGTACGGCGCTCGCGGTCGGCGGAAGAGCGGTCGCCGGCGTCCTTCTGGCGTTCCAGCTGAATCATTTGCCGCGACAGACCCCGCAGCTCGTCGGACCAACGATCGAGCAGGTCGATGCGCGGCGACAACTCCTCGGCCAGTCGCACGGCCTTGCGCAGCCGCCGCCACAGATCGCGGCGCATGCGGTGCTGCTGGCTGGCCGACGATCCGGCGCGTAGATTGCGAAAATCGGCGTCGGCGGCGTCAATGAGCTTGTGCAGCGTCCGCAGGTTATGCGGCATGCGCTGCAAGATGCGCTCGCGGCTCAGGCCCAGGGTCGTCACCACGTCAATAGTGGGATCGAGGGCCAGCTGGCCGGCGCGGACGCGCTCGAAGGTGTCCACGATACAGGCCAGGGTGCGCCAGCTCATCATGGCAGCATGGCGGTAGCGGCGGCGCTTCAGCTCCAGGCGTTCGGCCAGGGCCAATTCCTGGTCCCGGCTGAGCAGCGGAATCGCCCCCATCTGGCGGAGATAAAGACCCAGTGCATCATCGGGGGCGTGCGCATCCTCGCCCTCGAATTCGGTCGCGGCGGCCGGCTCTTCTTCCGCGGCGGCCTCGTCGGCGTCTTCGGCCCCTTCTGCAACGAACGAATCATCGGGCAGCTCACTCCACGGCGTTTCACGCCGCAGCGGCTTCTCTTCCTCCGCGGGCGGCGAAAAGGTGCCGGGACGGGCATGCACGGGATCGGAAGCCGCGTGTTTGCCTGTCCGCTTGTTTGTCCGTCTCATGACCATGGCTCTGTCCTGGTTAGGCCATCCCGTTCCTACGTGCAGGGGGGATGTGAAAAATCGGTTGCCGTCGGCCCCACCATGAGGCGCCCCCGACGGCAGAAGAGAGCATATCGCATTCCACTCCCAACAACCGGGTACGGCGTGTCGCGGCCCTCGGAAATGCCTCCACAGCCAGGAAAACAATCCTGCTATGTTATGAATCTATGCCGTCCCACCAAGAGGGTAACGCGCCACTTTCTCTGCCCTGCCGAGGGCCGTTACGCGGGCACTCGAAAACGCGACGGGTGGTTGCGACCTGTTTGCGGCCGGTGTTCCTACTATATTGTACGCAGAGCAGCTCTCCCAAGTTCCGCGGAAACGAAAATAGTACGCAAAAAGCCTCACAAAACCGGCCTTGCGGGATACGGCCCCGCCGGAGCGCGCCGAGCGAAAGACAAATTCCTGTTGATACGTTTATTCTAGCTCAAGTGCTGCCGCTTGCGGCTTAGCGGGGTTGCCAAGTCGCTAAGCCGCAAGCGGCAGCGCTGAAGATAGTGCCTCTAAAGGACACGCGAGCCGGCGCTTCCGTTCGGCCTAGGTGCCGCGCCCCCACGCACAAGCTGTAGCGAAATCGCACACTGAATCCCTCGATCAATCCCGCAACAACGAACCTTATGCCTCGAACCGCTCCCATCGATACTCTCTTCACGGCATGATTTTTGCGGAAGACCGAAACGGCGGGGGCGAGAGGTTGGTAGCTGTTGCCTCTCGAATAAACTCGTGCGAAAAAGCGTTCGCGAAGCTAGAATAAAAAAGCGGGAAGAGCTGCTCGTGCATCTTCCTGAATGGATAATGAGGTTGGAAGGGGGAAGGTCCGCAGCGCTGTCGCGCTGACTACTCGGAGGGGGTTGCTATGTTCCGCACAATGCGACGATCTCTTGGAGCTGCCCTGGGGCTGGTGGTTCTGTTCGGTCCGCTAAGCCAGACAGCGGACGCTCAGTTTCGCCCTGCGATAGGGGTGCCGCCCCTGAACGGCGTAGGCGGCCCGTTGGTGGGGGGAGGGTTGTTTCCCACCGCGACTCTGGGGTCGCCGTTTTTCGGTAACGCGCTCTTGCGATCGCAGGCCATGTTGAATTCGCCGCTGGCCTCCGGCTTTGGGTTCCGCGGGATGGGCGGCTTCGGCGCGCTCGGCTACGGCCGTTTGATGAACGGCGGCATGGGGGGGTACGGTCTGATCGGCACCGCGCTGGCGGGAGCCGGCCTCGGCTACGGTTACGGCTATGGCATGGGCTTGTACAGCACGCAATGGATGATGAACCCCTACCAGGGTTATCTCCAGGGAGCGGCCAGCATTACCAGCGCCAGCGCGCAATACCGCCAGACCATTCAGCAAGCGAGGCTAACCCGCCAGGAGGCCATTCGTTCCTCGCTCGAGACGCGGCGCGCCATGATCGAGGAGGCCGACTGGGAACGCTCCCGCATGCCCGATCCGGAGAAGATTCGTCAGGAAGCTCTGCGGCGCGAAATCGACCGCGCCCGCCACAACCCGCCGCCGACGGACATTTGGTCGGCGCGCTCTCTCAATGCGCTGCTGCGCCATCTCATCGTCCAGCAGGGAGAGGGCAGGCCCGGTCCCAAAATCGCGCTTGGCGAAGACATCGTCAAGCACATCAACGTGACGGCCGGCAATACCCGCGGCAATGTCGGCATGCTCAAAGACAACGGCAATCTGGAGTGGCCGGAGTCGCTGATGCGCGGGGAGTTCCAGGAAACGCGGCAGCGCCTGAGCTCACTGATGAAGGAAGCCTACAAAAGCGCGTTGGCTGGCAGCAATCCCAGCGACGCCACGCTCTCCGACTTGCAGGAAAACTACAAAACCATGCGGAAGGTTCTTGATGCCAACGTGGCCAAGCTCTCGCCGAACCTGTACATCGAGGGCAATCGTTACCTGGGAGAAGTCAAGAACGCGATTGCGGCCTTGAAGGATCCCAACGTGGCCAATTACTTCAATACCAACTGGGAGGTGAAGGCCACCAACGTGCCCGAGCTGGTCCACTTCATGCGCGAAAAGGGTCTGCGCTTCGCCCCGGCAGCGGACAAGGACCGCGCCGCCTATGTCGCCCTCCACTACGCCCTGGCCGCCTTTGATGCCAACCTGCCGCGCGTCGCCAGCACCAGCGCCGACACTTCCAGCAGCAAGTAAGGTCGTCCGAGCCTGAAGCGTAAGCGAAGCGATTCGCTTACGCTTCAGGCTCGGACAGGCTCAAAACGAAACGCGATCGTTAATGTTCCATGAATTCAAGGTGCTGGATTGCCTCGCCGCGCGTCATCTGTAGTTTGAATTCCTCAGCGACACGCTGTAATTCACGCAGCGCCTCGGTGGGAGAGCTGCCGGCGGGGAACAAACGGCCTCCCAAAATGTAGATCCGCTGTCTTCTGTTCTTGTCCGGCGGAGGCGGCGCCGGCTCGTACCACACCGGCAGCACCGGCACCGGCTGCTTGACCGCCAGCTCGCCAAGCAAGCGCTCCGCAATCCCACCGTCATCCAGCGATAATCCGGCAACACCGCCTCGGACCAACGTTTGCTCAATGGTTTGCCGCAGGATCGATTCCTCCGCGGCATCGCCCGCGCCGGCAGACGCGAAGTGCGTCGTGCGGTCGGCGGCGCTGATAACATGGCGGCACGCCTCGGTACCGCGTGCATTGGTGACCACGAGGACCGGCCCGTTGTCCGGCAGGTGGCTCAGCCCTTCGATTTCCAGACGGTAATGCCGCTGCGTCCGCAGCCAGATGAGCGTTCGCAAGAACAGATCCGGCATCTGCCGCCAGAGCAACAGCAGCGTGAACAGCGTCAGCGACGCGGCGCCGAGGAAAAGCAAGCGCGGCAGGCCCGATTCATCGTAGAACGGTTTCGCTTGCTGATCGGCGCGGCGAACGCGGTGATACGTAACCGAGCCGAGCCGAAAGCGGCGATCGATCACGCGCTCTCCTACCTTCAAGCCGTGGCCGAACACGTCGATCAATTCCGGCTCCACGTCGATCTCGCGAGCCCGGCCGTGCTTCGCTTGTGCCTTGATGACGTGCTTTTTGCCCTCCGACTGAAGGACGATGCGGACGGGCTTGCCTTCCTCGTACTGAGGTTCTTCGACCAGCTCGCCCTCGATCTCGTCGTTCACTGCGACGGTCGGCGTGATGCCGGATCGATGGGCGGCGCCGACGAGGAAGAAAAACAACACGGAAGAAACGATCGCGCCGGTGACGTTGATGAAATTGCTGGTGGCGATGGCGTCGCCCTTGCTCGTTTTCGGCGCCCGATGCTGCAACAGGGTGAACAGCGGCACGATGTAAAAGCCGGTGAAAAAACCGATCAGTGTGATGCAGACCACCAGCGCCGGCAGCCGATCGAGCGCGCAGGCGGCAATGAGCGTGGCGACGATCATGCCGACGGCGCCGATGGGCACCATGCCCAGCTCGACCTTGCCGCCGGACAAGAAGCCGACCAGCGGACTGCCGAGACCGATGCCCAGCGCCACCATGCCGACGACCTCGCTGGTCAGCGCCTCATCCCAGGGCGGCACGCGCGTCTGGCCGTGCATGTACATGGTCGAGCGCATGAAGGCAACAATAAATGTAAAAAAGGCGATGCCGACAACGGCCAGGGCCAACGGCCGCGAACGCAAGAGTGTGCGGATGCTCTGCCACAACGGTTGATACAGATAGGGCGGAAAGGGCCGGTTCGGGTTCGCGGCGGGCATACGGCGAATCATCAAGCTGGCCAGGGCGCCCAGCACCGCCAGGGCAACGAGAATCAGGCCGATGTAGTGTTCCTGG
>Ga0335075_10007659_pt1 | contig 16603 bp, 26 predicted proteins | sample Lox_Sample_24_FD_206723 | JGI IMG/M metagenome (GOLD analysis project Ga0335075, IMG submission 206723) | Soil microbial communities from Loxahatchee National Wildlife Refuge, Florida, United States - Lox_Sample_2.4 | ecosystem: Environmental > Terrestrial > Soil > Wetlands | place: USA...
CGGCAGAAGTTCATTGAACAACTGCCGAAGCTGAAACCAATCAAGCTTTTCCGCATTGACCCCGGCGCCACCAGGAGCGGAATGCCGTCCAAGCTGCCGCCATTCCACGATTGGGTGGTAGTGGCAGCTGCTGCTCCCTCAAATGCCCCTTCTGAAGCGGCAATATCCCAAAGTCTTGCCAGAATCGTGTCGACCCATGACAACGGCGTCGCGGCATGCTTCGATCCTCATCACGGGCTTACGCTGACGGACGGCAACTCGAGCTTCGATCTCGTCTTGTGCTTCGAATGCTGGCGTTACATCGTCTACACCTCCGACGGTGTTCTGCTGTATGCAGATTCTTTCACCGCCCGCGGTGAGAGCGAAAAGTGGGAGCAAGTGTTCACCTACGCCGGCTTGCCCGTTCAGAAGCGGAAATAGTGGCGATGCCTAACAAATCGTCGGAGCGGATGCGTGAACGATAAGGTGCCAAGCCGCTACGTCGGCGTGCGCGCCGCTCAGCTCAACCGTTAAGCGGTAGCGAAACGTCCTGCTAGCGTCAGGTGTGGAACTTACGTGACAGCTCCAAGAGAGATGAGCCCAAGAGGCAACAAACTTCAACAGCCGCAACTGTTCTTCGCTCTTGCCCTTGCCGTTTCCATCGTCGCGTTCTGGCCCCAGCTATACAGTCAGCTGACGACGATAGACGTAGCGCATCTGTTCCACGGACTTACCGCCACAGCGTGGATGGCGGTTCCTGTCATACAGTCATGGCTCGCAGCCCGCAATCGGTTCAGGGCGCATCGCTACTTGGGTCGAATATGGTTGCTGCTCGCGCCCGTCGTGGTGATCAGTGGCTTGTTCATGGTCCAGCTGATGATTCGCGGCTACGCAAAGAAGCCAGAAGCCATCATCATGAAGTTTGCATTTCTCGATCTTGCAGGCATCGCCTTGTTCGTTACGTTCCTCGTGCTTGCCATCAGAAGCATTCGCAGGCGACGGGTTGACGCGCACGTGCGCTTAATGGCCTGCACGATTCTGATCGGCATGGAGCCTGCGATTGAGCGCGTGTTCCTGTTCTATGTTCCAGGCATGCTCGGCTTCAATGACGAGCTCTACCCCGCATTGATAACCATGGAAGTGATCCTCCTTGTCTTGCTCATCGCGGATTGGAGACGAGCAAGACCGATCTCAGGGGCATATGTAGCAGCCTTGGCATTGTTTGCGGGCGTGCACGTGTTCGCAACACCAGTGGCTGATTCCGTTGCTTTCCAGAAGTTTGCGATGTGGTTTGCTTCAATCTAGGCACCTTGCAGGGATTGTCGGAGGACGCCATGCTGCCGCCTGGCACCTCGCTGGAGTGGGCGCGTGATACATGAATTGCCAAGCTCGGATGTCGGCGCGTGCGCCGCTCAGCTTCACCGTTAGGCGTGCATGAACCTCGCACTCCGCATCCTTACCCTGAGTGCCGCGTCTGGATTGGCGCTCGCCGGCACAGAAGCGCTACCGGTGTGCAACCCGATGCCTGCGCTGCTGCATGCTGAACAGCCCAAGTACCCAGACCGAGATTCGCGGGTTGCGGTCCACGGGGCGGTGAAGTTGCAGTTCACTGTCATGCCAGACGGCTCTGTGGCAGATCCCATTGTGGTGGGTAACGAGCCGGCCGAAACCGCAGATTGGTTCAACTCGCCCGCGCTCGAAGCAATCAGGCTTTTCAGGTTCGCGGCCGTGGCAGTGCCATGCCAAGGGAGAACGAAGATCGTGTTCAAGGTCGTTCCTGGAAGTGGCACGCCTAACACCTCGCTGGAGCGGACGCGTGGGAGATAGGGAGCCCAGCCCGTACGTCGGCGTTCGCGCCGCTGAGCTCGATCGTTAGGCCGATCGTGGCGTCCAGGCCGCTATTTTCCAACCTTACGCTATGGACTCTCGCCGTTGTGGTTGCATTTCCATTGCAGGTCCTTGTGCTGGTCGTGGCCCAGCTTGGCAACAACGTAGAGGAGGTTGGTACTTCGAGCGGCTGGGGGGCCTATGCTTGTACGAACTTCATCCATGGAAGCACGCCGTTCCGCTGCAACTTTGCCCGACTTCTGCACAATTCTGTGGAAGGAGCCTTCATCTTCGACTTCTTCAGCATGGGACTGGGCTTCATTCTCGCGACGTTCGCTGCCGCGATCTTGCTCATGGCACTACGGATACTTCATCAAAGGCTGCGGTCACGGCCCAACACATCGCTCGGGCGGACGCGTGAGGAATGAAGTGCCAAGCTCACACGACAGCGCTCGCGCCACTCAGCTAATCCGTTATGCGTCTGCTCGCTAGCTTCTTGCTCGCAGCACTCTCTTATGGGTGCGCATCGGCGCCAGTGTCGGATGAGCAACGCGCACTAAATGTCTGTCTGTGGGCCAACGAGCAGGTGGGCTGGGCGTTCTTGCCCGCTGCTCCGTCGGTCGCGGATACACTGCGAGCCGCTATTGTCGCTTCTGGGCAGCGCCCGATCCCCGAACCTGGTGAATACGAGTGGTGGTTCGCACGGTCGGACGGCAAATATCTCAGATGCACAAATAGACTCGGTGGAATGTTCGAAGCTGAGGGCATGCCGGCCGTGTGCGGTGCTTCGACGCACACTTTCACGCCAGCCGGTGATTCCTGGAGTGTCGAGAGTGGTGATCTGGTCCTCTGCAACAAGCGCAGATAGTCCGTGGGCAGACGCATAACAATTCGCTGGGGTTGACGCGTGATAGATGAAATGCCAAGCGTAAACTGCGGCGTGCCCGCCGCTCATCTCAACCGTCAACTGGCGCGAGACGTCAATGGCAGTACTAACCATCACACCTCAGCTGCGCACAACAGATCTTGATGGCAGCATCCGCTTCTATACGGAGCGAGTCGGGCTGAAGCTGGAGTTCAAGCACGCGGATTTTTATGCCGGCATTCGCTCTGGTAACGGATCTTTTCATTTGAAGTTAGTTGATTCACAAGACCCATCCGTTGCGTTTGTGGACGAAGGCGGACATCTGCATTTGTACCTGGGCGTCGATGACGTCGACTCCTTTGCCGAGCGACTGCGCACCGCGGGTATAGAGCTGATCCAGCCGCCCTGCAACACGGATTGGGGCACCCGAGAGCTCGTGTTTCACGACGATCAAGGGCACACGATCTACGCCGGTATGCCAGTGGCGCCGGCTAACAAATAGATGGAGCGGACGCGTGAGGAATGAAGTGCCAAACAAAAACGTCGGCGCGCGCGCCGCTCAACTTCACCGCTAGCCGTCACTATGCCGCTTCGCCGCCGCATCCTCCTCATCGCGATCGCGACCGTGCTGGTCACAACTGCGATTGCAATCGCATGGGCCGCGAGAAATCCTCTTCGGCGATCTGAAGCAACGATTCGCGCGGATCTCCTTCGGGAAGCTCCGCTCGGCAGCAGCACGACTCAAGTGGAAGCGATGATCCGCCGCCATGGTTGGGAGCTCACTTACCCTCTCGCGAACACCGGCTTCTACGACCAACGTACGCGGCCTGCTCGAGAGACGGGCGCTCAACACTTTCGCGCCAGTCTGGGCGATTACCAGGATATTCCTTGGGAGGCCAATGTCACGGTGTTCTGGGGCTTCGATCAGAATGGCCGGCTGATCGATCTTTGGGTTTGGAAGACCTGGGATTCTCTGTGACGCCTGACATCTCGCTGGCCGGACGCGTGGAAGTTACAGTGCCAAACTCAACCGTCGGCGTGCGCGCCATCCAGCTTCGTTGTCAGGCGGCAAATGCAAAAGGTAGTGCCATTCTCCGAGCCCAAACTAAAGGTACTCGCCACATTGAAGGAATTCGAACGCGCGTTCGAGCAGAGATGCGACGCCGCGCGCGCACGCTTCGAGTCCCAAGATGAAAAGCATCACGCCGAACTCGATATGGAGCTCACCACGAAGATCGACGACCTCTACCGTGCGGTGCTCGGACCGTGGGAGGGCCCGGAAGCCGACTGGTGGCACAACATGGACTTCTATGGAGACGGCGTGCGTGCTCTGCGTTTTGTTCTAAAGCGGTTTCCACCGGATTCGATCGCGAAAATCGCACCGCTCCTGACTGGAAAGCACGACGGGTTCAGCATGCTCGTGTGGTTCTGGGAGAAACAGATCGAGGAAGGAAAGCCCGTGGGTGGATTGTGGCTCAGCGCTCGCGAATTGATCGTCACTCGTTCTCTCGTCGAGCCGCTCGGGCTTGCTGCCTGACACGTCGCTGGAGCGCAGTCGAAAGATAGACGGGCAGGGGCGACCGAGAGCGCATTCTTGTCACCTGCTCTGCGCTCGCGTGAGGAAGCAAGAAAGTCATGGATCACGCACTCCGTATCCTGGCGATGGGCCTCACCGCGACGGTCGCGATCGACCTCTGGGCTACGTTCGCAAACAGGGTCCTTGGATGGCCGCGAACGAACTGGAGCCTGGTGGGCCGGTGGATAGGGCACATGCGCGATGGCCAGTTCACGCACGAATCGATTGGCTCGTCGCCGCCAATTGGTCACGAATCAATCGTGGGCTGGGCATTCCACTATCTGGTGGGCTTCCTCTACGCGGCGCTCTACCTTGTGTACGTGAGCGCAGCGCAGAGGGGCCAGCCTACGGTGCTGTCCGCTGTGCTGTTCGGCCTGGTCACGATGCTGTCGCCATGGCTCCTGATGCAACCCGCGCTGGGACTGGGATTTTGCGCGTCGATAGCGCCAAGGCCGACACTGGTGCGGTTGCAGAACCTGATCATCCATGTGTCGTTTGGTCTGACGCTCTACTATTCCTATCTAGCATCGAAAACATTGATATAGCGGTATGCATACTGAACCACCAGGTCTCGAACGGCTTGCGCGTCGCTCGGCACAGTCGTTAGGCCGCCATGAGAAAGCCGGATCCGCTCGGAGATTCTGTAGATCGCGACTCGCCACGGCCGAACGCGGACACAAAATCTTCCGAGAGTATTGGGACGAACCGCGCCGCTCCGCCCGCAACTGAAAGCACCGCGCGACGGCGCATGCGGGTCGCCGGCCGGCTGCTCGGCTCACTGCTGCTCGGTGGGTTGGCGATCCTGGGTTCCATCCTGGTCTTCAGAAAAGGCCTGCTGCCGTTGATCGAGGCGGCGTTCCATCCCGGACCCGAGTTGCTCAGCGTCGTCAGACCCACAGGCATCTTCCTGACAGCAGTCGCGGGCTACTGGGCCTTCGTGCACTGGCGTGAAAGACGCGAAGCGACCGAGCTGCATCTTCGGCCGGTTCACATGCTCATCGGCGGCGCGGGCGGCGCCGCAATGATGGCGCTGCCGATGGCCGTGTTGTTCGCCCTGGGCGTCTATGAGCTGTCGCCGCGCAGCACCTGGAGAACGTCGAACGAGGTAGCCTCGGCGACGTGGTGACGATGCTGGTATCGGTGACCTTGTTGGGCGTGCTCTGGGGCCTCGTGTTCGTCCTCGCGCGCAACCTGTGGGTGGCCGCCGCCAACCACGCGGCATGGAACTTCACGATCATGCTCAGCGGCCTGCCGCTCTCGGGCATCGAAGACTGGCGCAAGTCGGCGCCGCTCGAAAGCCGACTCGCCGGCCCGGACTGGCTGACGGGCGGTATGTTCGGTCCGGAGAGTTCGTTGCTGGTGATCGCGTCGACCACGGTTGTGCTTGTGCTGTTGCTGCGTGTGGCGAGGCGACGCGGGGCGTTTGTCGCGCCGACGCCTTGACCCGTTTGAAGATGGGCGCCCGTTAGAAAGGGCAGCGAACTACAGCATACTTCGGGAGACTGTCGGCGGGCGGTTCGGCACCTCGCTCGATCGTAGCCCTGAACGACAAAGCACCAAGTTCCAACAGCAGCGCATCGCGCGCTCAACGTCATTGTCAGGCCGCTATGAATCGTCAACTTCTGGTCTTCATCGCAATCGCCGCCGGACTTCTGGTGCCAGCATACGCGGCGACCGCGCCGAAATATCCGGCGTTCGAACTGAAGCTGGAGGATGCGACGGGAGAGCGATTCCTGTTCTCGGCTGGAGACGCGTCGATCACCTCGCCAATATTCGTCGACATCGCCGGCCGCGATCCGACCGTCGCGGACAAGAAGTATCGGATGCGCGTGGAGAAGCGCTGGGTCGCCGCCCATCTTCCCGAAGGCGCCGAGTTTGCGTACTACGGCTCGGCAGAGTGCAAGGTGAAACCGCGAAAGATGGAGTTTCCGGGTTGCGAGATCATTGCCTTTGTGATCCCGGCCACCGGCGAAAAGATCGCCTACTTCTTCTACGTGGGTCATTGGCCGTTCGAGTAGCGGGGTGGATCTTCGCTCGAGCGTGCGCGTGAGTTATAAGGTTTCCAGCCCTTACACTGACTCGCGCTCCGCACAACTCAACCGTCAGGCGACGAAAACGTGCACACGCTGGAACCTCCTTCTCCATTCTGGACACGCTGGCTTCTCATAGTCAGCGCTGTGGTCGCAGTCTTCGGCCTCATGCTGGTGGTCGCGCCAGCTCTCTCGAATCGAATCTTCTCCCTGCTCGCATATGCCGACGCCGGGCGAATCTCTTCATTTGGTGCTGAGCCTGAAAAATACGTGACGCTCGCGCACGCGGTTCTGGGCAGCGTCATGTTCGGCTGGGGGAATTCTTCTCGTAGGCGTGGTTCAAACCCTGTTCACGCGCGGTGATGATGCTGGGCGGCGCATGGTCGCCGTCTCGGTGGGCGCCTGGTTCGTTCCCGATACTGCCTGCTCGCTCTTGTCTGGCTTCTGGCAGAACGGAATCCTGAACATCTGCTTCCTCGTGCTGTTTGCGATTCCGCTGGCGGCAACGAGAAGAAACTTCCGTAGCACGCCGCGTGCTTGATTGCTGCGCCGGGCGCGTGCTCTAGTCGCACGATGCGTATATTTCTCGACGATGAACGTCCGACTCCGCCGGGCTGGATTCGAGCTTTCTGGCCCCAGGAAGTCATTGCCCTGCTCGAAGCCGGGGGCGTCACGGAAATCAGTCTCGATCACGACCTCGGGGACGATGAACGGGGTACAGGTTACGACGTCGTGCTGTGGGTCGAAGAAGCGGTCGCCACTCGTGGCTTCGTGCCACCCCAACTCAGGGTTCACTCGGCGAACTCATCCGCGCGTGCCAAGATGGAACAGGGCATCGCCCAGATCGAGCGACTGGCTTTGCAGGCAAAGTGAACGCCTGACCAGCAGCGCAGCGAACGGTTGAAAGTCAGGAGTTCGAACTCGGAGGCGCGACCTGTCGAACCAGCCATGAACTACGCGCCCTCGGAGATCTACACGCAGCTGAGAGAACAGGCTTTCGCGACGACGGCAAAGGGCGTCGGTGCCGTCGACTCCGTCTACGGATTCCTGATGGAGACCGGTTATCCCGAAGCAGTGGTCACTCTCGTGGCCATGGCGGATGGATCGGCCAGCCTGTATTTCAGCAACGGCGGCGGAATCATCGGCGCCGGCGAGCACGAGGGTCCGGCGGTCGCGGCACGAACGCTGATCGCGTTTGCGGCTCACAACATCGAGAAACTTGCGCCCGCGAAATCGACGCCGCTCCCAACGCCGGATCGAACACGGTTCTACGTCCTCACGGCCCGCGGGATTCTCACGGCCGAAGCGAGCGAGGATGATCTGGGCGAGGATCGACATGTCTTGTCACCGCTCTTCTATGCCGCGCAGGAGCTCATCAGCGAGATGCGCCAGGTTGACGAGTCTCGGAAGTAGATTGTTGTACGGCAAATAAGGAGCTCGAAGTGACGCTTCTCGGATACCGTGCGATGACTGGTGTGCTGGCCGTCTGCGTCCTGTTCTCGATGGGCGACCACTATCTACACTGGGGTTTTCTGGGGGACCACGCGAAACTCGTCGCGATCATCGCCTCGGGCCTGATCGCACTGCTCATCGGGTACATGCCCGAGAAGGTCGCGCGCGAAGTGGAGGCGCGGCTCGAAGCGCAGCGGAATGCGCAGCTCGAAACCGAACGGGAATGGGAGCGCACTCGTGACGAGTCAAACACCGAGGTGGACGCGGAGATTACGAGAAAGGCAATAGGTTTGCCGCCAGCCACATCGTCGGAACGCACGCGAGAGGAATGAATTGGAGCGCCCCGGTTTGATGTGCGTGGCGGCCGTGGGGCAGTATTTGCCGATCGAATGAAGTCGACCAACGAGTAATCCAGTGGCCCAGATCAAGATCTACGGAATCCGCGAGCATCTCGACCCGATCAAGACCGCGCTATCCGACGCCATCCATTCCTGCGTCGTCGACGCGCTGCAGTTCCCACGCGACAAGCGTGCGCACCGGTTCTTCCCGATGGACAGCGCGGACTTCTTCCATCCCGCATCCGCTTCGCCGAAGTACACGATCATCGAGATCAGCATGTTCGAAGGACGTACCGTCGACACGAAGAAATCGCTGATCCGCCTGCTGTTCGACAGGGTCGGCAATGCCTGCGGCCGGTTGCCTAACGAGATCGAGGTCACGATCACGGAGACGCCGAAGCACAACTGGGGCTTCCGCGGCTTGCCCGGTGACGAGGTCGGGCTGTCATACAAGGTGGAAGTCTAGGGCGGCGTTGGCGGGGGACTCGATTCGCGGCCCGGTTGTCTGCGACACTCCGCGCGGCAATCCGGAGTATCGAATGGCCGCCAGATCCGCGAAGAAGAAAACCAGGCCCGCGAGCAGGCCCGCGCTTTCACCGAACGCGCAGCTCCAATCCTTCATCCGCCGATTCGGCGCGAAGGACCAGAAGCTCATCCGCACCGTGCGCACGGCTTTGCGCAAGCGGTTTCCGGCCGCCAACGAGCTGGTCTACGACTACAACGCCTTCTTCGTCGTCGGTTATTCGCCGACGGATCGCGGCATCGACGGCGTCGTCTCCATCGCCGCGCGACCGGACGACGTGCGTCTCTACCTGATGCATGGCAACCGGCTCGCCGACACGAAGAAGCTGCTGAAGGGTTCGGGCAAACAAACCCGCTTCATCCAGGTCGAGTCGGCGAGCCAGCTGGCGCATCCCGACGTGAAGGCGCTGATCGCCGCGTCCGTCAAACTAGCTACCGTCCCGCTGCCGGCGCGCGGCAAGGGCAAGCTGTTCATCCGTTCGGTCGCGCCGGGCCGCGGGCCGCGTCGCAAGGCGAGGTGATCGCGGATGTCCCACCCCTACGACAAGATCGCCAGCCGCGACGCGCAGTCCTTTCCGTACGACGACTTCTTCAAGTACCCGCGACGCCTGCTCGTCGACTGGAAGGAAGAGGAGCCGCGGATCCTGGATGATTTCCTCGCGGCGACGGGCCTGCCCGCGGACGGCACGCGTCTCGTCATGAACGACAAGACGCAGTTCTACCAGCTCGCCCGCGGCAACGCCTGGGCCGACGTGCCCTGGAGCAAGACGAGCTCCGCGCAGCATTCGATGGTGGCCGCGCTGCAGAAGGTGTTCGGCGCGACGCATTCCATCCGCTACCTGAACAATGCCGACGTTTCCGACACGGGCTTCTTCGCGGTCGAGACCCACGAAACCTGGCGCCAGCTCGAGAAACGGTATCCGCACGTCAAATGGTTCTTCACGCCCATCGAACTGTTGCCCGACACGTTCAACACCGACGCGAAGACGCTCAACGAAATCGGGCAGCGGTATGCCGGCGTCTGAGCGGCCGCGTGTATCGGCATTCCTGCGTTTCGATGGCGCCGTCAGGCATCAGCCCCAGATAGATAGGTGGTTTGACGCTCGCGCCGCGGACCTGGCGGACATCGCCCGCCACTGGTTCGCCGAGATGCGCCGCTGCGGCCCGGACGTCACCGAGCTGCTGCATGATGGCCACCCGACGGCCTGCGTCGACGATGCTGCGTTCGGCTACGTCAACGTGTTCACGTCGCACGTGAACATCGGGTTCTTCCACGGCGCGTCGCTGCCGGATCCCACGCGGATCCTGCAGGGCGACGGCCGGTTCATGCGTCACGTGAAGGCACGTCCGGATGCGCTCTCCGATCGCGCGGCGTTGCAGGCGCTGATCCACGCGGCGTATGCCGACATCAAGGCGAAATTGGCAGCAGAACGCGCGTCAACGGGCTAGTGTCGGCGCATTCGGCTCGCGCTCCTGGAGACATCGCATGTACACGCTTTGGCAGGCTGCCTGGCGCAGCGCATCGGTCGTCGGCATTGCCGCGCTCGTCTACGCAATCGTTGTGATGGCCGGGATTCCCGCTGTGTCCGAGATCCCGTGGGTGGCGCTGTTGCTCGCTGTCTTCATCGGTAGTGCTGTCGTCTGGGTCGTCGTCGCAACCGCGTTCCGTCTGGGATTTCGCCTGGCGGGATCGACCGGGATTTCGCGAGGGGTCGTGATGCTGACGGCCGGTGTTTACCTCGGGATCGCGGTCGCGCTTGCCATGGTCCCGCTGAAAACCCACGCTGTGAAACTCGATGTGCCCGCGGCTGCGGACAAGACGGGCGGTGTCATCGATCTGAACCTGGCGATTTCGCTGAGCGGCACGGTATTCCTCCTCTTCGGATTACCGGTGCTCATCTCGTACGCGACCGCGCGGATGTCACGATTGCCTGCGAGCGAAAGCTGAGAATCAACGGTGTTGCACCGGCGAGAGACATGACGCGTTCGGATTCGCGGAACGACTGCGCATCGGCGGCCATCGCATCCAGCTCGCCGTCGGCGATGCGGCGGTCGTCCTGGCGCGGGGCGACCCGGGCCAGGGCGGCGCGCGCGCTTCCTCGCTGATGATCCGCGTGGCCGAAGCGGACTCACTCGCCCGGCGTGCTGCCGCCGCCGGCGCGACACTGCTTTCCGAGCCGCAGACTTTCCCGTATGGCGAGCGCCAGTTCAGCGCCGCCGATCTCGCGGGACACGTCTGGACGTTTTCGCAGTCGGTCGCCGACATCGATCCGGGCACCTGGGGTGGCGAGCTGGTGAGTCGCGGCGCCCGATAATCGCCGCATGCAGAATTCCGTGCTGGTGATCCATGGCGCGGGCACGCCCGCGCTGCGCGGTGGTCACATCTACTGGCAGACGCTGCTGCGCGCCGAACTGGGTGATGGCTACGACGTCTCGTGCCCGCTGATGCCGGACGCGGACCATCCGCGTCACCGCAACTGGGAGGCGGGCATCGCCAAGGCGATGGCAGGTAGTGAGGCGGTACTCTTGTTAGGCCATTCGCTCGGCGCGTCGTCTCTGCTGAAATTCCTCTCCGAGCACACGAGCCACCGTCCTGTCCGCGCGTTGTTCCTCGTCTCCACGCCCGACTGGGGCCCGCCCGGCGGCGACATGGACGAGTTCACGCTCGCGCCGGACTTCGCGACACGCCTGCCGCGCTGCCCGACGTTCCTCTATCACAGCCGCCACGATACCGAGATTCCGCTGGCCCACCTGAAGCGGTATCAGCGCGAGCTACCGTGGGCAACGGCGCGCGTGATCGAAGGCGAGCGCCATGATTTTGCGGACGGGCTCTTCCCGGAGCTCGTGCACGACATCCGGGATGTTGGTAGAGGTAGTGTCAGAAGGGCGTAACAGGCATAACTCCGCCGTCGTCGATGTGGCAGAGTTACGCCTGTTACGCCACTCTGACACCACCTCCTGCCATACATGTCGAACAAACTACTCTGCGGCAAAGTCGCGCTCGTCACCGGCGGCAGCTCCGGCATCGGCAAGGCCACCGCGCTGAAGTTCGCGCGCGAAGGCGCGAAAGTCGTCATCGCCGCGCGGCGCGTCGAGCAGAGCGGTGAAGTCGTCAAACAACTCCAGGCGCTGGGCACCGAGGCGTTGTTCGTGCGCGCCGATGTCACCAGGCCCGCGGACATCGAGACGCTGATCGGGTCCACGCTCGACCGCTTCGGCCGCCTCGACTGCGCCGTCAACAACGCCGGCATCTCCGGCCCGCGCCGCACGCCGATCGCCGATGCCACCGAAGCCCAGTGGGACGAGGTGATGAACATCAACCTCAAGGGCATGTGGCTGTGCATGAAGCACGAGATCCCCGCGATGCTCGCCAACGGCGGCGGCGCGATCGTCAACGTCGCGTCCATCTACGCGACGAAGCCGAGCGACATCGGGCACGGCCTCTATGCCACCAGCAAACACGCCGTCGTCGGGCTTACGAAATCCGCCGCCGCGGATTATGGGCAGATGGGCATCCGCATCAACGCCGTCGGGCCGGGGTTCACGCACACCGAAATGGTGGACGTCAGCAAGCCAGAGATCGCGGCGCGCTACGACGCGCTGGCCGCGCGCCACTCGAGCATGAACCGGCTCGGCACGCCGGAGGAAACGGCGAACGCGATCGTGTGGTTGTGCTCGCCGGAGTCGAGTTACGTGACCGGCACGTTGCTGGCCGTCGACGGCGGCAGCATCACGCGGATGTACTGACGCCCGGACGGTGACGTGGGCATACTCACGCCCCATGTCCACCCCGATCCGCAAACCGCAAATCTGCATCCTCGGCAGCGCCGAACCCGGCTCCGCCGCCTACGATCTCGCCGGCGACGCCGGCGCATTGCTCGCGCGCCACGGCATCACGGTAGTTAGTGGCTGCGGCAGCCCGGCGACGCGCGTCGCCGCCGAGCGCGCCATCGCCGCCGGCGGGCTCGTCGTCAGCATCGTGCCGCCGGACGTCATGCCGCCCGCCGACTGGCCGGCGACCGTCGTCATTCCTTGCGGCATGGGCGACGCGCGCAATCTGCTGATGGCGCTCGCGGGCGACGCATGTATCGTCATCGGCGGCCGCGCGGGCACGATCTCCGAAGTGTGCCTGGCATGGCTGCACAAACGGCCGTTGCTGCCGTTGGTGGGCCAGGGCGGATGGTCGAGCGACCTGCCGGATCATCCGCCGGACGAGCGCCGCAACTCGCCTATCCACCCGTGGGGTTCCGTCGCCGAGCTCGAAGGCCAGCTCGCGGCACTGAAGTTGATCTGACGTCGCGTGTCACGACTCCCGGCCTGGTGGCAGAACCAGGCTGCGAGATCAGGGAGGACACCGACGATGAAAACCCGTACGTGGCGCGCACACCTGTTCCAGGCCTTGCTCTGCATGTCCGCCGTGACTGCAGGCGCCGCCGAGCCAAGCTTCTATCTCACCGCGTCGCTGGGAGCGGGCAAGGAGAAGCCCGAATCCAACGGCGCGAACTTCGGTAACTCGCTTGGCATCGTTCACGTCGATCCGGATCGCGTCGACATCGACGACGGCGCGCTCGCCTGGAGCGCCGGCATCGGCTATCGCGTCAACGGCTGGCTGTCGGCCGAGCTCGAATATGTCGACTTCGGCAAGACCGACGTCGCCGAGCACTACACCGTCGACAACTTCGGCTTTCCGTTCCTGGGCCCGTCCACGTTGGCGCTGAGCTACTCGAGCAAGGTGGCGGGCCCGTCGTTGTCGGCGCTGGGCACGTTGCCGGTCGGCAGGCATTTCGCCGTGTTCCTGCGCGGCGGCGCCTTGTTTGCCGCGCGCGAATACGAACCCGAGTTCGGTCGCGACGAAAAATTCTCGCGCACGGTCTGGTTGGCAGGCGGTGGCGCGTCGTGGCACTTCGCGAAGCGCTGGACGCTCCGCGCCGAGTACCAGCGCACCGGCGCCCTGAGCCGTTCCTTGATCTCCGGCGAAACCAGGGCGGAGCGAGCCTCACTCGGCGCCACTTTCGACTTCTGACCGCGCCGCGTCAGGCGGTGACGTTCGCGACGACTTTCCGCACCAGCGGCGCCACGACGGTCACCGTCGGAAACGCCACCGGCCACGTCATCGCGCAGCTGCCCAGCCACTGCGCGAGGAAGTGGGTCGTCGCACCCTGGGTCACCAGGATGACGAACGCGGATACGACCGCCGTCATCACGGCGGAGAGGATGCCGCCGAAAACCAGCGGCGAGAAACGAGCGGGAATACGCATGTCAGCTCCTTGTCAGTGAGAGAAGAGGGGCGAGTGCGCGACGAGCAGCGCCGCGCCGTAGAGGCCGAATCCGAAACTCGCGTGCAGCAGCACGCTGTGTAGTCGCGCGATCGCGGGATTCGGCGCGCGGCTCGCGAAGAAGCCCGCGCCCATCGCGGGCTGCAGGACCAGGAACGGCGCGAGCACCGTGCCGATGCCGACGAACAGCGCCAGGGGCAATGTCGGCTCACTCAGCCATCCGGGGCCGGCGATCACGGCGGCCAGCAAGGCGAACGAGATCCCGATCAGGTAGTGCGCCGTCCAGCCGATCGCGCGCTCGCCGCGGATCGCCGGCGCGGCGGCAATCCGGTCGTGCCGGAAGCGGCCGCGCGTGAAGTGCCCGATCCAGCGTCCGACCATCGCGTAGTCCGGCCGCGGCGCGCCGAACAGCCCTTGGCGCAGCAGGCCCCAGAAATCACTCACCAGCGTCGCGCCGATGCCGACCAGCATGATTCGCAGCAGATATTCCACGTCGACCTCGTTGCCATCCAGTTCCGTTGCGGGCACTCTGCCACTTCAAGTCAACTTGAGGTCAAGATGCGAGACCTGGATATCGCCGAGCTCGCGCGGGAATCGGGCGTCACCGCCGCCACGCTGCGGTTCTACGAGGAGAAGGGGCTGATCTCGTCGGTCGGCCGGCGCGGCCTGCGACGGCTGTTCGATCCGTCCGCCACCGAGAAGCTGGCGATGATCGCGCTGGGCCAGTCCGCCGGGTTCTCCCTCGACGAGATCGCGCAGATGTTCGGCGCCGATGGCAAACCGCAGATCGACCGGCGCAAACTCGCGCGCAAGGCGGACGAGCTCGACGCGACCATCCGCAAGCTCACGGCGATGCGCGACGGCCTCGTGCACGCGGCGAAATGTTCGGCACCGAGCCATCTCGAGTGCCCGACGTTCCGCAAGTTGCTGGGCATGGCACGCATCGGCGCCATCGGCGGCGCGCAGAAACGCAAGAAACGGAAGTGACCAGACTCATGACTCCCCGCATCGACAAACGACTGACGATGAAAGCCATCCTCGCGCTCGCCCTCGGCGCCGCGCTCTCCGCCTGCGTCGGCCCGATGCAGGCACCGACGCCGATGCGCTCGATCGAATACGCGAACCCGGCGCAACCCGCGCGCTGCCTCTTCGTGCTGCTCCCCGGCATGGGCGACCACGCCGAAGCATTCCAGCAACGCGGCTTCGTCGAAGAGTTGCGCGCGCACGGCCTATCCGCCGACATCCGCGCCACCGACGCCACGTTCGGCTACTACATGCGCGGCACGTTCATCGACCGTCTCTCCACCGACGTCATCGCGCCCGCGAAACAGCGCGGTTACGAGGAGACCTGGCTCGTCGGTCCCTCGATGGGCGGCTTCGGTTCGCTGTTCTATTCGCGCATGCGCACGTCCGACGTCACGGGCGTGCTCGCCATCGCACCGTTCCTCGGCGACAAGGACGTGATCGAGGAGATCGTGAACGCGGGCGGTTTGCGGAAGTGGACGCCGCCGCCGCGCGTCGAAACGCCCGACCGCTCCAACTACCAGCGCGAGTTGTGGCGCTGGCTGCAGGCCGCGACGCAGAGCCGCGAGCGCGCGCCGCTGATCTTCGCCGGCTACGGCCGCGACGACCGCCTCGGCCGCGCCGACGAGCTGCTGACCGCGGAACTACCGCCGCAACGCGTCTTCCTCACCGACGGCGCGCACGAATGGCCGGCGTGGCGCCGCATCCTCGCCGCGTTCCTCGAGTCGCCGGACTTCGCCGGGCATTGCCGCGCGGCGACGCCAGCGGCGCCCGCGTCGCCAGCATCGGCCGCCACCGCGGATGAAGCCACCGACGCGGCGGCCTGTGCGGCGCGCGGCGGCGCCATCCGCCCGGTCTGCCGCCGACAGATCCCGCGCTGCCTGGTGCCGTTTGCCGACGCCGGAAAAGCCTGCACCGACAACTCGCAGTGCCAGGGCAAATGCCTCGTCGACAGCTCGGTGCAGAACACCGGCCCATCGATCACCGGTCGCTGCCAGACCGACGACGACCCCTGCGGCTGCAAGATCGAAGTCGTGAACGGCAAACCCGCCGGCGGCCGCTGCGTCGACTGATGCTGCTCTACGCGCTGATCATCGTCTGCGAAGCTGCCTTCTGGGTCGTGCTGCTGCTCGCGCTCGTCTCGCGCTATCTACTGCGTCGCGAGCCGGTCAGCCGCGCCCTGTTGTATTCGCTGCCGGCGATCGACCTGCTGCTGCTCGCGTTCACCGCGCTCGATCTGCGCGCCGGCACGACGGCGACGTTCGCGCACGGCCTGGCCACCGCGTACATCGGCTTCACGCTGGCGTTCGGCGGCATCATGGTCGCGTGGGCCGATCGGCACTTCGCGCATCGCTTCGCGGGCGGACCCGTGCCGGCGCCGGCGCCGAACGCGGGCTGGCCCGGCGTGCGCTACGAATTCCAGCTGTGGTTCCGCTGCCTCGTCGCGTGGGCCATCGCCCTGGCGCTGCTGGTCGCGTTGATCGCCTACATCGACGACGCCGAACGGACGCGTGAGCTCGAGGACTGGTTCGGAATCGCCGTCGGCTCGGTTTTCCTGTGGTTCGTCTTCGGCCCGGTCTGGCGGCTCGTGTTCTTCAGGCGCGCGGCCGGCTAAAATCCCGGCCCTGAACTCCCCCGACTCCAAGCACCTGGCGCTCGACTCCGTCCTGCGCCGCGACCTGCATCGCCTGCGCCGCGAGCGCGACCGGCTGCGC
>Ga0335075_10007660_pt1 | contig 16598 bp, 19 predicted proteins | sample Lox_Sample_24_FD_206723 | JGI IMG/M metagenome (GOLD analysis project Ga0335075, IMG submission 206723) | Soil microbial communities from Loxahatchee National Wildlife Refuge, Florida, United States - Lox_Sample_2.4 | ecosystem: Environmental > Terrestrial > Soil > Wetlands | place: USA...
CATTCACCTGGACCAAGACCGCCGATGAGATCTTGAACTCTCTGGCTGACTACCTCGCCAAGCTCCGGGCCGACCGCCCGGATATACGCAAGACTAACCAGTAATACTTCTGACGCAGGACACTAGGGCTGGCGCGCCCCAGGTCGGCCCGATCGGCGGACCAACGAGAACGCCGCGAATGCGGACCGCTGGCTGTTCATTGTCGCCAACGGCCTGGGCGGTTGGCGTCGCCAGATCACCGATGACCACACGATCGGCACCCTCGCTGAGACGCTGGCTTGCCCACGCCGGTGCTCGCACGGCACCCGGGGCGGCAACGCAAGCCGTCCGGCTGATACGGGCCTGCGAGCCGCCGTCCCGCTCCCTGCTGCGCCCGGCGGACTCAGCCCGGCCCGGGGCGACCGACCGCACCTTTTTGTACCAACTTTCGCGTGCCGCGCCCATCGGCGCGCCGGGCAGCTGGCCGCCCTAGCCGGCGGGCCGGACCAGCGTGTCCCGGTTGACCCCGTACTGCTGTGCAAGCTCCGGCAATGCGGCCCGCGCCGCTCCCGCTCCCACCGCTCGCCGAGGATGCGCGCCCGCGCCACCGGGGGCTGCGATAGGCCCGGCGCCCTGCTGGCGCTCCTGGCTGCCGGAGGTGCCAGAGCAAACCGGCGTACCATGCCGCTAGCACCAGCCCGGCACTCTGCCTCGGCAGATCCGGGCACAGCGAGGCCCCCTGGACCATCCGCCAAGATCACCCAGGGGGCAAGGACCCTGCGACAGGACCCACCATGCAACCTAGCACGGCAAACACCCAGCATGATAGGGGATCCCTGGTCCCCGCCCAGGTCACGCCCGAGCTGCTGGAGACAGTGGCCTGGGCCCTGACGGCGGCGCTCATCCCGCCGCCCCGCCCGCCCGAACCAACCCGCGACACCGCGGACTTCCTGACCGCCGCGCAGCTCGCGGCGCGGCTGGGAGTCTCCCGCGAGACGGTCCGGCGGCTGGCGATCGCCGGGGCACTGCCGCACACCGTGGTGTGCCGCGGCACCCGGAAGACAACCCGCCGGTACCCGCGGCGGTTCGCCGATGAGTTCGCGGCCAGCGGCCTAGACGTGGCCGACCTGGCCGCCTTCGCCGCCGCCTGGCGGGCGCGGGTCACCGCGCCCCCACGGTGACGGCCGCCAGCCGTGGCACCGCACGCCTCCCGCGCCAGCCCCGCCCTCAGCGGCCTGGCGGTACCGGGCTGTGTGCCGCGGCGCCGACCTGGAGGTGTTCTTCCCCGGCCGCGGCGAGTCGGCCGAGCCCGCCCGGCAGATCTGCGCGCGATGTCCGGTCCGGCAGCCGTGCCTGGATTACGCGATCAGCCGCGGGATCGTGGACGGCATCTGGGGCGGCCTGGCCGAACGGGACCGCCGCCCGCTGCGGTCTCGTCACGTGAGCGCCGCCCGGCAGGAGCGTGATGAGGCGATCGCGGCCGCCTCGGCCGCCGGGTATACCGGGGCGGCGATCGGCCGGGCGTTCGGCCTGACCCGCACGTCGGTGTCCCGGGTCCTGTCCCGTGGCGCAGACGGGCGGGGACGGTCATGAGCCGCATCGGACCTGAGCCCGGCGAGCGGCTCATCACCGACGTGTGCCGCCGGGCCCGGACCGGACGGGCTCCAGGGTCGATGCTGATCGCGGTGGCGGCGTGGTTGCTTACGCTGATCGGCGGCGGCGCGCTGTTCGTCTCGTTCACCGCCCAGTACACCTATATCGTCACCATCCGCCGCCAGGACGCGGCCAGCGTGATCGAGGGCGCTGCTGCTGGACCTGCTGATGATCGTGTTCACGCTGCTCGCCCTCGGCCTGGTCCGGGCGGGCAAGCCCGCCCGGACCGAGCGGGCCCTGGTCCTGGCCTGCGCGGCCGCGTCCGCCTGGATGAACGTGTCGGCCGCCGATGTGGCCAGCCCGCGGTCGGTAGTCGCGTACGCGGTCGCCCCGGTCGCGCTGGCCGTGGTGGTGGACCGGACTGTGGCGGTGATCCGCCGCCACGTCCTAGCCGACCAAGAACCCTCTGCCTGGGCGACGGCGGGCCGCGCCGCGGCGGCTGCGGTCAGGATCACCGGCCTGGTGCTGCTGTACTTGCTGCGGTTCGCCCTGGCCGCGCCCGAGACAGCTCGGGGCTTGCGCCGGATGGTCCTGCCCTGTTGTATGACCACGCCTCGGTCCGCCGCTGGATCCGTGACGGAACCATTCCGCGGGGCCGGGCACCCGAGCTGATCTGCATAGTCCTGAGCGCGCGCCTGGGCCGGACCGTGCTGCTCGCCGACATCGGCATGGATCGGGGTGCTGGCAGCCAAGGCGACGGAGGGAGCCCGCTAGCGCAGGTCGTGGATCATGCCGTAGCGCAGTGACGTCAAGCAGGCCGCTGCGCTGCGTGCAGCCGAGCCGCTGCGCGGTCCGGCGGCGATCATGCCGGTATTCGAGTGGGAGAACCCGCCCGACGACCTCGACGTCGCCCGGCGCGCCGGACGCCGGGTCGATGGCGCTCAGGTGCGCTTCCTGCGCGCCGCGCGGACGCGGTATGAACGGATGTACCGGGAGGCGGGCGGGATCCCGGTGCGCCCCCGGGGTCGTGGCCTTCCTCCACGTGCAGGCCGCGCCGCTGCTCAAGAGCGGGTATGACGACGCCACAGGCCGGCAGCTGCACCGGGCAGTGGGCGGCCTGACCGCGCTCGCCGGGATCTGCGCCTACGACGCTGATCTGCAGGGGATGGCGCAGCGGTACTTCTTCCACGCGTTGCGGATGGCCAAGGCCTCCGGCGACCGGGGCTTCGGCGGATACGTCGTGGCCCTGCTGGCCAACCAGGCCCTGTACCTAGGCTTGCACCGGCAGGTCATCCAGTACGCCGAAACGGCCCTGCGCGGCGCCCGGCAGCAGCTGACCCCGGCGCTGGTCACTGAGCTCAGCACGCTGCAGGCCAAGGCGTACGCGCGGATGGGCGACCGGCCCGGCTGCCATGCCAGCATGCGCCGGTCGGAGGAGATGGCGGCTCGCATCCGCCGCAGCGAGGAACCTCCCGAGACCGGATACGTCCAGCCGGGCCTAGTCGAGGTGCAGCACGCCGACGCGCTGCGGCGCCTGGGAGACCTGACCGCGGCACGGTCCTAGCCGAACGGTCCGCCGTCGCCGCGAGCCAAAGCCGCGTACGCGGCCAGGTCCACCGGCTCGCGACCCTGGCGACGATCCTGGCTGGTCAGGGCGACGCCGACGCTGCCGCAGGCATCGCTGACCAGATGCTCGACAAGGCGGTCGGCATGGAGTCGTGCCGGATCGCCGACCAGATCGCCGCCGTGCGGGACGCGGTCACCGCAGTCTCGGACGGCGCCGCTGCACGGCAGCTATCCCAACGGGTCGATGACGTCCTCGGCGTACCGATGTGACCCGCCCGGCCCTGAAATACTGGCGCCCGTAACCGAGCCGCGCGAACCGGGAGCACGTCGCATGCGCTGGATCGTCCATTCCGAGAAACCTCTCTACAACGATCCCTGGCTGGACATCCGGCTCGCCGACGTCGAACTGCCGGACGGACGCCACCTCAAGCACCGGCTAATCCGCACACCCCCCGGCGCCGGCGCGGTTGTGACCGACCAGCACTGGCGCGTGCTCCTGCTGTGGCGGCACCGATTCATCACCGACACCTGGGGCTGGGAGATCCCGGTCGGCCGCGCCGAACCGGGCGAGGACCCGGCCCAGGCGGCGGCCAGGGAGTAGAAGAGGAGACCGGCTGGCGCCCCGGCCCGCTCAGGCCCCTGCTCAGAGTGGAACCGACGCCCGGCATCTCTACCTCCGTACACCACGTGTACCACGCCGACAGCGCCACCCGGATCGGAGCACCCGAGGACGACTTCGAATCCAGCCGCGTCGACTGGGTCCCGCTGGACACCATCCCCGGCTTGATAAGCACGGGCAAGATCAGCTCCGCCACCACGCTGCTGTACACCATCGTCCAGGACGGCCCGAGCAGTCGCTAAAGACTCACCGGCTCGTGCAGCGAGTTGCCGCTGAACAGCGCGATGCCCCCGCGAACAAGGCTAAGCCGGCGAACGCTGCGGCCAGCCAGCCACTTGGCAGGCGTTGCACGGGCAGCCACCTACCCGCCCAGCAGAATCCACTTTTGAATGATAACGGACCTGCTCACAGTCACTCCAAGCCCGCTGGACCCATGCTAAGGGTGCGTACATCCCTTGACAGCTACGGCACCGGGTCGCTATCGAGCTCGTGCTCATGCGCGGTGACGATGAATTCGTCATAGGCATGCAGTAGTCGCTTATGACACGATTCAAGCGTGGCCGCCGCGCCTGGTCGGGACGCGGCCAGCGTCCACTGCTCAACCGAGCCACAGAAGGCGGTGATACCCGCGGTAAGCGCGTGAAACGCGGCGGCTACCTCCGGATCGTCGAAGCCGACCGGCCGCAGGCGGGGCCGGTCGGCCGTACGCTCCAGCGCGGTTAGGACATCCGCCGGAAGATCAACCACGTCGAGTTCCGCCATTTCGGCCTTCTTCAGCCACGTAATGACAGGTCCGTTAACTGGAATATCGCTAAGTACTTCGGAGTAATAGCGCACATCATGAGCCGTTACCCTCGGTCGGGCCGACTGGGCAACTATACTTGTCAGGTAGACGTTCTTGCCTCTCACCACGTAAGCGTAGTTAAGTGCCGCAAGGAGCATCACAAGGGTAACGATGAAGGCGATATAGATGGGGTATGGGTGCGTCTTGACGAACTCCCTGGCCGCACTCGCCGTAATGAGCGCGACGAAGCTGCTTATGGTGACCACCGCGCCGATGATGGCGAGCATGTACCTGCCGAGAAGCGCGTTCATGCTTCTGCCCGTCGCAGGAAGATCCGATGGGCGGCACTGACCCGCGCGCCCGCTGGGATATGCCGCGCTGGCACCCAGGCAGCCTTATGTCCCGCCTGGATCAGCAGACCGCTAGCGAATTCGTCCAGCTTGCTCCGGCCCAGCCTCACCTGCCTGGCACAGTGCTCATCCGGCAGGGCGCCGAGGGCAGGCATGTCTATCTGCTCCAAGCGGCCTCGCGTAGCACCTGCGCGTGTGTGAAGGTGACTGCCGCTTCGGAGAACGGCGCCGAGGCGCTGCTCGGCATCCGGGCCAGCGGCGACGTCGTCGGCGAACTTGCGATCCTCGGTCACCAGCCGAGAACCGCCACCGTGACAGCCATCTCGCCGTTGATCTGCTATGCAATCCCGGCCGAGGCGTTCACCGCATTCCTCAAGCGCCGACCATACGCTTGGGAAGCCGTCACCCGAATGATCGCGGACCGGCTTAACTGGGCGAACCGCCGCCGCGTCGATTACGCGAGCCATGACGTGACCGTGCAGATCGCGCGCGTGATAGCGGACATCATCGAGATTTACGGCTACCCGTCCGGGGCGGGCAGCGAGCTTGGCGTTAGCCTGTCGCAGTCCGAGCTTGGCGGCCTCGTCGGCTCGAGCAGGGAGGCTACCGCCAAGACCATGCGACGACTCAGGGAACTCGGGCTGGTAGAGACCAGCTACCGTAAGATAATCGTCCGTGACCTGACCGGGCTCCGTTCGGTGGCTCGCCTGCCTGCGCGATAGCGCCGGGCAACAATCGTTCACTATGAAATCAGCAATCTCGTCAGCAAACCCTGTCACGTTTGGTCACAGATCTGTGCCTTCACCCCGTGCGTCACGCTCGACGGTAAAGGACCGACGTACCATGCCCTACCGTAAGAGTAGGGTACATAAAGCAGGCAAGTCACCGTTGGATACACGCCGCAAGAATGTGTATTTCTACATCATCTGGTGGCTCAATACCGGTGATACTCCGGAGTAGGCACCGGGTTGCCAGGGGAGGGCGAGATATGAGCGTGGCAAGTACTGCTTTTGAGCGTCACCTTCTGGTGGCGGTAGATGCCGTCGGTTACGGCAGCGGAAGCGACCGGGCCCATATCGCAGTGCAGGCTGGCTTGACCGGGGTGCTCAGCAAGGCCGCCGCGCGCTCGAAGCTGAACCGCGGCGCCTGGCGGCTGCAGCAGCAAGGTGACGGGGAACTCGCGATCTTGCCACATGACCAGCCGGAGCCGATCGTGGTGGACGAATATGTCCGCCACCTGGCACAAGCCCTGACGGCGCATAACGCGAAGGCCGCGCCGGAAAGCAGGATTCGGCTACGGATGGCCATTCACTACGGCGCGGCGATGCACGCCGATAATGGCTACGCGGGCCAAGGCGTGGTCGCGGTCAGCCGCCTCGTGGACTCGCTCCCCGTGCGCGAGGCGCTCACGGCAGCTCCGGGTGCGGACCTCGCGGTGATCTTGTCACGTCAGGTCTTCGAGGACATCGTGCGACAGGGGCACGTTTCCTTCAAGGCGAGCGATTTCACTCAGGTCCGGGTGCAGGTGAAGGAATACACGGACGAGGCATGGGTGATCGTACTCGCCGAGCGAGCCGATCGGCCCGCTCCGCTCGCACCTGATGCCGAGCCGACTGCAGCGCCCCAAGCACGAGAGCAGGCACCTCAGCAGGTGAACAACCGCTTCTACAATGACGTGCACGCCGAGGGAGCGGTGTTCGGCTTCGCCTACGGGTCACGGGACGAACGCTGATGTCAGGTGGGCAGGAGCTACCGGCGAAGGGCGGCCGGGAGCCGCGCGAAAAGGCCGCGCCCGCCGCCGAGGCCCGGACGGACACGGACGAGCCGCATAGATCGCCGCGAGACGGCCGGCGAATGGCCGACCGCGGCAGGCCGGACGGCCGACGACAAGGAGACCGCGGTAGGCCGGACCAAGCGCGGCAGGTCGACCCTGCGGATGATCCGCGCGTGCGAGACCGCGTCTTCAACGGGTTCTTCGGAAATGTCTACGCCAGCGGCGCGACGTTCGGCACCAGCGAGACGGGCGGGCCCGGCGAGGCTGGCGGTGGCCGGGTGGAAGGTCGCCTGGAAGACGCCGAGGTGACCTGGCTAGTGACGCACTTCGCCCCGCCGACCGGCTACGACGAGGCCGCGGTGGCGCTGGCGGCCGAAGGCGTTATCATCCTGACCGGCGCGGAAGGTAGTGGCCGCCGGGCAGGCGCTATAGCACTGCTTGACCAGGTCAGGTCGGCGGGTCAGCCACTCGTCGCCCTCTCCCCTGCCATCACGGTGGACAAGCTGGCCGAACGTTCCTTCGATCCCGGGACGGGTTACCTGATCGGCGATATGTTCGCGGACGCGGTACAGACCGAGCTAGCGCATTTCTACTGGCGCGACCTTTGCTTTAGCGTGCGCAAGGCGCACGCATATCTGGTGGTGACCGCGAGTGCCGCGTCGGCATCGGGCCGGTCCGACGTGATCAGGCAGTTCGCGTGGCAGCGGCCCATTGCCGCCGACGTGCTGCGCGCCCACCTGGGCGCAGACTATACCGATACCGAGGTGGTCGATAAAGCCGCCGCCGCGATCGGCTCCTGGTACCGGCTCGCGGACATTGCCGACATCGCGCGCCGACTCTGCGCGGGCGACGATCCGCAAGATGTCCTGGCCACACTCGACGAGACGGACCGGCACGCAGTGACTAACTGGCTGGGTGAAGAGGACCTGGAGATACCAGCGTTGCTGGAAGTCGCCGCGCTCGCTTTCACCGCCGGCCTCCCCGAGCGGCTCTTCGAGGCCGAACTGAGCGAGCTCAAGGCCAGGATCGGCGAGTTCATGCCCCAACCCGAACCGCGCCAGGACGACAGCACACCGGCGCACGCCGAACTCGACCTGCGGTTTCGCCAGCTGCGTAGGCTGCGGTCCACGCATCCGCTGGTCGGCATCCGGCAGGTGCCGGTATCGCACGCGGCCGGCGCGCTTACCGTGCGGCACGTGGACTTCCGCAAACCAACCTACCGCCAGCAGGTCGTGGCAGAGCTATGGAGTCGCCTGGACTACGACTTCTGGGCTGGAGTACGGGCCTGGGTGCACGATATTGCGGCCGATGACGACGACCCAAGCCCGCTGCGGTCCAGCCTGACGAACAGCGTCGCGTTCGGGCTCGCGCTGCTCGCCTTGATAGCACCGGATGAGGTAGTCGAGTCCTATCTCCTCCCGTGGACCACCGCTGACACCGGCTTCGGCGAGCAGACCATGGCCCTCTACGTTGTCTGGCAGATGACCACGTTCGACCAGCTCGCACCGCTCGCACTGCAGATTGCCATCGCCTGGGCTGGCCAGGGGTCACGCATCCAGCGGACGCTGGCGACGCTGGCGTTCAGCGGCCCGCTCGGCGCCCGGTACCCGATCGAGTCGAACCGGCGGCTGGGCCAGCTCGCCAGGCAGAATGACGCGATGGCCGCCTGGGCGCACGCCCAGCTCTTCGCGACGCTGGCGTCGCAGGGAGCCGACGGTGTGGTCGTGCTGCGCGAACTGACCCAGCGGATGAAGAAGAAGGCGGGTCCCGCTGCCGACCTGGTGCTGGGGATGATCGCCGACCTGCTCTCTATCCGTGACCCTCGTACCGGTCGGCCGGCCGTCGCCCAGTTCCTGATCGGCAATCCAGACCTAGCATGCGAACTCGCCCCGCTGTGGGCCAAGGCGCTGGTGATGCGCCCATGGCGCGCCAGTGCCGTCGCCGCAATCTTGCGCACGCTCGGGGCCATCGAGCACGGCCGCGCCGATCCGGAGGGCCTAGCCAGGGTGTTCGGCGCGGCGGTCGGTCGTGAACTGCCAGAAGTTGAGCGGCCGCCGCTGTGCGATGACGTACTCGCGCTGGAACAGGCTGAACGGCGCCGCAAGGCGAGGAAACACAAGCGCGCCGAGGACGCGGACGAGCAGCCGGTCCCGACGCTCACCTCAGAGTTGCTGCTTGAGGCTTTCCTCAGCGCATGCGCACATCCGGACAATGTCAATTCCCTCACAGCAGATGGGCTGACGCCGTGACTAGCTACCCGATCATCAGCCAGCGAGTACTGCCCGCGGCGGACCGCGGTGGCCTATGGGGCCTCGGTGCCCGCCGTCGGTCGGCGAGCGAGCTGCCGCTGCCTAATCCGCATGAAGCGGTCGTTTACAAATCCGGCGGCAACTACATCGTCGATGACGGCCGCACCCGCCCGGGTGACGACCACGTGGTCAATGCCACCAGCATCAGCGTGATCAACATGCGCGAGAACAAGCCGGTGATGGTGCAGACGTCCGTCCCGTCAGCCGGCGCCGCCAACTTCACCGTTCAGATAACGTTCCTGTGCACAGTCCGGCGGCCCAAGGAGGTGGTCGAGGCCGGCCTGTCCGACATGGCCGACCCGCTGCTGCAGTACCTTACCAGGCATCAGCCGCTGTTCCATGTCGGCGAGAAATACGACTTCGAACAGATACACGAGGTCCGGCGCGAGGTCGCCAGTGAGATCAGGGCTTACGTGGACCTGAAGCCGCCGCGCTTCCCCGGGATGGAGGTCCGGCTCGGCAGCGTGCAGGTGCTGACCCCGGACGAGCTGGCGGCCTACCACAGCAAGCTGCGCGAGCGTGAGCTCGAGAGCCGACTTACCTTGCATGAGCAGCAGCTTGAGCACCAGCTCGACATGCAACGCGAGGAGATGGCGGAGATCCGTCGCCGGCATGCCGAGGAAAGCGAACTGCTCACGCGTCGGCACGAACAGGCGACGGCGCAGATGCGCCAGGAGTACGAACACAAGCTGCGGTCGGCGAATCTCGAGCACTCCATTACCGAAACCCGAAAGCTGGCGGAGGCGATGGGCGCCAACGAGTCGGAGGTCCCCGGGCTGTGGGCCGCCTCGGCCGGCGAGCGCACCATTGCCGAGACCGCAGAGGCGCTCCAGGAACACCGCGAGCGCGAACGTGAGCTGGCCGCCGAGGAGGAACTGCGTAAGGCCACCTGGGCACGTGAAGACGCCCAGGCCCAGCGGCAGTACGCCCGCGAGGACGCGCGACTCCAGCTCAGCCTTCGGGTCGAGCAGATCAAGGCGCAGATGGAAGTGGCCAAGGTGGCGATAGAACGCGGTCTCGCCGACGATCAGACCTTCCACGTGCTGATGAACGCGATGAGCGGCGTGGTCAGAGAACTGGAGAACGCTGGGCTGCCCAGCGGCGGCCAGCAGGAACCGGTGCCGACGGGACAGCCACCTAACCGCCAGGCGCGGGTGGCCGACGCTGATGACGCGGTCGTCGACGCCGAGATAGTCACCGACCCTCCCAGCGCGGACCAGGACGACGGCGGTGACCCGGAGCTCCGGGAGGAAGACCTTGGCTGACGAGAAAACCAGCGCGTGGTACGACAGCACGAGGCTGCTCGATACCGAATACCCGGCCGCCACCAACGGTGACGAGCCAGGCCAGTTCCGGCCAGCGACACGGCGCGGGTTCTCGCACGCCTACAGGCCGTCCCCAGCACCGGCACGTTGGCTGCGCGTGCTGACCGGCGTCGACGAGGATCTGCTCGACCGTGCCAAGGAGGAGCGGTCCCGTTACACCGGTCTCGGTGCGATCATCCTCGGCACGGCGCTGATGGCCGCCCTGTCCATGCTCGACGCCCTCGACCAGGTCTTTGGCTCGCGCTGGGCGCTGCTGCTGGTGGTCGCGTTGTTCTGGGGCGCCTTCGTCTGCGCGATCGACCGGTGGCTCATTGCCAGCACCCACGGCATGCGGAAGAGACAGTGGCTTGTGTTCCTGCCAAGGATCCTGCTGGCGATCCTGTTCGGCGTCATCATCGCCACGCCGCTCGTGCTCACCGTGTTCGGCTCGGAGGTGGTATCGCGGGCACAGAACGACCAGAACAACGCGCTGCTGGCTTACGAAAGCAAGCTGAAGACCTGCAACTCGCTGCCCGGACAGCCGCAAGGTCCAGCGCAGTCAGCCGACTGCACCGCGTATCTCATCGCGGTCCCCGACCCGGCGCTCGGGCTGGACCGCACCATTGCCCTGGAGAACACACAGCGAGACGACCTCACCCGCACGATCGCGACGGACAACGCCACGATCACCAGCGACAACCTGATCGCTCGCGAGGAGTGCAACGGGCAGCGCGGCCCTGGCCTTTCCGGCATTGTCGGGCAGGGCCCGAACTGCGCGCGGGACCGGCAAACGGCCGACGCCTTCGCCGCGCAGAGCCACGTCACCCAGCTCGAAGCACAACTGGCCGGGCTCAACCAGCAGATCACTACGCAGACGGTAGCGGCAGGCCAGCAGACACAGGCCTACGCCTCAGCCATCAGCGATGGCATCGCCACGCTTGTGGCCGACAAGAAGGCGGCGCAGGGCCGCATCGGCCTGCTCGCCCGGATCGACGCACTGGGAGAGCTCGCATCCGGCAGCGTTGTAATCGCAGGTGCCACCGTGCTCCTCGGCCTATTCATCATCACGATCGACTGCCTGCCCGTGCTTTTCAAGATGATGAGCGGGACGAACAGGTACGACAAGTTCTTCGAGTGGCGACTGCGCAGCGCGGAAACTAGCACAGATTCCGAGATCAAGGTCAGCGAGCGTCAGTCGACCGGACGAGACGAGATCGAACTCGAGCGGATCGAAAGCTGGGTCCGCACCCAACGGGAGCGGATCGACGACGACTCCCGGATCGAGCGGGCCAAGCGAGACGCCGAACTCGACCGGCAGATCGCCATCCTAGCCGCGCAGTACCGGCGCAATGCTAAAGCTGAAGCTAGCGAGAATGCCACGGGTTAGCCTCGATTCCCGATGCGTAAAGCCAGTGGAGTCCGCTAGCAGCGTGAAGGCAGGCCAGCGCACGATTGAGGTCCGCTGCCGCGCTCCGGCTGGCGCATTTCCCGGTCAGAGGACCGGGCAGGCCAGGCCGTACCCATACCTGGCCGACCCGGCCAGCTAAACGGCGCAGATGTGCGCTGGATCACCGCGCTGATTGATTGGTCGGGGCGATCGGCCAGCCAGTCGGCGAATACGCGGCGTGCATCATCGCCTGGCTCCCGCCGCAGACAACCTGCGCGGCCTGGTCGCCGCGCCGTTGCCCGCTCTGCGCGCCCGTGCCGCGCGGCCGCCTTTCCCGGTCGCGTCAAGCTGAGCCGCGTGACGTGCCAGTCTGCGGTTGCCGCATCCCCGTCTGGTCTATGGCCGTCATCGCGATCACGGTAGCCATATTCGCCGCGATCGCCTTGCGGTTCAGACCGAGCCCGCTCTTGCCCGCCCACTACTATCTGGTCGCGACGCGAAAACTTCGCGGCGGTGGCAACCCACCGCGCGGTGGATCCGAGGATTGCAGAATTGGACGGGACAGGACCGCCATGGCCGTGCTCACGATAGGTGGCGTCCATCCTTATGGCGAGCGTCGCGTAATAGATCCTGAAGCATCGGCCTTGGGGGCCGACAGTAACGCTAAGTAGTTGGCATCTGGCGACAGCTATAGCAAGTCGTGGACCGGTTCGTGGACCCGATCATCAGAAAAGCGGGTGCTATGAGTGCAATCACGGCAGAGGCCGATGGCATCCGTGCAGGTAGTGCGCCGGAGCGCTGGGCCGGGCTACTTTTAACCCATTGGTTCAGGGTTCGACCCCCTGGCGCCCCACGCGGTTTACCTGGCGGTCTTGTTCGTCACGTGGGCCGAGGTCCTGGCCTTGATCGAACGCGGCTGTGCCGACGGCCACCGGGAAGCCTGCGAAACCGCCTATCGGACCTGGTGCGCCGCGGCCGCGGAGGCGCCCGCCGCCTACTAGAGCGCCGGTCAGGTAGCTGTCAGGCGGCGAGCCCATGACTGTCGGTGACGGGCTGGCGGGCGATGACGTGGAGGTTGTGGACCACGGCAACCCGGCGCAGGTCGAACAGGTTCTTGCGGGCGCCCAGGTAGCGGGCGCGGCGGCCTTGCCAGTGGCCGACGTGGGCTAGGGCGTGCTCGACCGCGACGCGTTCGCGCAGCTCGGCGCGCCCTTCCGGGGTGTGCTGGCGCTCGCGCAGCTCGGCCAGCAGCGCTTCGTCGGGGTGGATGGACACGCTGCGGCCGTGGCTGCTGGTGGTGCAGCGGGCGCGCAGCGGGCACGCCGCGCAGGTCACCTTGGGGAAGCGGACGGTCTTTCCGGGCTCGAACGGCATGGCGATCCCGGCGGGGCAGGTCAGCTGCCCGGCGGTGAAGTCGAGGGTGAACTGGTCCTTGGCGAACCGGCCGCCGGTGTTGCGGACCCGCCAGGCCTTGCAGAACACGGCCAGGTCCGGGCCGCGGTCACGGACCAGCGCCGAGGACAGGTAAGCGCGGTCGATGTGCAGCTCGGACACGGTGAACCCGGCCGCGCCCAGGTCGGCGGCGATGTCATCGGTCACGCTAGCCTCGGGCACGTTGGCAGCCGTGATGCCCACGGCCGGGACCAGGCCGGTGTCCAGGTCCCGCACGAGGTGCCGCTTGTACCCGTCGAACAGCACCGAGCGGGACTTGCGGCCGTGCCGCATATCCGGGTCTTCCACGCTGATCCGCCGGTTGCGGGCCACCCCGCGGCGCAGGACCGGCGCCGGGCCGGCCAAGTCGACGTCCTGGTCGCGGACCTGCCGGGCGACCGCCACCGCCGCTGCCGCGGCCTGCTCGCCGGCCAGGCCGGCGATGAACGCCTCGACCTGGTCCAGCAGGCCCAGCACCTGGGCCAACGACGCGTTCCGGGCAGCCGGGTCGTCCCAGTCCGCATCCAGCGCCGCCTTCAAGCTGGAGGCGCCCAGCTGCGGCACCCCGGCGTGGGCCGCCACCACGGCGGTCCCTGCGGCCTGCCCCCGCCCCTGCAGCACCGCGATCACGCCCAGAGCCTTGCGCAGGGCGTGTCCCAACAAGTTAAACGTGTCCTCCACCCGGCCCGCACCCCACAGCGGGGAAGAATCCAGCGCCGCCCGCAGCGCCCGCGACCCGAACCCGCCGGTGGCTGCAGCCAGCTCCACCGTCCGCTCCACCAGCCGCCGGTCCAGGTCACGCTCGATCAGCCGGGCCCGGAACGCAACCAGCGTGCCCTTGGAAAACGGCGGCTCTTCCACGTCCATGCAATCCAGGACCAGCTGCCAGCGCCGGTCCATCACCGTCGCCTCGATCACCTCATCATCGGAGACCCCGGCATAAGCCTGCACGATCACCGCCAGCGCCAGCTGGGCCGGCGGCACCGGCGGCTGGCCCTTCGGCCGGTCCGCATACGCCGCCGCCAGCTCGGCCTGGAACCCCTCGTCGAACAGCTCGTGGCGATGCAGCCGCAAGAACACGAAAAGCTTCGCCCGCCGCACCGCCTTGATCACCGCCTGCTCCGCCGGTGACGGCTCCACCGGCGGACGCCACACCAGGGGACGCACCATGCTTCCTCCCTGTTAGCAGCCAACCCCTCACTACCTGCCACGAACAGGGAATAGCACACTCGACCACCGTCAACCAATCACACTAAGAAATTCGCCCCCGCTACTTGACCGGCGCTCTAGGCGTGGTGAAAGCGGCCACGCCGCCCCGCGCCCCGACCCAGGCACGATGTTCGCCGATCCTGGCCAGCTGTCCCGCACCACCGCCGCCCTGATCCGGCATGGCTGCACCGGGCGTGTCATCCAGGAAACCCTGTTCTGATCAACGGCCAACACCTGCAACACTGGCCGCACCGAAACAGGAGCGACATGGAGCAGATCACCAGCAAGTTCTTCAACTGGGCATCGATTCTCGAACCGCAGGCCCGCGAGCAGGCCGAGCGCACCGCGTCGATGCCGTTCATCTGGCCGCACCTGGCGCTGATGCCGGACGCGCACCAGGGCAAGGGCGCGACCGTCGGATCGGTGATACCGACGCTCGCCGCGATCATCCCGGCCGCCGTTGGCGTCGACATCGGCTGCGGTATGTGCGCGGTCCGCACGCAGTTCACGGCAGAGGACGTGCGGCAGCGCGGGCAGCTGGCCAGCCTGCGCGAGACGATCGAGCACGCGATACCGGCGTCGGCCGGGAACTACAACACCGGCTACTGGGACGAGCACACAAAGGCCCGCATCCGCGAGCTCGACAGCATGGACGGCGCGGCCAGCGCGGAAGCCATCGCGCCGGACTGGCGCTTGCAGCTCGGGTCGCTTGGCTCCGGCAACCACTTCATAGAGGTCAGCCTCGACGAGCTCGGCCGCGTGTGGCTGTTCCTGCACTCTGGCTCACGCGGCGTCGGGAACAAGCTGGCGAATCGGCATATCAAGATCGCGCGGCAGTGGTGCGAACGCTGGTGGATCACCTTGCCCGACCAGGACCTGGCCTACCTCGTCGAGGGCACCGACGAATTCTGGGCATATATGCGCGACCTTCGGTGGGCGCAGCACTTCGCGTTGCTCAACCGCGCCGAGATGATGGACCGGGTCATCTCGTGCGCTGCCCGCTGGGCTGGCCAGCCGGTCGACGCCAGGGAGACGATCCAGTGCCACCATAACTACACCGAGCAGATGGACGGCGGCCTGCTCAAGTACTGGCACCGGCGCAGTGCGCACCGTGGCCATGTCTGGCTGTCGCGGAAGGGCGCGATCGACGCCAGCAACGGACGGCCCGGGCTCATCCCCGGGTCGATGGGCACCGCGTCGTATGTCGTCAAGGGCCTGGGCAACCCGCTGTCGCTGAACTCGTCGCCGCACGGCGCGGGCCGCAACTACAGCCGGGCGGCCGCGCGAAAGACGTTCACCCGCGAGCAGCTCGACGCCGCGATGGAGGGCATTGAGTGGGGCCGCAAGGACGAGTTCCTTGACGAAATCCCACAGGCGTACAAGCCGATCGACCAGGTGATGGCCGACGCCGCTGATCTCGTCCAGATCAGGCACACGCTGCGGCAGATAGTCAACGTCAAGGGCGACTGACGGCCGGCCATCCGCGGGCAATTTCAGGCAGGCCACGGCCAGACTGATTGATGACCTACGGGTCATCCGGTTATCGCTTGGACAAGGTGCGTCTTCTCACTCAATCCATCGGCCAATGTCACCAGGCGGCAGGAAGGCCAGGGAAAGGGCGCGGTGCTGATCGCGGTGACGTCGCATTACGTAAGTCACACGACGAAGATCCGGTGGAGCCAGCGGACGGGTGGATCTGGTCTGGCCAGTTCGCCCCTGCTACGCCTTCGATAATGAGCACCAGGCACCGGGCCGGAACCTGGATGGATCCCTGGCGACCGTGCCCCGGGCCACTATTGTCTCCGATCAGCTTGATGGTCCTGGCTCGACGCAGAACTCGTTGCCCTCCGGATCGCACATGACAGTGATCGCCTCGCTGCGCCGTACCACTGTGGCACCGAGTGCCTGCAGCCGTCTGACCTCCTCGGCCATGTCTCCGGGTGCCCGCAGGTCAAAGTGGAGGCGGTTCTTGGCGGTCTTGGGCTCCGGCACCTTGTTGAACCACATATTGGGAGCGCCCCAGCCAGCGGCTTCGACATACGCCTTGGCCGGCGTGGAGTCCTCATCGACGTCAGATCCCAGGGCCGCCGCCCAGAACCGTGCCAGGGTGAGAGCATCGGAGCAGTCCCAGGTCACGGTCTTGATTACTGAGGGCACGACCTAAATGCTAACGGGGCTTCGCCCCAGCCCGACGAGCGGTGCCGGGGATTGGCTGATGTGAGCTGAAAGAGCTCCGGCCGGCGACGAAACGGTGCAAGATGTGCCCGTTCGTGGACCGCGTGCAGCGGTTGGT
>Ga0335075_10007661_pt1 | contig 16594 bp, 18 predicted proteins | sample Lox_Sample_24_FD_206723 | JGI IMG/M metagenome (GOLD analysis project Ga0335075, IMG submission 206723) | Soil microbial communities from Loxahatchee National Wildlife Refuge, Florida, United States - Lox_Sample_2.4 | ecosystem: Environmental > Terrestrial > Soil > Wetlands | place: USA...
GGCAGCACAGGCCGCTTCTGCGAGGCGAAAACGGCCGTTGACAGCCGATCTGGCAGCTTCCTAGCGTGAACGTACTCCCGGCCCGAGGGCCGGCGGGCTGACCAGAGGCGGCGAGATGGCGGAGATCGTGGTCGGGATCGCGTCGTCGCACACGCCCCAGCTGAGTTCCGGTGTGGACATGTGGCCGGACCACGCCGAGCGTGACCGGCGGAATCCGCAGCTGCTCGGCAGGGACGCGGAGTTCCACAGCTACGACGAGCTGCTGACGCTCGCGCCGCCCGGCATCGAGCGCGAGCTGGACCCCGCGGTCTGGGACGCGAAGTACGCCCGCTGCCAGGATGCCATCTCGGCCCTGACCGAGCGGCTCGCCAAGGCGCAGCCGGACGTCGCCGTCGTTATCGGTGACGACCAGCGCGAGCTGTTCCGCGACGACGGTATCCCGGCGATCGCCTGCTTCACGGGCAGCGAGCTAGTCGACTTCCCGCCGGCCGGCCAGGTGCTCGACCGCATGCCAGCGGGCATCCGGGCCGCGTCCTGGGCAGCGCACTCCGACCACGAGGAGCGGCACCCGGTCAGCGCCGAGCTCAGCCAGCACGTGGCGCAGCAGCTGGCGGTGGCCGATTTCGACATCACTGTGCTCACCGCGCAGCCGGCCGGGCGGAGCCTCGGGCACGCGTTCACGTTCCCGCGCTACCGGCTCGGCCTGCCGGCCACGACACCGATCGTGCCGGTCTTCGTCAACACCTATTACCCACCGAACGTGCCGTCGGCGACGCGGTGCCAGGTGCTCGGGCGGGTGATCCGGCGCGCCGTCGGTTCCTGGCAGGGCGCTGAGCGGGTTGCCGTGATCGCGTCGGGCGGCCTCAGCCATTTCGTCGTCGACGAGGAGCTCGACCGGCAGGTGCTGGCCGCGATCACCGGTCACGATGCCTGGGCGCTCCGCTCGCTGTCACCCGCGCAGCTGCGCTCGGGCACGTCCGAGATCCTTAACTGGGTCTGCGCGGCCGGCGCGCTCGAGGGCCTGAGCGCGACCCTCATCGACTACGTCGCCGGATACCGCAGTCCGGCCGGGACCGGCGCCGGAATGGCGTTCGTGCAGTGGGAGTAGGTCATTAACGTGTACAACGACGTCCCGGTCTTTGATGTCCACGGCCACGTGTCGGTACCGCAGGCCGCCAACTCCTTCCTGGTGCTGATGCTGGGATCGAACACGCCGATGGACAGCCCGATCGGGGCGGCCGCGGCCGGGCCCGCGAGGGTGACGCTCGATGACTTCCGGGCGGCTGCCGCGGGGCACGTGACGTACCTCGACGACCGCAATATTGACGTGCAGATCATCGGGCCGCGGCCGTTCCTGACGATGGGCTGGATGGAGCCGCACCTGGTTCCGGCCTGGACCCGGTACGTCAACGACATGATTCACCAGCAGTGCACGTTCTTCCCCGACCGGTTCCTCGGCGCGTGCCTGCTCCCGCAGCTGAGCGACGCCCCGGATCTGACGCACTGCATCGGCGAGCTGAACCGCTGCGTCACCGAGTACGGCTTCGTCGCGGCCTACGCGTCGCCGGACCCGGCCGGGCGGCGCACCACGCCGGGCATGCACGAGCCGTACTGGTACCCGCTGTACGAGCGGTGCCAGGAACTCGACATCCCGATCATCGTGCACGGCACGAACTCGCTGGACCCGCGCTTCCGGGTGGTGCCGCACAACTACCAGCTCGGTTTCCTGATCGAGCAGTACCTCGCCGGGCAGTTCCTCGGCCACTCTGACGTGTTCGAGCGCTTCCCCGAGCTGCGGGTCATCATCTGTCACTGCGGCGGGGCGCTCGACCGGTTCGTGCCGACCGACCCGCACCTGCCGCAGAAGGACCTCAGCGCGAACCTGTTCTACGACACCTGCGGCTATGACCTGGCGTTCCTCGAGGCAGCGATCAGGCAGCGCGGCGTTGACCGGATGGTGTTCGGCACCGAGGCACCAGGGTCCGGGCGCGCGGTGCGGCCGGAGACAGGCCGGACGTCCGACGACCTCGTGCCGGTGATCAGCGGCTTCGAGTTCCTCACCGCAGCCGACAAGAAAAAGATCTTTAACGGGAACGGGGTCCGCGTCGTCCCCGCCTTCGCCAAGCTCAGCCGGTGAGGGCTAGTCCGGTCGGTTCCCGAGGGGGAGGGAGAGGCATGCGCGCGGAACCGCGGGCAGAGACGGTCGGCAGCCTGCTGCGATCCGAGGAGGTCGTGCGGGCCGCCAGGGGCGAAGTCGGCAGTGTCCAAGCCGACAGAGTCGACTCGGGCGGGGACGCGGACGCCGAGGCGGTGCTCGATGCGGCGGTGCTCGACGCGGTGAAACTCCAGCAGGAACTCGGCCTCGACGTCATCACTGACGGCGAGGTCCGCAGGACAGCGTGGGCTCAGACGCCGCGGTTCGTCGGGTGCTTCGAGGCAACGCCAGGCCGGGGACAGCTCAACTGGCGCGGCGGTGCCGGGCCTGCCGACGGTGCCGGGGCCGGGGCCGCTGCCGGGAGCGCTGACGCGGCCGCCGGGGCGGGTGCCGGGGGCGGCAGCCCGGCTGCGGGCTCTGCCGGCTACCCGGCGGTCGTGCGGCGGCTGTCCGAGGCGCCGGTCCTCGGCGCGATGTCGGACGAGTACGCCTTCCTGGCCCGGCACGCGGCGGCCAGGACGAAGTTCACGATGGCCGCGCCGAGCTACCACCGGCGGTACTGGTCACCTGAGCACTCGGCGCGCGCCTACCGCGACTGCGAGGAGTTCCTCCTCGACATCCGGGACTACCAGCGGAGCGTCGTCGCCGATCTGATCGCCCTCGGCTGCGACTACATCCAGCTCGACGCGCCGAACTACGGCTCGCTCTGCGATCCCGATACCAGAGCGCGCATGGTCGCCGAGGGCCGCGACCCCGACGCCGAGACGGTATTCGACGCGGAGCTTGATAACTCGCTGTTCGAGGGCATCAGCGGTGTCACGACGGCGCTGCACGTCTGCCGCGGCAACGGGCCTGGCGGTATGTGGCATTCGGCTGGCGGGTACGGCGCGATCTCGCGGCTGCTGTTCCCGCGGCTATCGTTCGACCGGCTCCTGCTCGAGTACGACTCCGACCGGGCCGGGACATTCGAGCCGCTCGCTGACGTGCGGCCGGGAACGATCGTGGTGCTCGGCCTGGTGACGACCAAGTCAGATGAGCTCGACGACGCGGCTGCGCTCCAGGCTCGGATCGGCGAGGCGGCGCAGGTCAAGCCGCTGGCCGAGCTTGCTCTCAGCACGCAGTGCGGGTTCGCCTCGGTGCCGGTGAGCAATCCGGTGTCCGCCGCCGGCCAGCGGGCCAAGCTGGAACTCGTCGTCAGCCTCGCCCGCCGAACGTGGCCAGACTGACTGCGCCCGCCTCGCTGCTGACGCGGCTAGCGGCGCTTGACTCGTGCACGTGCTCGGACGCGATGGATCAGCTCGGGCTGACCGGCGTGGCGGACGGCCTGCGCGCGCTGACCGTCGTTCGCCGCGTGACGGGGCCAGTCATCACTGTGCAGCTTGGCCCGGCGGGCGGCGACCCGGCGGGCGGTCGCGCGGCGGGCGGTGGTGCGCCGCGTTCGGGCCGTCACCTCGGAACGGCCGCGATCGACGCGGCGCAGCCCGGCGATGTGATCGTCGTCGCTGCTGGCGGGCGTACCGATGCCGCGGGCTGGGGCGGGACCCTGTCGCTGGCCTCGGCGACCCGGCAGGTCGGCGGCGTGATCGTGGACGGCGCATGCCGGGACGTGGACGAGAGCACGGAACTCGGCCTGCCGGTTTACGCGGTGGCCGCGACGCCGAGGACCGCACGCGGGCGGCAGGCCGAGGTTGCCTGGGACGTGTCGGTGCTGATCGCCGGAATCAGGGTGGACCCTGGCGACCTCGTCGTTGCCGACGCCAGCGGCGTTGTGTTCCTGCCGGTGAGCCGGGCTGGCGAGATCATCACCGCCGCCGAGCGAATCGCCGCCCGCGAGGCCGCGATGGCGAGGCGGATCCGCGGCGGCGAGCCGGTTTCCCTGGTGATGTCGGCCGACTACGAGAATCTGCTGAGCGCTTCTCCGGATCAGCCAAAGTCAGGGCGCGGGCGCAGATGAATGTGCCGTCGCTATTGCTCTGGCATGCCAACGGGACATCCATCGGCGCCGGGCCTAGTGAGATGCGGGCGTATGCACCTGCACTTCCTGGCCGTCGGGATCGATGACTGAGAGCAGCGAGCCGAAATCCTCGGCGATGATGCGCGGCTCGAAGCCGGCGGCGGTGAACCGCGCGGCGATCTGCTCCAGCGGCTCACCGGACTCGAATGTCAGCTGCACGGGGGCGCCGCCTCCGCCAGGCACCACTGGCAGCTTGTCGCTGAAGACGTGATGCAGGCCGACCTGGCCCTGCGTGCCGCCGTCAGCCAGGAAGTTGACGTAGAACGGATTGATCTCGCCTGCCGGGCGCAGGCCCAGCGCCTGCAGGAAGCCGGCGTACGCCCCGGTGGGGTCGGCGAACCGCACCGGCATCACCCGCAGCGACTGAGGCGCGCCCGGCTCGGCGCGAAGCTGCGAGCCGTACAAGTCCGTCGGACGCTCGTCGATCGCGAGCGTCGCGCCGTCCGGGTCCACGCAAGTGAGCACCCGACCGTACGCCTCGTCGTAGACGGTGACCCCGGCCACGCCGGCCGCGATGAGCTGCTTGGCCAGCTGCGCCAGGTCGTCGGCCTCGAAGTCCAGTGTGGTCTGTCCAGCTGGCGCGCCAGAGGTCGACGATGCCGCGTCGTGCAGTGCAACCCGGCCGCCGCCGCAGGCCATGTCACTCCAGCCGCCGCGGTCGGTGACGATCCACGGCCGCAGGCCGATCAGCTCAAGGAACGACTGCGTGGCGGGAACGTCGGCGGTGAAGCGCACCGGCCGGACGACGATCTCAGTCATTGCTCTCCTCGTGTCGCGTCAGGTACTCGGCCAGCGCGTGCTCGACCAGTACCGACAGGCTTCGCCCCTCGTCGATCGCCCGGTGCTTGACCTGCCGTACCAGCTCGGGCGGCAGGTACACGTTGAACTGCACTTTGCCCGCTTTCTCGTCCCTGGCCTGAACCATAGCTAGGATGCTAGCATAGTAGCCTAAGCCGTCGCCAGCACCGCGGCAAGACGGCTCTAGCCGTGGTAGGTGTAGATGGGCGTGGACGACGATCCCTGGTCGGAGACGCCGATCGCGACGCACGCATCCGAACGCGGGCACACGATCTGGCCGATGTCCATGAACGAGTCCCCGTGCATGCCGCCAGACACTTTCGCGGGGGCGGCGAAGGTGAGCCGCGCCCAGGTACGGCCATCGTCGTGGGTGATGGCGACGACTGAGGATGCCGCGTTGAAGGTCTTGCCGATCCGCTGCTCGATATCGTCACTTCCGGCCGCGTAACAGGTCCGCGTGGTCGGGCAGGTCAGCGCGTCGATCATCGGGTAGGGCATCGAGTGCGGGAGCGTGCTGGCGGTCCAGGTCCCTCCGCCGTCGGAGGAGAACGCGATGACGGTGTACTGCACGGCGTCTTTTCCCGACGTGTATCCGATACCCGGACTGACCACCGTGCCATTCCGCTCGATGAAGCCGATCATCGCGCAGTGGGCTGCATCCACGCAGGTAACCTCGGGCTCCGGACCGGGGCCGTAGCCACTCGGCCAGGGCCGCCGCTGCCACGTGACGCCGCCGTCATCGGACGTCAGCAGCACGCCGTGGTCGAGGTCAGGACCCGTCCGGCGACTGTAGTCGCTGTACCAGCCGACCGCCACGCAACGGGACGCCGTCGGGCAGGTCACGCTCTGGATTGATGTGCTTTCCGGGAACGGCACCACGGTGAAGCGCCTGCCGCCGTCATAGGTGACGACGAAGTGCAGGTCGGTCCCGAGTCCAGGACCTGAGGTCGTCGCCTGTCCGGAGGGCGACGCCAGGCCCCGGCAGGTCATGGTGGCGCCGCAATCGAGGTTGAGGATCTGGCCCACGTCGGCTGGCAGCGGACGCACGGTCCAGGAGTGGCCGCCGCTTCCGGTGGTCAGATACACAGGCTGGTGCCCGTAGTACAGCCCGCCGGCCGCGCAGTCCGTCGCAGAAGCGCACGAGAGCGCGGATGTGAACGTGACGCCGGCAGGCACGGGGAGGACACTCCACCTCTGCGCGCCGTCGGCGGAGGCGTAGAGCGAGTTCATGTCCGCCGGGCCGCTCGGCGAACTCGCGTTGTCGCCCTCGACGTAGCAGGTCGCTGCTGTCGGGCAGCTGAGCAGGCCTGGCTCCGGGCCCGCCGTGTTCCGCTGCCAGCCGCGGGCGATGAGGTAGCTAGTCAGCTGCCAGGTTCCCGGCGCACCGCCTGCGGGGTGAACGCTGCCGGGCAGCGGCCGGGCGGGCTGCCAGGCGGAGGTGAGCGGAGCAGAGAGCGCTGGCGGTCTCTGCACGACGAGCACGACCAGCGTGACGGCGGCCGCCGCGACGATGCCAGCAACCACGGCGAAGGCGGCGCGGCCTCCGGATACACGCCAGCGGCTCAGGTGCGGGCGCGAGGGTATGACCGGCGTAGCGATGGCCGGCGCGGTGCGCATGTCATTCCGAGCCTCCGCGAGCGCTGTCCGGGCACGGTTCCAGGCAGCGTCATCGGGCTCCGGGGTGTCTGCCCTGAATCCGCGCAGCAGGTCGATCTCGTCAGGCATGGTCGTGCTCCCTGAATGTCCACTGGTCGAAGTCGAACTCGCCGAGTTGTGCGCGCAGCGCCCGGCGGGCCCGCGACAGCCGCGACCGCGCGGTGCCTGGCGCGATGCCGAGAGCGGTAGCGATCTCCTCGTGGCTGAGATCGGCCCACGCGTGCAGCAGCAGTACCTCGCGCTGCTCGCGGCTTAGCGCCGCGAGCGCCCCCGCGATCCTCGGTGCGAGCGCCGCCGCGATTACCCGCTCGTCAGCCGCATCGGCGAAGTGGGCCGCAGGCAGCGGTCCCCGCGGGTCACGCGCTACTCGCGCGTCGAGCTCAAGTAAATGCTGCTCGTCCCGCCAGTGCTCACGCGCCACGTTGGCGGCGATCCCGTACAGCCATGCCCGCGGTGACGCGCGCTCGGGCCGGTAAGTGGCGCGCCGCCGGTAGGCCGTTGCGAACACCTCGGCCGCCAGGTCCTCGGCCATGGCAGTGCCCACGCGCCGCGCGATGAACCGGTATACCGGGCCGAAGTGCGCGCGAAAGACGGTCTCGAAGTCGTCCAGTGCCGTCATGGCCTGGCCCGCCCGTTTGACGTCCACGAGTAAGTATTGACGCGACGGCTAGATCCGTTCCGTCGATGTCGGCGAGGCGGCGGGGAGGGACGGGCACCGGCCCGGCAGCCCGGTGCCTGGCTGACCGCCGGGGAAGTGCTCGCATGGATGACTAACCGCTGGCGGCACATCGGAACCGAACACGAGCCATCTCGGGACGCGAACGTCGTGCTTGACCGAGTCGAGCAGGGTCGGGTGCTGCCAGACGGTGCAGAACGGTGCCATCTGGCGGGGGCCCGCTCGAGTACCTGGTGAGGTAGCCCGTCTCGGAACGCAGAGAGGCCGGGCAGCCCCGACGGCAGGCACACCCGCGACGGCAAAGCGGGCCGGCCGGGAGTAGCCCCGGCCGGCCCGTTTCTGATCTCTAATCAGCCCAGGCCCGGCGGCATCGCGCCCTGGAGGTCAGAGCGCTTCACCCGGATGAACACCAGCGTAATGACCAGTCCGAGCAACGCGATGCCGGCTGACACCTCGAACCCGCGGGAGAACCCGACGGCCAGAGCGTGGTCGGTGATCGCCCGCTGAGCGGCTGCCGCCTGGGCTGCGGTCGGCTTGACCGCGTGGCCGGCCGCGGCCGCCTTAGCCGCCGCAGACTGTGCGGCTGCGACCGAGTGGTGGATTGTATTCGCGACAACGGTCCACGCGACTGTGCCCAGGATGGCCAGGCCGATCGAGCCGCCGACCTGCTGGCCGGTGTTGACCAGGCTGGAGGCGAGGCCGGCGTCCCGGTCGTCGACCTTCGACACCGCGACCAGGGTCAGCGGCATGAACACGAGGCCGAGGCCGACGGCGGTGACCAGCATCGGGCCGAGCAGACCGCTGGCGTAGGTGCTGTGCTCGGTGATCCGGGACAGCCAGAACATGCCGCCGGCCGCGATGGTCGTGCCCGCGATCAGCAGCGGACGTGCGCCGATCCGGCCGACCAGTTGCGAGCTGACTCCGGCCATCGCCATGATCCCGGCCACCATCGGCAGGTAGGCAATGCCGGACTTGAGCGCGCTGTAGCCCCAGACTTCCTGGACGAAGATCGTCAGGAAGAAGAACAGGCCGAACATCGCGGTACCGACGCAGAGCATGACCAGGTTCGCGCCGGAGCGGTCCCGGTTCCTGAAGATCCGCAGCGGCAGCAGGGCATGCTCGCTGCGCGACTCGATGAACACGAACGATGCGAGCAGCACAACTGCCGCCACCAGGGAGACGATGACCTTGGTGTCGCCCCAGTGCGAGACGCCGTTCTCGCTGGTCGCCGCATTCGACAGGCCGTACACCAGCGCAGCCAGGCCACCGGTGCCGGTGATCGCGCCCGGCAGGTCGAACCGGCCGGTGAGGCGCCGGGACTCGCCCAGCACGCGGGGTGCCAGGAAGGCAACGACGATGCCGATCGGCACGTTCACGAACAGCACCCAGCGCCAGGATGCGTAGGTAGTGAGCAGACCGCCTGCCAGCAGTCCGACTGCGGCGCCGCCGATGCTCATGGCTGCGTAGACGCCGAACGCCCGGTTGCGTCGCGGGCCCTCAGGGAACGTGGTGGTGACCAGCGACAGGGCTGTCGGTGCGACGATGGCACCGCCGACACCCTGGATCGCACGGGCGGTCAGCAGCCAGGCCTGGCTGGTAGCAAGGCCGCCGGCCAGCGAGGCCAGCGAGAACACGATCAGGCCGGCGATGAAGACCCGTCGTCGGCCCAGGATGTCGCCAGCGCGGCCGCCAAGCAGCAGGAACCCGCCGAACGTGAGCGCATAGGCGTTGACGACCCACTCCAGGCCGTTGTCGGAGAAGCCGAGGGCGTGCTGAATATGCGGGAGCGCGACGTTCACGATCGTGGCATCCAGCACCACCATCAGCTGGGCCGCTGCAATGACCACGAGTGCCCAGCCGAGGTGCTTGTGCTGCTGGCCGCCAGCCTCGCTCCCGTCATGTGGCTCGGCGGCGGCTCTGCTGCCCGCCGGGCGGGCGACCGCCGTGCCTGCCACCGTCGCGGAATCCGCGGTGTCGAGCGCACTGCCGCCGGGCCGGGCGTCATCGAGCCGGGCGCCGTCCAGCTGTGCGCTGTCGAGCGGCGGGCGCGCGCGGCGACGGGCTCGTCCAGGTGCTTTGCCTGACATCTGTAAGTAACTCCTTCGCTACAAACCGTGCCCGAATCCGGGCGTGGTCAGTTCGGTTCGCTGTCCGGTGCGTCTCCGGCCCGTTTCTGGCAAGCCGGTACCTGCGTCAGGACTTTTCGCGTCCTGACTCGCTCAGGTCGCTGGTCACCTCCCCCGTTCGACCGGGGGTTCGCTGGTGGCGGGGGAAGCGCGCTCGTGCAGGTCAGGGACGAGCAGGCTGGCCAGGCTGCCGACCGCGGTCTCGGCGTCGGCGCCCGTAGTAGTGGCGGGATTGTCAGTTCGTGAATCGTCGGCGCTGGCACCATCCGCGCAGAGCATCTTGCGGAGCAGGGCGAGCAGCTGCTGACGCTCGGAGTCGTCTAGTCCCCGGTTCCACGGCATCCGGGCAACTACCTCGGCCTCGATCCGGTGCTTGAGGGTCAGGCCGTCGTCCGTGAGAACCAGGTTCTTCACCCGCCGATCTGCCTGCTGCGGCTCACGCCGCGCCAGGCCGCGCTTCTCCAGCATGTCGGCGATAAGGGTGACGAAGGACGGGTCGCAGTGCATGCGCTTGCCCAGTTCCTTCATTGCCATCGGACGCTCGAGGAGGTGCAGTGCCTTGATAAACGGCGCCGGGACGCTCATCCGCTGAGCGCACTGCTCCGCCTGCCCGACGATGTTGCCGATCAGCTCGAAGAAGCAGTCAGCGAGCTCCCAGCCTTCCTGGCTGGCACCGCTTCGCTGGCTGGCACCGGGCTGATCAGTCTTGGGCACGGACACTGTGGTGATTACTCCGAAGCACGTAGTTGAGCTGCTATATCGTTGAGCAACTCAAACGTTACCTGCCTCAATTGAGGCTGTCAATCTTTGTGCGACTCAAGTATCTCATCGGAACGTCGCAAGGCCCGCCGGGGGAGACCCACCGAAGCGGGCGGCGGGGCGCAGGCGGCCGCTAGCCGCGGCGCTCGAGGATGCCCTTGACGTAGGCGGCCTGCCCGCCATGCTGAAGATCGTCGGAGAGCACGCTGACCAGGCGCACGCCCATGGTGACCGGAGGATCCCACCGCCGGTCCACGATCTTGTCCATATCCGCGTCAGTCAGGCCGCTGACGAATGAGATGGTCCGCTCGTACGTCGCGTCGTGGTATCCGGCAAGCAGGTCAGCCGGCACGCGAACGACGCCGACCTCGTCGGCGTCGTGGCCGTAGCCGGTGTCCGCCGGATCGAGCGGCAGACCGAACCGCTCCTCCCAGCCGCCAGCCAGCCAGGCTTGCTCAGCACCCTCGGCGCCGGCGACGTGATCGTCCTGCACTCGCGTCAGGTGCCAGATCAGCCAGCAGATCGAGTTCGCCTCCGGGTCGATGCGGAACTCCAGCTCTGGCTGCGTCAGGCCGTCCAGCACTTCGTGCACGATCTCGCGGACGCGCCCGAAGCCGTCTATCAGCAGCTCGTTTCCTGGCACCGGATCTCCTTAGACTCCGCCGAGGCAGCAGCACCGACGCTAGTACACCCGGCAGCGCAACCGCGGCCGGGCGATGTCTGGATACCTAACCGGGCTCCAGCCGAAACGCCGTGCGGCTTCGCTGGCAGGATTGACGTGCACTTCACAGCCGCTGACCGCAGCAGTACCGAGGATCGGGAAGGAGAGAGCATGGGCACGAGCGAGAACCTGACCGCCCAGACCATCCGCATCGCTGGCTTCGGCGGCGACGAGATCGAGGCATACCTGGCGCTGCCGGACGACGGTGCGTCCTCGCGTGGCAGCGTGGTCGTCATCCATCACATGCCCGGATATGACTCCTCGACCAAGGAGATAGTCCGGAAGTTCGCCGCGAATGGTTACGCCGCGCTGATGCCGAACCTCTACCACAGGGTGGCGCCGGGCGCGAGCCCGGACGACGCGGCTGCCGCGGCGCGCGCCCAGGGGGGCGTACCGGACGGACAGCTCGTCGGTGACGTGGGCGGTGCGGCGGACTATCTGCGCTCGCTGGACAACTCAAACGGCAAGGTCGGCGTCATCGGCTACTGCTCCGGTGGCCGGCAGTCGTTCCTCGCCGCGTGCAGCCTCCCGCTCGATGCCGCCGTCGACTGCTACGGCGCCTTCATCGTGAACACACCGCCCGATGGAATGCCGCTCAAGGTCACGCCGATCGCAGGACTGGCGCCTGACCTGTCCTGCCCGCTCCTCGGGCTGTTCGGCGCGGACGATCAGTTCCCGGCACCAGCCGAGACCGGGGAACTGTCCAAGATCCTCGACGAGTACGGCAAGCAGTACGAGTTCCACACTTATGAAGGCGCCGGGCATGCGTTCTTCGCGGTGGACCGCGTAGCGTACCGGCCGGAGGCAGCACACGACGGCTGGCAGAAGATCTGGGATTTCTACCGCCGCTACCTGGCTAGCTGAGGAGCTCGCATGTGCACGTACAACACCGAGAAGATCGGGATCTCCGGCAGCGGCAAAGGTGCCGGGGGCTGGTTCAGGCTGAGTGACGCCACTGTGTACTTTGACCACCCGGTGCACGCGATGGCCGAGCACACACTGAACATCGACTTCATCAACCCGGCTAACGGACCGTCGGCCAGAGTCGCAGTTGAGCTGACCGCCGAGTCCGCGCGAGCACTCGCTGCCGCAATCGAGACTGCGCTTTCCGCCGTGCCGCCCGCGCTGCTGGCGTCGTAACAGGTTGCCGGTCGGCTGCTGCCGTCAGCCTGAACTTCCTGCCCGAGATCCGCTGCGGCGCAAGCCTTGCGTTGTCGGCAGGGCGTGCAACGATCGGAGGATCACCGCGGGTCGGGCGGGAGGATGCAGTGAAGTTCAGGGTCGAACGCGAAGTGCTGGGCGAAGCCGTGTCATGGGTCGCGCGAGCGCTGCCGACGAGGCCGGTCATTCCGGTGCTGTCCGGGTTGCTGCTGCACGCCGAGGGCGACAGCCTCACCTTGTCGTGCTTCGACTACGAGGTGTCCGCGCGTGCACGGGTTGCCGCCGACATTGGCGAGCCAGGTGTTGCGCTGGTACCCGGGCGGCTGCTCGCAGAGATCACCAGAAGTCTGCCGCCGTTCGATGTCGACATCAGCGTTATCGACGGCATGGTGATGGTCAGCTGCGACAGCGCCGAGTTCGGTCTGGTCTGCCTCCCGCTGCAGGAGTATCCGAAGCTGCCGGAGCTTCCTGCAGTGGCTGGAACCGTCGACGGCGGCGCGCTTGCGACCGCGGCTGCTCAGGTTGTGCCGTCGGCCAGCCGGGATGACACGCTTCCGATGCTCACTGGTGTCTGCCTCGAATTCGACGGGCGATCGATCACACTCGCTGCGACAGACCGGTACCGGCTGGCTGTGCGGAGGCTGAGCTGGGATCCGGTCGACCCGGCGGTGCACGCGTCGGCACTCGTTCCGGCCAGGACACTCGCCGACGTGGCGCGAACGATGGGACCTGGCCGCCCGGTGACGATCGCGTTCGGTCTCGCCGATCCGGACTCATCCCGCCCGGCTGACGGAATGATCAGCTTCGAGGGTGGCGGGCGGCAGCTAACCGCACGGCTGATCGGGGCCGAGTTCGTTCGCTACGCGTCGCGCTTCCCGCGGCAGTTTGACGCGATCGCGGAACTGCCAGCCGCGCCGTTTACCGATGCGGTACGCAGAGTGTCGCTGGTGGCGGAGCGTGCGAGCCCGGTGCAGCTGAGCTTCCGGCGCGACACGGTGGTCATCCAGGCTCAGTCGGCCGGCCGGGCGAGAGGAATCGAGTCGGTGCCGGTGCGCTTTGCCGGTGCCGACCAGGTGATCTCGTTCAACCCGCACTATCTGCTCGACGGACTCACCGCAGCCGCGCTGAGCGGGCAGGGCCGGGTCGCTGCGCCCGATGAGGACCAGGCGACAGCCGGTGCGGGCCGGATCAGGCTTGAGTTCACCAGCCCGGCCAAGCCGGCCGTGATCACGTGGCTAGAGGGCGCACAGGCCGGCGCGGGGCTGGCTGAGCCAGGTGACAACAGCCACGGCGATTCAGAGCCCCCAGACGGGAACGTGGCCGCATCAGGCACATCCGCTACGCAGCCACCCGGTCATCCGGTGCGGGCCGCGACCGGAGCCGCAGGGGAGACCGGAGCCGCAGGGGAGACCGGAGCCGCTGCGGAGACCGGAGCCGCTGCGGAGACCAGAGCCGCCGAGGAGGCTGCGTTTCGCTACCTCGTGGTGCCGCTGCGAGTACCGGTCCTCGGGTGATCGAGCAGCGAACGGCGCACACGGCTGATCTTGACGGCGGTGACAGGACGGCTATCCGTGCCCTGATGGACGCGGCGTTCGACGGTGTCTCGGACACGACGTTCGACAACGTTCTCGGCGGCGTGCACACGCTGGTGTACCAGGACGGTGAGCTGATCGGACATGCCAGTGTCGTCCAGCGCCGCCTCCTGCACGACGGGGAAGCGCTGCGCACCGGCTACGTGGAAGGCGTCGCGGTGCGCTCGGACTGCCGTCGGCGCGGGCACGCCAACGACATGATGATCGTGCTCGAGCAGATCATCAAAGCCGGCTATCACCTCGGAGCGCTCGGTGCCAGCCCAGACGGCGCTCGGCTGTACACGGCACGAGGCTGGCAGCTCTGGCGCGGATCATCCGCAGTCCTGTCACCGGACGGGATACGCCGTACCCCGGAAAGTGACGGCCACATTTACGTTCTTCCAGTGCTCACTCCGCTCGACCTCACCGGCGAACTGACCTGCGACTGGCGGCCCGGCTCGGTGTGGTAGCGCAGCCGGTCTGGCGAGAGCGGGTTACCTGCGGCGGGTCCACGGCGGCACGCGGCGTCTGCGCCCGCCGAAGATACGCCGGAGCAGGCCGCGGATCAGCGTGAAGATGGCCACTAGCAGCCCGACGCGGCCGGCCCAGGGCCACTGCACGCCGGCCAGCAGAACGTCGTACACGAGCAGCCAGCTCGCGAGCGCGGCCAGCAGGGTGAGGAACGCCGCGAAGCCGCCACGGTGGCTTCGGCCCCCGGTCTGCCACCCACGGCCCTGCCAGTCCCCGCTGACGTGGTAACCGACCAGCCCGCCGCCTGGAGAGGGTCTGGTCGCGGTCTGAGTACCGTCGGCGGGCAGCCCGCTGCGCTGCGGACCAGGGCGAGTGCCGGAGCTTGGCAGCGGCCCGCCGCCGGTGCGCACGTGCGGCAGGTCGGCGGTGATCCGGGTGAGATCGCGCTGTGTCGTGGCCTCGAACACAGCGTCGAGCCGCTGCCTGAACTCCTCAAGGCTCAGCCGGCCGTGCGCGAAGTGCTCCCGTAGCTCCGCGGCGGTGGACTCGCGTTCCCGGTCTCCGATGCGCAAGCTCGGCTGTGTTGCCATCTGATCCTCCGTGCCTAGCGCAGATCAATGAGAAAAAGATATATCGCGACAGGGCCCTCTGCAACAAGAGCATGCTGTAACACGAGCGCGCCGCAGCAGGAGCAGGCCGCAGCAGGAGCAGGCCGCAGCAGGAGCAGGCCGCAGCAGGAGCAGGCCGCAGCAGGAGCAGGCCGCAGCAGGAGCAGGCCGCAGCAGAAGTGAGGACCGGGCCAGTCAGTTCAGGAAGTAGCTGGCTCCGCCGGACTGCGGATTGGTCACCATCATCGGCACCGAGAACGTTCCGGCATGGGCGAAGACCAGGGTCAGAGTGATCTCCGTACCTGACTTCATCGGGCCCGCGTTCGTGACGAGCATGTGCGAGCTGTCCGGGCCGAGCCGCAGGAAGCTCTTCGCCGGAATGCCGATTGCGGAGACAGTTTCCATCTCGGTCTGGCCAGACCTGATCGGGGATCTGAACGTGATCCGTCCGCCGACGCTTATCCGGGCGGAGATGAGCTTGGTCGCCGGACCGTTGTTGGACACGTCGACGTACACGTCGGTGATACGGCTCGCGCCGGGCTGGGTGATCGCCGCAGCGGTCAGCTGAATCATCGGACCGGCGCTGGCAGGCGCTGCGCAGCCAGCCGCCAGGCTCGCCCCGATCAGCGCGATCGGGGCCGGGGCGCGGCGCCAGAAAGCGCTCTTGCCGGCGCCGCCGTTGTGGCTGGCACTGTTCGTGCTGGCCCTGTTGAATACGCGCTCACGGTCGCGGCCGAGAGCCGCCCGCCGCGGTGAGCGCCTGCTGAGCATCATGACCGACCTTTGCTACCGGCCCGACACCAGCGTGGGCCTAAGCCATGATGTCACCTCGGACTGGCGAGCCTGCCACGGGAGCGCGGATCGGCGGGAAGAGCGCCTATCAGGCGCAGGCTCACGAACCGAAGGGTTACAGGCCGGCCGTTCCGGGCTGCACTGCGACGATCCCGATCGTGCTGCCGCTCGGGACCTTCCCGGTGCATGTCACGGCCGTGAGCCTGAGGGTGAGCGCGGCGGTCGACCCCGGCGGGAATACCCGGAGCCAGTGCGCGGTAGCCGGCCTGCAGATCGCCGCCGGGTAGTTCTGCGCTAGCTGGACCGCAAGCTCGGCGTGAGCAGTACCGCCGGGTGACAGTGTTACTGCGTGGCTGGTGACGGCTGAGTCCCGGAAAGCTGGCTTGCCGATCTCGGTCCCGCCAGGTCCGGTGACGAACGACGCGCCGGGGTACCCGTCGAGGGTGCAGGCCGACCGGCCGACGTTGGTGAAGTCGAGCGGGTAGTAGGTGCTGCCGGCGGCGCCGCTGGCGGTCCCGGCGGTCAGCTTGAGGGCAGTTGCCGCGCACGGCGCCGGTGGCGCCGGGCCCGAGGTGTCCTGGTGCGCTGCCGCGGCTGCTCCGGTGCCTCCGGCCGGCCCGGCCGGGCTGTGGCCGACCGTGGACGCGGACTGGCCCTGGCTGCTCGCTGTAGCACAGCCGGAGGCGAGCAGCCCGGCCGCTGCGAGCGAGGCAGGGACTACTACGGCCGCACGCCGGTGATGGCGGCCGGCGCTGGCCGCCCGTGCCATCGCGGCGCGAGCGGGCCGGCTGAGCCGGCGGGAGGCCGGACGCACGGAATGGAGGGTGCCCGCTACGCGCGTGGCAGCCCGACGGTCAAGGTGAGGGCAGTTCCTGGTCATCGCGGCCTCATTCCCGGCGGCGCCGCGTCCTATCGCGCCGCCGCCTGTGATCTGCGACGCAGTTCCTGGTCGGACGCAACTGGCCGCGGTCCGGTTCCACCAGGGCATGTGTCATAGGTCACAGGCGCGAGCTGACTACCCCCCGTGAGCAGCACATATCGGTCAGCCAGCATGAACGCCGGCCACATCGATAGGAACTTGTGACA
>Ga0335075_10007662_pt1 | contig 16594 bp, 13 predicted proteins | sample Lox_Sample_24_FD_206723 | JGI IMG/M metagenome (GOLD analysis project Ga0335075, IMG submission 206723) | Soil microbial communities from Loxahatchee National Wildlife Refuge, Florida, United States - Lox_Sample_2.4 | ecosystem: Environmental > Terrestrial > Soil > Wetlands | place: USA...
ATAACTCCGGAAACTTTAGCGCAGTGGTCACGGCCCTTGTGATGTAAGGAGCCTTATTCAGGCGGTGGATCGCGGGATTCCGCGGGCATCGCGGTCTGTTCAAGTTCCCCGGTGAGGCGGCGGCGGGAGAAGGCTCGCGTGCTCGCCAGAGCGGCCGGATTGCCAGTCACGCCAGTCACATCTGTTCACTTTGTATGCGTCCCGACCACTTTCGCGGTCGATTTGTCCTAGTATGGGATGCGGGAAGCATACAAAGTCGCCGCGGGAGACCGCGGTAAGCTGGGCGCCACGCCTGGGCCAGGCAATCCGGCGCCTGAATAACCCTCAGTAACTTAAATGCATCCGGCATTACCCGCAGACCAGCCCCCGGAATGCCGCCTGCCGGCCTACACCCACCCGGGGCACGCCGGTAATCAGGCGGCCGCCCGGGAGTCCCCGCCCCCCGGTGGTCCGCCGCCCGGGATAACACGGCATAGACGAGACGCATAAAGGAATGCCGAGTTGTCCCGGACTCCCGGCCCGGTGCGTGGCGAGCATGGCACCGGGCCGCGGAGGCTGCGCCACGGCGGGAAACGGCACCCCCTTCGCTGTGCGTTTGAACTGCCTTGACAACGCCAACAACAGCACGACCGTGGTGCCGCAGATCTGGCAATGCAACGGCGACGACGCCCAGCGCTGGCAGGTCATCCCGAACGCCGGGATGATCAGTGCCAAAGGCGTGGGCAAGACGCTGCCGTGGACTGTCGCGGACGCGGACTACGACTCCTCGCCCGGCACCGGCACCATCGGGGGTTGGACGGGATGAACATCACCAAGAACGGCAAGGTGTTCATCCCGTACGGCATCTCCTCGTCGGTCTTCCAGTACCCCGACCGCCCGTATCTCGACGGGCCGGGCAACCCTCAAGGGCTGACCCCGCTGCAGGATGCGGAGGACCAGGTCGCTGCGGCCGCGATCGCCTGGCACTCCAACACCTTCCGGTTCCAGATCGAGCAGAACCTGTGCCTGGCCGACCCCGGCTGCGTCGGCGACGTGGTGACCGCCGTCCGCTACGCGGGGTCGCTCGGCCAGGTCGTGGTGCTCAACCCGAGCACCGAGCCCAGCGAGGCGGGCACGAAGCAGTACGACACGCGGTTCCCGGACGTCAGCACCACGGCATTCTGGCAGGCGTTCGCGCCGTACTTCGCCAGTGACCGCGACGTGATCCTCGACGTGTTCAACGAGCCAGGCCACGACCAGTCCACCTGCTGCGACTGGAGCACATGGAAGTCCGGCTTCCAGGTGGCCCCGGTCACGGACGGCGAGTGGACCAACCGCAGCCAGGGCACCGCCGCCAGGCCGGCGGCCGAATGCTGGCCCACGGCGCCGACCGCGGTGCCGGCGTACTTTGCGTACCTGGACGCCGAGGGCATCGGCCTGAGCGCGTGGGCCATAGGCGACAACCCGGACGGCAGCTCGATACGGGCGAGAGCGGCGTGTACGGCGCGGGCGCCGACCTCCAGGCATGGTGGGCGGAGCGGACCCGAGGCATCTGACGCGACGAAGGGCCGAAGGCCGCACCGCCGTGCTGCTGCGCCCCGAGCGGATCTACTCCAATCCGGGACAGTAACCGGCAAGAGACCTAGGCTGATGGCCGTGGAAACTGAGCGACGGCTGATCTCCGCTCCGGACGGCCGGGACATCGACGTGCTGATAACGGGGCCCGAAGACGGGCTGCCGCTTGTGGTGCACGAGGGCACGCCGGTCGGCCTCGTCGTCTACGAGCCGACGGCCGAGGCGGCGCGACAGCGCGGGCTGCGCATCGTCATGGTGGCGCGTCCCGGCTATGAGCGGTCCACGCCGCGACCCGGCCGGCGGGTGCGCGACGTGGCGCCGGACGTGGCGGCGGTGCTCGACGCGCTCGGCGCGGACACGTTCGTCACGATCGGATCATCCGGCGGCGGCCCGCACTCGCTCGCCTGTGCCGCCTGCCTGCCCGGCCGCTGCCTGGCCGCCGCCTCGATCGCGGGGGTGGCGCCGTATGCGGCCGAGGGCCTGGACTTCCTGGCCGGGATGGGGCCGGAGAACGTGGCCGAGTTCGGCGCCGCGGTCAAGGGCGCGGACGACCTCACCCCGTACCTGGAGAAGGAAGCCGCGCCGCTGAGCACGGTGACCGGGGAGGAAGTGGCCAACGCGCTCGGCGGCCTGGTCTCGGCGGCCGACAAGGCCGCACTCACCGGCGACTTCGCCGACGGTATGGCGGCGGCCCTGCGGGCGGCGGTAAGGAACGGCATCGCCGGCTGGCGGGATGACGACCTGGCCTTCGCCGCCGACTGGGGCTTCCGGCTCGACGCGCTGGCCGCCCCGGTGGCCATCTGGCAGGGGGACCAGGACCGGATGGTGCCCTACGCGCACGGCCAGTGGCTCGCCGCGCACATCCCCGGCGCCCGGGTTCACCTGATGCCCGGCGATGGCCACCTCACGCTCACCGTCACCGCGATCGGCCGGATCTTCGACGACCTGCTCGACCTGGCCGGACTGGGCGGCTAGCCCTCCAGCGCCGCCGCCTGCTTTTCGAGCAGGCCGATGGCAAGCACGTGGGCCCAGCGGCCCGCCGTCTCGGCGAGCGTCCGCGCCCGGGCTTCCTCGCCGGCGTCGCGCGCGAGCCCCGCGAGCAGCAGGTACTGGGCAAGCACATACGGAACGGCAGCGGCTTCCTGCCGCGGTTCAGCGGAACGCTCCCATTGCTGGCGAGCCATGGCGGTGTCGCCGCGCTGGCTGGCCCAGTATCCCAGGTGCCGCAGCGCCTCGGACTCGGTCATGGCGTCGCCCGCCCGCTCGGCGGCGGCCAGCGCCCCGGTGAACAGGGCCTGCGCGGTGGCCGGATCGGCTCGCAGGTTGTCCGCGATGAGCCCGGCGAGGAACGTGGCCGGCGCGGCGCGCCCGCCATCCGGGGCCGCCTGGCCCAACCGCGCGGCCCGCGCGGCGAGATCCTCGGCGACCCCCGCGTCGCGGCCCTCGGGACCGAACCGGGGTCTGTCCGGGCCGATCAGCTCCGCGTAGTAGTCGTGCCGCAGCCGGACCAGGTCCAGGTCCAGGTCCAGGTCCCAGGAGAGCGTGCCGTGCGCGGCGCTCGCCGCTGCCCCGGCGGCCACCGCCTCGGTAGCGCGGGCCAGGTGGGCAGCGGCACCCCTCGTTCCGCACCAGAAGTCATGGTCCACGCTGACCTCTGCCGCGGCGACGGCGAGCACCGCGCGCTCGGCTTCGCCGTCCGGGCTGGCGGCAGCGAGCAAGTCGAGCGCACGCGGCCACTGGCCCGCATGCGCCAGGGTGCGCGCGGCGTCAGCGAGCCGGGCGGCCGTGATCTCCGACATCCGGAAGTCCGATCTGTAGGTGGTGCCGCACCTGCATTACGCCCGGGACGGGGCCCCGCCGGCCGAATGGATGACGGCGATGGCAGTGTCCGGACTGGTGCTCTATGTGTGCCGCAGCGGGCGGGACCGGCTGCGCAGCTGCGCGGCGGCCGGGGTGCGGGCGCTGGTTCGCCGACACCTCGCGCAACCGTTCGCGCCGCTACTGCTCCGGCGCCTGCGCCAGCCGCACCACGGTTGCCGCGTTCCGCGCCCGGCAGCGCCTGTAGGGCGGCGACGTTGCTTACGGCGCGGCGACGGGCGGCATACTCGCGCGCGTTTACCTCCCGGCACCGATAGCATCGGGTAACGGACTGTCCCAACCTCAAAGGAGCCCACCGTGTCCAGCCTGCAGCTTCGGATCACCCTCGCCGGCCGCGAGCATGTGACCGAGGCCGGGACGACGGCGGGAGCCGCGCTCGGCGAGGTTCTCGGCGAGGCACCCGATGTGATCGCGGCCCGGGTCAACGGCGCCCCCCGCGACCTGGCCTATGTCCTGGCCGACGGGGATGCCGTAGAGCCGATCCACATGGCGACCGAGGACGGCCGCGCGATCCTGCGGCACTCCACCGCGCACGTGATGGCGCAGGCGGTGCAGCAACTGTTCCCGCACGCCAAGCTCGGCATCGGGCCGCCGGTCGAGAACGGTTTCTACTACGACTTCGACGTGCCCGCACCGTTCGGACCGGATGACCTCAAGGCGATCGAGGCGCGGATGCGGCAGATCGTCAAGCAGGGCCAGCTGTTCTCCCGGCGCGTGGTGACCGAGGGCCAGGCGCGCGCCGAACTGGCCGGCGAGCCGTACAAGCAGGAGCTGATCGGGCTCAAGGGCTCGCCGCAGGCCGACGCCGAGGAGTCGGTCGAGGTCGGTGGCCCGGAGCTGACCATCTACGACAACCTGGACCCGAAGAGCCGGTCGGAGGTCTGGAAGGACCTGTGCCGCGGGCCGCACCTGCCGGCCACCCGGAACATCCCGGCGTTCAAGCTGATGCGCACCAGCGGCGCGTACTGGCGGGGGAGCGAGAAGAACCCGCAGCTGCAGCGGATCTACGGCACCGCGTGGGAGTCGCGCGCCGCACAGGACGCCTACCTGACCTTGCTGGCCGAGGCCGAGCGCCGTGACCACCGTAAGCTCGGCGCCGAACTCGACCTGTTCTCGTTCCCGACCGAGATCGGATCCGGGCTGCCGGTCTTCCACCCCAAGGGCGGCATCATCCGGCGGGTGATGGAGGACTACTCCCGCAAGCGGCACGAGGAAGCCGGGTACCAGTTCGTCACCACACCGCACCTGACCAAGGAAGACCTGTTCATCACCTCCGGCCACCTGGAGTGGTACCGGGACGGGATGTTCCCGCCGATGGAGCTGGACGGGGCGACCTACTACCCGAAGCCGATGAACTGCCCGATGCACATCCTGATCTACCGCTCACGCGGGCGGTCGTACCGGGAACTGCCGCTGCGGCTGTTCGAGTTCGGCACCGTGTACCGGTACGAGAAGTCCGGCGTCGTGCACGGGCTCACCCGGGCTCGCGGGTTCACCCAGGACGACTCGCACATCTTCTGCACTCCGGAGCAGCTGCCTGGCGAGCTGGCCTCGCTGCTTGACTTCGTGGTCGGGCTGCTGCGGGACTTCGGGCTGACCGAGTTCGAGGCGGAGCTGTCCACCCGGCCGGAGAAGTACGTGGGCACGCTCGAGGAGTGGGCCGCGGCCGAGGCGGCGCTGAAGCACGCCCTGGACTCTTCCGGGCTGGCGTACACGGTGGCCGAGGGCGAGGGCGCCTTCTACGCGCCCAAGATCGACGTGCACGTGCGGGACGCCATTGGCCGCCGGTGGCAGCTGTCCACCCTTCAGGTGGACTTCCAGGAGCCCGGCCGGTTCGGCATCGAGTACCAGGCCGCCGACGGGTCGAGGCAGCGGCCGTACATGATCCACCGCGCGCTGTTCGGGTCGATCGAGCGATTCTTCGGCATCCTGGTCGAGCACTACGCGGGCGCGTTCCCCCCGTGGCTGGCGCCGGTCCAGGCCGTCGGCATCCCGATCGCGGACTCGCACGTGTCCTACCTGGCGAAGGTGGCCGACCAGCTGCGGGAGCAGGGCATCCGGGTGACCGTCGACGACTCCGACGACCGGATGCAGAAGAAGATCAGGACCGCGCAGCAGCAGAAGGTGCCGTTCATGATGCTGGCGGGCGACGACGACGTGGCGGCCGGAGCGGTGTCGTTCCGGTACCGTGACGGGTCGCAGAAGAACGGCGTTCCCGTCGCCGAGGCGGTCGCGGAGATCGTGACGGCGGTCCGGGATCGCGTTCAGGTATGACCGTGCCGCCTTCGCCCGGCGGGGATCCGGACGCGCCCGAGGGAGCGGGCGTTCCCGACGCGTTCAGCCGTCTGTGGACGCCGCACCGGCTCGCCTACATCCAGGGCGCCGGAAAGCCGACCGGCTCCGGCGCCGGTGAGAGCTGCCCGTTCTGCGCGGCGCCTAAGCTCAGCGACGAGGAGGCGCTGATCGTCGCGCGCGGCTCGCTGGTGTACGCGATCCTCAACCTGTACCCGTACAACAGCGGCCACGTGCTGATCATCCCGTACCGGCACGTGGCCGACTACACGGAGCTCGCGGCCGACGAGTCCGCCGAGTTCGCGGACTACACAATGCGGGCCATCCGGGCGCTGCGCGCGGCGTCCGGCCCGCACGGCTTCAACATCGGCATGAACCTCGGCGCGGTGGCGGGCGCCGGCATCGCCGCGCACCTCCACCAGCACGTGGTGCCGCGCTGGGGTGGCGACACCAATTTCATGCCAGTCGTTGGCCGCACGCGGGTGCTGCCCCAGTTGCTCGCCGACACCCGCAAGCTCCTCGCGGACGCCTGGCCCGCTGACTAGTCGCCTGGAAGCAGCCGGTCAGTCGGGGCGGGAGTCGGCGGCTACCTTGGCGGCCAGGTGTGACGGCAGCGGCTCGTGGCGCAGGTAACCGCGGGTGAACGACCCGGTGCCGTGGGAGACGGAGCGGAGGTCTATCGAGTAGCGGATGATCTCAAGCTCCGGTACCTCGGCGCGGATCAGCGTGCGGCCGCTGCCCACCGGCTCGGTCCCGAGCACCCGGCCGCGGCGGCCGGACAGGTCGGACATGACCGGGCCCACGTACTCGTCAGGCACCAGGATCGACACCTGGTCGACCGGCTCGAGCAGCATCGGCGACGCCTTCTCCGTCGCGTCCTTCAGCGCCGCCCGGCCGGCCTTCTGGAAGGCCATGTCGGAGGAGTCCACCGAATGTGCCTTGCCGTCGAACAGCGTCACCCGGACCCCGGTCATCGGGTAGCCGGCCAGCACGCCCTGCTCCATCTGGGCCCGGACGCCCTTCTCCACGGACGGGATGAACTGGCGCGGCACCACGCCGCCGACGACCTTGTCGACGAACTCGAACCCGGCGGCGTCAGGCAGCGGCTCGACCTCGATCTGGCAGATGCCGTACTCGCCGTGCCCGCCGGTCTGCTTCACGTTCCGGCCCAGGCCCTTGGCCTTGCCGGAGATCGTCTCCCGCAGCGGCACCCGCAGGTCGACGGTCGTGACCGAGACGCCGTACCGCGACGACAGCCGGTCGAGCAGCACGTCGGCGTGCGCCTCGCCCATGCACCACAGCACGAGCTGCCTGGTTTCCGCGTTCATCTCCAGCCGCATCGTGGGGTCCTCGGCGACCAGCCGGGCCAGCGCCTGGGAGAGCTTGTCCTCGTCCGCCTTGGACTTGGCCACGATCGCGACGGGCAGCAGCGGTTCGGGCATCGTCCACGGCTCCATCAGCAGCGGCTGTTCCTTGTCCGACAGCGTGTCGCCGGTCTCGGCGGTGCTCAGCTTGGCGACGGCGCAGATGTTCCCGGCGCCGCACGCCGGCAGGGGGCGCTGCTGCTTGCCCAGGGGTGACGTCAAAGCCCCGATCCGCTCGTCGTTGTCGTGGTCGGCGTGGCCGCGCTCGGCCCGGCCGTGCCCGGAAACGTGCACGGTCGCGTCCGGGCGCAGGGTGCCGGAGAACACCCGGACCAGGCTGATCCGGCCGACGTACGGGTCGGAGGTCGTCTTCACCACCTCGGCGAGCAGCGGGCCGTCCGGGTCGCAGGAAAGGCCGCTGACCGGCCTGCCCTCCGGAGTGGTCACCGGCGGCAGCGGGTGCTCAAGCGGCGACGGGAACGCCTGGGTCATGATCTCGAGCAGCTCAGGCATGCCGATGCCCTGCGGGGAGGCCACCGCGAGCACCGGGTAGAAGCTGCCACGGGCCACGGCCTTCTCCAGGTCCTCGATCAGCACGCTGGCGTCGATCTCCTCACCGGACAGATACCGGTCCATGAGGGTCTCGTCTTCGCTTTCCTGGATGATGCCCTCGATCAGCTGGTTGCGGAGTTCCTCCGTGCGCGACGCGTCATCCGGCGACGGCGTGCCCTCGGCGCGCGAGCCGCCCGAGTAGTCATACAGCTTCTGCGCCAGCAGGCCGATCAGCCCGCTGGCGCCCGAGCCGGAATCGTCGGCCACGGGGAGGTAGAGCGGGGCCACCGCGTCGCCGAACGCCTCGCGGCACGCGTCAAGCGCGGCGGCGAAATCCGCCCGCTGGTGGTCGATCTTGGTGATCACCACGGCGCGGGGCATGCCGACCGAGGCGCACTCTTCCCAGAGCATCCGGGTGACCCCGTCCACCCCGTCGGTCGCGGAGACGGCGAACAGCGCCGAGTCGGCCGCGCGCAGGCCCGCCCGCAGGTCACCGGTGAAGTCGGCGTAGCCGGGAGTGTCCAGCAGGTTCACCGTGACGCCACCCAGCGTGACCGGGGCCAGCGTCAGGTTCACCGAACGCTGCTGCCGGATCTCAACCTCGTCGAAGTCGCTGGCCGTCGAGCCATCCTCGATCCGGCCAAGGCGCTGGATCGTCCCCGTGTAGTTGAGCAGGGCTTCGACCAGCGTCGTCTTTCCCGTCCCGGAATGGCCGACCAGCACCACGTTCCTGATGGTTCCCGGCTGGCCGGCCGATGGTGCCTTGCCGGCGGCTGCTGACTGGCCTGCCGCGCCTGTAGTGTCCGTCACTCTCGTCGCCTCCTTGCGTTCGATGAGCTGCCGTAAGTGACAGCCTGAACCCGACGGCGCCGTTACCACAAGACCCCGCTGAGATATCTGCCAGATGACCGCCAGGTAACGACGGGACGGGTTCGGAGAATCCGCGCAAAGGCCATCAGGGCGACTGAAGAAGAAGCAGTGAGCGCGTTGAGTAAGATCTTGACGGCCATGCTGAATTTTCTCCGCCCCGGTATCGCGCGCCTGCTCACCCCTGTCGGGCAGGCGCTGGCCCGTACCCCGGTCACGCCGAACATGCTGACCGTGGCCGGGACTGTCGGCGTGGCCGGCAGCGCGCTCGCGCTCTTCCCCATCGGGGAACTGTTCCCGGGGGCCGCCGTGGCGACGGTCTTCGTGTTCACCGACATGCTGGACGGCATGCTCGCCCGGGTAAAGGGCACCTCAGGTTCATGGGGAGCGTTCCTTGACTCCACCATGGACCGGGTGGGGGACGCCGGGGTGTTCGGCGGGCTGACGATCTGGTTTATGCGTTCGGGTGATCACCCGCTGGCGGTCGTGACGCTCTTCTGCCTGGTGTGCGGGTTCCTGGTGTCGTACGTCAAGGCCCGTGCCCAGGGGCTCGGGCTGCGCTGCGACGTGGGGCTGATCGAACGGCCGGAACGGCTGCTTATCGGGCTCACGTCCGCCGGGCTGTCCGGACTGGGCGTGCCGTATATCCTTCCTATCGGCCTTTGGGCGCTTGCCGCGGGGAGCCTGTTCACGCTGGGACAGCGGATGCGCGCGGTGTACCTCGACGCGAAGGCCAACAGCGGCGGGTCGGCCGGGAATCCGGCCGCCGCGGGCGCGCCGCGCGAGGAGGACTGAGATGGTGCGGGAGCGGCTGATCAGCGCGGCGTTCAGGGCCGGCTGGACGCTGGTGTGCCGGCTGCCGGAGTCCTGGATGCGCGCGCTGTTCATGTTCGGGGCGGACATCGCCTGGCGGCGCCAGGGGTACCGCGTGCAGGTCCTGGAGGGAAACCTGCTCCGGGTCCTCGGCCCGGATGCGGACGGTAAAGAGTTGCGGACGCTGTCCCGGCAGGTCATGCGCTCCTACGCGCGGTACTACCTGGAGACGTTCCGGCTGCAGGTCATCCCCAGGCAGCGGATCATGGACGGGATGCACATCGAGGGGGAAACCAACGTCGAACTCACCCTCGAGCACATGAAGAACGGCCGCGGCGTGATTTACGCGCTGCCGCACATGGGCGACTTCGAGCAGGCCGCGGCCTGGATCATCGGCCGCGGGGCCGGCTCCTTCACCACGGTGGCTGAACGGCTTGAGCCCGAGTCGGTCTATGAGCGCTTCCTCGAGTTCCGCCGGGGCCTCGGCATGGAGGTGCTGCCTACGACCGGCGGCCCGCACCCGTTCGGCATCATGGCGCAGCGGCTGCGGGCAGGAAAACTGGTCTGCCTGGTCGCGGACCGGGATCTGTCCGATACCGGCGTCGAGGTGGACTTCTTCGGGGAGAAGGCGCTGCTGCCGGCCGGACCGGCGGCGCTTGCGGTACAGACCGGGGCCGCGCTGATGCCCGTGTCCTGCTGGTTTGTCGGCGACACGGAGTGGGCCGCGCACGTCTACGACGAGATTCCTGTGCCGGAGGCCGGCGATCGCAAGCAGAAGGTGGCCGCGATGACCCAGCAGCTCGCGACCGTCTTCGAGGAGGCGATCAGGGAGCACTCGGAAGACTGGCACATGCTGCAGCGGGTCTTCGTCGCCGACCTGGACCCGGAGCGGCTGGCGCGCGGCCGGGGAGCTAATAACAGCAAGAGCGGGCCGGAGCCGTGAGGATCGGCATTGCCTGCCCGTACTCCTGGGACGTCCCCGGCGGAGTGCAGTCCCACATCAGGGACCTGGCCGAAGCGCTGATCGGGCTGGGCCACGACGTCTCGGTGATCTCCCCGGCGGACGACGACAAGCCGCTGCCGCACTACGTCGTCCCGGCGGGCAAGGCGGTGCCCGTGCCGTACAACGGGTCGGTGGCACGCCTGGCGTTCGGGCCGCTGTCGGTGAACCGCGTCCGCCGGTGGGTGAAGGAAGGCGACTTCGACGTCCTGCACGTGCACGAGCCGGCCGCGCCGAGCCTGTCCCTGCTGGCCTGCTGGGTCGCCTCCGGCCCGATCGTGGCGACCGTGCACACGGCGATGCCGCGCTCCCGGGTACTGCTGGCCGCGTACCCGGTGCTGCGCAGCGCGCTGGAGAAGGTAGACGGCAGGATCGCGGTGTCCGAGGCGGCACGGACGACGCTGGTCGAGCACCTCGGCGGCGACGCCGTGCTGATCCCCAACGGCGTCGCCACGCACCGGTACCGGACCGCGGAACCGCTCAGCGGCTGGCCGGGCGAGGGCGGCTCGATCGGCTTCCTCGGCCGGATGGACGAGCCGCGCAAGGGCCTGCAGGTGCTGCTCAAGGCGTTCGAGATCCTCGCCCCGCAGCGCGACGGGCTCAGGCTGCTCGTCGCGGGTCCTGGCGACGCCGATGAGGCCAGGCACAGGCTGCCGAATAAGATCCGCGACCGGGTGATTTTCCTCGGCGAGGTCACCGAACAGCAGAAGGTCCGCGTCCTGCACTCGGTCGACATCTTCTGCTCCCCGAACACCGGCGGCGAGTCGTTCGGCATCGTCACGGCCGAGGCCATGGCCGCGGGCGCGCCGATCGTGGCCAGCGACATCGAGGCGTTCCGCCAGGTGCTGCGTGGCGGCAGCGCGGGCGAGCTTTTCGCCGTCGGTGACCCCGCTGCCCTGGCCAGAGCCGCGGGAAAGCTGCTCGACGACCCGGGGCGCCGGGCCGAGCTTTCCGTGGCGGCGCTCGCCGCGGTCGCCGACTACGACTGGTCGGTCGTCGCCCGGGACGTGGCACGCGTCTACGAGACCGTCGTGCTCGGCCGCGCCACGGTCGCGGTCGCACACTGAACGGAACGTGGAGTCTCGGCAATGCTGACGCTGATCGTCCTCATCGTCCTCGTCGTGCTGCTTGGCGGTGTCTACGTGTCCTGGCGGGCGGGCCGTCTTGACCGGCTGCACAACCGGGTGGAGGCGGCCCGCACCGCGCTGGATCTCGCGCTGGTGCGGCGCAGTTCGGCCGCCTACGAGCTGGCGTCGGCCGGCCTGCTCGACCCGGCCACCAGCCTGCTGCTCGCCGACGCGGTACGCCGTACCAAGGACGCCGGGCCGGGCGAGCGCGACCTCGCGGAAAGCGACCTGACCCGTGCCCTGCGCGCCGCCTTCGGCCAGCCCGGGTTCCGCTCCTCGCTGGCCGCCGTGGACGGCGCCGCCGAGATGGTCGCCGAGGTCGAGGCGGCCGCGCACCAGGTCTTCATCGCCCGCAAGTTCTACAACGACGTGGCAGCGCGGACCATCGACGCCAGGCGGCGGCCGCTCGCCCGGGTGTTCCGGCTGGCCGGGAACGCGCCGCGGCCGGAGTTTTTCGATATAGACGACGGGCTCGGCGACGGCGACGGCTGACCGGGCTGCGCATACGATGGAAGCAAGCACGCCAGCACAGGAGGTTTTCGAGTGTCCACTGTTAACGCCGACGCCAAGGAGACGGGTACCGCGCGCGTGAAGCGGGGCATGGCAGAGATGCTCAAGGGTGGCGTGATCATGGACGTCGTGACGCCCGAGCAGGCCAAGATCGCGGAGGACGCCGGGGCGGTCGCCGTCATGGCGCTTGAGCGGGTGCCCGCCGACATCCGGGCGCAGGGCGGCGTGGCCCGGATGAGCGACCCGGACATGATCGACTCGATCATCAGCGCGGTATCGATCCCGGTGATGGCGAAATGCCGGATCGGCCACTTCGTCGAGGCCCAGGTGCTGCAGGCGATCGGCGTCGACTACATCGACGAGTCCGAGGTGCTGACGCCGGCCGACGAAGCGCATCACGTGGACAAGTGGAAGTTCACCGTGCCGTTTGTCTGCGGGGCGACCAACCTGGGCGAGGCGCTGCGCCGGATCACCGAGGGCGCCGCGATGATCCGGTCCAAGGGCGAGGCAGGCACCGGCAACGTGATCGAGGCCACCCGGCACATGCGGTCGATCTCGGGGCAGATCCGGCGCCTGTCGGGCATGTCGCCTGAGGAGCTGTTCACCGCGGCCAAGGAGCTGCAGGCGCCGTATGACCTGGTCGCGGAGGTGGCGCGCGAGGGCAAGCTGCCGGTCGTGCTGTTCACCGCGGGCGGGATCGCGACGCCCGCCGACGCGGCGATGATGATGCAGCTCGGCGCCGAGGGCGTGTTCGTCGGCTCGGGGATTTTCAAGTCCGGTGACCCGGCCAAGCGCGCGGCGGCGATCGTCAAGGCCACAACGTTCTACGACGACCCGAACGAGGTGGCCAAGGTCTCCCGCGGGCTCGGCGAGGCGATGGTCGGCATCAACCTCGACACGCTGCCGGCCGAGCAGCACTACGCCGGGCGCGGGTGGTAACACCTGCTGCCGGTAGGGGATTAGTTCGGTCACGTCGTTGTGGAGCTTGGCTAGCGCTTGGTCGAACGTAGCGAGCCGCCCGTGCCGGGCTCGCGGTAGGCCATAAACGCATGCCTTCTTCCTCGACCTCGCCGCGTGTCCGCAGCCGGAAATGACTTCTATCCCACGAGGAGAGCGTGAGGCTGGCGAAGGCGCGAGCACACCTGCATCCTTATTCCGCCGGGCCGACGGGCAGGAATGCCCGCTGCCACGCAGAATGGCATTCGTCCGCGATCGTGTCGCTTCGCATCCCGGCGTTGTCCGCTGGTATCGCCATTATGTTACTGGTCGGTACGGTAACGCCCTGAATGGGCGCAGTACAAGGGACAGTGCCAGAAACATGGCTGGAGACGGCATAATTATGAGTTGGTGATAAATGGCCAACATCGGGATTGTCTCCAAGTGCGCGGGCCGGGTGCCGACGGCGCCGTAGAGACCAGTCCGGCCGCCTTGCTGTTCACTCCGCGTACATGCGGCCGACGCGTAATTTATCCGCAAATGATGATCCTGCGGGGGGAAGATTGTCAAGAAGTGATGAGAATATTCTGGATCTTGCGCATGACCGTTCTCGGCATTATTGTACCGAGCAGTAACATCAGGCAATACCGGCAAATCGCGCCGGTAGCCTCCCCGGTGAAGCGGCCCACAATGCCCGGTCCTCCTCCCCCGGGCGTTGGGGCCGTCGGCGGCGGGGTCGCTCTCGGGCTTACAGAGCAGTTTGGGCAGGACATCGTCATGTGTTTCACACGCATTCGGCCGGTAGCCACCAGCCTCGTGACGGGGGGTTTGCTGATCGCGAGCGTACCGGGAGTCATCTTCAATGGCGCGCTAGCCCCGCCCGCCCTTGCCGATCAGATCAGCACTGCTGCTTTGACTCAGCAGTGTCAGCCGGTGCCAACCCCGACGTCGGCTTCCCCCTCACCTACATCCAAGTCAACGTCGCCGGCACCAACCCACACGTCGTCGGCACCAACACCCACGTCCTCGCCGAGCCCGTCATCCTCGCCCAGCCCGTCGCCGTCGCCGTCGCCGAGCCCGTCATCCTCCCCGAGTTCATCGTCCTCGCCGAGCCCGTCATCCTCGCCGAGTTCATCGTCCTCGCCGAGCCCGTCATCCTCACCGAGCCCGTCACCCTCGCCCAGCCCGTCACCCTCGCCCAGCCCGTCACCCTCGCCGTCGCCGAGCCCCTCACCATCTCCCTCCGGAGGAACCGCGAGCGCCACAGCCAGCGCCGCCCTGGCGGCGTACATGGCCACTGCCACCACCTCGAACCAGTGCACAGGCGGCGCCTCGGGCTCCAGCCTCGGTCCAGGCGCGATCGCGAATCTTCCAGTAGGCAGCTTCCCGGCGGCGGCGGCACTGTACCGCCCGGGGTCCTACCTCAGCAAGGGCGGCAATGCAGCCGGGCTCTTCCCGACCATCAACCCGTCGTCGACGCCTAGCTCCAGCCCGGCCAGCGGCGCTCGACCGAGCCGTGATACGCAGGCGGAAACAACGGCGGACGCTTCCGCGCTAGGCACGGTCCCGGTTCCTGGCGCGCAGGTCGCGGGCTTGGCGGCGTTGGCGATCGCCCTTATGCTTGCCGTCACAAGGGTTGTACGCAAGCGGCCCGCCCCCGAGCAGCCGCACAAGGACTGACGCGGGACGCCACCGGCGCCGTTGGGGCTCGCGGGCAGGTGCGCCTGGCCGATTCTGTGGTCTAGCCGTATTCGCGGGCGTACTCTGCGGCGAGGTCGAGCACTTCCGTCACGTACCAGCCCGCGTGGTTGTAGTCGAAGATCGCCTGGGCGAGGCTGGACCCGCCGTTGCCCGCCCCGTCCGCGCACAGCATGCGGGCCGCGGAGGGGACGGCGTCCAGCGGGTTCATGATGTTCGGCGGCCCGGTCTGGCCGAACGCGTCGATGCCCCAGATGACCCAGGTCGACGGCAGGAACTGCATTGGGCCGAGCGCGCCGGCGGAGGAGGGCCCCTCGTTCGCTCCGTTGCCGCTTTCGATCTCGCCGATCGCGGCGAGCACCGTCCACGAAAGCCCCGGACAGAACAGCTTCGCGGACTCCTGGTACAGGGCGGTCCAGCTGGTGGGCGTGCCCGTTGACACCGTGGTGTCCACCGGCAGGCTCGTGTCGGGGACGGATACCGGCACCAGCCGGACAACCTGGCCGTGCTTTCCAAGCAGCGACCTGACCTTGGCCGCCAGCGTGATGAGGTTGGCGCCGGGAGCGTTGATCAGCAGGCCCGCGTTCTTGATCAGCCCCAACTGGGCCGCGCGCTTGTTGCTGACCATCACGTCGATTCCGGGCACTCCGAGCAGCGCCGCCCGGCCGGCGACGGCCGTCGTCCTGACCGCCGCGGTCACCGTGTAGCCGGTGCCCGCGCGCAGCCGGAGGGACTTGGACGCGGCGGCCGATGGCACGAGGTCGCCGCGGCCGAACCCTGCCCACAGGGCGGTGTCCGCCGCGGTGGCCGGCGGGGTCCACGCGCGCAGCGCGTTGGCCGCGGCGCCGAGAGCGGTGACCGGGTGCCCGTTGATCTTTATCCCGCCGCCGCTGACCGCCAGCACCGCGCGAACGCCGGCGAGCCTGCGGACCGCCTTGACCTGGGCGGCCGTGATGCCTAGCGGAAGGGCGGCGATGAGATCGGGGACGATCAGCTCACGGGGCATGCCGTCGGCGGTCCTGACCGCCGGGGTTTTGACCGCGGAGCCCGTGGCCTCGACGATGGGCGCAACGGGTCGCACCCCGTTGGTCGGACTGGACGTCGGCATGGCCAGCGCGGTGCCGGCCGTCAGTACGCCCACCATTACCGAAAGCGCCAGCACCGCCGCGCGGAAGGTTGAATGCCTCACAAAAGAGGCCGCCACGGTGCGCACCGCCATGGGGCGTGCGGGCCGCCACCTTCTCCTCATGTGTGCCGCCTTCGAAGTTATGCCCCGCCGCGGGGCGGGTGCCCCGGTCGGCGGCGCAAGCCCATGAGCGGTCCTGCCCGGGCCAGCAACCGTCCCAAGTTTGCTACTCCCGGGTAGGTTACTTATCCGTAACCTAGCTTTCAAGTTGCTGCAGACGGAATTATGCCCATGTTCAGGAAAAGATCACGAAACCTGATCAAAGGCGACAAAGTACTGTGCGTGATTTATCAGTAAGTGAGCAATCCGTCCGCGGACCGGGCAGTCGCGGTGGTGCAACACCGTGGCGGCCCGCTCCGTAGGGGAGCGGTTATTTTCAGTTTATCGCGCGTGTGTTCGATACCCGGGCATTGCGGGATCGGCGTGTCGTATCCCCGGGCCTTGCCAGCGCGATCATTTTGCCGTCCTGTCGCTCACATTTATCGAATCTGTATGCTATGATTTGAGTATGCGATTGAGATAACTTCGCCGACTCGAACGGAAGGTGGCGGCTCGTGGCGCAGCACCCGTTCCACCGCCGGAACGCTCCTCGGCTGGTCCGGCGCGCCCGCCGAGGTAGCCGGGTTCGGCCTGACCGACCCCGGCAGCGCCCGCGACCTCATCGCCGCCGCCTCCCGCCACCCCCGGTCTAGGTGGTGCGTGACCATCGCCGGCACGGACGGCGAAGCCATCGCCCACGGCTGCGCGTCCGGTCCCCGCCCCTGGACCCCAGAAAACCCCCGCGACGCCACCGCCCGCGCCGGGCCCGGCGATCACC
>Ga0335075_10007663_pt1 | contig 16593 bp, 12 predicted proteins | sample Lox_Sample_24_FD_206723 | JGI IMG/M metagenome (GOLD analysis project Ga0335075, IMG submission 206723) | Soil microbial communities from Loxahatchee National Wildlife Refuge, Florida, United States - Lox_Sample_2.4 | ecosystem: Environmental > Terrestrial > Soil > Wetlands | place: USA...
ATCCTCCACCGTTGGCCCTTCCAGCTTAGATGCAAAGTACCCAAAGGCTGACGGCCAACCTATCGACGCTCGCACAAGCGGCTGACATCTCTAACCGGCGATCACACCAGCCTTTTACAACGAAATCTGCCATAAGCAGAAGTCGCGGGGGCAGCCGCATAGTGGGCGTTGTGCAATGGTGGCAGCGGCGCGCGCGGTGATGACTAAACCGACCACAGTGCCAAACCCTTCGCAACTCCTCGTCTGCTCGCAGGCGGGCACTTCCGCGACTTCGGGCAACCACCTCATGGCCGACCGGCATCGGGCGTGAACCAGAACTTGGCTGAACGCCTCTTTCAGCACGAGCCCTACCGAGCTAGTCAGATTTGTCAGCGTCTAGCAAAATCGCTGGCCGCTACGTAGCGGCCAGCGATAGCGCGAGACCGGCCCAGGCCGGCCACCCTATCGTTCCTCTAGCGATTCTTTTAATCGAGCCGCCGATACGTTTATGATGAGCTACGAGATTGCCTGCCCGCGCGACGCACCATGGGAGGGGTAAGGGTTGCTGCACCAGGACCAAGTGGAACAGGGCCGCAAGCTGCTCACCTTTCTCCAAGGCCGGACCACGGCCTTGGCCGAGAGCATCTATCGCAATCCCGTAAGCGACTACACGTGTCCGCAGCAAGCCGTTCGCGAACGCGACTTGTTATTCCGCTATGGCCCGATCTGCGTCGGGTTGAGCTGTCTCTTGCCGCAGTCCGGCGACTTCCTTACACACGACTACACCGGGGTCCCGATCCTGCTGGTGCGACAGGAAGACCGGACGCTGCGGGCCTTTCTGAATGTTTGCCGTCACCGTGGGGCGCGCCTGGCGGAAGGACGGGGCGCCGCAGCGCGGGACTTCTCCTGCCCCTATCACGGCTGGTGCTACGCGCTCGACGGCGCCTTGCTGACGCGGCCCGACGAGATCTCCTTCGCCGAAATCGACAAAGCCTCGCGCGGGCTGCGCAAGCTGCCGCTGGTCGAGAAATACGGCATGGTCTGGGTCAGCGCGAAGCCGGGAGCCGGCTTTGACATCGACCCGCTGCTTGCCGGGCTCGAGCGGGATCTCGCCGCCTATCATTTCGAGTCCTACCACCACTACGAAACGCGGGTGCTGCAGCGGCGCATCAACTGGAAGGTCGCCGTCGACACTTTCCTCGAGCTCTATCACTTGAGCGTGCTGCACCCGCGCACCGTCGGACCGATCCTCTACAGCAATCTCGCGACGTTCGACGCCTTCGGACGCAATCTGCGCATGATCGGCGCTCGGCGCAGCATCGGTGCACTCCGGGAAACCCCCGAGGCGGAATGGGACTTGATCCGCCACAGCGCGATCATCTGCGTTCTCTTTCCGAATACCGTGTTCATCATGCAAGGCGATCATCTCGAGACGTGGCATATTTTTCCGGCGGGTAACGGCGTCGATGAGTCGATGATGTACGCTTCGCTCTATACGCCTGAAGCCGCCCTCTCCGACAGCGCTCGGCGCCACTGGGACCGCAATATGGAGCTGCTGATGGCGACGGTGGAAAAGGAGGACTTTCCGCTGTCCGAAGGCATGCAGCGCGGCTTCTATTCGGGCGCGCAGCAAGAGGTCATCTTCGGCCGCAATGAGCCGGCGCTGCAGCACTTTCACAAATCGATCAAGAACGCGCTTGCAACGACCGACCGCTAGCGTCGGAGAAGGAGGTGGCGCATATGAGCCTCCGCAGCATCTCGATCCCGGACATCCTCCGGCGCAACGCCGCGGCTTTCGGCGACCGCACCGCCTTCGTCTGCGCGGGAACGCGCGTTACTCACCGCGAGCACTTGGGCCGCGTCGAACGGCTCGCGGCGGGGCTGGCGCAAGCCGGCGTCGGCCCCGGTGACCGCGTCGCCGTGCTGGCGCGCAACGCGGTCGAATTCGCCGATCTCTACGGCGCCGCAGCCTGGCTTGGCGCCATTCTGCTGCCGGTGAACTGGCGGCTTTCTTCCAATGAAATCGCCTACGTTCTCGCCGACGGCGCACCGAAGCTGGTGATTGTCGATCGTGAGGATCAGCCCGGCATTGCCGCGCTGGCAAATTCGCTTCCCGCTGTCGCCGGTTATTACGGTCTCGGCGGCGAGGCCGCGCCATTTCGGTCGTTCGCCGAGCTTGCCAATTGCGCGGCCCCGCCACCGGAGCCGGCGTGCGGCGGCGATGACGGCGCCGTGATCATCCACACCGCCGCGGTCGACGGTCGCCCGCGCGGTGCGCTCCTGTCCCAGGCGAATCTCGTCGCTGCCGCCTTGCAGATGACGGCATCCTGGAACCTCGACGAACGCGATGTCGGGCTCATCGCATTGCCGCTCTTTCATATCGCTGGGCTCGGTCTGCTGCTAGGCGTGCAGCTCGCCGGCGGCTCATCGCTCATATTGCCGAAATTCGAGCCCGAGGTTGCGGCGCGCCTCGTCGCGTCGGAGCGGGCGACGATCTTTGTCGAATTCGCGCCGATGCTGGGCTCACTGCTCGACAAGGCGGCGGAGGCCGGCACCAGCCTGTCGAGCCTGCGCGTCGTCAGCGGCCTCGACACGCCCGAGACCATCGCCCGCTTTGAAGCGGCCTGCCCGACGGCGCGTTTCTGGGCAGGCTACGGCCAGTCTGAGGTCTCGGGTTACGTCACGCTGTCGCCGTGGCGCGAACGGCCAGGCTCGGCCGGACGGGCGACTCATTTCACGCTCGTCGCCGTGGTCGACGAACTTGACCGTGCCTTGCCGGCGGACGAGATCGGCGAGATCGTCGTGCGCGGCCCGCTGATCTTTCAGGGCTATTGGCGGCGTGAGGCTGACAATGCCATCGTCTGGCGCAACGATTGGCATCATACCGGCGATCTCGGGCGCATCGATGCCGAGGGCTATCTCTGGTATGCCGGCCGCTCGCCGGCCAAGGAACTAATCAAGCCCGGCGGCGAAAACGTTTATCCCGTCGAGGTCGAACGGACGATCCGCGAGCACCCGGCGATCGCCGATGTCGCAGTGATCGGCGTGCCCGATGCGCAATGGGGCGAGGCGGTGAAGGCGGTCTGCGTGTGCCGGCCTGGGACGACGCTCACAGCGGCCGCGCTGATCGATTTCGTGGGCGGCCGCATCGCCCGGTATAAGAAGCCGAAGCACGTCGTCTTCGTCACCGCTTTGCCGCATAGCGCGAATGGCCTCGTCGATCGCGCCAAGGTGAAGGAGGATCACGGCCGCGCTTGAAGCCGGACACAGCGTTACCGAGAGAAAGGCCAACGGATGCTGGAAGGCAGGGTTGCTATCGTCACCGGTGCGGCGCGTGGCCTTGGGCGCGAATTTGTCCGCGTCCTCGCCGCTGCTGGTGCTCACGTCGCTGCCGCCGATCTCCACGACTGCGCGGAGACCGCAGCGCTCGCCGGCGCCAATGTCGTCGCCGACAAGGCCGATGTCGCCGATGTGGAATCGCTGCGCAGCATGGTCGCGCGCACGGTTCAGCGCTTCGGCCGCGTCGACATCCTGGTCAATAACGCGGCGCTCTACGGCACGCTCAAGGGTGGCCGCTTCGATGCCATCGACGAGGCGGCTTGGGACGATGCCATGCGCGTCAACGTCAAGGGCATCTGGCAGTGCTGCAAGGCGGTGGTGCCCGAAATGCGCAAGCTCGGCGGCGGCAGCGTCATCAACATGGCGTCGCTCGCCGCGCTCTACGGCACGCCTTTCGCGTTGCATTACACCGTATCGAAAGCCGCGGTGATCGGGCTCACCCGAGGCCTCGCGCGCGAGCTCGGACGCGACAACATCCGCGTCAACTGCATCGCCCCTTCGGCCGTGCTGACCGAAGGCACCCGCGAGTTCTTTGGCGAGAAGCACGAAAGGGCGCTCCAGGTCATCGCTGCCGGCCAGGCGATCCAGCGCAATCTGCAGCCCAAGGACGTTGCCGGCGCCGTGCTGTGGCTTGCTTCCGACCAATCCGCCTTCGTCACCGGCCAGACCATCGCCGTCGATGGTGGCACGGCGATGCTGTAGCGCGGAGACGACTCGCAGCTCCCGGGCCGCCCGTTATCGGGGAGTAACTTGCCGAGAACATATTCATTAGTGCAGAACGGGTGGGACGTTCGCTCTCCGGTCACCCACCTTTCGGGCTTGTAATCGAGATTCTCTTGCGCTCGTTAGTCTGTACCATCATCCTGTTCATATCAGATATAAAAAAATCGCATGTAAAAGCGATTGAGCGGGAGGAGTCGCCATCATGGCAAGGGAGGCCATCGAGGGGCTGACGCGCGAACCGCGCCGCGTACAGCTCGCGGTCTCCGGCGTATCGAAGCACTTCGGCGGGGTGCGCGCCGTCGAGGACATATCGCTGTCGGTGGCGGCCGGGTCGATCACCTCGATCATCGGTCCGAACGGCGCCGGCAAGACGTCGCTCGTCAACATGATCAGCGGCTTCTACAAGCCCGATACCGGCACGATCGCGCTCGAAGGCCGCGATATCACCCTTTCAACGCCGGCGCAGATCGCCGCCCTCGGGGTAGCGCGCACGTTTCAGAACATAGCGCTCTTCGGCGGCATGACCGTGCTCGACAACATCATGCTCGGCCGGCATGTACGCATGAAGTCGGGAATTCTTGCTTGCTTCGTCTATTGGGGACTGGCGCAGCGCGAGGAGGTGGCGCATCGCGCCCGCGTCGAGGAGCTGATCGAGTTTCTGCGGCTGCAGGACCTGCGCAAGCAGCCGACCAGCGCTCTGGCCTACGGCTTGCGCAAGCGGGTCGAACTGGCCCGCGCGCTCGCCCTCGACCCCAAGGTGCTGCTGCTCGACGAGCCGATGGGTGGGATGAACCAGGAAGAAAAGGAGGACATGGCCCGCTACATCCTCGACGTCAACGAACAATGGGGTACCACCATCGTCCTCATCGAGCACGACATGGCGGTCGTCATGGATATTTCCGACCGGGTCGCCGTGTTCGCGCGCGGCCGCAAGATCGCCGAGGGTACGCCGCGCGAGGTGCAAGGTGACCCCGCCGTCATCAGCGCCTATCTCGGCACGCGCCAGGCTCGGGCGGAGGCGGCCGAATGAGTGCGCCGGCACCCATCGCGACCACGCTGCCGCGCCTGCTGCGAGGCAATGCCGAGCGCATGCCGCGGCGCACGGCGATGCGGGAAAAGAATCGCGGCATCTGGCAGCCCTATAGCTGGCGCCGCTATTGGGAGGAGACACGCGATTTCGCGCTCGGCCTCGCCGCCGCCGGCTTCGCGCGCGGCGACAAGCTCTCAGTCATCGGCGAAAACCGGCCGCGCCTCTATTGGGCGCAGCTCGCCGCGCAATGCCTCGGCGGCATCGCGGTGCCGGTCTATCAGGACGCGATCGCCAGTGAGCTCGCCTATGTCCTCGATCATGCCGAGACGTCCGTGGTCGTCGCAGAGGATCAGGAGCAGGTCGACAAGGTCCTCTCCCTGAAGGCGCAGCTGCCTCATTTGCGGCTCATCGTCTACGACGATCCGCGCGGCCTTCACAATAGCTCATCGGCGCTCGTCCGCTCCTTCGAGGCGGTGCAGGCGGCGGGCCGCGATTTCAGCGAGACCCATCCGCTCTATGTCGAAACCGAGATCGACAAGGCGGCGCCCGACGATGTGACGCTCTTCTCCTACACCTCGGGGACCACCTCGGCGCCCAAGGGCACGATGCTGTCGCATGCCAATCTGCTTTTTTCAGCGTCGTCGATGCTGGCGGCAGAGGATGTGCGTCCGACCGACGAGTGGCTCGCCTATCTGCCGATGGCGTGGATCGGCAATTCGCTGTTCTCGATCGCCTTGCATCTGCTGGTCGGCTTCACCTGCAACTATCCGGAGCGGCCCGAAAGCTTGCAGCGCGATGCGCGCGAGCTGGGCCCGACGGCGGCGCTCGCGCCGCCGCGCTACTGGGAGAATTTGCTCACCGCCGTCACCGTGCGCGCGGCCGACGCCTCGCGCACGAAGCGCCTCTGCTTCGATTTCTTCCGGCGGCTGGCCGAGCGCGGGGAGAAGTTGAAGGCCTCGGGCAGGATCGTACCGCCGTGGCTGCGCGCCGGGCTTCTTCTCGGCGAGTTTCTGGTTTACCGGCCGGTGCGCGACCAGCTCGGGCTCAGCCGCGCGCGCTGGGCCTATACCGGCGGCGCATCGCTGGGCGCCGACACCTTCCGCTTCTTCCGCGCCTTCGGCGTCAATCTGAAGCAGATCTATGGCGCAACCGAACTCGCCGGGCTCTGCTCCTTGCAGCCGGACCATGCGGCCCACCCCGATACGGTCGGGCCGGTGCTTCCCGGCTGCGAGGTGATGACGACGCCGAAGGGCGAGGTGCTGATCCGGTGCCCGGGCGTGTTCAAAGGCTACTACAAGCAGCCCGAGGCGACGCGCGAGGCGATCACCGCGGAGGGGTGGCTCAAAACCGGCGACGCCGGCTTCGTCGATCAGCGTGGCCACCTCGTGATCATCGATCGCGCCAAGGATGTCGGCAAGCTTGCCGACGGCACGGTGCTCGCGCCGCAATTCCTCGAGAACAAGCTCAAATTCAGCCCCTATATCGGCGAGGCCGTGGTATTCGGCGATCGCCGCCCCTTCGTCGCCGCCATGATCGCGATCGATGCGGCGACGGTCGGCAATTGGGCGGAGCGGCGGCAGATCCCTTACACCTCCTTCCAGGACCTGAGCGCGCGGCCGGAGGTGCACGACCTGATCCGCGGCGAGATCGGGCGCTGCAACGCCGCTCTGCCGCCGGCGACGCGCATCCGCCGTTTCGTCGTGCTCAACAAGGAATTCGACGCCGACGACGACGAGATCACGCGCACCCGCAAAATCCGCCGCCGCTTCGTCGGCGAGAAATACGCCGCGGTGATCGAGGGGCTTTATGCCGGGCGCGGCGAAGTCGCGCTCAGCGCCGCGATTACCTACGAGGATGGCCGCAAGGCGATGCTTGAGTCGACGCTGGCGATCGTTGCCGTGGAGCCGCCGCCCGAAGCGCAAACGGAGCCGGCCTATGCTTGATCTGCCCTGGCGCTTCATCGCCATTCTGCTCGCCAATGGACTCCTGGTCGGCTCGATGTACGCGCTCGTCGCGCTGGGTTTCGTCCTGATCTACAAGGCGACGGACGCGATCAACTTCGCCCAGGGCGAGTTTGTGATGTTCGCCGGCTTTCTCGCCGCCGGCGCTACTCATCTCGCCGGCTTTCCCTGGTGGATCAGCGCGCTGCTGGCGGTCCTCGGCATGGTCGTCTTCGCCTTCGGCTTGGAGCGCGTCGTGTTGAGACCGCTGCTGGGCCGGCCGATCATCGCCGTGATCATGGCGACGCTGGGCCTCGGCTTCGTGCTCCGCGGTGTCGCGACGCTCGCTTTTGGCGGCGGCACGCAGACCATTCCCTTGCCGGTCGGCGACGAGCCGGTGCTTCTCGGTCCGTTGATCCTGCCGCCGATCCAACTCGTCGGTGCCGGCGTGAGCCTGGCGTTCCTGGGCATCTTCGGCTGGTTCTTCCTGAAGAGTCGCATCGGCGTGGCGATGCGGGCGGTTGCCGACAGCCAGCAGGTGGCGATGGCGATGGGGATCAATGTGCGGCGCTATTTTGCGCTGGCCTGGGCCTTGGCCGGGGTCGTTTCTGCGCTTGGTGGCGTGCTCTGGGGAGCGATGCTCGGCGTCGACAATCAATTGGCGCTGGTCGGCCTCAAGGTATTCCCCGTGATGATCCTGGGTGGGCTCGACTCGATCCTCGGCGCCGTGGTCGGCGGGTTGATCGTCGGCGTCGTCGAGAGTCTCTCCGCCGGCTTTCTCGATCCGCTGGTCGGCGGCGGCACCAAGGATTTCATACCCTATCTGCTGATGATTGCCGTCTTGATGGTGCGGCCCGAGGGGATTTTCGGCCGGCGACGGATAGAGCGGGTCTGAACCTGCCGGCGGCAGCGCCGGCGAGAGGCTGAACACGATGTTCCACAGCGAGACCGGCGTCTTCAAGACGAGCTACGCGGCCGATATGGCGCTCTTGCCATTGCCGGTGGCGCGCTGGGCGGTGTTGGGGATTGCGCTCTTTTTCCTCTTCGTCGTCCCGCTGGTGTTCAGCGCCTATCTGCTGACCTTGCTCAATTTGGTCTTGATCGCCGTCGTCGGCGCCATCGGTCTCGATATTCTGACCGGCTATACCGGGCAGATCTCGATCGGCCATGGCGGCTTCATGTCGGTTGGCGCCTATACCGCGGCGAATTTGATCGTGCGCCTGGGGGTACCCTTCTGGCTCGCGATCCCGGCCGGCGGCTTGATGGCGGCGCTGATCGGCATCATCGTCGGCATCCCGTCCTTGCGCATCAAGGGCATCTACCTGGCGATTGCGACCCTGGCCTCGCAATTCATCATCGCCTGGCTGATCAACCATGTCACTTGGATCTCGGGCGGGATCGAGGCGTCGATCCAGGTGCCGCCGCCCTCGGTCTTCGGCTGGAAGCTGCAGACCCCGCAGCAGCTTTATTTCTTCCTGTCGTTCTTCGCCGTGCTGGCGATCGTCGCCGCCTTGAACCTGATGCGCAGCCGCATCGGCCGCGCCTTCATCGCCATCCGGGACCAGGACATCGCGGCCGAAATCATCGGCATCAACATCTTCCGCTACAAGCTCTATGCCTTCGCGATCTCGTCCTTCTACGCCGGCGTCACCGGGGTTCTCTACACCTACTATCTCGGCATCGCCAATTACGAGCAGTTCGGGATCGACGTCTCGATAAGCTATCTCGCGATGATCATCATCGGCGGTCTCGGGTCCGTGCTCGGCGCCGTCTTCGGCGCCGCCTTCATCACCATTCTGCCGGAAGCGACCCGGCTTTTCCTCACGCATTTCGGCGGTGCGCTGTTTTCGCAGGATACGATCCGCACGCTGGTCCCCAATCTGACGCTGATCCTTTTCGGCGGATTGATCATCTTCTTCCTGATCGTCGAACCGGAGGGCCTCAATCGGCTGTGGCGCAACATCCGCAACTACTTCCGACTATGGCCTTTTTCATACTGAAGACAGTACACAAGGGAGGAAACGACATGACACCGAGATTGATAAGCTTCTTCGCACTTTCATTGGGAGGTGCGATGGCGTTCGCTTGTGCCGGGCTTGCCCAGGCCGAGGACAAAACCATCCTGATCGGCATGCAGTGCGACCGGACGGGTCCGACCCAGGTGGTGGGCACCAGCCTCTGCCCGGGCACACATGACTATATCGACCTCATCAACTCTGAAGGCGGGATCGACGGGTGGAAGATCAACGCCAGCGAGGTCGACACAGCGTATCAGGTGCCTCCTGCGATCGAAGAATACGAGCATACCAAGCAGCAAGGCGCCGTCGGCATCATGATCTACGGCACGCCGCAGACCGAGGCGCTCAATCAGCGGCTGGAGCAAGACAAGATACCGGGCACCTCGCCCGGCTTCGGCATCGCCGCTTCGGGCGACGGGCAGTATTATCCCTATCTCTTCCCGATCGCTGCGAATTACTGGTCGCAAGGAGCCGCGGCCGTCAAATTCGCCAAGGACCAGCTGGGCGGCAGCCTCAAGGGCAAGAAGATCGCCTATATCTTCTACGACAACCCGGCCGGCCACGAGCCGTTGCCGGTCATCGAGGAGCTTTCCAAGGTCGAAGGCTTTCAGCTCCAGACCTTCGCCGTCCCGCCACCGGGGGTCGATGTCAGCTCGCAGGTACTGGCGATCGCGCAGGAATATCGCCCGGACTTCGTGATTGACCACACCTTCGGCAAGTCGCCGGCCTTGATCATCAAGGGCCTGAAGCAGAACGGCTATCCGCTGACGCATGTGGTCGCCTTGGTGTGGGCGTCCGGCGAGGCGGACATTATGGGCGCTGGCGGCTGGAGCGTCGCGCAGGGCTACAACACGATGCAGTTCGCCGGCGCGGGCGAGGATTATCCGGTGATCAAGGAAATTCAGGCGATGTACAAGGAGGAGGGAAAAGCGCCTCCGGACGCGATGAAGTCCACGGTCTACTACAATCGCGGCGTGCAGCAGGGCGCGCTTTGGGTGGCGGCGATCAAGAATGCGCTCACGCTCACCCATGGTCAAAAGCCGACGCCGACCGACGTGAAGATGGGCTTCGAGATGATCCACGACTTCACGCTGGGCGGTCTCAACGCGCCGCTCACGATCACCGCGGACGATCATGAAGGCGGTGGCTGGGTCAAGATCTTCCAGGTCAAGGGCGAAGGCTTCGCCCCTGAGACGCAGTGGTTCCGTGCCTATCGCGACTTGATCGTGGACCGGGAGCATAAGACCGCGCAGCAAATGGCCAAGGCGAACTAGCTCCGGCTACCCCGGATCGACTGCGCTCCCCCACCTCACCCCAACCCTCTCCGCCCCTAAGGGGCGGAGAGGGGGGACCCGCGGAGCGGGTGGGTGAGGTGAAGCGTTGACGCAGCCAGGTCTCCTTCTTTGCGGGAGCAGTCGCAATGGACGCACCATGCTGGCGTTGAACAACATCGAAGTCGTCTATGACAATGCCATTCTGGTGCTGCGCGGCGTTTCGCTCGCGGCCAAGGCGGGGCAAATCACCGCTTTGCTCGGCGCCAACGGCGCCGGCAAGACGACGACGCTGAAGGCGATTTCCGGTCTCCTTCATTCCGAGCGCGGCGAGGTGACGAAGGGCAGCGTCGAGTTTGCGGGCGAGCGGCTCGACCGTCTACCGCCCCACCAGGTCGTTGAACGCGGCATCGTCCAAGTGTTCGAGGGACGCCGGGTCTTCGCGAATCTGACCGTCGAGGAGAACCTGACCGCAGGCGCTCATACGCGCCGGGACCGCGGCACGGTGAAGGATAGCATCGACGGGATCTACCAGATGTTTCCGGCTTTGGGGGAGCGCCACAACCAAGCGGCCGGTTATCTCTCGGGCGGCGAACAGCAAATGCTGGTCATCGGCCGGGCGCTGATGTCCAACCCCAAGATGGTGCTGCTCGATGAGCCGTCGCTGGGTCTTGCGCCGCAGCTCATCGAGGAGATCTTTGCGGTCATTCGCCGGCTGAAGGAGGAGCGGCATCTGACCGTGCTGCTGGTCGAGCAAAACGCAACCTTGGCGCTCGGCATCGCCGATCACGGCTACGTCATGGAAAACGGCCGCATCGTTCTCGAAGGCCCGGCGGCGGCGCTGCGGCAGAACTCCGACGTCAAGGAATTCTATCTCGGCCTCAACGAGGCCGGAGCCCGCAAGTCCTACCGCGAGGTCAAGCATTACCGGCGCCGCAAGCGCTGGTTAGGGTAGCGAGGCGGTAGCTTTGTTGATACAGTTCTAAAGTCCGAGCTCGGACGCAACCTCCCCCGAGCTCGAACATCTGTCGAGGCTCCGCTCGTTCGCAAGACCCGCGGAGCCTTTTCTCTTTACCCCGTAGTCGGACGGGTCGACCGTTGATACCAATAAGGTTGATACCAGTAGGGGAGGCGGACCATGGCGAGCGCGGACTCGGAACCGCCCATCGAGCGCTGGGAAGTCATCGTCATCGGCGCGGGGCTGTCGGGCATGTATCAGCTCCACAAGCTTCGCGAACTCGGCTTCGATGTGCATATCTATGAGGCAGGAAACGGCGTGGGCGGTACGTGGTACTGGAACCGCTATCCCGGCGCGCGCTTCGATTCCGAGAGTTGGACATATGGCTTCTCGTTCTCGAAGGACCTCCTAGTCCAATGGGATTGGGCAGAGCATTTCTCCGGGCAGCCGGAGAACCTCCGCTACTGCGATTTCGTGGCCGACATATTCGACCTTCGTCGCGACATCACATTTGGCGCCCGAGTGAAATCGGCCGTCTGGGACGAGGCGGAAAACGAGTGGGAGGCGACCTTCGGTGATGGCCGGCGGGCCCGTGCACGTTACCTGATTACCGCGATCGGACCATTATCCGCACCGACCATGCCGGTCATCGAAGGGATCGACGACTTTGAGGGCGAGGCTTGGCACACCGGTCTATGGCCCCACGAGCCGGTGAGCTTCGCTGGGAAGCGCGTCGCCGTCATTGGTACCGGCGCCTCCGGCGTGCAGGCGATCACCGAAATTGCCAAGACTGTTGGTCACCTCACCGTCTTCCAACGCACGCCAAATTGGTGCGCACCGCTGCGCAACAGCCGCATTGATCTCGAGACGATGGATCGGATCCGGGGCAGATACGATGAGATCTTCGCCCGCTGCCGCGAAACCTACGGCTGCTTCATCCACGATGCCGATCCGCGGAACGCGCTCGAGGTGACGGCGGAAGAACGCGAAGCTTTCTTCGAGAAGCGCTACAACGAACCGGGCTTCGCCTTTTGGCAAGGCAATTTCCGCGACGTGCTAATCAATAAGGCGGCGAACGAAGCCATGACCGCCTTCGCAGCGAAGAAGATCCGCTCGCGCGTCAAGGACCAGAAAGTGGCGGAAAAGCTCATCCCCACCGACCATGGCTTTGGCACGCGGCGGGTGCCGCTCGAAAGCGGCTATTATGAAGTTTTCAATCAGCCCAACGTCGAACTGGTCGACCTCCGCGAGACGCCGATCGAGCGCATCACCGGCAAGGGCATCAAGACGACGAATGCTGAACGCTTGTTCGATATGATCGTCTTCGCCACTGGATTCGACGCTATCACCGGCGCGTTCGATCGGATTGACATCAGGGGTCGCGGCGGCAAGCGCCTCAAAGACAAATGGGCGGATGGTCCCCAAACCTATCTTGGCCTCCAGATCGAAGGTTTCCCCAATATGCTGACCTTGGTGGGACCACACAACGCGGCGACGTTCTGCAATTTGCCGCGGTGCATCGAACAAAACGTCGAATGGGTCAGCGAGCTCTTGCACTATATGCGGCAGAGGGGCCTGACGCGCGTCGAAGCGATGGCAAGTGCCGAGGCGGCGTGGACAGCGCATGTGCACGAGACTGCCGCGCGGCTGCTCCTGATGCAGGTCGATTCGTGGATGACGGGGGTGAACAAGAACGTCGCCGGCCGACATAAGCGCGTCTTCATGGCGTATGCGGGCGGTGCTCCGAAATACCGTCAGAAATGCGACGAGGTCGCCGCCCGCCGCTACGAAGGGTTCGTGCTGGCCTAAGATGGCGTGAGAATCACAGGGCTGCAAGAGGCCGGATCTCCCGTGTCGGTAACACGTCATCTGTCCGGTCTTTGTAGCAAGTGATCTGTCCGGTTTGAGAATCGCTCCAAATGGGGGCGAGGATGAGCCGGGCAGCACTTTTGCAAGAGATCCGGAAGATGAGGTTCTTGGAAGTCTACGAGCGCTGCCGGAAGCGGCGGCTGAGCCATGCGGAAGCAGCGGAGACACTGGGGGTGAGCGAGCGGACGTTTCGTCGGCTGCGCGGTCGGTTTGAGGCCGAAGGGGAAGATGGTGTGCTCGACCGTCGGGTCGGCAAGCCTAGTCCGCGCCGGATGGCGCCAACAGCGCAGAGTAAAGGTCTCAACATCGAAACAACGTTGGATCGGGGTCTTCCGCGCCTGCTCCTGGGGATCCCGGTCGCCTGCGCACTGAAGAGGCGGGAACGCATCCGAGTCACGCTAGCACCTGATCCGAACTTTACTGGTCTTGTGATACCGGCTCCGAACGAACCGCTGCCTGAGCCAGAAATCATTCCGCCTATGCGAAGGCACAATCCAAAGTATCTTCTTAGTGCGCTCGGGATCGGATAGGGCTTCGGGATCGCGATAGGTGCGGGACTGCCGACCGGCCATCATGGTGTCGTCGTCTATTTGCCACCCGCGATCCCGCAGCACCGCCGCCCATGATCATCAAGATGGAAGATATCTCGGTGTCGCCGCCCGTGACGCAGGATGCAAAAGTGCTCCTGTTCAAATATTTCGAGCAGTGGCGACAGCGTCATCGTCAATAGATCGCACCATCTAGTCGCGCCCAGCAAACCTCCTCTTAATGACTTGCTCCTACCATGCCGACCTTATGAAAGACGAACGCGATCAGAATCGCGAAGCGTGCCCCGAAAACCTGCTGCAGCAAGTTGCGGTCGAGCTCCGGCCGGCGGTTTCCGAGCTCTATAGCGGGCTTTGGCGAATAGCGCTCGGCCGAGAACTACGCTCCGACGAAGAGGACAAGCAATTACTCGCGTCGGTCAATGCGGCGGCAAACACTCTCGGGTGCGCCGGCTTTTCGAGCATGGGAGCAGCCATTTTTATCTCCAATGCACTGGCAATGCATCGCCGCAAGCTTGAGCCGCCCAGTTGTTCTTCAGGCGATCTTAACGCGACAGAGCGGCAGGAACGTGCGGTGCAGCTCTTTGCATGCGTCGATATGGAGCTGAGCGAGCTTTGGGAGAGTTGCCGTTCTTACTCACCTGTGCTGATGCCGAACCAAAATTCCATGCCGAGCACCAAAAGAGTGAAGAACTTAGCAACAGGGCGCCCGCAGGCATGAAGCTAGTGCGACGCGGGAAATCAGCTAAGCGATAGGGGTATCGGCCGCTATCGCAATTTATCCGATCCGGCGTCGGCCAATCACCAGAGGGACAATCTCGCGCAGCCCCAGCTTTGTGGGCATGGTGTCTGACGAGTCTTACGAGCCACCGTTGGCGAGGCTTCGACACGCTGGACCTCAAGCAGGCCAGGGCCTTGCTCGGCGAGTTGGCGTAAATGAGGGCGCTTGTCGTCGCAGGCAAGCCGCCATGGATCGTCAGGTCCTGGTACCGAGCTGCCGAACACTAGCGATGCGTTGAAGGTCCGGTACAGCGCGCTGAGCGGACCTCCTGGCAAAGCATCGCCTCGGCACCTGATGACCCGAGGTGGGAGCCGCAGACGAGTGCTGCCTCAAAATCTCCCCCTCGATCAATGGGAGAATTCATGCCATGCTGTCCATCGTCGGGGGTGGGGGATGCGTTACGATCCGGGATCGCTGCTCGATCAGATCAGCTTGGTTCATGGCCCACGCGCGGTGCTGGTACGGTATTTCGAAATTGCAGAGAACGCTCTTTGCGAGCGCGGCGTGAGGCTCCGGTTCCGTGCCGATTTCGACCGGCTCGTGGAGATAAATCACGAACATCGCGACAGCTGGCCTGCCTTCATTCCGATGTTCGATCCTGCGCACAATCGGCTGCGCCTGGACGACTCGTTCTGGGTCGAGGCGCTCGACGAGCGCGGATGTCCTGTCGCTACCCATGCCGGGCACCTTTACGATTGGCAGGATACCACCCTTGAGGAGGAGCTAGCTTCGCTGCGCGCCTTCTTCCGCAATCCGGCGCCGCATCTTGCGAACGGCGATTCGATCGCGGTGGAGGCGCCCTCGGCACGGCACATTCGCGGCCGCGTGATGGGTGGCGGCGCCGTGTGGGTCAGGCCCGACCATCGAGGCAAGGGCCTCGCCACGTTGGTGCCCCGGGTCTCGCGTGCCTACGCGCTGACGCGTTGGGACATCGTGGGCAGTTGGGCCGTGATGGAGCCAAGGATCCGCGATCAGGGCCTAGCTCGACGTCACGGCTTCAACGAGGAGGAGATGATCGTTTTTCGCCTCAAGGCGTGGCGCGATCACCTGCCGATGCTCCTCATCTGGATGAGTCGCGAGGAGGCTTTCGCGCATATCGTGAGCGTCGTCGAACGCGGCGCAATTGATGAAGACGTCGCTGACCTCGCGGCGGCCCGGAGTTAGCCGCGCAGTGCTGTCACGGGTGCGAGAGGTGCGGCATTAGAGCGCTCGCGCCGGCGTGCGCCGGCGTATCTTTTCGCGCGGGAAACACCGGCGGGAGCGCCAAGCGTTCAGCCTGATCAGCAAACTGCCAGACACCCGAGAGGATCCGTACTGGCTCGCTGCTGTCGGGTAGGAGCCGCAGCGCGATCCGTTTTGTCCGGGACGAAGAAAGTAAGCACAGGGCCTTTGCGAACGCTGGCAAAGGCACGCTATGGCGATGAAATGCCACCTCAGCGCCAGCTCGCGTCAAGATGACGTGCATGAGCCCTGCGGCAAACGACGGCGTCGCCACGGCGCGGATGGTGCCTCGGGCATCGATGAGGAAGGCGCTACGCATTTTCGCTCCGCATCGTCAGGAGCACCGACCTCGCTCGATGCGCCGCGAGCCCCATTTGAGCGACTTCAGGTAAAGATTCCGGTAAGCCGGAGAAGCCGCCAAACAGGCCAGAAAGCGGCGTTCATCAATGCTTTACCTGTGCCCACCAATACTCAAAGGTTAACCTGCCGAGGTTTGTTTTGGACCAGGACTATAGTAGCGATCCTGTACTAGCCCAGGCGCTCGCCTATTGGCGTGCGAAGCGGCGTGCGCGGGCGATGCCCAGTCGGCGCGACATCGACCCGACCGAAATCGGGCCGTTGCTGCCGCATCTGCAGCTCATCGACGTCGTCGACGGAGGCATCCGTTATCGTTATCGCTTGGCCGGAACGAGCCTGGTGACGGCGTTCGGCCGAGAATATACGGGTAGGTATCTGGACGAACTCTTCGCCGGAGAGCGTCTTGCCTATGCCCAGCGCGTCTTCACCACGGTGTGCAGCCGACACAAGCCGGTTTTTCTCCGAAACCGCTACAGCACTACGCGAGATGTCGACATGATGGCGAACCGTCTCTACATGCCGCTTTCGGAAGACGGATGTTCGGTTAACGTCATTTTTGGCG
>Ga0335075_10007664_pt1 | contig 16593 bp, 10 predicted proteins | sample Lox_Sample_24_FD_206723 | JGI IMG/M metagenome (GOLD analysis project Ga0335075, IMG submission 206723) | Soil microbial communities from Loxahatchee National Wildlife Refuge, Florida, United States - Lox_Sample_2.4 | ecosystem: Environmental > Terrestrial > Soil > Wetlands | place: USA...
AGGCCAGCGCCTCGTCGCCGCGGACCAGGCAGTAGGCGTTGGTCCTCGCGTTCACGGCCTCGATCCGCTCGAGCACCGCGCGCGCCGCCTCGACCGGCGAGAGCGCGCCGCGCCGGTACAGCCCGATCAGCTCGGTCGCGCTTAGCCTGGTGATCTCCTCCACGTCCCGCCCTTCGCCTTGGTCGCCGCCCGGCGGCCGATGAAAGTGAGTCTGCATCACACCCCACTGCAGCAGATTCACTTTCATCGGCGCGCTTGGCCAGTTCTGACGGCTAACTCGGGGCGGCGGCGACGATGATCCGGTCGAAGTCCGGGGCGTAGGCGGCCGGGTTGGCCAGCTCGATCGCGTTCGCCCCGGCGGCCAGCGGCAGCGAAACGGTCATGGTCCCGACCGTCGTGAAGCTGCCCGTGGGCGTGAACGACAGGGTCTGCGCGGCCGCGCCGTTCACGCTGATCGTGGCCTGGCGGCCGGTGGCCGAGCCGTCGCAGTAGGCGATCGTCACCTGGTAGGTGCCCGCGCTCGGCGCGGTCACGTCGTTGAAGGTCAGCGTCCCGCCCTCGCCCACGTAGCCGACCTTCGCCCCGCCCGAGCAGGTCGTGCACGACTGCACCACGGCCCCGCCGCCCAGCGTGTTCCCGGCCGCCTCGGCCTCATACGACGTGGCCGCAGGCGGCGTCGTGGCCGCCCCGGACACGCTGAACCCGTTGAACACCGCCTCCCCCGGCGACCCCGAAGCGTGCGAGGTAACGAACATGCCCGCGTCCTGCGTGCCCGCCTGCCCCGGCACGCTGGCCGTGCCCACCGTGAGCCAGTCCTGGCCGTCGTAGGAGTAGTAGCCGGTGTAGCTGGTGCCGTTGCGCACCAGGTCCAGCCAGACCGGCAGGCTCTCCGGGATCGTCCCGTTCGGCGGGGTGACCGAGGTGACGTAGTCGCCGCCGTTGGAATCCCACTCCAGCTGGATGCCGCCGGACGGCGATTCGAACAGGATCACCCCCTCCGGCGACGTGCCGGACCCGGTCATGGAGTTGCGCACGATGATGCCCGCCTTGGCGTAGCCGGTCAGGTCCTGCTGCGACGTGACCTCGGTCTCGACCGAGGCGGCGCTTCCCACCGCGCCGGGCAGGTAGATCGTGCTGTACGCGTCGGTGCCGGAGTACAGGTCCGCGCCCGCCCCGGAGATGCCGAACTGCGACCCCGACTGGGCGAACCCGGCCGGGGCATCGGTCGCGGACGAGTACGTCAGATACGGCGCCTGCACCGGCGGGCTGACCGTGACCGGCAGGCTCTCCGCCACCCGCCCCGGTACCACCAGGTCCCACCGGTACCCGGCCGCGCCCGTCAGCGTGCCCGGCTGGAACAACCCGGACGGCGCGGGGGCGGTCACCGCGAACGTGGCCTGCGCGGTCGCGCCCGGGGCCACCGAGCGGAACGAGGACGGCGATGTGGCGGTCACCGTCCAGCCCGACGGCGCGGGCAGGCTGAGCCGGACGCCGGTGACCGGCTCGACGCCATTGTTCGCGAAGGTCTCGGTCACCGCACCCGGCTGACCGCCGATGAATGAAGCCGGCCCGCTCAGCGACAGGGTGGTGGCGGGCGCCACGAGCGCGGGATGCGCCGCGCTGGTGATCCGGAACAGGGCCACCCCGTGCGACGGAACGTCGGCGGCGATCGTGGGCCCGCTCTCGGTCAGCCGGTGCGTCCACAGGTTATTGAGCAGGTACGCGGAGCCGCCCGCCGGCAGCCCGAGCGCGGACGCGGTGGTCGACACCACCTCGGCCGCGCCGGAGGTGTTGAACAGCCCGGCGACCACGTCCCCGTTCTTCTCGGTCTTCGCGAACACCTGGGAGGTGGACGAGTCCGCGACCCGCGACGCGTCGATCGCGTCCTGGTCGACCGACAGGACCGACCGGTTGGTCAGCAGCTTGAGGTCGGTCGGGTCGAGGTTGGTCAGGTCCGTGCCGAGGATCAGCGGCGAGGACGCCAGCGACCACAGGCTCATCTGGGTCTCGCGCTCGTCGAACGTCAGGCCGTCGTTGCTGCCGTTGCCGACCTCGAGCGAGTCGTAGTCGTTGAACGCGCCGGGCCCGCCGTACGGCTGCCACTGCGCGACCTGATTGAACCGGGACGCCACGTTGGCCCAGTCGGTCAGCGGGTAGCTGGACCCGCCGGTCTCGCAGCCGTAGCACTCGATGTCGCCGCCGGTGCGCCAGCCGTTGGAGTACTGGGCCCAGGTCGAGGCGTCGGCGATGGCCAGGCTGTTGGACAGCTCGAGGTGGATCGGCCGGCCGGTCTGGGCCAGCGCGGCGGACCAGGCCTGCACGTCCGGGATGTCGAACGAGCCGACGCCGTCGAGCTTGACGTAGTCCACGCCCCAGGAGGCGAACTCGTCGGCCCACGAGTTGATGAACGCCTGGGCCCCGGGCTTGCTGTAGTCGATGCCCTGCATGCCGCCGCAGTTGTAGTTGTTCTCCTTCACCCCGTCGGCGATCTGGCCGGCGGTGTCCGAGGTACCGAGTATCGGCGTGTTCTGCGCCACCGCCTGATCGGAGATGCCGGGCGTGACGTACAGGCCGAACTTGAGCCCCAGGCTGTGCACGTAGTTCGCGACGACCTGGATGCCGTTGAGCGACCCGCTGGACGGGAACTTGGCCGGGTCGATGACCCAGCGCCCGTTGGCGTCCACGTTGGGGCCCTGGCTGCCCGGGCACTGGTACCAGAAGTCATCCACGTTCACGTACTGGAACCCGGCCCGGGCCAGCCCGCTGGTCTTCATGGCCTTGGCCTGCGCCTCGATGTCGGCCGCGGTCGGGTCGTGCCGGATGAAGCTCCAGCTGCTCCAGCCCAGGGCGGGCGTAAGCCCGACGCCGTTGGCCTCGGCCTTCGCCGCAGGCGCCGCGGCGCCGGGCAGCGTTCCGGTCGCCAGGGCGGTTAATGACGAAGCCAGCAGGACCGCCGCCAGCGCGCAGATCAGCCTCTTCATGCCCGCTCCTCCATCTCTCTAACTGATCGTCACCGCGAAGATGTGCAGTGACGGGCTGCCCGACGTGACCCCGCTGCTCACGTCGGGCAGGACGATCATGGACACGGTCTTGCCCGCCTGCAGCGGCACCGAGGCGTCGAAGACGCAGACCGGCAGGGTGTTCTGCCCGGTGGCCCGGTTGCGGTAGGGCATGTAGAGCGCGACCCCGGCGCCGGAGGGCGAGCACCCGCCGTGCCAGTCCGGCGCGCCCAGCGTGAACGCCTGCGTGGTCCCGTCGGAGTAGACCACCTGGCCGGTCCCGCTGGCCGGGCCGTACCCCGCCGTGAGCAGGAACGACAGCGTGCTGCCGGTGCCGGTCAGGTCGAACGCCTGGCCGCTGGCGACCACGTTGTCGTTGTCGCCGGAGGCCACGTCGGGCCAGGTGAACGACGCGCCGCCGGCGGTCACGGTGGCGCCAGGGGTGGCGCCGGCCGCCGCCAGCGCCTGGGCGGAGAAGCTCGAGCCCGCGCCGTCCAGGTTGCCGATCGTCGTGTCGTCGTCGTCGGTGATCCCCACGTTGTCGAACGCGGCCGTGAGCGACGCCGCCGGAATCGTCACCGCCGCGTGGGCCTGGGCCGACTGCGCCTGCCCGCCGTTGCCGAACACCGCGGTGGCGAACAGCTGGGCCCCGGCCGTGGCGCCGGACGGCACGGTGACCGTCCAGGCCTGCGACACCGCCGAACCGGCCGCCAGAGAGCCAACGGCGACCGGCGAGGCCGGGCCAACCTGGTACCCGTTGCTCGCGGTCAGGTACAGCTTCGCGCCGTCCAGCGCGCTCGCGCAGCCGTTGGTCAGCGTGGTGGTGACCGACACCGTTGCCCCGGGCTGGCTCGCGCTGGACGCGGGCGACACCGCGAGCTTGGCCCCGGCGCACGCGGCGGCCGTCCCCGGGACGACGGTGGTCGCGGCCGGGACGCCCGGCCCCGCCACGTTGTCGGCGGTGATCTGGAACGTGTACGGGGTGCCCGGCGTCAGCCCGCCCACGGTGGTGAAGATGCTGTCGCCGCTGGTGGCCCAGTTCACGGTGTGCCCGGTGACCGTGACCGGCCGGATGCCGGGCGCGCCAGGCGCGCCGGGCGCGCCTGGCGCGCTGATCGTGTAGCCGATGACCGGGGTGCCGCCGGCCGAGGCGGGCGGGCTCCAGTGCAGGCTCACGTCGTCGCCGCCGGCGTCGCCGGTGAACGAGCCCGGCGCCCCGGGCACCGAGCCCAGGCCGGCCCGGGGCGTGACCGGCCCGGCGGGCAGCGACGGCGCGCTGGTCCCGCGCGCGTTGCCGGCGGTGACCGTGAACGTATAGGCGGTGCCGTTGGCCAGCCCGGGCACCACCGCGTAGCCCAGGCGCTGGAAGTCCGCCGCGGACACGGTCACCGACTGCCCGCCCGGCGCGGCGGTCACGGTGTACCGGGTCACCGGCGTGCCGTTGTCGGTGAACACCGGGTTCCAGCCGACGTAGGCCGAGCCGTCGGCGCCGAACGCGGCCGCCTGGTCCGGCGCGTCCGGCACCGAGGGCGACGCGAACGACGCGGCGAGGATGCCCCGGTACCCGGGCTGCAGCCCCGCCGCCGCGAGGATCGACGCGGGCGCCTGCCGCAGGCTGGCGATGATGTGGTTGCCGGTCTCGGTCACGTTGCCCGAAACGGAAGACGGGTCGCCCTGCTGCCAGTAGTTGCCCTCGATGTCGAGCGGGTCGTCGCCGGTCGCGCCGGCCGTGTAGTCGGTGTGCCGCGAACCCCAGTCGTTCTCGTTGCCGAACTCCACGTTCCCCGTGATCGTCTCGAACGTCGACCCGTTGTCGCTGTAGATCGCGTGGCCCTCGTCGAACGCGTCCAGGATCACGTTCCCGGTCACGTGCTCGCCGTCGGCCAGCGAGGTGCCGGTGATGCCCTGGGTGTAGATCGCCCCGCCGTCGGCCAGGTACTGCATGATGTCGGTGATCAGGTTGTCGGACACCGTGTTGTCGTTGGAGTAGTTCGGCGTGGCCGGCTCCTTGATCTTGTCCGGCCAGCCGCCCCAGCCGAGCGAGATCGCGGTGTACGCGGTGTGGTCGATCTGGTTGTGCGTGATCAGCGTGTGCTCGGCGTACCCCACGTCGATGGCCACGCCCCCGGGGTACTCAACCGGCAGCGCGTACAGGTGGTTGTCGGCCACCACGATGCCGCTGGTGTCGTCGGCCGCGGCGGCGGGCTCGGGCATGTCGACCCCGCCGATCTCCAGGCCGTTGCCGGAGATGTCGGTGAACACGCTGCCGCGGACCGTGTCGCTGCGCGAGCCGTCGCCGAGCTGCAGGCCGGCCGCGCCCAGATGCACGAACGCGTCGCCGAGGAACTGGATGCGGGTGTCGTAGGAGAACGCCAGGTTGCCCGGCTCCTGCGTCCAGTCGCCGTACGGGCAGGTGCCGCCCGCGATGAACTGGCACAGCCCCTGCGTGGCGTAGCCGTCCGGCCCGGTGATCGTGTAGTTGGCCTGGATCTCGGAGAAGCCCTGCGGGGTGCTCGGCGCCAGCCAGGTGGCGTAGGAGAACTGGATCCCGGCGAAGATGATGTTGTGCACCGGCGCTGACGGCGTGCCCTGGCCCTGGACCAGGGTCTGCAACACCGGGACCTCCACATCCGCGGTGCGCAGCTCCTCGCCGCGCCTCGGGATGTAGTAGATGGTGCTGGCCGAGGAGTCCAGGTACCACTGCCCGGGCTGGTCGAGGAGCTCGTAGGCGTTCTCGACGTAACCGGGGATCTCGCCGTTGCCGAGGCTGGCCGGGCCCACCAGCTCCACGGTCCGGCCGGAGCCGTCGGTGCGCAGCACCCGGTCGTTCGAGTTGTCCCAGCACGGCTGCGCCATCGTGATCGTGGCGGCGGATATCGAGGCGACCGGGCACCGCGGCTCGGTCCAGGCCCCCTGTCCCCCGGTGTGCAGCGACCAGTAGCCGGCCCCGCCCGGGTACACGAACTCGATGTCCGCGGGGTTGCGCCAGCTCGCCATCACGTCGGATGCGGCGGTGTAGCCGGTCGCGGTCGGGGTCAGGGACGTGGGCAGCGGGCCCGCGGCGCGCTGCGCCCGCACGCCGTTGACGTACAGCTGCCTGGTCGCCAGCCCGGGCGGGGCGGGCGCGGCCCAGATCCCCTTGGCCGGGTCGGACGGGTGCCAGCCGGTGACGCGCTCGCCGCCGGACAGCACCGGGTGCGCGCCCGGCGCCGCGGTCCAGATCACGTTGTACCCGTTGCTGCCCGAATCGCGGGCGTCGAGCGTCAGCGGCTGGGTCAGCCGGTAGGTGCCCGGCATCAGCTCGACCGTGATGTTGGCGGTCATGTCCTGGTCCATCGAGCGGACCAGGTCCTGCGCGCGGGCGATCGTGCGCAGCGGCCGGGCCGGGCTGGTGCCCGGGCTCGCGTCGCTGCCCGACGGTGAGACGTAGAGCGTGGTGCCCGCCGCCGCCCCGGGCGCGGACGCGGCGGCCGGGGCGGCGAGCGCGGTGCCGCCCGCGGTGAGCGCGACGGCCGCGGCCAGGATGACCGGGAGCGGCCACCGCCGCGCGCCACGATCCGTTCGCGTAGGTGCGCGCATGAGATCCTCCGCCAACACATCCGATGTCTCGGGCCGGACGCTACGAGTCTTGGACATCGTTGTCAACGCCCAAAACCCATGATATTTAACGCCCTGTCCCTCCAGAATCCCGGCGAAACCAGCGCCTGGCTGGCACAACGCCACACCTCCGCCGGGCCAGAAATTCTAGATAGATCCGATCTCTGGGTATTCGAACTGACCGGGCCGGGCGTCAGTTCATAGACTCGGTGCCCGCCGCAGCCGATGATCCGTGGTCCGGTGATCGGCGGGTTCGGATCTATCGGCGGGGTGTGGTGGAGGTGTCGCTTGCTGACGATGCAGGACGCGTTGCTCGCGCTGACCCGGTACTGGGCCGACCGGGGCTGCCTGCTGGCCCAGCCCTTCAACACCGAGGTCGGGGCCGGAACCATGAACCCGGCCACCGTGCTGCGGGTGCTCGGTCCCGAGCCGTGGCGGGTGGCCTACCCCGAGCCGAGCGTGCGGCCCGACGACGCCCGGTACGGGGAGAACCCGAACCGGCTGCAGACCCACACCCAGTACCAGGTGATACTCAAGCCCGATCCCGGCGACCCGCAGGAGCAGTATCTGGGCAGCCTGGAGGCGCTCGGCATCGACCTGGCCGCCCACGACATCCGGTTCGTCGAGGACAACTGGGCCTCCCCCGCCCTGGGCGCCTGGGGCCTGGGCTGGGAGGTCTGGCTGGACGGCCTGGAGATCACCCAGTTCACCTACTTCCAGCAGTCCGGCGGCCAGGCCCTCGACCCCGTGTCGGTGGAGATCACCTACGGGATCGAGCGGATCATGATGGCGCTGCAGCGGGTCAGCCACTTCAAGGACATCACCTACGCGCCCGGCATCTCCTACGGTGAGGCGTTCGGCCAGGCCGAGTACGAGATGAGCCGCTACTACCTGGACGACGCCGACGTGGACACCACGCGCGAGCTGTTCGAGGCCCACGCCGCCGAGGCCCGCCGGATGATCGACGCCGGGCTGCCGGTGCCCGCTCATTACCAGGTGCTCAAGTGCTCGCACGACTTCAACATCCTCGACGCGCGCGGCGCGGTGTCGACGACCGAGCGCGCTACGGCGTTCGGCCGTATGCGGGCGCTGGCCCGCGACACCGCCCGGCTCTGGGCGCAGCGCCGGGCCGAGCTCGGGCACCCGCTCGGGGTCACGCAGCCCCCGCCGCAAGCCCCGCCGCCCGCCGCCTTCGCGGAGGTCGACGGCGCGCGGACGGCGCTGCTGGAGATCGGCACCGAGGAACTCCCGGCGGCCGAGGTGACCCGGGCGGCGCAGGCACTGGGCACCGCGCTCGCCGCCCAGCTCGACGCCACCCGCCTGGGACACGGCCGGATCGAGACGTTCGCCACGCCGCGCCGGATCGTGGCGCTCATCGACGCGGTCGCGCCGCGCGAGCCCGCCGCGCAGACCACCGTCCGCGGGCCGCGGCTGGGCGTGGCGTTCGACGCCCACGGCGCGCCGACCAGGGCCGCGCTGGGGTTCGCCCGGGCCCAGGGCGTCGACGACCCCGCCGCACTGGGCCGGGTCAGCGCGGACGGCGTCGACTACGTCGCCGCGGTCAGGACCGATCCGGGACGCGGCGCGGTCGAGGTGCTCAGCGAGGTGTTCGCGCGGGTCGTGGCGGAACTGCGCGCCGACGTGAACATGCGCTGGAACGACCCGGCCCTCTCCTACGTCCGGCCGGTCCGCTGGCTGCTGGCGCTGCTCGGCGACACGACCGTCCCGGTCGCGGTGTCCGCGCTGGCCAGCGGGCGCACCACCCGGGTGCGCCGCACCGCCGAGGTGCCGGTCATCGAGGTGGGCCAGGCCGACGGGTACCCGGAGCTGCTCGCGGCGCACGGCGTGATCATCGACCCCGCGGCGCGGCGGGAGCAGATCGTGGCCGGGGCCCGGGCGCTCGCCGCCGGCGCAGGCGGCACGGTCGACGCCGTTGGCGAGGCGGCCCTGATCGACGAGGTCACCAACCTGGTCGAGCAGCCCGAGCCGGTTCTCGGCGGCTTCGAGCAGCGCTACCTGGAGCTGCCCGCCGAGGTCCTGACCACGGTGATGCGCAAGCACCAGCGGTACCTGCCGGTGCGCGACGCCGCCGGGCGCCTGCTGCCGCACTTCGTCGCGGTGGCCAACGGGCCGTGCGATCGCGACGTGGTCCGGGCCGGGAACGAGGCGGTGCTGGGGGCCAGGTACGAGGACGCGGCGTTCTTCTGGCGGGCCGACCTGCAGACGCCGCCGGAGATCATGCGGCAGCGGCTGGACCAGCTCGCGTTCGAACGACGGCTCGGCTCCATGGCCGACCGGGCCACGCGGATCGGCGGCATCGCCCGCGCGCTGGCCGCGCCGGACAGGACCACGCGGCCGCCCCTGGTCGCGCTGAGCGACGACGACCAGCGGACCCTGGAGCGCGCCGCGCCGCTGGCCAAGTTCGACCTGGCCTCGCAGATGGTCATCGAGCTGACCAGCCTGGCCGGGATCATGGCCGGGGAGTACGCGGCGCGCAGCGGTGAGCCGGTCCCGGTCGCGCGGGCCCTGTCCGACCTGGAGCTGCCCCGGTCGGCGGGCGGGGCCCTGCCCGCGACCCTGCCCGGCGCCATCCTGGCCCTGGCCGACCGGCTGGACCTGCTGGCCGGCCTGTTCGCGGTGGGCGCGAACCCGACCGGCAGCTCGGACCCCTTCGGGCTGCGCCGGGCTGCCCTGGGCGCGACCGCGATCCTGCGCGCCTGGCCCGCCCTGGTCCCGGTCACGCTGAGCGCCGGGCTGGCCGCCGCCGCCGCGCAGCTGCGCGGGCACTGTGTGGACGTCCCGGACGCGACCATGGCGCAGGCGCGCGAGTTCGTGGTGCGCCGCCTCGAGCAGCAGCTCCTGGATGCCGGCGCCGACCACCGGCACGTCGCCGCGGTGCTGCCGCTGGCCGACGCCCCGGCCGTAGCCGACCAGACCCTGGCCGAGCTGGCCAAGCTGGCCGACCGCCCGGACTTCGCCGACCTGGCCGCCGCGCTGCAGCGGGTGCGCCGCATCGTCCCGCCCGGCACGCCAGCCGGGTATGACCCCGAACGCCTCGCCGAGCCGGCCGAGGCGGACCTGGCCAGGGCGCTCGAGCGGGTCCGGGCCGCGCTCGGGCCCGGCAGGCCGTCCCTGGGCGAGTTCGCCGACAAGGCCGCGCCGCTGGCCGGGCCGGTCAACGCGTTCTTCGACACGATCCTGGTCATGACCGACGATCCGGGCCTGCGCGAGGCTCGGCTGGGCCTGCTGGCCTCGATCGAGGATCTCGCCGCGCCGGTGCTGGACTGGGCGGCGCTCGGTCCGCTGCGGCCGCGTTAAGGCCTGCGCCCGGGCCCGCCGGGACCCCGGGCCCGGCTGACCGGAAGGCTTCCCGCCCCCCGGCACCTCGCTGGCCACGCTGTACCGGGTGGTGCTGCTGGAGGCGAGCCTCCCGCTCGTGTCGGCGGCGGTGGTGGCGGCGGGCATCGCGTACGGGATCTCGGTGCAGACCGTGGAGTAAAGCGCGCGGCAGGCGGCCGGCGACCCGCTCAGCCGGTCGCCTGCATCAACGACGCGAACCAGCGCGAGCGGTCGCCGGGCAGCGCGATGCCGCCGCGCACCATCACCGGCTCGACGTGCGATATGACCAGGCCACGGCCGGCCGCCCACTCGCTCAGCCACGGGTGCGCGCCGTCGACGTCGACCCGGACCGGGCCGCCGGCCGCGGCCGCGATGTCGCCGATCAGCGTGGCCGCGTCCTCGACCCGGTCCGCGATGACCGGCCCGATGTTGAGGCCGTCGACGTTGCGCCAGCCGCCCGCGTACCCGGTGATCCGGCCGCGGCGCTCGATCACGCGCAACTGCTCGGTGAAGCCGGGCAGGAACCGCACCAGCCGCGGCCGGTCGGCCCCGTTGGCCTCCGTGTCGAGCCGGCGAATCGCGGCCAGGTCGCCCGGCTCGGCGGGCCGGGACGCCGGCTCGTGCCCGGGCGGCACGGCCAGCTCGCCCACGAACGTATGGGTGGTGCCGACCGGCACGAAGCCCAGCTTCTCGTAGAGCGGCCGGCCCATCTCGGTCGCGTTGAGGAACACGATCGCGCCGCCCGCCTCGGCCAGGACGTGGTCCAGGATGCGCCGGCCCAGCCCGCGCCGGCCGTAGCGCGCCGCAACCAGCATCATGCCGATCGCGGCCAGCTCGTCGCCGTAGCGGGTGAGCACCACGGCCCCGGCCGGAGCGCCGGCCTCGTCGCGCACCCCGTAAACCGTGCCGAGCTCGAACAGCAGCCGCCACTTGTGCTCCTCCGCCCGCCAGGTGCGGTCGACCGCGAGCGCCATGCAGCCGGGCAGGTCAGCGGGGGTAAACGGCTCAACCGGGCCAAACATGGATCGATATTGACCTTCCGCGCGGCCCGCCCGCCACTGAATTAAACGCCGCCCGAAACCCGGTTCCGGTTTCGCTCCCGCTGACGTACGGTGGCGGTGACAGGACCCCGCCGATCGGAGGAAGCCGTTGCGCCGCTGAGCCACGAGGCACCGCGCGCAACCTCCCGGTGTCTCGCCGCAGTCCATGCGACCGCCGCCGCTCAACGGGAGCCTTCCATGCCGACGCCATCCCCGGTCGTCGTCTGCTCCGGCCTCAGCTTCGCCTGGCCGGACGCGACGCCGGTATTCTCCGACCTCTCGCTGTCCATCGGCCCCGGCCGCACCGGTCTGATCGGCCTCAACGGATCCGGCAAATCGACGCTGCTGCGGCTGATCGCCGGCGACCTGCGCCCGGCGCGCGGGTCGGTCAGCGTGTCCGGCGAGCTGGGGTACGTGCCGCAGAACGTCACGCTCGACGTCGGCTCGCGCGTCGAGGACGCGCTCGGCATCGGACAAATTCGAAGGGGTCTTAACGCGATAGAAGCCGGTGACGCCAGTCCGGAAAACTTCGCCCTGGTCGGGGGCGACTGGGACGTCGAGGAGCGGGCCCGCGCGACCCTGTCCCGGCTCGGGCTCGGCGAGGTGCCCCTGGAGCGGTCGATCGGCGAGCTCTCGGGCGGCGAGTCGGTGCTGCTCAGCGTGGCCGCACAGATCCTGCGCCGCCCCGCCGTGCTGCTGCTGGACGAGCCGACCAACAACCTCGACCTCGAGGCGCGTGGCCGGCTCTACGACGCGGTCGGCGCCTGGAAGGGTGCGCTGATCATGGTCAGCCACGATCGTGAGCTGCTCGAGCTGGTCGACCAGATCGGCGAGCTGCGGGCCGGGGAGGTGCGCTGGTACGGCGGCAACCTCACCGACTATGAGCAGGCGGTCGCCGTCGAGCAGGAGGCCGCCGAGCGGGTGGTGCGGTCGGCCGAGGCCGACGTCCGCCGGCAGCGGCGCGAGCTGATCGAGACCCGGACCAAGATCGACCGGCGGGCCCGCTACGGCCAGAAGATGCAGGACACCAAGCGGGTGCCCAAGATCGTTGCTCACGAGCGCAAGCGGCAGGCCCAGGTCTCGGCGGGCAAGCTCAGGAACACGCAGATCGAGCGCCTCGACGACGCCAGGCAGCGGCTGGGGACGGCCGAGGAGGCGGTGCGCGACGACAGCGAGATCCGGGTCGACCTGCCGGAGACCGCGGTGCCGGCCGGACGGACGGTGCTGACCCTGCGGTCGGTCGAGCTGCGCTACGGTGCCCGCGCCGACCTGGCCGTCCGCGGTCCGGAGCGGATCGCCCTGACCGGGCGCAACGGGGCCGGCAAGACCACTCTCCTGCGCACGATCGTCGGCGAGATCCGGCCGGTATCGGGCGACGTGGCCCTCGCGGTCCCGGCCCGCTGTCTGCCGCAGCGCCTCGACCTACTCGATCCGGGCCTGACCGTGGCCCAGAACGTGGCCCGGCGCGCGCCCGCCGCCACCGGCAACCAGGTCCGCGCCCGGCTGGCCCGGTTCCTGTTCCGGGGACGGCGCGCCGACCAGCTCGCGGGCACCCTCTCCGGCGGCGAGCTGCTGCGGGCCACGCTCGCCTCGCTGCTGCTGGCCGAGCCGGCGCCGCAGCTCCTGCTGCTGGACGAGCCGACCAACAGCCTCGACATGGCGAGCGTGCGCGAGCTGTCCGGGGCGCTGGCGTCCTATCCGGGCGCGCTGATCGTGGCCAGCCACGACGTGCCGTTCCTGCGCGAGCTGGCGGTCACCCGGTGGCTCTGGCTCGACGGCGACCTGACCGAGATCGACCCGCTGTGAGCGAGACGAACGAGCTCGATTACCGCGCCTGCGCCGCGGCGGGAACCGCGGCGCTGCAGCGCTGGTACAGCCGGCGGACCGGGCTGTGGCGGAGCACCGGATGGTGGAACGCGGCCAACGCGCTCACCGCGCTCATCGATTACACCCGGCGAACCGGGGATCCGGCCTACGCGTGGGTGCCCGACCGGACGTTCCGGGCCGCCCGCTGGCGGCACCGCCATTTCCTGAACCGCTTTTTCGACGACAACGGCTGGTGGGCGCTGGCCTGGCTGAGGGCCCACGAGCTGACCGGAGACGAGCGCTTCCTCGGCGCGGCCCGGCGCATTTTCGCCGACATGATCGCCGGCTGGGACGAGGTCTTCGGCGGCGGCCTGTGGTGGAACCGGGACCGGGCGTACAAGAACGCGATCACCAACGAGTTGTTCCTGGCCGTGGCGACCGGGCTGCACCGGCGCTCGCCCGGCCGGGATCGAAGCTATCTCGACTGGGCGCTGCGGGAATGGGAGTGGTTCGACGCGGCCGGCCTGGTCGGCCCGGAGGGTCTGGTCAATGACGGGCTCACGGCCGACGGCGCGAACAACGGCAAGCCGACCTACACCTACAACCAGGGCGTGATCTTGGGCGGCCTCGCGGACCTGTACGCGATCACCGGTGATGGCGCCTACCTGAGGCGAGGCGAGTCAGTAGCGGACGCAGCGCTCCAGAAGCTGACCGGCCCCCCGGGCTCCCGGTCGGCCGGCGTGCTCACCGAGCCGGGCGAATCAGGCATCATCGGCCGCGCGGACGATGCCAGCCAGTTCAAGGGCATCTTCGTTCGCAACCTTGGCCAGTTCTATGCCTGCCTCCCACGGCCCGCGTACCGCGACTTCATCCTGCACAACGCCCGCTGCGTCTGGCGCAGCAGGAACGCCGAGGACCAGTTCGGCCTGAGCTGGGCCGGCCCGTTCGACACCGCCGACGCCAGCAGGCAGACCTCCGGTCTCGAAGCGCTCACCGCGGCCGTCGCCGTCACCTCATAGCCGAGCCGGCGCCGCGAGCCCCGGTGTCAGAGCCCTGGTGTCAGGCCAGATCTGCCGGGGGACACTCACCCCATGTCAGTCTGGCAATACGCGCAGCTAACGATCACCCTGGACTCGCGCTCATCCGATCGCAAGCGGACGGTCCTGTGGCACGGGCCGGGCGCCGAGCTGGCTGAAGATCTGTCCGAGAGCGAGCCGCGGGTGCTGGACCTGCTGAACCGGGTGGGAGCCGATGGCTGGGAGCTCACCAGCCAGGAAGAGGAGCGGCAGCAGGAGGAGGGCCATAGCTACTGGGACGCCTCCTGGGTGCTGACCACGTACACGTTCAAGCGCCGCGTGGAGCCGTCCCGCACCGCGTAGTCCGGGACATCCTTGTGCGCTGGCGGCGAAACCGCGGCCGCGGCCGGCCGGGTCGTGGGTACGGTGGCCTCAGCGAGGTCTGGACGAGGAGCCGTCACCGCGGCCGGAAAGGGACGGCGATGCTGGATCCGATGGTGAACGGCCCGCGGCAACGCGACCAGCGGACGCGCCCGCTGCTGCGCACGACGCTCGGCCAGGTGCTGCGCCGGACCCGGCGCGAGCAGCGGCGGACGCTGGCCGACGTGGCCCGGGTCGCGAAGGTCTCGATGCCGTACCTGTCCGAGGTGGAGCGCGGCCGCAAGGAGGTCTCGTCCGAGGTCCTGGCCGCCATCTGCCGCGCCCTCGACGTCGAGCTGGCCGACGTGCTGGTCCAGGTCGGCCGTGACCTGGTGCACCGTGACCTGATGCGCCGTGACCTGATGCGCCGTGACCTGATGCGCCGTGACCTGGTGCACCGTGACCTGGTGCGCCGTGACCTGGTGCACCGTGACCTGGTGCACCGTGACCTGGTCCGCCCCGCCCCGGTGTACCGCCTGGACGTGCGCGGACTGGGCACCGTGGCGCCGCCGGCCCGCCGGTCCGGCGACGCCCAGTGCCTGCTCGCCGCCTGACCGTCAGGCGCTGATCGCCTCGACCTCCTCGGCCTCGGCCTCGGCCGGCGCCCGGCTGACCAGGACGTGATCGGCCAGGCCGTACTCGACCGCCTCGCGCGCGGAGAAGGTCAGGTTCCGGTCGGTGTCTTTCCTGATCTTGGCCGCCGGGTGGCCGGTGTGCCGGCTCAGGATCTCGTCCATCTCGGCCCGGACCCGGGCCACCTCCTTGGCCTGGACGGCCAGGTCGGGCAGGGTGCCGCGGGCCTCGCTCGACGGCTGGTGCAGCAGCACCTTCGCGTGCCGCAGCACCGACCGCTTGCCCCGGGCCCCGGCGGCCAGCAGCACGGCCGCCGCGGACGAGGCCTGCCCGATGCAGACGGTGGACACGTCGGGCCGGACGAACTGCATCGTGTCGTAGATCGCCGTCAGGGCGCTGTACGAGCCGCCCGGCGAGTTGATGTACAGCATGATCTCGAGGTCGGGGCTGGCCGATTCGAGGTGCAGCAACTGGGCCATGACCACGTTGGCCACGCCGTCGTCGATCTCGGTGCCGAGGAAGATGATCCGCTCCGACAGCAGCCGGGAGTAGATGTCGAACGCCCGCTCGCCGCCCGGGGTCTTCTCCACCACGGTGGGAATCGTGTACTGGCTCATGGTCACAGCCCCACCGGCTTGCCGACCCCGGGCCGCACGTCGTCGACGCGCTCCACGATGTGGTCGATCATCCCGTAGTCGCGGGCCTCCTCGGCGCTGAACCAGCGATCGCGCAGGCCGTCGTCGGAGATCTTCTCCTCCGGCTGCCCGGTGTGCCTCGAGATCAGCCTGGTCATCAAGGATCCGATGCGTTCGAGCTGCTGGGCGTGGATCTCGACGTCGGCCGCGGTGCCGCCGAACCCGGCCGATCCCTGGTGCATGAGGATCTGGGCGTGCGGCAGGCTGAACCGCTTGCCCGCCGACCCGGCGCACAGCAGGAACTGCCCCATGCTGCCGGCCAGGCCCATGGCCAGCGTCCGGACGTCGTTGGGGATCAGCTGCATGGTGTCGTAGATGGCCAGCCCGGCGCTGACCGAGCCGCCCGGTGAGTTGATGTAGAGGCTGATGTCGCCGCGCGGATCCTCGGCCGACAACAGCAGCAACTGGGCACACAGCCGGTTCGCGACCCGGTCGTCGACCTCGGAGCCGAGGACGATGATGCGCTGGTAGAGGAGCCGGGAGGCCAGTTGCTCATCGAGCGTCCCGACGATCGGCGTGGTTTCGGCCAGGGCAACCTGCATGATCTCCCTGCTTTCGCAATGGGCGCCGGCGGCTCCGGCTCACCTCACTGCCCAGGATGCTTCGCCCCGCTCTGACCAGCCAAGACAATCTGCCGACAGCAGAGATCGGCGGCCCGGACCGCCCACCCGAAGGTTCGCTCAGGGCGCCTGCGGGCGGAAGTCACCGGCGTGGTCGCTGGCCCATTCCAGGAAACTGCGCGCCCGCCTGCCCGTGATCTCTTCGACGGCCCGGGTGACCGGCTCCGGCTCGGCGATCAGGCTGGCCCAGTAGTCCAGAGCATGGTCGGCGAACGCGCGATCGCCGGTGATGGCGGCCAGTAGCGCGCGGATCTCGTCGGCGGGGGCCTCCTCCCAGCGCAGCGGCCGCCCGATGACCTCGCCGATGGCGGCGACCTGATCGGCCTGGGTGATCGCCTCCGGGCCGGTGAGCACGTGCTTCTGGCCCGCGTGGCGGTCATCGGTCAGGGCTCGCACCGCGACGTCGGCGACATCGCGCTCGTGGATGAGCGACCTGGCCGCCGCGCCGTAGACCCAGCGGACCACGCCCGCGGAGCGAATCTCATCCG
>Ga0335075_10007665_pt1 | contig 16591 bp, 8 predicted proteins | sample Lox_Sample_24_FD_206723 | JGI IMG/M metagenome (GOLD analysis project Ga0335075, IMG submission 206723) | Soil microbial communities from Loxahatchee National Wildlife Refuge, Florida, United States - Lox_Sample_2.4 | ecosystem: Environmental > Terrestrial > Soil > Wetlands | place: USA: Florida...
TACCTCGATGAGACCGTTCGCCGCGGTATGTCACTGTTCTCGATGACCCCCATCGATGAAGTGACACAGGGCCTCACGCGCTTGCAGGAGGACCTTGAATCCGTGGAATGGAAGCGACGATACGGAGTCTCCGGGTGCAGCAGCGGAACTGAGCCCACCACGTAGAAGCGGCCACTCTTGTCGACAGGCAAACCGGCCTTCAAACCCGTCTCGTCTGATGAATCATTGAATCATCTGATGAATCATTGCCACATTGCACCAGGTCAACGCCAGGTACTCGCGGCGGCTCGTTGCGCGTGTCGCGGTCGTACATCCCGGCTTAACCAACCGAACCCATCGCGAAATACCCCAAACTGGCTGCTCGGAGGCATTTTTCACGCCCGCCTAGACCGCGGGCCGCGATGCTCTGTCCGGTCTCAATCTAGTTGGCGGGCCTTAGCTGGTAACCGCCAACTTAAGTGAAACACACTGGCAATCATGCGTCTCAATTTAGTAGGCGTTTCCAGATTCGCCGGAACGCTCGGCAGGCGTGCCTCGGGGCGAGATTATTCAGAAACCGTACTTCTCCTTGCGAAGACGGAAGGCCCGCTCACCGCCTTCCATGACTGACGTTATCTCGTCCCGTACGCCAGCCACGTCGATGGCACCTTGTTCCTTGATATGCCCGGCCGACTGATCGCCCGCGGTCAGATAGGCGCAGACGAGAACCAGATCGGCATCCCCGTTAACAACCAAGTTCGCGTTGTGGCTTGAGAAAATTAGCTGACGCCGATTTTTGGATAGCCAGATCTTGGAGACGATCTGCTGCACGGTGTCACTGTCGAGGTCGTCCTCGGGCTGGTCAATGATCAGCGGTGTGCCGCTTTGCGAGAGCAGCGTCCCCAATAGCGCCGAGGCCTGCTGGCCAGCCGATGCGGAGTCGAACGAGATGTACTCGCCTTCCTTAGCTCGGTACTCGAAGTCTGGAAGATCAGACAACTCAGCCAGCGAGAGATCGAGCCAGCCGTCGGGAGTGAGCTTCGGAGTGAACCGCTTCTGGTCAGCGACCGTGAAGCCGAGTCTCGTCAGTGTAGGAGTCTGTTCCGAGCTGACCTCAGCATCTGGTTCGAGTAAGGTCAGTGACTCAAGTTCCTCGAGCACGGTCTCCCATGTCGCCCCAGGGTCTGACTCCTTCGCTAGCTCCTCGAAGAAGATATCCACCTTGTTGGCGCGCACGTTCGAGCCCGCGATCAGCGCCTTGAACTTGGTCTGAACCGCATCAAACCCGCGGCTCGCAGACAACGTCGCGCGGATCAAGCCATCCGACGACGTTCCGAGCGCGTCACATTCCGCTTTCAGAGCGCTCGTCCGTTCCCGCCGCGCAGCAGCCAGTTCAGTACGGAACCCTTTGTGCTTCTCGCCTGGTCTGTCGAGAGCGTCTCGGTCTGTGCGCTGGCGCTGGACAAGCTCGCGAGACGTACGCTGCTGCTCCTCTAGGTTGGCGAGTTCCGCCAACTTGGCCTCGTGCGCGGACGACCTCTCCTTCACTGCCCGATACGCCTCGTCGTACTCGATCAGCTTGGCCGTCAATGCTTCAGAGGGCACTGTGATCGCACCGCCCTCTTCCATCAGCGCACCGAAGTCAGTCTCGAGGCCACTAATTGTCGACCGTAATCGAGCCAGTGCATCGCGCGTAGTGGTAAGGAGCGCGTTCGCTTCGACAGACAGACTCGCAGGCGCCGATGCTGGTAACGCAATGTCACCTAGCGATGAGTCCAAGGAACTAAGGAGGTCGGTGAGGCTTTCGTGCGCAACCTCCACATGCTGAAGCCAGCCAGTTCGAGCTGACCGCAGGTCGTCATGTCCAGCCTTGCTGTCAAGAATCTGGCGATCCACTTCGGATATGCCTGCGAGGCCATCACGCAGTGACTGCGCCTGTTCAGCCAGCGACCGGATACGCAGGTCGCCACGTTCGATTTCGGCAGACAGGTCGCGGTGGCGCTGGAGGGTGCCGTAGTTTTCGCGAAGTCGGCCGACCACCTCTTGTCGCTTGCGATCGATCTCTTCGAGCTCGCGTTGGATAGGCGATGTGACGAATCGCAGAAGTTCATCTACGCGGATCGAGACGCTGCTCAACTGCTTCTGGCTGTACGCCTGAATCGGCAGAAGACTCTGAATGGCTGCCTCTGTGGCTTTCTCGAGCTGGCCTTCTCCAACCTTGAGCTGGATCAGCCGATCGCTCGCGTGTCGACGGACTATGTGCGTAATCCCATTGATCACGCAGTGCACCTCGACATGAGCGTCGTAGGGCTTGAGCGTTGCCTCAACAAGCTTGCGCTGACGCACCCGCGGATCTGCAACCTCGTCGTCCTCAGTCGCTCGGGCAGGCTGGTCGCACAGCGCCCAGCGGAGGTAGTCAAGCACCGTCGATTTGCCCGTTCCACGTCCACCGATGAGCGCGGTGTACTGCGGGTTGAGTGCGACGTCCACGCGACCCATGAACTTGCTGTTTGAGACCACGACACGTGAGATCCACACATTTGGCAATGCCGGGGTTACATGTGAGATTCGAGACTCGTGGGCCAGACATGCCTGACGGATCGCCTCGGCCGTAGGATTTGCCCACTTGACCCAGGTCGCATGCTGTCCAAGAGTGGAGAAGTCGGCTCTTCTGGCGTCGGAAGTCTGAAATAGCGCGAGGCGTTTAGAGCCCCAGTTGGCATCTCCGCCCTCAAGAATCCGCTTCTCGCCGACGTACTTCTGCCGGTCGAGCTCGGTGATCGGCTTATCGAGGTATCCGCCAACAGCAACCATGTCGCGGTACTTCGCCTGGAATGACTGCCTCAAGAGAGTCTTGTGGCCGTCTGGGGTGACGTTCGGCAGGATGATGTACCGCCCGCGAAGCCAGTCGTTCTTGTCCAATTTCGCGTGGACGTCGTTGAGGTCGCCCGAGTCGGGCAGCACGACGGTCTGAGGGAGGGTATCGAGACTCGCGTCGATTGGATCGAAATGAAGTGCCTTCAGGACGTCGTTGAGACGATCCTCCGGAAAATCTGCGTCGAGGATGAGTATCGCCTGGCATGGCACGCTCAACGTCAATTCGAGGGCGGGAAACACCGTTAGTTGTTCGCGGACGGGCACCGGGTCGCCCCCCGCAGTCCGCTCTGTCGAAGCGGCCTTCTTAACGAACGGGAAGAGGGCGAAGTCGTGATGATCCGAGATGGCGACCGCGTGGAGGCCTTTCGAGCGTGCCGCCGAAACGAATGATGCAGCCCAGGCGTCACGTTCAGCCCCCGCGGGGCGATGTCCGTCCCACTGCGTGTCACGCGGGGTATGGACCTGGAAATCTGCACGGTAGAAATGGCCGCCGTTGTCGGCCAACTCGATGGCTCTATTGGAGTCGTTAGCCATGACTACAGAATCGCCCTCGCGCTTCGCACTCATGCCGTCGATAGCCCCAAACGCCTCCAACCGATTCACGCGGTGTGAGCAGCTGGGCAGCAAGATGTCTCACAGTTTCCACGCTCCCGGTACCGCGCGCGCATAGTCCTCGACGCCAATAGACTCGAAGTGGCGCTTGGCGGACCTAATCTTCGCGAGTTCGCTTGGGCGGAGTTTCGAGTCATCGAGGGTGCTCTTGGTTTCGCGGATCATGTAGATCCGGTCCTGGCCTTCTTCGTGCTTAACGATGGCCCAATCGGGGTTGTATGGACCGACCGGTGTATCGATCTTGAACTTTGACGGGAGCTTCATGAACAGCTTGATGTCCTCTCGTGAATCAAGCAGCTCGGCGAATTGGCGCTCAACCTCGGAGTCGAAGACGACATAGTCAAAATCGGTCTTCTGGGTATGCTGCACCTTGTACATCTGATCGAGGAAGCGCTCCTTCTCTTCCAACCCATCTTTCTGTAGCTCACGAAGCTCGTAGATCGAGCCAGCGATCTTCTCGTACTGGATGCCATCGACGACAATCTTGGCCAGCTCACCTTGGAGCGAACGCTTAGCCATCGCGATGAAATCGTTTGGGTTGCCAATAAACTCGCTGAGCCGGCCACTACCAATCAGGATATCGACAATCGTTTTGCGGGTGAGGGAAGTCGCCTCCTGCAGTTCCGTGATCATGTCGGGCAGATCGTAGCTACCCTTGAGATCCGCCGAACGCGTGCCGAGTTCCTCGCCTTTAGCACCGCCTCGGAGCACCTTGACGCCGGCACGGGTCACCTGGATGCGCAGCGCCTCGATATCAGGAGCACCCTTGATCGCGGCGATCGCGTTCTCGACCATCCTGTCGCGGTTGATTCTCACCCGGTAGGTCGTCTTCTGGCTGATCGTCTCCCAGAATTCCTCGAATTCCGGTGTCGCATAAAGATGTTTGTTGAGTACGCGCGGTTGACGTTTGCTAACGGGCTTGACGTACTTGCCGATGTGTGCGCGTTCGACCAGTTCGATAATGGCTCCTTCAGCCCAGGCGACATCGACCGGTAGGCCGAGGCTGAAGCCGAGCTGATTCGGCTGGAACTTCGAGGTGACAGCGCCTGCCTTGTCGATGAAGCCCTTGTCCTTGAGGTGCTCCCATACCTGGAGGGAACGCTGGTAGCCGAACTGGTCGTCGGTGAGGGCGCCGTTCTCGTCCTGCCACGGAATTTTCGAGAACTCAGCCATGCGTACCCGGCCGATCTCGACTCCGGCCTCCTTGTACTCCTTCTGGAGTGCATTCGCGAACTTCGTATACGACTCATTCGCCACCACCGTCAACGTCGCAATCCCACCATCGGCGACACGGGTATAGCCGTGATCAGTCTTTGCAACAGGAAGACGCAGGCCGCGCCCGAGCGTCTGACGACGTTCCGTCTCGGCGCCCATCTCACGTAAGGTGCAGATCTGAAAGACGTTGGGGTTATCCCAGCCCTCGCGCAGGGCAGAGTGGCTGAAGATGAACCGCACTGGAACGCTCTCGTCGAGCAGCCGCTCCTTTTCTTGCATGATCAACTCATAGGCATCGTCGTCTGCTTTTGTCGAGCCAGAGGTGTCCTGGAACTTATCGGCGGCACCCTTCGTACCCTTGAGAACAGAGAAATACCCGCGACGTAGCTCCGACGGTTCCTGGGGGAGCAGTTCCTGCCACTTCGGTGATCGTGCTCGTTCATCGCGCAGCAGTTCATCGAACCATTGCACGAGTTGTCCGTTCGCATCGACGTTGTTTTTGCCATCGCCGAGGAAATTCTCGACCTTGTCGACGAAGAAGAGGCTGAGCACCTTGACACCCCTGGCCCGGAGCATCGAATCCTTGCGCAGATGCTCGCGGATGGTCTCGCGGATCATCTCCCTATAGATTGCGTCAGTGGATGCACCGATGCTTTCGCCCTCGCTGAGGGAGCCATGTTTGGTGAGATCGACATAGGCCGGATCGATGCTCATCTCGTTGATTCGCCAGCCCTCATAGATCGGGTTGTTGGTGACGTTCGCGTCCGAAAGCTCCTTATTTTGCTTGACACTCACGACGCGGCGCTCCAGTGAGCCATCCGACTTGCGGCAGGACAGCTCTAGCCGAGCTGACCAGGACGGCTCGCGCCTTACCTCGACGAGCGTGATGTATGGCGCGGCATCCGTGCCCTGCTGTTGCACCTCGGCAACGACTATCTGCTTCACCAGCCCGAGATCGTGGGCGTCGACCGGGTCGAGTCGATAGACAACATTGCGCTGTTTCTTGTGGGTCGCGCTGTAGCGCAGCGTAAAGGCAGGGGCTAGTTCGCCAACGGCGGATTGCGAGAGCTGCGACTCCATATTCTGCGGCTCGTCCATGATGACGACCGGATGAGTCGCCTTCAGATAGTCGATGGGCCGCAGGCCGTTCAGTTTGTCTCTGGTCTGATGGATGACGCGGGTGTTTGCGTTACCGCGGATCGAGTCGATTGTCATGATCAGGATCTGCACGTTCGTCGACGTCGCGAACGGCTGAACTTCCTCGGCGCTCTTGCCGCTGTAGATCGAAGCATCGAAGGTGATCCCTTGAGGCTTGTAAAGGTTTTCGAAATGCTCCCGCATAAGCCGGATGCTCGTGCTGACGCCCTCCCGGATCGCAACGCTGGGTACAAGGATCACGAACTTGGTGAAGTTGTACCTGACGGCCAGATCGAAGATCGTGCGCAGATATACGTAGGTCTTACCGGTGCCTGTCTCCATCTCGATGTCGAAATCGAGCGCGTTGTCATACAGCTTCGGCGCTACCTCAAGACCGTTCCGATCTTGCACGCGTTGGAGATTCGCGAGGATCAGGTCTGGGTCGAGCACTAAGCTGTTACCGACGGCTCCGACCTCCTGAGTGAGGTCGATCTCGAACTCCGCCTGATCCGAACCTGGCTGCACGGCTGCACCGCGCAGCGTTGTGACGAGCTTCTCTGCATCCTTAGGTTGGCCATCGAATAGGTCGACTACCGATCCAATCGCAGCCAGCTGGTAAGGCTGACTAGCGTCGAATTGAAACCTCGACCCGGTCATCACGCTGTCCAGAGCTCAATGCCCTTGCTCTGTGCGAGCTGGAACAAATTGGTCTTGAGTTCGTCGTCGCCTTGGAAGGCATCTTCGAGAACAATGATCCGGGTCGGGGACTCGTCGACCAGCGCGCGGAGCTGCTTGAGGGTCGGCTTTATGTGTTCGTCCAGGTAGGCGAGCAAAGCGACGTCGCCGTCGCTGTCACGAACAAGTCGGACGTCAAGTCCTCCGACCTCGCCGGTCGAGACAGCCTCAGTCAGCGAGTAGCCCTGCTTGAGCAGGATCTCGATCAGCAGCTCATCGGCCGTCGCATCGTCAGTGGCGCTGTCGCGGAGGCTGAGCAGCTGCTGTTGGAGGGTGTCCAACTCCACATCGCTCGACAGTCGCCACTTGGAAAAGTTTGTGTCGGCGAGCTTGTACGCGCGGAAGCCGATATCAACGGTGTCGCCATTATCGAACTGGCCGTCGGTAACTCCGGCAAGTTCTTGCCCAACGAGATCGATGCGTTTCCTCGAGAGCTCGGGAATCGTCTTGAACCCAGCTTTGTGAGCTTCTGACCTCTCATCGGTTGGCTGCGGAAGCTGCACCATGATGAAACGGCGACCACCATAGTCCCGGGCATTGAGAAGCAACGCGGCGTGCGCCGTCGACGCGCTGCCCGCGAAAAAGTCAAGAATTATTTCACCAGGGCCCGACCCAACTTCAATCAGATAAGCGAGGAGATCGATTGGCTTAGGGTAGCTGAACATCAAGCCCATCTGCGCGAGATCAGAACTCATTTTCTCGGTCGTCCCTAAATTTCTGAGGACGGATAATATATTCCGAGCTTTGTCTCCGCGCTCACGTCGGTAGTAAATGACTCCAGTCTCGGATAGGTAGAAATCAATTTCACCAGCATCTCCGTCCGCGACTTTGACGCACCCTCCATCGATAAACTGTTTGAGTTTATTAGCATTCGCCCAGCCCGAGTAGAAACGGCACTCGCGCGTAAGTCTTCCGTCCTTCGCGTGCAGCTCATCGAATCTTAGTGGGAACTGGATCGAACCGAAGCGCCTTTTCAGCTGATTGCTTGAGAGCTTATCGGTGCGCATCGCGTCAATGAGCCCGGAGGGGAGGTCAGATGGTGGAAGCAAGATTTCTGATTCTGAAGCAACGGGGAATCCTACCGGAAGTTTCACCTCACTTGGAGGGTTTGCGGAACCGTTCTTAGTGATGGAGTTTTCTGCGATACCCGCCCAGAGGTTGCTATCAGTTCTCGTATTTGGGTCGATCGCGTAGCCAAATCGCGCCGCTTGGGAGTTTCGGGCGTAGGTCAAAATGTACTCATGATTTATCTTGATCGGAAACTGGTTATCAGTATGTCCTTCCGCATTCCAAACAAATTGTGCAACAAAATTCTTCTCACCAAAGACCTCGTCGCACAACTTCTTGAGATTCGACGCCTCATTATCATCGATAGAAATAAAGATAAGGCCATCGTTCGTAAGCAGGTTACGCGCCAGTTTGAGGCGCGGGTACATCATATTCAGCCAATTGGAATGGTAGCGGCCTTCGGTCTCCGCGTTGGTCGAGAGCTTCTTACCTTCCTCGTTGACCTGGCGCGTCCATTCAAGATAGGTCTCAAGTCCCTCCTTGTAGTTATCCGGGTAGACGAAGTCCTTACCGGTGTTATACGGGGGATCGATATAGATCATTTTGATCTTCGCGTGGTAGTGCTTCTGCAGGATCTTGAGCACCTCAAGGTTGTCACCCTCGATGAAAACGTTCTTGGTGGTGTCCCAGTCTTTTGAGTTCTCGAAGTCGGGCTTCAGCGTCGCTGTCGTCGGTTCCTGCGCGGCACGGAGCGCACGCCTTTTGCCCGGCCAGAACAGCCCAAAGCGCTCGCTGCTGTCGGCCGCGTCTCTGTCAAGCAGTTCCTTGAGCTTCTCGACATCCACCTTGCCGTCGGCGATAGCCTCGGGAACTAGATCGGCAAGCTGCGCTGCCAGCTCGGTCTGGAAGTTCTCAGTGGTGGATGGTGTTTCATAGATCTCGTCAGTCATTCAGGCGAATCTCTTTCATCATTTCGATAACTAGCGTCGGGTTTCGGAATGACCGCGGTCTATGTGGCGATCCGCCAGCGAATCGTGAACAGGTGCTCGGTCTCCTGGGTTCCCTGGAGTGATTGCTCGATCAGTTCGAGGTACTTGTCCGCTTCGGCCCGGAGCTTTTTGCGCATCTCCCGAAAGTCCTCGTCGGCCTCCTCAGCGCGCTGCTCCCACTTGCGGGCTTCCTTCTTTAGCCGCAGCTGCTCCATCGGATCGTCGGCCTGGCGGGCCAGCTTTCGGGTTTCCTTCTCCTTGGCGCGGTAGTCGCGGATAGTGCCCTCGTGCTCGGCCTTGCGATCCTGCTGGTTGCGGTAGAGCAGTTCCTCCTGCTGGTCGTAGTAGCGGGAGTTACGGCCCTGCACCTCCTTCTCCAGCTCAGCCCGCCGCTTATCAAGGTGTGACGTGAAGCGGCTCTCGTCGATCTCCAGTGGATGTCCACCGACCTCTATGCAGGCGAGGTCGATGACATCTGCGACGTATTCCTCGTCGAGCCAGCGTCCGTCGTCGGTCAGCGCGCCAGCCAGCATGTACGACTCGGCGATGTCCTCGTCGCTTGCCCTCATCCGGAAGGTCGCGAGGTTGACGGTCAGTTCGCCGCTAGTGCCTTCGAGTGCCCGGACAGCGCTCGAGACGCGCTCCGACTGCCCGAGTGAGAACGTCAGCTCGCGTGCAGGGGTGTCGTGGGTCTTCGAGGTCTCGACGACGTGCTGGGCGAGCGGGCTCGCATAGCGGTATCGGTGGGCGTTGTCGAGCGGCTGTGACTTGAAGAAGTAGCGCCCGGTCGGGGCGTCCTTCACAGGCGACTGATTCAGCACGAAGGTGCGCCCGTCGCCCTCGAAGGTGGCGTGCTCGTGCAGTTCGTGCCGTGTCACCGCGAGCAGGAGGCGCTCGAACTTGTTCAGCACTTCGCCGGACTGCGTGTCGTATGCCTTGAGCCGATCCTGAACGTGGGGGTCGAGGTTGTCGAAGACCTTCGCCTTGGCGCTGGCCATCTCGCGGGAGATCTCGCCCTCATACTGCGCCTCTAACCTTTTGAAGGCCGACTCGAGTTCGTCAGCGCTTTTGCAACGGGTGAGGATGTCGCTGATCGTCTTCTCGAAGTCCAGACCGTCCTCGATAGCGCCGAGCACCTCATCGCTGGCTCCGAACACGCTGGAGAACAGCTGGAACTTGTTGGTCAGCAGCTCCAGGATGCGCTGCTCAGCGATGTTGCCCTTGTTCGAGAAGTTCACGACGACGACGTTGTGCCGCTGCCCGAAGCGGTGCACACGTCCGATACGCTGCTCGACGCGCTGCGGGTTCCAGGGCAGGTCGTAGTTGACGAGCATCGAGCAGAACTGCAGGTTGATGCCCTCAGCTGCCGCCTCAGTCGCGATCATGATCGTGCCTTCGGTACGGAAGTAGTCCACGAGCGCCTTGCGCCGATCCGCGGCGACTATGCCAGTGATAAGGTCGCCGTCCTTGTTCCTCTCCAGCCACTTCTGGTAGATCGCGGTCTGTTCCGGCGCATTGTTCGAGCCGTTGAACAAGACGAGCCCGTCACTCCGGCCGGCCTTGCGCAGCGATCGGGCGATGTACTCCTGTGTCTTGGTTGAGTCGGTGAAGATGATGGCCTTCTCAGAAGCGCCCAGCTCGCGCAGCCTCTCGAAGCCAAGGTCGAGGGCATCACCGAGCTTGACGGCCTTCTGATTCTCAGTGATCGAACGGGCGAGCGCTGCATACTCGCGCAACTCCGCCACCTCGGCGCGCATCGCCTCAAGCAGCGGTTCGTCGAGTGGTATCGACGACGCGCGGGCACTGGTGCCCGTTCCGTCGATTTCCTCGGCCTCTTCCAGTTCCTCGCTCGTGATCTCGTCATCGACGGCGAAGTCCGCCGCCACCAGACTGCCACGCGCGTCGCGGCGTTGCCCGGCGGCAACCTCATCCGCGAGACGGTCGGCGATATTCTCCAACGTGCTAGCGACGGCGTAGGTCGACGAACCAAGGCGTTTGCGGATTATCAGAGCAGAGAGGTGGCGCTGGCTGCCCGCGAAAGCGAACAGCTGGTCGCGCTGCAAGTAGTCGTTGACCAGGTCGTACAGGCTCACCTCGTCAGCCGAAGGCGTGAACTCGACTGTCAGGGGCAGCCGCTTGGTGAATTGGATGTACTTGTCCGCGTCACGCCGCAGAGTGCGCTTCGAGACCGTCGCGACGCGCTCGACGAGGTCGTCATCGCAACCGATTTCGCGGTTCTTGACGTACCGCTCTCGAAACGCATCGAGCGAGTAGAAGTAGCTAGGGTCGAAAATCGACACCAGCCCATACAGTTCTTCGAGCTTGTTCTGCAGCGGTGTCGCGGTGAGCAGCACAGTCTTGTGGACGCCCTGCGCGATATGGGCCATTGCTTCCGCGACCTTGGTCTTGCCGGTCCAGTGGTTCCTAAGACGGTGCGCCTCATCTGCAACCACGAGATCCCAGGTCTTTAGCAGGGAGGTCTCGTGCCGGCGCGCGAACTCATAGGAGCAGATCAGCACTTGCGACGAGCGGCCACCCGATTGGTCGAGAAGTGCATCTCTGGATTTAGGGTCGAGGATCGCAGACGGGATCAAGAACTTCTCGTGCAACTCCTGCTGCCACTGCTGCCGCAAGCTCGAGGGTGCGACTATCAAGACGCTGCGGCGCCGCTCTGCCCAGTACTGCGAGATGATGATGCCCGCCTCGATCGTCTTGCCGAGGCCAACCTCGTCAGCGAGGATCACGCCCGGCAGGAACGGTGTCTGCAATGCGAACAGGGCGGCGTCGATCTGGTGCGGCTTCGGCTCAACCTGGGCGTCGAACAGCAGGCCGGCGAGCTTGCCGACATGATCGTTCGCGTAGCTGCGCTGCAGCTCGTGAGCGTAATACTTGGCCTGATAGTCCGTGAGCCGGCCAATCATCGATATTCCATGGCGTTAGCGACTCTGGGCAAACGCTGGAACAGAGGCGTCGGTTTAGCGAGACAGCCGGCGCCGTTCGGCGCGATCAATTCAGCGGGATCAGACTGACGGACCGAAGCTCTCACGCTTGGACCTCTGCAGGCTCCTCAATAAACCGCAAGATGTTGTAGTAGGTGTCGCGCGCGGGAATTCCATAGATGCGCGCTTCACATCGCCGCGCAGTGACGTGTGTGATTGCCGTCCACACCCGGTTAGTTGCGCGCCACGGGTCTGCATCAGCAGAAGAGGGGATGATCTGCTCAACTGCTTTTGCTACCAACGCACTCCGCCACGCTGCCTTGGTGTCGGGATCGGTTGCGACGCTGAGGAATCCAGGGGAGCACAGTAGTCGAGCGATCTTCACCTGTTCTGGGTATGTGAGGGCGTAGTCGTCGTCGATGCCAAACTGATCTCTGCGCCGGTCAATTTCGCTGGCACCAACGATTGCGGGGTTACCGCACTCTCGGCCAATCAACATGGGCAGGGAATCATGTAGAACGTCGCGTGGAGCGAGATGTTGACGGAAGTTCCGCTCGGCGGCGAGAGCGGGGTAGTAGCCGTGAAGGCCTCTTTGCCTAAGGCCGAGCCACCGTCTGTGCCGTATGCAAACCAGCCCAATTGCGGGGAGCATTCCACGGGCTTGCTCGCCGTACGTGCAATGACTGCATAGAGCTCGCTCAGTCACCTCTTGGCCATCGAGATGGCTGGGAGTGCTAAACGCAGACTCCCGCAGGGCACCTAGGTCGCGCCAGGCCTGCAGGCGCTCGGGGCTGCGCCGGCTCTTCGACTTGATGACTCCGTGCTCGCGCAGCGCTCGGTCGATATCGGAAGCGAGACAAAAATTCCGGCTCGCGTGCCGTTGCGCGTAGGAGTCAAGACTTTCGCCGTGATACACGCGAGTGCGAACAGGTAGGGGAGCGATGCTCACTCTGCCCTCCTCAGCGGCATGGGGGTAGCCGTGTCACCAGCGACCGTCCGCGCGGCCGCCTCTTCCGCCGCGAAATCAGTCGAGGTCATGTCGAGCAGTTTCCGGCTGACCAGCTCATCACCGCTTAGGATTGCCGCGATTGCTGCGTCGTTGAGTAGAGCCCGTAGCGATCCGATGGATCCACCGGTGCGGTCGTATAAGTAGGAGGCTTCGGTTTCAAGGGAGCCAGCCACATGGCGCCCCAGGGGCAGAAGTGCTTCGATGCCGAGTGCGAGCTCCGCCCACTTATCGCGGTGCGCCTTCGTTCCGTATTCGTACTTCCGCATCTGATGAACGGCCATGCGGCCCTTTAGCTGTCGTCCCATATGCCCGGCAAACAGATCAGCCTGGAGTAGGTCGATACCGGCGTAGATGAATGTCGCGTCTAGCCGCTCTGAGAAGACTTTCAACGCGGACGCGGCCTCGCTGCCTGCCTGATGATTGGTCTTGAGATTGTGCACCTCGTCGACAAGCACCAGCGAGACCGACAGCGAGCGCATGACGCCAACAACCTGTTCGGTGAGGTCCTGAGCGGTTGACTTGTTCGGGACCAGCAGTCCGAGAAAGTTGGCGAACGCCAGCATCATCATCTTCGGCGTGGTGCCTGGCGGGACGACGGTGTAGACAACGGGTGCGAACCCGTCGTCATGGCGGTCGAATTTGGTACGCATCATCCGCTCGTGCCTTCGCCCAATCAGCAGAGCAGCAGTTGACTTCCCTCGTCCGGCAGAACCCGAAATCGCGAGGCCGCGGCGTGCTGTAGCCGATGCGGCAGAATTCCTTGCCATCAAGACGCGGGTCTGGTGCGTAAGTGCCTCAGTGTCGGGAGTTTCCAAGACCACGTCCGCTCCCAGCCAAGCGAAACGCTGCTGGTCGTATTCATCTTTCGCAGCTGCGGACAGGGCTTTGATCTGCTTCAGGCTGAGGTGTTCGGGCTCCACATTGCGGCGGTTGACGAATTCCCGCCAAGCGCCGAGCGAATCTGGCACGGCCATCGCTACTCATCGCCCTCGTCGTCGATGCGTCGGGCCGGCCGCCGCAGTGTGGCTGAAACTTCGTCGTTGACTACAGGAGCAATGGGTACGTGAAATTCGGAGACATCGGTGCCTCTTGAGTTGGTTAGCACCGACAGCGGCACCGTTGGCTTATTGACGCTGTCCCGTTTTGCGGCGCGCTGCTCTTTGAGCGTGCGGGCGCCACCCGTCTGGATGCGATTGATTTCTGCCAGGATGTCAAATCCTGTTGGGCTGTCGGCGCGGCTCTGGAGCGCTTGTCGCGCGGCGCGAAGAACGTCCAGGGAGAACGGCGCCAGAGTTTGCTTCGCTAGAGTCCATTCAGCCTCGATCCATTCACCGCGGAAGTGGTCACGTACGAAAATTGACTGGAGGCGGTAGGGGTCGTACCGAACTTCCCATCCGTCGTTCGCGGGCAGCGGTAACCCGCTCTTGACACTACGATAGGGATGCAATGCCGGACTGTCGTAGTGCAGATTCTCGAAATTGATTCCGTAGCTTTGGATTGTCCGATATGCCACTGGTAATAAGCCGATGTAGTCATCGCGATCAAGCGCAACGTTGACCGTTGGCGCTACCGATGCCAGCGCGGCGTACGCCTCGTTCGGTGTGAGGTCTTTTTTCGGCATCGCGGGGTGGCGGAGGCCCGGGTGCGGCTTGTTTTGCCAGCTGGCGATGATCCACAGGTCCAGTAGGTTTTGCACCTCGGCCAAAGTCCATATCGCCTCTGCCTCGGGTGCCGCCCCGCGCCTGATGACGTTCGACCCGACGTACCCCGAAAGATATTGTGTGAAGCCGCTATTGATCGCTGCGAACACGCGCTCAACGTGGGGCTTATCAGTAGGGGTACGGGGTGCCGCCTTCGTAACACTGATCTGCAAACGCTCACATGCGTTGAGAAAGGTCGACCCGACGTAGACCTTCCCGCGATCGATGGTTATCGACTCCGGCACGATCACTGGCTTCGCAGCTACGCTCGCTCGTATTTCGTTGTCGCCCTGTATCATTCCTTCCGGGAGAATGGAGCGTGAAAACGCGACCGACGGACTCCAGCCAGGCTGCATAGGTAGGGGCGTCAAAGCCCGGGCAAGCAAGAGAGCCGCATCTACCGCCTTAGTTGCGACAGGTCGAAGAATTGCCGCACATATGGTTCTGGTGGCAATGTCTAGCGCCACGGTGAGGTCGATACGACCTGCGGCGCCGTCGGGGTATACGACCATGAGATCGAGTGGTGTGCTGTCGATTTCGACGAGTTCACCAGGACGTGAAGGTGATTGGCGACCCCACGGTCGATCCGGGCGATTGGACTGTGCGCGCCGAGTAGTTGCGTTACCAAACGGGTGCCCAGCTTTTTGCAAGTTGTCGAGTGCGCGGTATAACGTCGACCGGGACGGGACCGACACACCCAACTGAGCGGCTTCGAGGCTGACCTGCTTAATGACGCGCGACCGGGTTCCGGTGGAGACCTGGGTTTGAGCTTTGACGGCGTCCTCCAGCAGTGACACCAACGTAGGGTCGACTCGGCCGGTGGGGGACGCCTGCCGTTGCATGCGTCCATCGACCAAACCGGCAAGCCCATCTGACCGATACGCTTTGATATAGCGCTCTAAGCTTCGGTAGCCGATTGGCGTTCCAGCAGCAACCAACTCGGCAACCTTGGTGCCGATGCGGTCCTTGAGCGGAAGGCTTGGGTCGTACTGTGGGTGTGCTGGCACGGCTTCGTTCTCGGCACTGGCATCCAAATGGGCCGGCGCGGCGCCGGTAAGCACTTCAACAACGTGTCGGCGCAGGAACAGCACCCGTTCGCGTGCATCGGTATCGAGCGTTTCAAGGATCGCCGCAGAATCGAGTCGCGGCAAGCGATCTGAACCGTCAGGGAGGAAGCTATCGTCCCCGAGCAACTCCGCGACGCCAACTCGTCGAATCCTCCCGGACATCAGGTCTTTGAGTGCCAACTCAGGGCCGTCCTGGGCTACGACTTGCCATGACTGACCGTCGTATTCCAGGTAGTCGAACAGCCGGACAGACTTCATGCCCATACCTCGCTCGCCCTCGATAACGGCCGGTCGAGGTTGGTGGACAGTTTTTGGCGCCAGATCAGGTTAAGCACATTCGCGGTGATCACGTCTGCGTCCAGATCGGAGTATGCGCCCAGGCGGCGAATGCCTTCTTCTAGGGGAAGTGGCGCGCTAAAACAGTCGAGAATGGTCTGGACGGCGTCTTCGCGCGGCGCATTGCGATCATGACGATACCCGGCGAGCCACCGGAGGTTACCCGACATCTCAGGGGCAAGTCCGGTGAATATTTCGTACTGCCAACCGATTCCGATGCACGCATTGCGTGTTAAGGCAAACTGTTCGCCGCTTTTTACGACGCCCTTTGGGGAGCGGACATCCACCAACCGGCCGTCGCCACTAGAGAGTCGGACAAAGAAGTCCGGCACGTGGCTTCGGTGGCCCTCCGTGTCGCGCGGCCACAACAGTGCCAGGGGCTGCGCTGCAATCGCGACTACGTCATTGGCGAGGTCGGCCGTCAGTAAATACTCGCGCTCCAGTAACGATTCGAAGACAACGTGCCGGCGGTTGGTGCTGGACCAGTAAACGCCTTCGTAGTTTCGTTTCCCGGGCCAAGAGAAGAACTCGCGGATCGGAGTGGATTGTTCGAGTCGCGTTGATCCCACGTCAGGTAATAGAGCCAGATTCTGTAAGACGCCGTCAACGCACGTTAGGACCCGCGTGACATCAGTGACGTTGCGCGGCAGCGAGCGCAGGCGTGGAGCTGCCACTCTGACCTCCTTTAAGCACCTGCTCCGAACGGTACCGCTGGGGTCTGACACTAACCGCCAGTTAGAGTGCGACAGCCATAACACTCCGAACTCCGCCAGGTTTTTTGGGAGAACCGCCAGTTATAACGCGACAGAACATGCTCGACGGGGAACGTGATTGATTCATCTGTTGCAAAATGCAGTGGTTCAGTTGACATAATGTCGCTTATCGGCACTTGAAGTGGAAGGACGCGAACGCGCTGCGGATCTAACCAATTTCCACACTGTCCGACGGATCCGTTGTGACCGCCTCCGGGCCGACGCTCAGGCTCCCG
>Ga0335075_10007666_pt1 | contig 16590 bp, 16 predicted proteins | sample Lox_Sample_24_FD_206723 | JGI IMG/M metagenome (GOLD analysis project Ga0335075, IMG submission 206723) | Soil microbial communities from Loxahatchee National Wildlife Refuge, Florida, United States - Lox_Sample_2.4 | ecosystem: Environmental > Terrestrial > Soil > Wetlands | place: USA...
TTCCCGAGGCCGGGCCTTACCCCGTGCACCTGGCTGACCACCCTGAGCCGGGAAGACCTGATCGAGCGGGCAGGCGCGGTGTCTGCCGCCAAGCTCAGCGAGATCGACGACGCCCTGCGTGCCAGCGAGCAAAGGGCGGAGTGGACCCCGGCCGCCGCGGCCAAGCTCAGCGAGATCAAGGACTCCCTCCGCCGGCGGACTCAGGCAGACGGAGAAGGAACGGAAGACGCCCAAACCAGCGAAGGTCGATCTCGTCCACACGATCGGCAGTCCGTGGCCTCTCAACAGCAAGATCACGATCTACGGCTGGAGTACTAGGAGGGGCGACGTCGGCGAGACCGGCTACCCGCGCTGCACGGTGGACTGCCCGACCTCGATCAGGTGCCCATCGGGGTCGCGGATGTAGGCGCGGATTTCGCTGGTGTGGTGTTTGGGTTCGGTGAGGAACTCGGCGCCCTTGGCCGACCAGTCGGCGTAGGCCGCGGCGATGTCGGCCACCCTGAGGTTGAGGAACGCGCTGGTCTGATCGGGGTCGGGCGGCGTGGTAAGCGTGACTGTGGGCTTGTCGTCGGTTGGGCCGCCGCCCACGTTGAGAATGAGCCAGCTATTGGCCAGCCGCAGGATAACGGGGTCACGCTCCAGCAGCACCGTCGCCCCGAACACCGACCGGTAGAACTCGCGGGACCGGTCCTGATCGGAGACCACCAGGAAGTGGGTCACCACGAAGCCGGTCTGCGGGGCGGGGAAGTCGTCCTGGCCCATCGAAAACCTCCAGCGCGCGGGCGCAGCGGGGCGCTGCGATGACGTAACCCACCCAACCATGACGCCGGCCTGACCGGCGCACCATGCCGCTAACTCGGCGGCCGCGCACGCCCTGGATCGTGACCTCGATCCGCTGCCACGGGATGAGCCTCCCCACTTCTGCTTATAGCGTCCGGCAGTCCGTCAGCGGCTTGCCCGACATGACGGCGCGTGCTTTCCCGACTGGGACAGCGACGCGCCCAGCAGTTGGCCTCCCGACCAGGGCTGTTACCAGGAAGGTTGGTGGCTGGCCGGGAACACCGGTTACCGCGGCCGGGTCGGCTCCAGCCACCGGATGATCTCGACCTACCTCAACTCCCTGGTCGGGCACGGGCTGGTGCTGGACTGGGCCGCCGAGCCGCCGCCGAGCCGCCGCCGAGCCGCCGCCGAGCCGCCGCCGAGCCGCGACATGGAACAACGGCGCCCTCCCGGCGCTGTGCCCGTGCCGTTCGACCGGGCCGTCGCGCTGAACCTCGCCGCGTCGCGGTGAACGCCAAGGGCAGGTAGGTTCGGCAGGTGCGTGACCTCCTGAGGCTCCCGAAAGCGAACCTGCACGTGCACCTGGAGGACGCGATCCGGCCGCGGACAGTAGCCGAGATCGCGGCGTCTCATGGCGTGCGGCTTGCGCCAGGCACCGCGATTACCGATTCCGCGTCGTTTTTCGCCGCCCACAACGTCGTGCGCAATTGCCTGCTGACGTTCGCGGACTTCTGCCGGGTAGCCGTGGAGTACTGCGCGGACGAGGCCGTCCAGGGGACACGCTACGCGGAGGTCTCCTTCACCGCGGCGGCCCACGGCGAGCGGCTGGGCGACATGGCGATGCCGCTGCGCGCGGTGCTCGAGGGCCTGGCTCAGGGCCGAGCGGATCACGGCCTGCAGACCCGGCTGGTGCTGGATCATTCGCGGCGTCGGCCCGTCGAGCGGGCCTGGGCGACGTTGCGGCTGGCGGAGTCTTACGCCAGCGAGGGAGTGGTCGCCGTCGGCCTGTCCGGAGATGAGGCCTATCCCGGCGACCCGTTTGCGGCGGTGTTCCGTGCGGCGCGGGCGGCTGGGTTGCACGTTGTGCATCATGCGGGAGAAGCGGCAGGCCCAGCCAGCATCCGGCAGGCCATCACGGCAGGGTGCGCAGAGCGTCTGGGTCACGGGATCCGGGTACTGGACGACGACGAGCTGGTGGCCGAGGTGAGCGGCCTGGGCATCCCGCTCGAGGTCTGCCCGCACTCCAACGTGCTGCTGGGCCTTGTCCCATCGCTGGCGGAGCATCCGCTGCCCCGGCTGATCGACGCCGGGCTGCTCGTCACGGTGAACACCGACATCCCGGCCATGACCGGCGCCGGTCTCGCCGAGGAGTACCGCCAGCTGCGGGACACCTTCGGGTACAGCGACGCGGACATCGCCGACGTAGCCCGCGCCGGGGTACGGGCCTCCTTCGCACCGGCGGACGTGAAGGCGCAGCTCCTCTCCCAGATCGGCGCCTGGCTCGCCCAGCGATCCTGACGGGAGCTGCTCGCGTAGGTCTGGTGGCGGTGGGTCTCCCGCGCTGGGAGCTGTTCAGGTACTCCGGCTTCCCGGCCGCCTTGCGGCATTGCCCGGGCCGATTGCCCCGGGCCAGGCGATTAGTTCCGTGACCCCGTCCGTCCAACCTCTTAGCGGTGACGTAGAGAGCCGCCATAAGGACGGAGGACAGCGATGACCCCGCGAGTCGTCTCGGCCAGCGAGTGGCTGGCCGCACGCAAGGAGCTGCAGGCCGCCGAGGAGGAGGCGGTACGCACTCTCGGGCAGATCGCGGCCCGGCGCCGCGAGATGCCGGCCCGCCGAGTCGAGAAGCACTACGTGTTCGAGGGCCCGGCCGGCCAGGCCAGCCTGCTGGATCTCTTCGAGGGCCGGACCCAGCTCATCGTGCAGCACTTCATGTTCGACCCGGCCTGGGACGAGGGCTGTCCGGTCTGCTCCTACCAGGCCGATAGCCTCGGTCATCTGGCCCACCTGCATGCACGAAATACCTCGTTCGCGGCGGTATCCAGGGCGCCGATCAGCAAGATCGAGCCGTTCCGTCAGCGGATGGGCTGGACGTTCCCGTGGTATTCGTCGCACGGAAGCGACTTCAACTACGACTTCCACGTGACCCTCGACGCGAGTGTCGCGCCCATTGAATACAACTTCCGGACCGCGCAGGAGCTGGTCGACATGGGCGAGGCGTGGGCCGCCCGGCCCGGCGAGCAGGGCGCCGTCAGCGTCTTCTTCCGGGACGGCGGCACCGTACTGCAAACCTGGTCAGGCTACGGCCCAGTCACCGGCTTGCTCTGCGGGACAGATATCCGCCTCGACCTGACGCCGCTGGGCCGCCAGGACGAGGACGTCGAATTGCGGCACCACGACAAGTACCCCTAGATCCCTGGCGCGGCCAGCGGCGATCGGACTCTGTTCCGGTGCGCGGGCTATCCGCGGCCGGCGACGGCCAGAATCCGGGCGATGCTGCCGGCAAAACGGCCAAGCGCCTCGGGGTCGCCCGCGCTGCGAGTCGGGTTGAGTTCGCCGATCGACAGCGTCCGCACCCGTGGATCTCGCGCGGCCACCAGCAGCGCCTCTTCGGCCTGGCCGAGGGTAGGCCCGGTGTTGCAGCCGTTGGTATCTTCCGCCAGCGGGGCATCGGTGAAGTCCAGGACGTCGACGTCGATGTGGACCGCGAGCGGGCCAGCCGGGAGGTGGCCGAGCGCTGCCGTCGCGGCACCGGCCGGATCGGCGGCCAGCGCCTGGCTGCTCTCTACATGCAGGCCAAGCCCGGCAGCTTGCTCCCGCTCCCAGTCCGTGGCCCGCTGCGGCTCCACCCCGAGCCATGCCACCTGGTACGGCTCAAGCAGCGGCCGGGGGCCGAACGCATCGGTGAGGGTGTCGACGCAGCCCGGCAGGGCCAGCCCGTGCGCCAGGCCCATCCAGTCCAGCGCGCCGTCGGTCGTGCTAGCCGGGGTGTTAATGTCGTAGTGCCGGTCCACGTACAGCAGCCCAGGGGCACCGGCCCCGAGGCGCCGCAGCGCCGCCATGACCCCGAGCGCAATCGTGCAGTTGCCGCCGAGTACCAGAGCAAAGTCGCCGCGCGCCAGCAACGGCCCGAGCCGGTCGGTCAGCTCGCGCAGCGATGCGGCCGCCTGGCCGACGTTCTGCGCCAGCGGATGCTCCCGGTCGGGCTTCCACACCTGGTGGGGCAGGTCCCCCTCGTCATGCACCTCAAGGTCGGCCGCGGCGAGCCTTGCGAGCAAGCCGGCCGAGCGCAAGGCCGCGGGCGCCAGATCCTGGCCGGCCGCGTAGCTGGCAGCGCTGCTCGGCACGCCCCCGATCGCGATCCCGCTCACCCGGCGAGCATACCGACGCGCGCTGAGCAGATGCGGGGCTGCGCGCAAAAGGCATGTACGGCTACACAGCGTTAGCGACTTGGCCGAACACGCCGCCCGGCATACACGACTCGTGTTTGAATAATTACGTTAAGTTATATCGCCAGCACGGCAGCTGGCCTGGACGCGAAGGCTGACAGTGACTTCCGGACTCGATCACGCATGCACTCCAACGGGCCCGCTCTGCCTACCGCCGGCCGGGCCGCCCGGCAGCTCGCCAGACGGGCCCGTCACCGGCTTACCCGAGATCACGCCGGAAACGGCACGGCGGCTGGCGGCGGTTCTGGCACCGCACCTCGTCGCCATGCGCGCGGTGACCGCGGGCACGCGGTACGAGACGTGGGAGGCCGGGAGCGGGGCGCCGGGAGCCGGCCAGGCGCCGGGACCGCGGATATCGCCGGCTACGAAGATCTTCATCGCCGGGATGCTCGAGCTCACCGCGGCGGCCACGCCGCCGGCCCGGTAAGCACCCGCGCCGCCGGCCCGGTAAGCACCGCGCGGCCGACCCCAGCGGGCAGCCCGGAGGAGAGAAAGAGGCCGGCCCCGTGGGGGCCGGCCTCTTCGCTGCCGCCCTGATTGCGGTCACAGGCAGTCAGCGGCCCGAGCGAGCGGGCGATGCAAGGGTAGCGAGTTACAGCAGTGATGTCAGGGAAAGTTGTTCGCCGTCGTAACAGAAGGGACGCGGAAGGACCGGGGGCGCTTCGGCACATAGCCAACTTTTCCGGCAGAATTGCTCTGTGAGAATAGGGCGGCCGTTACGCGTGCTCGGCATCGCCGGGGCCGCGCTCGCACTTACCGACGTTGTGTACCAGGAGGTGGCCGAGGCCCGGGACCGCCGCAGGTACCCGCCGCCGGGCCGGCTGGTGAACGTGGGGGGCCACCGGCTGCACATCAGCCGCTCCGGCGACGGCGGCCCGGCCGTCGTCATCATCCCGGCCCTGGGCGGCGTCAGCACCGAGTGGCTGCGGGTGCGGGACGCCGTGGCGTCCCGCACGTCCGCGGCCGTCTACGACCGGCCCGGGTTCGGCTGGAGCGACCCGGCGCCCGGCTGGCCCACCGCGATCGGCATGGCACGGGACCTGCACGCCCTGCTGGACGCCGCGGAGATCCCGCGACCGCTCGTCCTGGCCGGGCACTCGCTCGGCGGCCTGCTCGCGCGGGTGTACACGCAGCTGTACCGCGACGAGATGGCCGGCCTCGCGCTGCTGGACTCCAGCCACCCGCGGCAGGCCGACCGGCTGCCAAAGCCAGGGCTGCGGAGCCGCCGCGCGCAGCGGTGGGCCGAGGTGGCGCTGGACTACGCCAGGCCGCTCGGGATGCGCCGGCTGCGGCGCAGCCTCAGCCGGCAGCAGCCGCGTGACGCCCAGGCAGCCTTTGCGCTCTCGTCGCGGCAGCGCCGCGCCGAGGCGAAGGAACTGCTCGCCTTCGACGCGATCTGCCGCGACACCGGAGTGATCGCGGGAGAGCTCGGCGACCTGCCGCTGACCGTGGTCACCTCCAGCGAACGGGTACCCGGCCTGCCAGAGAACAGCCAGGCCCAGCGGGCGCGCAGCCGCTTCTACCCGGCGTGGCTGGGGTTACAGAAGGAGCTCGTGGCGCTGTCGGCCGACAGCGTCCACGTGGTGGCGCAGAACTCCGGGCACCTGGTGCACAGGGACGACCCGGACCTGGTGGCCAGGGCGATCACCGACCTGGTGCGGCGCATCCGCGAGCGGTGACCGTGCCGCCGCGCCAGGCTCAGGCTCAGGCCAGGTCGAACTCGCCGTCCTGGACGCCGGCGGTGAACGCGCGCCATTCATCCGGGGTGAAGATCAGGGCCGGCCCGCCCGGATCCTTGCCGTTCCGCATGGCGATCACGTGGTCGCTGCCTTCCTTCGAGCCGGGCACGACCGCGACCTCGATGCAGGAATCGTCATCCCCGCCGCCAAACGACGACCTGCGCCATTTGGCGCCCGTAAGGTCCACCCTTCAACCGCCTTCCCCGTTCGGCGAACCCTCTTCATCCTCCCATTGCTGCGCAGATGCTCTAAGCGCGAGACAGGGGGATGAAAAGGGTTCGGTCAACAGCCATCGGCTGGATACTAGGTTCGTCCCGCAACGACAGCGGTGATCCTACCGGGCACCGAACGGGCGGCTGTGAAATCTGCGGAGGCCTCTTGAGCGACCTACCCACAGTGTCCGGCGGGCTCAGGGCGGGCTCGCGGGTCGCTGGCTACACGATCGAGGATCAGATCGGCCGTGGCGGCATGGCCGTGGTCTACCGTGCCTCGGACAGCAGGCTGAACCGGACGGTGGCGCTCAAGATCCTTGCGCCCGAACTGGCCACCGACACGGCCTTCCGGCAGCGGTTCATCAGGGAGATGCGCGCCGCGGCGGCCGTCGACCACCCGAACATCGTGCCCGTGTTCGACGCGGGCGAGGCCGACGGGTCGCTGTTCATCGCCATGCGCTACGTGAGCGGGCAGGACCTGCGCACGCTGCTCGACACCGAGCAGCGGCTGCCGGCCGCCAGGGCCGCCCGGCTTATCATCCAGGCCGCATCGGCCCTGGACGAGGCGCACTCCCACGGCCTGGTGCACCGTGACGTGAAGCCGGGCAACATGCTCATCGCCAGCGGCCAGCCCGATCACCTCTACCTGTCCGACTTCGGCCTCAGCAAGCAGGACGTCTCCTCCGGCCCGCTCACGCTGACCGGTCAGTTCCTCGGCACGCTCGATTACATGGCGCCGGAGCAGATCGAGGGGCCCCAGGTCGACGGGCGCGCCGACCTGTACTCGCTGGCCTGCACCGCGTTCGAGATGCTCGCCGGGCAACCGCCGTTCCGGCGCGACCAGGGCATGGCCGTGCTGTGGGCACAGCTGCAAGCACCCGCCCCGTCGCTGCGGGCCCTGCGCCCCGACCTGCCCCCGGCGGCCGACGAGGTGATCACCAGGGCCCTGGCCAAGTCGCCGAACGACCGCTATCCCTCGTGCACCGTCTTCGCCCAGGCGCTCGCCGGCGCGTGCGGTGCCGGCGGCGGCCACGCGGGCCACGCGGACCCGGGCGGGGCGCCCTCGCCGGCCGGCCCGCCGACGGAGAAGGCGCGGATCCCGTCCGGCGACGCCGCGGCGTGGCAGGCCGGGCCGCAGGCCTCGTGGAGCGCGCAGCCTCAGCCCCCAAGGATCGTGCAGCCCCAGCCCTCAAGGATCGTGCAGCCTCAGCCCCCAAGGAGCGCGCAGCCCCAGCCGTCAAGGAGCGCGCAGCCCCAGCCGTCAAGGAGCGCGCAGCCTCAGCCGCCCGATCCCGAGGCGTCGTGGGGCGGGCAGCCGCTGTACCGGGCCTCCCGCTCCGTGCGGCCGGCCCCGCGCTCCCCTGCGCAGGGGGACTGGCCGCCTCCCCCGCCGTCCATTCATCACCTGCCGCGTGGCGCCACGGCCAGCCGGCGCCGGCGCAGGTGGCCGCTCGGCGCCGCCGGCCTGCTGTTGCTCGCCGCCGCCGGTGTCGGCCTGGTCCTGCACGCCAGGCAGCCGCCGCCGCGGCGCGCGCCCGGGCCGGGCCACACCGCGAAGCCCCCCTCAGCGGCTCCGCCAGCCACGGCGGGCCCGGCAGCCACCGTGCGTGCGTACTACGCGGCGATCAACGCCCACGACTACGCCAGGGCGTGGGAGCTCGGCGGCAAGAACATCGACTCCTCTTACTCGGCCTTCGCCAGCGGCTTCGACGGGACCGCCAGGGACAAGGTCAACGTGGTGTCCGTGGCCGGTGACGTGGTGATCATCAGGCTGGCCGCCACGCAAACCGACGGATTGGTCGTGTCGTACCGCGGCAGCTACACGGTGACCGGCGGGGTCATCACCGAGGGCCGCATCCACCGGACCGGCTAGGCCGGCGCGACCGGGCCAGCGCCGCGGGCGGAAGCCCCGCCAGCCGGGTGCTCTCCCTGGTCAGGTGCGCCTGGTCGGCGTACCCGGCGTCTGCGGCGAGCGCGGCCAGGTCCGTGGAGCCCGCGTCGATACCGGACAGGAACCGCCGGAACCGCAGCACCCGGGTCAGCGTCCGCGGCCCGTAGCCGACCGCCGCCTGGCACCGGCGGCGCAGCTGCCGCTCGCTGATCGCGAGCCGCTCCGCCGCCTGTTCCGCCCGCGCTCCCGGCCGGCCCAGCAGCCGCGCGGCCTCCAGCACCAGCTGGTCCGGCGGCCGCTCGGTCACCATCCGCGCCGCGATCCCGGCGATCCGCCGCAGCGCGTCGGCTGGCGGCAGCGACCCGGGCAGCAGCTGGCCGGGCACCGCGGGCAGGTCGGCGGCGTTCACCCGCAGGTCGAGCAGCTCGCTGAGCGGCACGCCGAGCGCGGAACCCCCGGCCCCCGGCCGGAACCGCGCGCCGACGAGCACCGTCCCCGGCGGCACGTCGGCCGGGACCGGCCCGGTGTCCGGCCCGGCCACGAACGCGCCCACGCCGCTCTGCCAGATCAGGTCGGTGCAGGCGTCCGGGAGCACCGGCGCGCGCTGCGCCCCGCAGGCCGGCGTCACCGAGACCCACAGGCAGTGGATTTCGTCCTTGAACGTCACGCCGGGTGCGAACTCGCGGTACCCCGGAACCAGGTCCACCCGGCCAGTCTGCCACGCGACGCGTCCGTTACGTTCAAGACGATTGTCCCTGGCATGTGGTCCGATGGCCACATGAGCAAACCTGATGCTGATGCTGCCTCGCAGTTCATCGCCGCCAGCGCCCGGGTGCTGGACCGCCGCAGGTTCGAGCGGATGTTCGCCGGGGGTAGCGCCGGGCCGGTGCGCGACGCCGTGGCCGCCTACCGGAACGCCGACGGCGGGTTCGGCCACGCCCTCGAGCCCGACGGCCGCGCGCCGGCCAGCCAGCCCGCTGCGATCGAGCTGGGACTGCGGATCCTGGACGAGGCGGACGCCTGGGATGACGGCCTTGCCGCCGGGGCGCTCGGCTGGCTGCAGGCCAACGCGCCCGCCGGGGGCGGTGCAACGTTCGTGGAGCCGACGATCGAGGGCTGGCCGCACGCCCCGTGGTGGGTGCCCGAGCCCGGGCGCCCGGCCTCGCTGGTGTCGACCGGCCAGATCGCCGGCACGCTGCACGCCCGGGGCGTGACGCACCCGTGGCTGGACCGGGCGACCGAGCTGATGTGGTCCAGGATCGGCTCGCTCGCCGAGCCCGGGCCGTACGACCTGTACGGGGTGATCAGCTTCCTGGACCACGTGCCCGACCGGGACCGGGCACGGCGGGCGCTGGACGGCGTGGCGCCGATGCTGCTCAAGGTGGTGGCGCTGGACCCGGAGGCGCCCGGCGAGACCCACTCGCCGCTGGGCTACGCGCCCACGCCCGGTTCGCTGGCCAGGAGCCTGTTCAGCGACGAGGTGATCCGCGCCCACCTCGACCATCTCGCCGCCGGGCAGCGCGACGACGGCGGCTGGGCGTTCAACTGGCCGTCCTGGTCCCCCGCTGCCGAGCTGGACTGGCGCGGGTTCATCACCGTGAGCTCGCTGGTGACGCTGCGGGCCAACGGCAGGCTCTGACCGGAGGGCCGGCGAGGGCCTGCTCAGCCGTAAAACAGGCGCTCCATGACCGCGCGGGCCCGCCTGGCGGCCCTCCGGTAGTCCTGGACCAGGTCCTGCGCGGCGTCGGGCGCGTAGCCGAGCAGCCGCGCCACCGCGCCGAGTTCCGGCTGCGCGGTCGGCACCACGTCGCCCGGCCGGCCGCGCACGAGCATGACCGCGTTCCGGATCCGGGCCGCCAGCCGCCAGGAGGCGGCCAGCGTCCCGGCGTCGGCCGCGGTGAGCAGGTCCTCGCCGGCGGCGGCCAGCAGCGCGGCCACCGTCCGCGTGGTGCGCAGCGCCGGCATCGCGTGGGCGTGCCGCAACTGCAGGAGCTGCGCAACCCACTCCACGTCGGTGAGCCCGCCGGGGCCGAGCTTGACGTGCAGCGCGGGATCGACGCCGCGGGGCATCCGCTCCGCCTCCACCCTGGCCTTGATCCTCCTGATTTCCCGGACCGCGGCGGCGCCGATCCCGCCGGCGGGGTAGCGGAACTCGTCGGCCACGGCCGTGAACGCGGCCCCCAGGGCGGCGTCCCCGGCGGCGGGCTCGGCCCGGAGCAGGGCCTGCGCCTCCCAGGGTGCCGACCATCGCCGGTAGTAGGCGCGGTAGGAGGCCAGCGTGCGCACCAGCGGGCCCTGCCGGCCCTCCGGCCGCAGCCCGGCGTCGACCGGCAGCGGCGGATCCGGCCCCGGCCGGGCCAGCAGGCCGCGCAGCTCCTCGGCGACCGCGTGCGCCGCCCGCGTCGCCGCTTCCTCGCTCGCGCCCGCCAGCGGCTCGTGCACGAACATCACGTCGGCGTCGCTGGCGTACCCCATCTCATGGCCGCCGAGCCTGCCCATGGCCACCACCGCGACGCGGGTGGGCAGCGGCCCGGACTGCTGCTCGACCTTGCGCGTGGCCGCGGCCAGGGCGGCGGCCACGGTCTGGCCCGCGACCGCGGTGAGCGCCTCACCGGTCTGCTCGACGCCGGACATGCCGAGCAGGTCGGCCATTGCCGTGCGGAGCAGTTCCCTGCGGCGCAGCGCCAGCGCCGCGGCGACCGCGTCGGCTGCGGTGTCGTGCCTGCGCACCACCGCGGCCACGTCGGGCCGCAGTTCCACGGCTGACCGCGGCGCGAGCTGGGAGTCGTCGGCCAGCATGGCGACCGAGTCCGGGGCGCGCAGCAGCAGCCCGGTCGCGTACCGGCTCGAGGCCAGCAGCCTGGCCATCCGCTGCGCCACCTTGGTGTCGTCGCGCAGCAGCCGCAGGTACCACGACGAGTCGCCGAGCGCCTCGCTGACCTGACGGAACGCGAGCAGGCCGGCGTCCGGCTGCGCCGCGTCGGCGAACCAGCCGAGCATCACCGGCAGCAGCGTCCGCTGGATCGCGGCCCGGCGGGACATGCCCGAGGTGAGCGCCTCGATGTGGCGCAGCGCGCCGGCCGGGTCGGCGTAGCCCAGCGCCTCGAGCCGCTGCGCCGCGGCTTCGTGGGTCAGCCGGACCGCCTCGCCGGGGAGCCGTGCCACGGCTTCCAGCAGCGGCCGGTAGAACAGCTTCTCGTGCAGCTGCCGGGCCTGGCTGGCGTGCTGGCTCCACTGCGCGATCAGCTCGTCGGCTGGGTCGCGGTGGCTGGGCTCGGCGCCGGGCCGCATGGCCCGCAGCGCCCGGCCGACCTGGCGCGCCGTCGCCGGGTCCGCGGGCAGCACGTGCGTTCGCCGGAGCTGGCGGAGCTGCAGCAGGTGCTCGACGGTGCGCAGGAACCGGTAGGCGGCGGCCAGGCTCGCCGCGTCCTGGCGGCCCACGTAGCCGCCCTTGGCCAGCGCGGCGAGGGCGTCCAGGGTGGCCGGCTCGCGCAGCGTCTCGTCGGCGCGGCCGTGCACGAGCTGCAGCAGCTGCACCGCGAACTCGATGTCCCGCAGGCCGCCGGAACCGAGCTTGATCTCCCGGCCCGCCTGGTCGGCCGGCAGGCTGCTGAGCACCCGGCGCCGCATGGCCTGGACGTCGGCCACGAAATGCTCGCGCTGCGCGGCCTGCCAGACCAGCGGCGCCACGGCCGCCACGTAGGCACGGCCGAGCCGAGGATCGCCAGCGGCCGGGCTGGCCTTGAGCAGCGCCTGGAACTCCCAGGTCTTGGCCCAGCGCTCGTAGTAAGCGCGGTGGCTCGCCAGCGTGCGGACCAGCGGCCCGTCGCGGCCCTCGGGGCGCAGGTTGGCATCCACCGGGAACAGCGGCTCCTCCACCCCGGGCGCCGAGCAGACGCTGATCATCGCGGCGGCGAGCCGGGTCGCCGCGCGCAGGCCCGCCACGTCGGCGCCGTCGTCGCCGCCGCCGCCGTCCGGGTCCGGGTCCGGGTCCGGCGCGACGAAGATCACGTCCACGTCGCTGGCGTAGTTCAGCTCCCGGGCGCCGCACTTGCCCATCGCGATCACCGCGAGCCGGGGCGGCGCCGGCCCGCCGGGCAGCTGAGACCTGGCCACCGCGAGCGCGGCCTCGAGCGCCGACGTCGCGAGGTCCGACAGCTCGGCCGCGACCTCGGCGAAACCGTCGGCTCCGGTCAGGTCCCTGGCGGCCAGGTGCAGCAGGCGGCGCCGGTAGGCGGCGCGCAGCGCGGTGACCGGGTCGGTGCCGCGCAGCCGGGCGGGGTCGGACGCCGGCTCCGGGGCGCCGGGCGCCGCGCCCGCCGCGGTGAGCAGTTCGTCGCGGAGCTCGCCGGGTGCCGGGCGGCGCAGCGCACCCGGGCCGGCGAGCACCCGCCAGTCGGCTGGGTGCCGGGCGAGATGGTTGCCGAGCGCGGCGCTGGCCCCGAGCACGGCCACGAGGCGGGCGCGGAAGCCCTCGTCGGCGCGCAGCGCGGCCCGCAACTCCGGGTCGTGCGGCAGCCGGGCCACGCTGGCCAGGGCCAGGTCCGGGTCGGCCGCCGCCGCCAGCGTTTCGACCAGGGCGGCGTCCCCGGCGCCGACATCCAGGCCGAGGTCCTCGGTGAGCAGCCGCTGCGCACGGGCCGTGTCGGCGAACCCCATCGCGGCCAGCTGGCCGGCCAGGGTCGTGCCGCGGATCATGCTCATCCCTGCACCGTAGCCGCCGCATCCGGGAGAGCGATAGCAGCGGCTTGTTCCATGATCGTGGTTGATTTTCGACGCGTACCGCACCGATCCGCCACGATCAAGAAAGGTCGCCCTCTGGCCCGCTGAGCCGGCGCTCCGCTACGGCCACCGCCCGCCAGCCGCCACGATGCCGTAACGCAAAGCAGCGAATAATCCCTCGTCGGCGGCCGGGTACCCTCGACCACGTGAATCAAGACATCCCCGGCATGCCGAACTCGCTCATCGACAGCGTAACCAGGGCCTGGGATCTGCTGGTGCAGCAGGTCGACGAGTTCCTCGGCTGGTCGCCGGGGCCGGGGCCGGTGCCCAGCGTGCGCAGGCCGCGGGCGATGGCCGACGGGGAGCTGCACGCGGCCCTGCGCGCGGCCGCCGCCGGGCTGATGCACGCCGTCGATCCGGCGCGGGCCGGCGTCGCCGCCGCTGGCGACGCCCGCTGGCGCTTCAACCTGCCCGCGGTCCCGGAAACCCAGGTGCCGGCCATGTTCACCGAGGCGTCCGACGCGTTCCGGCTCGCGGTCACCGGCATCGAGGACCGCGCTTCCGCGGCCGCGCTTGCGGCGGTCGGGCACCTGGCCGAGACGCTGGCCCGCACCCGGTGGCTGCTGGAGCCGTCCAGCCCGCCAGAGCGCCGGGAACGCGGCTTCGCCCTCGCCGCTGCGGCGATCGACCGGCTGCGGGTGCTGAGCGACCGAGCGGAAGTGGCGGGGGACCCCGACCATGGCGACGTGGCCGGGGAGATCGCGGACCGGGCCGTGACCATGGAGTCCAGGCTCACCGAGCTCAGGGAGGCCGACGGCCTCCGGGAGGTCCGGGTGCCCAAGCGGCACAAGCTGCTGCAGGCGTACCTGCCCGCGGGGGCGGAGCTGTTCGCGCTGCTCGCCGCCGCCGACCCGAGCCCGGCGACGGCGCCGTCCGGGCTGTTCTACGCGGAGACCGCGGCCGGTGACGCGCTGCGCGGCTTCCAGCGGCAGCAGCTCACGCGCGCGTACTGGCTCGCCCAGGCGATCGTCCTGTACGCGGACATGTGCCGCGCCGCCGCCCCCGTTCTCGGGCGCGGTGACTGGGAGCAGGCGGTCGCCGCGGCCGGGCCGCGGTACCGCCCGCTCTGCCAGGAGGCCGGCCGGCGCTACCGGGAGCGGCTGCGGCGCGGCCTGCACCCCGGCCTGTGAGCGCGGCCGTGATTTCTCCGGCGTCCCGCCAGGCGTCGAGCGGGCGCGGGTGCATGCCAAGATCACGGGCGGTCTTCGCCGTGAAGGTAGGCGGCAGCGCATCGCTCAAAGCAGGCACGGATGAAAATCCGTGGCCAGCATCTCATCCAGCTCGGCGGCCATGACGCTGACCTGCGACTTCGACAGCTTCGTCAAGCCCAGCGACTCCGCGAGCTTCTCCACCCGCCGCGTCGAGACACCCAGCAGGTACCACGTCGCCACCACGGTGGCCAGCGCCCGCTCCGCGCGGCGGCGCCGCTCCAGCAGTCACTCCGGGTAATACGTGCCCTGCCGCACCTTCGGGATCGCCAGCTCGATCGTCCCCGCCCGGGCACCGACCACGCCACCCACGAGGAACAGGGCAGCATGATCCGCCGCTACATCATCTGGCGTAACCAACCACGGCTACGACGAACGGCTGCGCCGGGTGGTCGCCCGGGCCAACATAGCCTGACGCGGCACCGGGATGATCATGGAGGCGCCCAGTGGGCCTGGCATGCCCAGCTCTCAGCCGCGATCAGCAGGATCTCCGTCGGTCCGGCTTTGGCCTGGCCGTACTGGTAGATGTCGACGGCCATCGCCGCCAGGCGCTGCTTGAAGTCGCTCCAGGCATCCCGGGCCGTGTTGTTCGCCCGCAGGAAGTCCCGGAACAACAGCTTGCGCCGCGCGGCCTCGCTCGCGGCCTCCACGACGTGGATGTTGCTCGCCCGCTCGCCCTGCGGCGGGGCGAAGACCAGCTTCGGGCACGGGCCGCCCGGGGTCGGCTCCGCGCGATTCCATGGCTCGGGCCGCAGCCGGAACCCGATCGTGCCGAAACAGCCGGTGATCAGGTCTTCATCGAGAGCCTGGGCTTCGACCTGGACATCGATGCAGTCCTTGGCCGCTAGCCCTGGCACGGATGTGGATCCCACGTGGCTCACCCGGACCGCCGTCGGCCCGAGCGCATCTTGGATCCTTCTGGCAAGGACGGCGAAGTCGCCGGGCCAGCGGCGGTCATAGGCCATTACGGCAAGACCACGTGCCAGCTCATCAGGGAAGGGCACCCAGCAAGCCTAGGCCCGACCGGGGCGGTGCCATCGAGGCAAAGCGCCTTTCGATCCACCGCCTCGGCAGCGAAACGGGCTGGCGTAGGTTGGATATAAGGAGGACCGCCTCAGCAAGTGGGTGCTCGGAACTCAGACCACGCGACTCAACTGGTTGACTGTTGGGTCGTGACGGCCACGCCCCTCCTCAGCATGCTGTGGGAGTCAACTGATCCCGCACAGGCCCTGAGCCAGCGCTTCGGCTTCGCCGATCCTGTCTCCGCAGTCGGCTGGATGGGTGATGCCCTTTCTGACACGTGGGCCATCGCAGTGGATGACTGCGACCGTCTAGTCATCAGTGACGGAAATCTGCTGGCGTGGATCACGACCAATGACAGGCGCCTCATCGCGAAATGGTCCGTCGTCCCGGGGCTGTTCCAGCGCCTGGCCGATACAGCAACTCTCACCATGTGGCTTCACGCCGGCGCAGGCATCCCTGTCGCTGCTCCAATTCCAGCGAGAGACGGGCGTCTTCGGGTCGAGCTGAACAACGTCTCGATCGGCGTATTTCCCGTCATCGACGGCGAACTCCTCGATGTCGGTGACCCGGCACAAGTAACCGAAGCGGGCCAGGTGCTGGCGACCCTCCACGATGCGATGGCGGCCTACCCCCAACGCATCGATGGCGGCCCATCGTCTCGACACGAGCAGCTCGTTCACAACGACTTTCGGTCCGCCAACATCCTCCACGACGGCACGAACATCACTGCCGTCCTCGACTTCGAGGAAGTGACCTACCGCACAAGGGTCGCGGACCTCGGCAAGGCCGCTGTTCTGCTCGGGACCCGCTACCGCGACTGGGGCCCGACGAGCAAGGTCGTCCGGGAGGCGTTCGTCGCGGCATATTGCGACCGGGCTGCGCTGACCAACGCCGAACAGATCGAACTGCAGCGCCGCATCACCGCGGTCGAGAAGAAGCTCGGTTGGGCATAGGAGGCACTCGAGGCAAACGTTGCCTGAGGCGGCACCAGAGAGGTTCCGCCTCGGACCGCCGAGTCTGACGGTTCTGCGGGCGCGCCGGTACTGGCGCGTTCATCCTCGCAGTCAGGAATGGTTGCGGGAGTGGTCATGGCGTCACGTCTGGTGCGGGCTAATGCGGTCACGGTCAACGATGTGCTGGACGGGCGCAGGCGGCAATAGTGACTTTCAGAGTTCGCTGCGTCACTATACGTAGCAGGGATGAAATTATGCCGACAATGCCAGGCAAGACTGGCCCACCAAAGGCAACCCCCTCACAGGAGCGGCATAACCGCGTGGCCGACATAGGGCCCGTAATGCCGACGTCGGCATTACGGGCCCGCGTTCATCAAGATCTGCGCCTACTGGTCCTTAACTGCGGGGGTTGAGCCTCCGGTGCCGGGTGTGCGTCTCGCCCGCCGCGCCGGCTCACGGCAGGCCCGCCGCCCCGGCAGGCCCGGGCGGCCGGTTTCATGATCTGGGTGCTTTACCAGCGCTATGAGCTGGCCAGGTACCCAGATCATGGCGA
>Ga0335075_10007668_pt1 | contig 16587 bp, 18 predicted proteins | sample Lox_Sample_24_FD_206723 | JGI IMG/M metagenome (GOLD analysis project Ga0335075, IMG submission 206723) | Soil microbial communities from Loxahatchee National Wildlife Refuge, Florida, United States - Lox_Sample_2.4 | ecosystem: Environmental > Terrestrial > Soil > Wetlands | place: USA...
GGCCAGCGGGCAGCATGACACCTGGCTTGCATGCGACGCCGGCAACCGCATGAAACGGGGGGATGCCCACAGCCATGCCCTGGTTTGCGCGGGTCAGCCGGAAAATGCTCGCCATCATCGCGGCGGCCGTGCTTCTTGTGCTTGCCGCGCTGGGGTACCTGCTCTTCCATCCGACGAATCTCCAGCTCGAACACGAAGAGCAGGCGTACGAGAAGTGGGTCGACGGATTCGCGGCCGGCCTGCATCACCGGCCTGCAGTGGTGGTCCTGGAGCCGGACGCACTCGCTGAGCTCGGCGCGTGCAACGGCGACGCGGAGCAACAGGCGCGGCTGCAGATGCTGTCGTACGCGGTCCAGACGCTCCACTCGAGAACCGCCCATGTGTACCTGGACGCGGGTCACTCGGGCTGGATCCCGGCGAGCCAGATGGCGGACCGCCTCCGAGCCGCCGATGTGGCTCAAGCCTACGGGTTCTCCCTGAACGTGTCCAACTACTATCCGACCGGCCCGGAGATCCGCTACGCCCACGCGCTGGACCGGGATCTGGGCATGGCCAAGCGGTTCGTCATCGACACCAGCCGCAACGGGACACCCAGCCCTGGTGGAGTGGGCCATCTGGGCGCCAGCGCGATCTCCCGGCGCCTGCCGGACGCCGACAAAAGCGCTCTGGCACGTCGGCTCTTCCTTAACCCTGACACTGAGGCTGCCAAGTGGGTCCGGGCCCATCCCGGCGACCCCTGGGCGCGAGAGATCGGGCAGCGCATCGCGGACGAGCCCACTGCACAGTGGTTTGGCCCCTGGAACGCTCACATCACCGCTGCCGTATCGGGCTACACGCGCGCCGCCGCACGACAGCACAAGGTGCCGGTCCTGGTCGCGTACGCTATCCCGCGCCAAGGCTGCGGCGGCAACAACAATATGAGCGACGCGGGCGAGTGGTGCAACGTCCCCGGCCACCAGCTTGGTTCGGCCCCGCGGGCGCTCGATAACCACGGCGACATGCTCCTTTGGATCAAGCCACCCGGTGAGTCCGATGGCAACTGCGGCGCTGGAGGAGGCACCGAGGCGGGCGAGTTCTCACCCCTCATCGCCAGGGAGCTCATCACCGGCGGGTCGTAGCCGCTGAAGCCGATCGGCCTGCACCTGCCGCAAACCGCGCCGCTGGTCCGGCCGTGTAGTGGCCGGACCAGCGGTTGTTCAGTCCAGGAGCTGGGTGACCGTGCCGACGCCAACGGTCCGCTTGCCTTCGCGTATCGCGAATTCCTGGCCAGTGGTGATGGCGACGGGCTGACCAAGCTCGATGGTCAGATCAGCGGTGTCGCCGGGGAGCACCATATCGGCCGAGTTCACCGTGATGATGCCGACGACATCAGTGGTCCGGAAGAAGAACTGGGGCCGGTAGTTGCTGAAGAACGGCGTGTGCCTTCCTCCTTCCTGCTCTGTCAGCGCGTAGACCTGGGCAGCGAACCTGTTCACAGCCGCGACGGTGCCGGGTACCGCTACCACCTGGCCACGGCGAACATCAGACCGGCGGACTCCGCGGAGCAGGAGCGCCGCGTTGTCGCCGGCGACGGCGGACTGGAGCTGCTTGCCGTAGGTCTCCAGCCCGATGCAGACCGAGGTGATCGTCGGGCCGAGCCCGATGACCTCGACCGGCTGGCCGGGTCCGATGCTGCCCTGCTCGACCTTGCCGGTCACGACGGTTCCGCGGCCGGTGATGGTCAGGACGCTCTCGACCGGCATCAGGAACGGCCGGTCCAGTGCTCGGGGCGGGACCGGAATGTAGCGGTCGACTGCGTCCATCAGGTCGCGCAGCCGTGCCAGCCACTGCGGGTTCCCGTGCAGTGCCTCGGTCGCGGATACTCCGATGACCGGTATCTCGTCGCCTGGATAGCCCTGGCTGGCAAGCTGCTCCCTGATCTCGAGCTCGATCAGGTCCATCAGTTCCGGATCAGCGACGTCCGCCTTGTTGAGCGCGACAACCAGGGCAGGCACGCCGATCCGGCGCGCCAGCAGGACGTGCTCACGGGTCTGCGGCATGACGCCATCCTCAGCCGACACGACGAGGATCGCACCATCGACCTGCGCGGCCCCGGTGATCATGTTCTTGACGTAGTCGGCGTGACCGGGCATGTCGACGTGCGAGTAATGCCGGGCCGCGGTCTCGTACTCGACGTGCGCGAGGCTGATGGTGATCCCGCGGCGCCGCTCCTCGGGCGCGCGGTCAATGCGATCGAACGCCATGAACCGGTTCCGGGTCGGATCGGCGTCCGCCAGCATCCTGGTAATCGCGGCAGTGAGAGTGGTCTTGCCGTGGTCGACATGACCAATAGTCCCGATGTTCACGTGCGGCTTGTCACGCACGAACTGCTGCTTGCTCATCGCCCTTCCTCACGATGACGCCGTGCGCCACACCCTGGCGGCACGACACGGTGACAGAGAGCCCGACCTGGGCAGGCCTGGACCAGAACCAGCGGCCTGATCGCCGCGAGACACCCTCCCCGGTTGGTTCTCAGGCGCGGGAAGGGTCAGCCTCGGACGCCGCCGGCCAGCAGCAGACGGGCAGCCTCCAGTGGCGCAGGCCGGAAGCCAGCTCGCGCGAGAGAGAGCACCCGAATAAACACGTCTTGAATGATCTGGGACTGATCGGCGCGGCGCAATGCATTTTCCTGCGGCGCGGAGAGCCAGCTAGTTCTGCCGGCGCGAGCCTAGCCGCCGGTCACCGTTTGCTGTCCGTAGCCAGTAGCCGACCGGGAAGAGCTTCACGTTCAGCCGCTCATCCACCAGGCCCCAGAGGCCACGGCGAGCAAACAGGGCGACCAGGATCGCGACCAATCCCAGGATGATGAGGTACCAGGCGTTGTACGAGGCCAGCGTCTGCTGCAGAACCATGTACACAGCCGTGCCGATGATCGGCCCCTCGATTGTCCCAAGCCCACCGATGATCGTGGCGAACGCCATTTCCGCGGTCCACGTCACGCTGAAATCTGCGCTCGGTTGCACCTGGAGCTGGCTGATCGCAAGCACGGCTCCGGCCGCGCCGCAGCCAATGCCCGCGACTACGAAGACCAGCATCCGGGCCAGGCCGACGCGGGCTCCGGAACTACGCGCGGCCACTTCGTCGTCGCGGATCGCGGTCAGCACGAGGCCGAGCCTTGAGCGCAGCAGCAGGTAGATGGCGACCAGCGCCAGCACAGTGACGGCCAGGCCGGCCCAGTAGGTGTAGGCGGTCAGCAGCGTCGAACTGTACCCGGTGAAACCCGGTAGCGGCATGCCACTGCCGCCGCCGATCGAGGAGAACCGCTCGATGAACAGCATGATGGTGGCGGCGAGCACCCAGGTGGCGATCGCGAAGTAGCCGCTGCGCAGCCTGGAGACCAGCCACCACAGCGGCAGCGCGGCTACGCCGCAGCCAATCGCGGCGACAGGCAGCGCGTCGAACGGAGAGATGCCATGCAGGCCAAAGATCAGCACGAAGTATGCCCCGAGGCCGACGAACCCCTGCTGGCCCACTGACACCAGCCCTGCGTACCCCGCGAGCAGGTTCCACATGCTCGCGAGCGTGAGCACGATGAAGGCTTGCACCAGGATCGCCGTCGTGCCCGAGTAAACGATGTAGGGAAACAGCGCGAGCACGACGACGACCACAAGCGCGGCGATGCCGGTCCAGGCAACATTTCTCCGCGAGCGGGTGACGCGGAAGGCTGCTGCAGGCTGCGTGCTGGCTTCGGTGACGAGGCTCACGATTGTGCCCTCCGCGAGGTAAGCCCCTGCGGCCGCACCACGAGCACGGCCAGGAACACGATGAACCCGGCGAGCAGCTCGTCGGAGATGTTGATCTGAGCACCGATCTGCTGCGCGACACCTAGCACGACGCCGCCAAGTAGCGTGCCCCACAGGGACCCGAGCCCGCCGATCACCACCGCCGCGAACGCGAAGAGCAGGATCGTGTCGGTGCCCGCGGTGGGATCGAGGGTGGAGTACATCCCGTACCCCACGCCGCCGAGCGCCACGGTGGCCAGCGCAAGCGCGGCCGCTATACCGAACACGTGCCGGTAGTCAGCGCCGGCGAGTTGCGCGGCTTCCTTGTCGTCAGCCACTGCCCGGATCAAGCGGCCGTACTTAGACATGGACAGGAAGTACTGCAGCCCGAGCAGCACGACGACGGCCACGGCGAAGATGACAACGAGCAGCCAGGCGACCTGGATCTGCGAACCGATGCTGAAGGAGTCCTGCACTAGGGCGCACCCGGCGCAGATCCCTCGGGTGTTAGCCGTGAAGAACTGCAGCAGGCCGTTCTCGATCACCATGGACAGGCCCAGAGTGACGATGAGAGTGGTCAGAACGCCGCGGTCGAGCGCGCTCTGGATGAGGGTGCGCTGTAGCGCGTAACCGAGCACCGCCATCACTGGCACAACTATGAGGAGCGACCAGAGCGCCGGAACGTGGGTGACCGTGATGATGCCGATCGCGATGTAACCCGCGACCACGGCAAGGTCGCCGTGCGCGAGGTTCACCACCTTCATCACGCCGAACATCAGCGAGAGCCCGCAGGCGAACAGGGCGTAGAGCCCGCCCGTCAGGACCCCCTGGATGATCGCGTTCACCCAGGCCATAACGAGTCCATCCCTTCACCGGCCTGTCCTGCCGAAGCCGCGCCTGCAAGCCCGAAGTAAGCCGCCTCGACCTGCTCAGCGGTCACGTCGGCAGGCCTGCCTTCCAGCGTGGTCCGGCCCTCAAGCAGGCACTGGATATGTGTGGCCACCCGCAGCGCCTGGCTTACGTCCTGCTCGACCAGCAGCACGGTCAGGCCGGTGGCCAGGATCTGCGGCAGCATGCCGTAGATCCGCTGGACGACCACTGGCGCAAGGCCGAGCGACAGCTCGTCGAGTAGCAGCACGCGCGGGTTGGCCACCAGCGCGCGCCCGATGGCAACCGCCTGCTGCTCGCCACCGGACAGCTGGGCGGTTCGCTGACTGCGCCGCTCCCGCATCCAGTCGAACATGCCGTACACGGCATCGATCGTCCACGAACCGCCTGGCCGCGCATACGCGGCGCCGACCTGCAGGTTCTCCTCCACGGAAAGCGAGCCGAACAGGCGTCGGCCTTCTGGCACCATGACGATCCCCTGCCTGGCCCGCCGCTCGGGCCGAAGCTGGGTCACGTCCCTGCCGTCCAGTAGCACCGAGCCCTCCGTCGGCTGGTGCAGGCCGGCGATGGTGCGCAGCAGGGTGGACTTGCCCGCGCCGTTCGCGCCGATGATTGCGTACACCTCACCGGGGAACACCTGCAGCGAGATCGCGTCCAGGGCGCGGAGCTGCCCGTGGTACACAGCCAGGTCGCGCACTTCGAGCAACGGGGTCCCGTTGCCCAGCCGCTCGCCGTTGCCCAGCCGCTCGCCGTTGCCCGGCCGCTCGCCGTTGCCCGGCCGCTCGCCATTGACCGGCCCCTCGTCACCGACCGGCGCCGTCACGGTGCACTCCGCTCGCCGTCAGCCGAGGACCCATCCAGCGTCCCGCCAGCGAGTGCCGCGCTGACGTCAGTGCCGAGGAAGACCTCGCGGACTGCGGGGTCAGCCAGCACGGCGGCAGGCTCACCGTCCCCCACGAAGGTGCCGCCAGCCAGGCACATCAGCCGGCTCACCATCGCGGTCAGTGCGCGCACGACGTGCTCGATCCAGATCACCGCAATCCCCTCGGCATTCACCGAGCGGACGATCTCGACAAGCTGGGCGACCTCCGGGTCGGTCAGTCCGCCAGCGACCTCGTCAAGCAGCAGCAGGCTGGGCCCGGTTGCGAGCGCCCTGGCCAGCTCGAGCCGCTTGCGCTGCAGCAAGCCGAGGCGCTCGGCGGGCACGTTGGCCTGGGCGGACATGGCGGTCCGCTCCAGCGCCTCAACCGCCGCCGCGTAACTGGCGCGCCGCCGCAGCCCGCCGCCCTGCTGTGCGGCGACGAGCACGTTCTCGAACACGGTCATGTCGCCGAACGGCCGCGGCACCTGATAGGTACGGCCAACGCCGAGTCTGCAGCGCGCGGCTGAGTCCAGCCTGGTGACGCTGCGCCCGGCGAAGCGGACTTCGCCGGCGTCCGGGGCGAGGTCGCCCGAGATGAGGCCGAACAGGCTGGTCTTGCCAGCACCGTTCGGCCCCACGATCCCGAGGACATCGCCCGCGCCTACCGAGAACGACAGGTCCTCGGCGATAACGACGCGGCCGAACCGCTTCGTTACGTGCTCGAGCGCAAGCAGCGCTTCTCCCGTCATCCGATCACGTATTGGTCGGCAGCAGGTCGGCCGTGATCTTCGCCTCCGGCAGCAGCGTGTTGTCCACGACCTGCAATTCCAGCGGGTACTTGGTGCCCTTCTGCCACTGCACGCCGGCCGGCGGAGTGATCGCCACGCCCGGAGCGGGGCCGAACGGCTTTAGCCAGCCGCCGCCATGCCCAGTGAAGTTAAGCGGCCCGGCGAGCGCGTGGATGTTGACGTTGTGGATCGCGTCGGCGACCTCCTCCTTGTCATGCGGGTCGCTCACCATCTTGAAGGCGGCATATGCGGACTCGAACAGGCTGTAGTTGCTGATGTTGGCGTTCCACTGGCCGCCGGTAGCTGCCTCGAACTCATTGGCCATCTGCTGGCAGGTCTCGCCGGTGAACGACGACGTCCACGGCAGCGTTGGCACCCACCACGTGTCGGTGGCCACGTTGTACACCGACGAACCCATCGAGTAGGCGTCGGTCGGGAACAGCAGCACCTTGGCCACCGTCGCCAGCTTCGGCCGGAAGCCCTGCTGGATCGACTGATGCCACATGGCGGCGAAGTCGGGCGGCAGCGGCACGTTCGTGAAGAAGTCAGCCCTGTCCGCCTTGAACTGCGAGATCATCGAGGAGTAGTTGGTGGTGCCGTCCGGGTACGCGGACGACATGTCGAAGGTGTAGCCGGCCCCCTTGACGATCGCCGGGAACACCTGGCGGAACGCGTCGCCGTCCGGGTCGTTGGGGAACGCCGCCGCGACGACCTTGTCGGTGTGCAACTGGGAGTGAATGCGGTTCCACATCGGGATGAAGCACGCGGCCAGATGCTCGGCACCGAGAAAGTACATCACCACGTACTTGGCGCGTTCGGTGGCTGCGGTCGGGTTGCCCTTCGGGAACAGGTTCAGGTACCACGACTCCCACGGGATGTTCGAGCAGATCAGCGGAGTGTGGAGTGTCTCCGCCTGGCTAGACACCGCGTTGACGGTCTCCGGCGTCGACGACGCGAACAGCATGTCGACGCCGTCACTCAGAATGGCCGTCCGGGCTAGGTCGCCGGCACGGGTGACGCTGGACTGCGAGTCGTAGGACTTGATCGTGACGGGGTACGTCTTGCCGCCGACCTTGAACCCGTTCTTGAACTGGGTGGTCTGCTTGATCTTCGAGATCACCCAGTTGTCGGCAGCCCCGAACCCGGCCAGGTCGCCGGTGAGGGGGTGGATCCAGCCGATTGTGATCGCCTTCGTGCTGCCCGAGCCGGCGCCCTTGATGGCGGAGCTGCACGCCTGGAGCAATCCGCCTGTCCCCACAACGGCTGCTCCTGCGCCGACCGCACGCAGCATGCCCCGCCGGCTGATGCCGACCGCGGGGCCAGGGGTGCCGGTATGCACATTCTGGTCACTCATCTTTAATCGATCTCCTCGTGAGGTCGGTTCGCAGCGGTCGGGATCGTAGCCACGGCGACCGCCGAAGCCTGTCCCACTAGGCAGGGAGCGCATAGCGACGTGGGCGGATGTGTTAGCTGGCCACGCTGCTCGCTTCCTGACATTCCATTCCGTCTCGTCGACGTTCGCGCCCGCGTCGCCCCTGCATTCGGGCTTCGCCTCGAAGCAACGTTCTGCTGTGGTCGGGCACCGCGGAACGATGGGATCTAGTGTGCGCCTGGCGTACGGCCATGCGCAATGCAGAACTTTTCTAATTTCGCCGCCGGTTGCCCGCCGCCACGAAAGCCAGGACGGAGGCTGGCGCTGCAGCCTACGATGGTGTGCTCGCGGTAGGGCTTAAGGGTGATTTCGGCCAGCCAGTTCATGGCGGCCACACAGTCGTCGTCGTGCACCATTCCCCTTCCGCCGAACTGCGCGGTACGCGAAATGCGGGGTCTGTCCTGGCCGAGAAAAGTAGACTTCGCCGCCATTAATGTCAACAATCTTGCTGCGTTTTAATCGCAATCGAGATCTCAGCGTGATGCTTGCCTGCCTGTCGCAGCCGCGCCATTCACGGATCGTTGACAATCTCGCTGGCAACTACTACCTTCCTGAGCTGGGCACTGCCGATGGGAAGAACACATGCGGGCGAGCGACCAGGGACTCAGCGACCAGGCACCGGGCGACCCGGCACCGGGCGACCAGGCACCGGGCGACCAGGCACCGGGCAATCCGCTCTTGGTGATCAGCGCGCACGCCGGAGACTTCGTCTGGCGGGCCGGAGGCGCGATGGCCCTCGCTGCTTCGCGCGGCGCAGCGGTGACGGTGCTGTGCCTGAGCTACGGTGAGCGAGGCGAGTCGGCGAAGGCATGGCGTGACGGCAAGCAGCTCGACGAGATCAAGGCGATCAGGCGCGAGGAGGCCAGCCGGGCGGCGGAGGCGCTCGGCGCGGCCGTGGAGTTCCTGGACGCCGGCGACTATCCCCTGCGTGAGTCTGACGATCTCGTCGATGCGATCGTGCGCTGCTTCCGCCGGGTGGAGCCAGCCGTGGTGCTGACGCATGCACTCGCTGATCCTTATAACCCCGACCATCCCGCCGCAGCACGGATGGCCCTGCAGGCACGGGTCCTGGCCCAGGCCATCGGCTACGACGCACCGGGCGAGCCGCTCGGCGCGCCGCCGGTCTTCTTGTTCGAGCCCCACCAGCCCGAGCAATGTGATTTCAAGCCCCAGGTGCTCCTGGACATCACCGAGGTTTTCGACATCAAGCGCAAGGCCATGGAATGCCTGAAGGCGCAGCCGCACATGTGGGACTACTACACCGAGCTGGCCCGGCGGCGCGGCGTCCAGTTCGAGCGCAACGCCGGCCCGAACCTCGGCCTGCTGCGCTCCACCATGGCTGAGGCGTACATGCGGCTCTACCCGCAGACGGCCAAGGCGCTGCAGTGAGGACAGTGGTCGTCACCGGCTGCCCGCGTGCCGACGCGGGCGATGTTGCAGCGCTAGCCGACTACGGTGCGGCCACGGTCCACGAGGCGATCGGCCGCACTGGCTATCTCGGGCCGTCAATCCGGCCGGTCTACCTGGGATCGCGCATCAGCGGCACAGCCGTAACAGTCGTCTGCTGGCCCGGCGACAACCTGATGATCCACGCCGCAGTGGAGCAGTGCCAGCCCGGCGACATCCTGGTGGTGACGACCACCTCCCCGTCCAGCGACGGAGCGTTCGGCGAACTGCTAGCCACGTCTGTGCAGCACCGGGGCGTGCGGGGGCTGGTCACTACCGGCGGAGTGCGTGATGTAGCGGAGCTGCACGCGATGAAGTTCCCGGTGTTCTGCGCCGCAGTATCGGCTCAAGGCACGGTGAAGGCAACGGCCGGGGCGGTAAATGTCCCTGTCAGCATCGGGGGCCAGCGGATAGCGCCAGGCGACGCCATCGTCGCCGACGACGATGGCGTCGTTGTCGTGCCCCGGTCAGCTACGCGGAGCACGGTTGCCGCCGCCCGTGCGCGTGCCCAGAACGAAGACGCCAGCCGCGCCGCCTTCAGCCGCGGCGAGCTCGGCCTTGATCGTTACGGCTTGCGGGCGGTGTTGTCCGAGCTAGGCGTCGAGTACGTCAACTACTCCGCCGCTTCGGATGCGTCATGACCCACCCGGATGCGAACGCCCGGCTAGCGGCAGGCGGCGTCCGCTGCATGATGATGCGCGGTGGCACCTCCCGCGGCCTCTACTTCCTCGCATCCGACCTGCCTGCGGGGTCCGCCGAGCGCGATTCCCTGCTGCTGCGCATCATGGGCAGCGGTCACCCGCTGCAGATCGACGGTCTCGGCGGCATGCACCCGTTGACCTCGAAGGTCGCCGTCGTGTCCCGGTCCGACTGTGATGATGCCGACGTCGACTACCTGTTCCTTCAGCTCGGCGTCGAGCACGCCACCATCACCGACCAGCAGAACTGCGGGAACATTCTCGCCGGGGTCGGTCCGTTTGCCGTCGAGCGCGGCCTGATCGCAGCCGGTCCCGAGGCGACAAGCACGCGCATCAGGATGGTGAACTCAAACAGCGTGGTCGTCGCCGACTTCCGGACGCCGGGCGGGATTCCGGAGTACGCGGGTGACACCGCTATCGCGGGCGTTCCTGGCACAGCAGCGCCGATCACCCTCAGATTCGCCGACACCGCGGGCTCGACTACCGGAAGCCTGTTGCCGACCGGCAGTATCCGTGACGAGATCGACGGGATCGAGGTGAGCTGTGTCGACAATGGCATGCCGGTCATCGTCGCCCGTGCCGCCGACCTTGGCATCACGGGTTACGAGTCAGTCGACGAACTGGCAAGCGACACCGCGCTGACTGGGCGGATCCGCTCACTGCGGGTGGCGGCGGGCAAGCTGATGGGACTGGGCGACGTCAGCGGGCTGTCGGTCCCGAAGACCACGCTGGTCAGCGCGCCTCGCGACGGCGGCACGATCTGCACTCGTACCTTCATTCCCGAGCGGCTGCACACCTCTATAGGCGTGCTGGGCGCTGTTACCGTGGCCACGGCTCTGCGCCTGCCTGGCGGCATCGGCGCCGATCTTGCGGCGTTCCCCCCGGTAGGCGATGTCGTCGACGTCGAGCACCCCACCGGGCACATGGAGGTAACGGTCGAGATCGACACCTCGGCTCAGCCACCGCAAGTGGCGAGCGCGGGCCTGATTCGCACAGCACGCAAGATCTTTGACGGCACCGTCTTCCCGAGCCGGGCAGACCGCGAGCTATGAGAGGACTCGACCTATGAGGGGAATGGCGCGATGACGCGCCTGCTGCACGAGATCGCTCACCTCGGGCACGCCGAACTGCTCACCCCGGAGCCGGAGCAGAGCCTGTGGTTCTTCACCCAGGTGCTCGGCCTGACGGAGAACGGCTCTAGCGGCGACTCGGTCTACCTGCGGACCTGGGACGACTACGAGCACCACAGCCTCAAGCTGACGGCCGCCGCCACATCGGGGATCGGCCGTACCGGACTCCGGGCGGCAAGCGAGGAGGCCCTTCGGAACCGGGTGGCCGAGATCGAGGCGCAGGGCCTGGGCGTCGGGTGGCGGGACGGCGACGTCGGCATCGGCCCGAGCTACCACTTCCGCGATCCCGATGGTCATGAGTTCGAGCTGTACTGGGAGACCGAGCGGTATCAGCCAACCGGTGAGCTCAAGCCGGCCCTGAAGAACCAGGCACAGGCCTACCCGGCCCGCGGTGTGTGCGTGCGGCGCCTCGATCACGTCAACTTCCTGGCCGCGCGGAGCGAGCCCAACGGCGCGTTCATCTGCTCCGCACTCGGCGGCCGGGTCACCGAGCAGATCGTGCTCGACAATGGCACCATCTCGGCCCAGTGGACCCACTTCGCGCAGAAGTCCTACGACCTCGTGTACACCAACGACTGGACCGGGGCGAGCGGGCGGCTGCACCACATCGCATTCGCCACCGACACCAGGGAGGACGTGCTCAGGGCCGCTGACATCTGCCTCGACAAGCAGGTCTTCATCGAGACCGGGCCGCATAAGCACGCTATACAGCAGACCTTCTTCCTGTATGTCTACGAGCCCGGCGGCAACCGGATCGAGTTGTGTAACCCCTGCGCCAGGCTGATCTTCGCACCGGACTGGGAGCCAATCTCCTGGTCAGAGGCTGAGCGCGCGAAAGGACAGGCATGGGGGCTCGCGACTATCGCGTCCTTCCACACCCACGGCACGCCGCCAGTCCCCTGAGCTCCTGGTCCGGGTCAGCACCGGTCGAGCCGTCGGCACCCAGTCGAAAGGAAACCAAGGAATGCCGGAGGATTCCAGGCCGGCCGTGACTGAGGCGCTGCGCGCGGCCATCTTGACTGGCGAATATGCGCCGCGGCAGCGCCTGGTCGAGATCGACCTGTGCGAGCGGTTCGGCACTTCGCGGTTCATTCTCCGGTCGGCGCTGCAGGAGCTGTCCGCCCAGGGACTGGTCGAGTTCCAGCGCAACAGGGGCGCGCGCGTCCGCGAGATCTCCCTCAACGAGGCTATCGAGATCACCGAGGTCCGCATCCTGCTCGAGGGCCTTCTCACCGCGCGCGCTGCGGATCGGGCGACCAAGGCGGACGTCGCCATGCTGCGCCAGATCGTGAAGGATATGCGCGCAGCCGTGCAGAAGTCGGAACTCCTGACCTACAGCGGCCTCAATGCGAGACTGCACGAGTCAATCCGCGATATCGCCGCGCACGAGACGACAGCCCGGTTGCTTCGTCAGCTTCGCGACCTAACCGTCCGCCACCAGTTCTCGCTGTCGCTGGTCCCAGGGCGCCCGATGGTGTCGCTGCCGCAGCATGAGGCGATCGTGGCGGCGATCGCCGCGCATGACCCTGATGCGGCCGAGCAGGCCATGCATGAACATCTGCAGAGCGTCGTCGAGGCGTTCCAGGCGCTGTCCGCTGCGGCGGTGCGGCGCCAGCCGCAGCGTGCCCGCCACTCAGGAGGTAACAGCAGCCAATGAGCAATTCAGCTCCGCCGGTGATGTGCGTGCTCGGCCTGGGCGAGGCCGGTTCACGGATCGCGCCGGGCCTGGCAGCAGCCGGTGCCATCGTGCGCGCTTTCGACCCCAAGGTCTCCCCGCCAGCTGGCGTCGAGGGCTTCTCCAGCGATGCCGACGCCGCCCGCGGTGCGTCCGTCGTCGTGGCACTGACCAGCGCGCACGAGGCTGTCGAGACACTCGAGCTAGCGCTACCCGGCATGGCCGAAGGGACCATCTACGCTGACCTGAATACCGCGTCGGCCAGCCTCAAGATGACGCTCGCCTCGATTGCAGCCAACGTCGGCGTGGCATTCGCCGACGTCGCGCTGATGGCGCCAGTGCCAGAGCTCAAACTGCGCACGCCCATGCTCGTGAGCGGCCCGGCCGCAGCTGACTACGCCTCGGTTCTCGGCGCACTCGGCGCCACCGTCAGCGTTATCGACGGCCCGCCTGGCACGGCGGCGACCCGCAAGCTGCTCCGCAGCGTCTTCTACAAAGGCCTCGCGGCTGCTGTCACTGAAGCGCTCCGCGCTGGCCGCGCCGCAGGCTGCGAGGACTGGCTCAGAAACGACATCTCTCAGGTGCTGGCCGGCGCTTCGGCAGCCACCGTGGATCGGCTTGAGCAAGGCAGCATCCGGCATGCACGGCGCCGAATGGACGAGATGGCTGCCGCCGGTGACCTGCTCGACGAACTAGGAGTGCCCGCTCGTGTCACGCGGGCGAGCCAGGAATGGCTGGAACAGCTGATTCCCGAGTCTGGTCCAGGCCCGCGTTGACGCCCGCCGTCCGGGCGAGCACATCTCAGATTGCGTTCTGAGATCTGAGATCCGCCTCTATCCGGCCAGCAGTCTCCAGCAGCGCGGGCAGGAGGTCGGCTCGCATGGCAGCCGAGCTGACCCGGCTGGCGTGCGCGGACAGGTTGATCGCGGCAATCACGGCGCCAGCTCTGCCATGGATCGGTGCTGCTATCGCGCGCAGCCCCTCCTCGAGTTCCTGGTCTACGATCGCGTAGCCCTGCCGGCCGACCTCGCCGACGATTTCCCTCAGCCGACCCGAGTCAGTAACCGTCCGCGCGGTGAACGCCTCGAAATCAGCCTCGGCGAGGTACCGATCGAACTCGCTCTCGCTCATCCCGGCCAGTAGCACGCGGCCCATCGAGGTCGCGTACGCCGGGAACCTCGTGCCGACCGAGATCGCTACCGTCATGATCCGCTTGGTCGGCACCCTCGCCACGTACACGATGTGATCGCCGTCAAGCACCGAGATCGAGGATGACTCCCGCACTTTCGCGACGAGCTCTTCCAGGTGCGGCGACGCGATCTCTGGCATGGCCAGGCCCGACAGGTAGGCGTAGCCGAGTTCGAGCACCCGGGGGCGGAGTGAGAACTCCCGGCCGTCGCTGCGCACGTAGCCGAGTTTTACCAGGGTCAGCAGGAACCGCCGGGCGGCCGCCCTGGTCAGGCCCGTTTCCCTCGCAACGTCGCTCAGGCTCAGTCGTTCCCGGCCGGGGCCGAACGCTCTGATAACAGCCAGCCCGCGGTCGAGCGACTGAACGAAGTCGCTGTCACGCCCAGCGCTGTCCGCGCCGTCACTGCCTGTGCTCCGGTCAGCGGACGAGCGCATGCTAGCGCCCGACCGCCTGCCGACGGTACCGGTCGTGTTCGCTCTGCGCGCAGATGGAGTCATCAAAGCGCATGCTAGCGCCCATGCCGCCAGGTAGCGTCACCTGCGGCCGCGGCGGACAGATGCGCGCGCAGCGCATCGGTCACTGCGTCCGGAGCGGATACCGCGGCGAGGTGGGCCGCGCGCGGAATCACTTCAAGGCGGGCGCCATCAATTTCCGCCGCAATCTCCGCGCCGTGCTCGGGCGGAGTAGCCGGATCCTCGGCGCCGGCGATCACCAGCGTGGGCGCCGTTATGGCGGCCAGGTCCGCTCGCTGGTCCATTCCGGCGATCGCCTCGCAGCAGCACGCGTAGCCCTCGGGATCAGTGTCTTCCAGGCCCGTCAGGAACTCCTGGATGACCGACGGAGCAGCGGCCGCGTAGGCAGGGGTGAACCAGCGGCTGATGACGGCAGCCGAGATTGCCGCCATGCCAGCTCTGCGCACCTCGGCGGCGCGGGCGTACCAGCCATCAGCGGGCGGCAGGTAGGCAGACGTGCAGACCAGGCCTAGCGCGGCAACGCGCTCCGGAGCATGACTGGCCAGCCACATGCCGACCATGCCGCCGAGAGAGATGCCGCAGTATCCGGCCCGGCCGATGCCAACAGAGTCAAGCAGGGCAAGCACGCCAGCGCCGAGGCCCGCGATCGTGTACGGGCCTGCCGCGGCGGCCGTGCCGCCATGGCCGGGAAACTCATATTGCAGCAATCGGAAGCCGTTGCCGAGCTCGCCGACCTGTCGGTTCCAGACTGCGGCGCTGGTGCCGAGCGAGTTTCCCAGCACGAGGACCGGCGCCCCCGGCGGGCCGATCAGCGGCGCCGCCAGCGCGAGCGGCACGGGCGTCGGGTCAGACATCGAAGAAGGTCGGGTCAGACATCGAAGAAGACGGTCTCGTTCTCGCCCTGCAGCCTGATATCGAAGGTGAAATGACGGTCGTCCCCAGCGGCCGCAATCAGGGTCGCCCGGCGCTCGGCGTCTGCGATCGACGCCAGCACCGGGTCAGCGGTATTGGCTTCCGCCTCATCGGAGAAGTAGATCCTGGTCACGACACGGTCGAGCAGGCCGCGCGCGAAGACGGAGACGTCGAGGTGTGGTGCCTCTGTCCCGCCGTCCAGGCTGGGCAGCGGGCCAGGCCGGAGCGTAACGATGCGATAGTTCCCCGCCGGGTCAGTCGCGGACCGCCCGAACCCGCGGAACCCAGCCGGCGGCACGGCCGGCCCTCGAGGGTCATCGGGGTGGTCGAACCGGGAGGCAGGGTCCGCCTGCCAGGTCTCCACTAGCGCGTCCGGCACAGGCTGGCCGGCGCCGTCGTACACACATCCCTCGATGACGATCGCGTCGGGAGTGCCGAGCGGCACCACGAACGGCCCGTCCGGCCACGGCAGCCCAATGGCCAGGAATGGCCCTACCGTCTGGGACGGGCTGATGCCCAGGCTCACATTCCCTCCCCTGTCTCGAACACAGTCGCCGTGCGGCCGCGGAGCACGATGTCCCATCGGTACCCGAGCGCCCAGTCTGGCTGCGTCAGCTCAATGTCGAAGGCAGCAATCAGCCGCTGGCGTGCCGCAGCATCGGGAATCGAGTTGAAGATCGGGTCCAGCGGGAACAGCGGATCGGACGGGAAGTACATCTGAGTGACAAGGCGCTGCGTGAACGCCCGGCCGAACAGCGAGAAATGAATGTGGGCAGGCCGCCAGGCGTTGTGGTGATTACGCCATGGATACGCGCCAGGCTTGATGGTGACGAAGCAGTAACGGCCAAGCGAGTCGGTGACGCAGCGGCCGGCGCCGGTGAAATTCGGGTCGAGTGGCGCCGGGTGATCGTCAACCGCATGCGCGTACCGGCCAGACGCGTTGGCCTGCCAGATCTCGATCAGCGTGTCAGGCACCGGCCTGCCGTCCGAGTCGAGAACGCGTCCGCAGACGACGATGCGCTCCCCAAGCGGTTCCCCCGCGTGCCCGATCGTCAGGTCGGCATCGCTCGCGCTTACCCGTTCCGCACCGAGCAGCGGACCGGTTATCTCAGTCAGCCGCTGCGGCAGCGGCACCAGCGGCTGGTGCGGTGCCCGCAGTCTGGAGGACCCGTAAGCTGGCGTGTCCAGCGGCGGATGGACACCGGCCGCTGAATGGTAGTGCGGCACTGCCAGCTCGCCCACGGCCAGGGGCTCGCTCGCGGTCATGACGTGGCTCCTTCACTGATGGAAACGGCAGGGCTGGCTGCGGCTGAGTTAGCCGCGGCTGAGTTAG
>Ga0335075_10007669_pt1 | contig 16586 bp, 24 predicted proteins | sample Lox_Sample_24_FD_206723 | JGI IMG/M metagenome (GOLD analysis project Ga0335075, IMG submission 206723) | Soil microbial communities from Loxahatchee National Wildlife Refuge, Florida, United States - Lox_Sample_2.4 | ecosystem: Environmental > Terrestrial > Soil > Wetlands | place: USA...
TCAACGCAACCCGCAGGAGCAGAAGATGAGTGACGACACAGCAAGGCCGGCAGCCGAATCTGCCCAGGTCCCGGCGCCGGCGACACGCCGGCCGCCGGCGACGCGCCCCGAGGGAGCCGTCGCCATAGGTGCGACCGCGATCGGCGCGCTGGCATTGGGCGTACTGGCGATCGGCGCGGTGGCCATCGGCAGGCTGGCGATCGGACAGCTCTCGCTCGGCCGGGCAAAGCTGCGCAGTGGCCGGGTCAATGAAGTGCGCATTGGCCGGCTCGTCATCGACGAGCTCCGCGTGCAGCGCCTGCGGGATCAGCGATAGCTTTTCCCTTCTCCGGCATCGCGGGAGAAGCTGGCTGAGAGCGCCGGATGCGCTCTATCCGAGGAGCAAGCGCGCCTGCGCGATCATTGCCCTGGCCTCTCTGTGGAGCGCAAAACGCCGGAATTCCGCCTCGCCGGCCCAGGCAAGCTCGGCAACATCCGAGCCGGCGCGGGGCTCGCCCGAGACAAAGCGCGCGGCGAAATCGAGGATCGTGTAATGGAAACGAATCCGTCCGTCCGGCTCAGCGTGGATGCTGTCGAAAAAGCCGGCGAGCATGAGCGGCCCGACGGCGAGGCCGGTTTCCTCCTTGAGCTCACGGCGTGCCGCTTCCTCCGCCGTCTCGCCCAGTTTCTGGAGGCCGCCGGGGAGGCTCCATTCGCCGGCAGCGGGCGGGCGGCTGCGGCGCACGAGAAGAACTTCGGCCGGCTTGAGGACAATGATCCCGATTCCGACGAGCGGCCGGGAAGGATATTCCCGGCCGCCGCCGTCACGGCCGCCGTCCAACCCTCAAGCCCTCACCCGCGCGTCGGGTCAGCTCTGCGGAACAATCTGCGGTCATGGTGTCTCTCCCTTCCCGGGTAAGTCATTACGACTTCGTCATATCGACTCCAGCAACCAGCCGCCACGCCCGACCGGCCTCTGCCTTGACATCGGCGCGCACTGGCCGCTTAACAATAATATTATAGGATCAGGACGAAGACTTTGCGGCGACCATCGCCCGACGCCTTGCGAAGCCCGGCTCCGCCGGCTGGCCTGAGGATGGGAACGCGCGGTCTCGTCGATCAGATCGCAGAGCTGATCGGCACCGAGATCGTCTCCGGACATCTGCCCGCGGGGAGCAGCCTGCCCAACGAGGCGGACTGGTGCGAGAGCCTCGGGGTCAGCCGCACCGTGCTGCGCGAGGCGGTCAGCGCGCTTGCGAGCAAAGGCCTGATCGAGACCAAGCCGCGCGTCGGCGGCCGGGTGCGCCCGCGCGAGCGCTGGCACCGACTGGATCCGGCAATGCTGCGCTGGCAACTTGCTGCCGGCCCGGACGAGGTATTTCTGACCGAGCTCTTTGAGCTGCGCCGGCTGATCGAGCCGGCGGCTGCGGCCCTCGCCGCCGAGCGCGCCGAGCCTCTGCACATCCGAGAACTCGAAGCTGCTTACGCAGACATGGTCGCCGCGAGCGACAACGGAGACGGTTTCCTGGCCGCGGATTCGCGATTTCATCAGACGATTCTTGGCGCCGTGGGCAACGGAATGATCAAGGCTCTGAGCGCGGTCGTCAGTACTGCAATCGATCTCAGCCTCGGCTTGAGCTTGGGGGTCCCCGAGGGCCAGAGCCATTCGCTGCCGCTGCACCGTGCCGTGTTGGACGCGATCGCCGCCCGAGTCGCCGATGCGGCGCGAGAGGCAATGCTTCACCTGATCGACCAGGCCGAGACCGACGGCCGGAGAGCACTGCTGCAGAGCCGTTCCCGCACGGCGCATGGGAAAAGCCAGCGCCCGAACAGATCCTCACGGTAGCCGAACAAGAATCGATACCCTGGAAGTCAGACGCGCGGCACTGCCACGACGGCTGGCACCTCCTGAGGGACCGGGATTTCGCCTTGAGGAATTGCCCCGTTCTGCCTTGCTCCTGCCTTGGTGTCGCCCGAAACGGCCGCGAGTTTGCGGCCATGAAGATCGCCCAGGTTGCCCCTCTTTTCGAAAGCGTTCCGCCCCGCCTCTATGGCGGCACGGAGCGCGTCGTCTCCAATTTGACCGAGGCGCTGGTGGCCGACGGCCACGACGTGACCCTGTTCGCAAGCGGGGACTCGCTCACCGCGGCGCGGCTGGTCGCCTGTTCCGGCGAGGCGCTTCGGCTCAACCCGCGCGTCAAGGATCCCTTGCCTTGGCAGATAATCCAGATCGAGCAGGTGCGCCGACGCGCCGCGGAATTCGACATCATCCATTTTCATATCGACCTGGTTCAGTTTCCCCTGCTCGATCGCTGCGAAGGCCGGGCGCTTACGACGCTGCACGGGCGGCTCGACCTCCCTGATCTCATGCCGTTCTATTCCCTGTTCGGTGATACCCCGCTGGTCTCGATCTCGGCGGCGCAGCGGCGGCCGATGCCGCCGGTGCACTGGCTCGGCACCGTGCCGCACGGCCTGCCACGCGACCTCCTGCGCTTCAACCCCGCCCCGACCGGCGGCTACCTCGCCTTCCTCGGCCGGATCTCACCCGAGAAGCGGCCCGACCGCGCAATCGAGATCGCGGAGCGAGCCGGGCTGCCGCTCAAGATCGCCGCCAAGGTTGGCGCGGCCGACGAGCCCTATTGGCAGGAGGTCATCAAGCCGCTGATCGCGCGCTCGCCGCGAACCGAGTTCCTGGGTGAGATCAGCGAGGCCGAGAAACAGCGCTTCCTTGGCGAGGCTGAAGCGCTCCTCTTTCCCATCGACTGGCCCGAGCCGTTCGGTCTGGTGGTGATCGAAGCGATGGCCTGCGGCACACCCTGCATCGCGTTCCGTGCCGGATCGGTGCCGGAGGTGATCGAAGAGGGGATTTCCGGCTGCATCGTCGAGAGCGTCGCCGCGGCCGTCCGGGCGGTGGAACGGATCGCGGACCTGCCCCGCGCCGCCGTGCGCGCCGCGTTCGAGCACCGCTTCACTGCCGAGCGCATGGCGCGCGACTATCTCAGGCTCTATGCCCTCCTTCGCCAGGAATCCGCGGCGGTGCTGCGGCCGCCCGTGCCCGTCGACGGTGCGCTCCGCGACGAGGACGGGCTGCGGGCGAGAGCGCTCGCGCCCGAGATTCAGGCAGGCTCGGGTGGCGGGCCAACGATCGCGATCCCGCTTCCGAACGCCCCCAGCGCCTCCTGAGCCGGCGGCTTCGGCTGCCGATCGTGCCGAATTGGACGGCGCTTTTCCCTCTATAGCGATACCTTGTCACAACGAACCTTTACGTTGACCCGACTCTGGATCGGCCTGGGCGCGCTTGCCGGGCTGCTGGCAGTGGCGATGGCGGCGGTCGCCGCGCACTTGGTTGCGAATCAAACGACACGGGACATCGTGCAGAGCGGCGTCGAGATCCAGGGTTGGCACGCACTCGCGCTGCTGGCCACCGGCCTCTGGGCACCTCACGGCGGGCGTTTGGCCGACCTCGCGGGCGCCGCCTTCGTCCTCGGCCTTCTGGCCTTTTGCGGCGCGCTCTATCTGCTGGCCTTCGCCGGACTCCACACCGCGCCTCTGGCGCCCGCCGGCGGGGTGCTGCTGATGGTCGGCTGGGCACTGCTCGGCCTCTCCGCCATTCGCGCCCGAAAATGACCACCAGGATCCCCGCAGCAAGTCCTCCGTCCCCATAATCAAGGAAGGCGCTTCTTGCTTTGATCGTCTTGATGTCTTGGGTGGTTGGCAACAGCGCACTGCCGAAGGCGCCTGCAACGGATTGATTTGAGGGAACCGATGTATCACGTCACAGGCGAAACGCCCCTTGAGGTGAAGCCAATGCAGGGAACGAGCGAAAACCGCTTTCTCCTTCGTCTTTGCTTCTCGCCAGTCGACTTTGTGGTGAGGGCAACGGTCGGAGGCGCGGCATGAGCGCAGCAGTCACCGGCGGCCTGCTGATTGGTGGCGAGGAGGTCCATCCCAAGGGTCCCGGCTTCCACGCGATCAATCCGGCAAACGGCGCGACGCTGGAGCCGAAGTTCAGCGCAGCCAAACCGGAGGAGGTGGAGCGTGCGGCCAGCTTGGCGGCTCACTGCTTCGATGCGTATCGGGAGAGCGCACCATCGCGCCGTGCGGCGTTTCTGGAGACGATCGCCGAGGGGATCCTCGCCCTCGGCCCGCCGCTGATCGAGCGCGCCGAACTCGAGACCGGATTGCCGGCAGCCCGGCTCGAGGGCGAGCGCACGCGTACCGTGGGCCAGCTCCGCCTGTTCGCCGCCGTGCTGCGCGAGGGGAGCTGGATCGAGGCGCGGCTCGACCCGCCGTTGCCCGATCGCAAACCGCTGCCACGGGTTGATCTCCGGCTCCACCATGTCGCGGTCGGTCCCGTCGCGGTATTCGGAGCCAGCAATTTCCCGCTCGCCTTTTCGGTCGCCGGCGGAGATACCGCCTCCGCTCTGGCCGCCGGCTGCCCGGTAGTGGTGAAAGCGCATCCCGCCCATCCCGGCACCTCGGAGCTGGTCGGTCGCGCGGTCGCCGCCGCCCTCAGCAAGCACGACCTGCCGGCCGGCGTCTTCGCGCTGCTTGGCGGTCCCGGCAATGAAACCGGCAGCGCGCTCGTCGCCAACCGCCATATCAAGGCGGGGGGCGGCCATTGAATTGCTAGTTATTATCTAGCTATTTCGAGAGCCTCGGCCGGCTTGCCCAATTGGTGCCCAGTTTCGGGCCTGGACAGTGACCGCAGGCACTCGACGAGTCGGCGGGTGCCGGGGTTCCGCTTGCCCGAGAGCCATTCGGAGATCATGCTTTGATTAACGCCGCAGAGGCGGGCGGTCTCCGCTTGCCCGATTTGCCTTGCCACGAGGCCAAGCCGAAAGCGCAGGGTGTCGTTCAGAGCGCGGTCGGCGTGCGTTGCCTCGGCGGCCTCCCCCTCCTCCTCGTCATTGCCAGCCCCCCGGGCAACCGCCGCCTCCCACCGCTCCCGCCAGGCTGACCGCTTGCCTTCACCTGCGTGAACGCGATTCAGGTGCACGAAGTGCGGCGCATACCCGAAGGGCACGCTGTCGCCGAGGTTCGCCGTGGCAATCATCAAGCCCGAGGACCCTGTATCTTTTCGCAGACCTAGTGTGTCGGCGTACCAGATTGGGGCGAAGACGGCCGCCACGGGCACATGCTCGGGTCTCTGCACCGGCCGGCCGATTAGCGCGAGGTCTCGCCAGTCCATGCGCCCGCCCTTCCGCAGGAAAATCAAAGGTGCGGGCGGGAAAATGCTGGCGTGCTCGCGGATGCTGCCCGCTAGGGCGCTGCTGGCATCGCGGGCGAGCACGTGGCGGTGCCATGAGGGGCCGCCCGCGATATCAGCGATGACGCGCCGCAACGCGGTCTCCCACGCCGCGAAAGCCTCCGCGCTCGGAACGTCCAGGGACGCGAGGAGGAGGTCAGCAAGATTCCTTCCGCTGTAGGAAAGGAACTGTTGGGTTGGCGGGGCGAAGTCCTGCCGAATTGTCATCTGCTTTGCCGCAAGTGATGAGGCGGAGCGGGCGCTGATGGCCGGCCCAGGAGTGCGCTATTCAACTGTCGCAGCTCCTGCTGGAAGGCAGCGGTCGAGCGTCGCAACTCTTCGGTGTTCTCGCGAACGGCTTGGGTGTTGTCGCTCTCGCTAGTCTCAAGGGGCTGCAAAACTTTCGTGGCCCCAGCAAGGATTTTCTCGCCGGCCGCGAACATGAGACGACTGCCGCCGAGCACAAGGCCGCCTGCCTCCGGGCCGTAGGTCTGCACCCCTGGCGGTGCTTGCGAGGCTAATTGCCGTGCCCCAAACGCGGCCCCACGCTCGTCGGCCAGCACTTGCTGCCCCGTCAGCCGCAAGCCCGACTCTTGCCTCGCCATGGCCGCCAGGAGCGCGGCCCTCACCTTTGGGTCGGCCATGTTCAATCGTTGGCCGGGCTTCATGTGCATCCACTTCGCCACGTTCTTGATATATTGGCTCGTCGGATTCTCCGAGGGGGGTGCCCACCTGCTGATAATTCCCCGGATGGTATTGAGGCCGTAGGTCTTGGCATACACCTGGAGGAGGCGGTCGGCCGCCGAAAATCCCTGGCCAATACTCGAATAATTCGCGAACGAGTGCGGGCCTGAGCGAACGTTCAAGGGATTATTGCGGTCCCCGACGGTGCCGGCCGCAAGCGGAGGCCCAGCCCCATACGCCGCTGCCTCCGGTGTGATGCCGGACCACCAAGCACCGCCAAGCAACGACATGCCCGGAACGCCAGCAACGCCAAAGGCGGGGGCGATTGTGGACTTCCACGCTTGAGACATTTCGCTTGGATTATAGAAGTAGCTCTGGCGCATGATGCTTTCTAGCAGCGTCACGGTAATTGGATTCGTTGGCCCCAGCTTGCCGGCGGCTTGCTGCCATTGCTCGATAAGCCGAGCTCCGCCCGTCGTGCCCTGCAATTTCCTGAGCGCTGACTCGCCAATTATCGAGGCTAGACCACGAGACTTTGCCCTCTCGCTGATGAGCGCGAAACCATAAAACCTCAATGCGCTGGCATTGGGTGCGGCCATAACTCGTTGCTGTCCGCGAACGTATTGAGAGGCGAGGTTCGCGGCCTGCTGACTGCCGAGGCCCGAGCGGAAGATTGGCGAGATGAATTGACTCATAGCCTGAGGATTCGCTGGCCCGGTCGCCCCAGCGAATACGCTCTGCAATGTGTTGCCATAGATGGTCGGGCTGATGCCCGCGAGGTTCGCCGATGCTAGCTGCTGATTGAAGAACGCGAGGGACCTGCTCGCCTGCCCCGCGAGGCCGCCAGTGCCGCCGAATGCCCCGAAGCGCAGTCCGAAGCTGGCCATTTTCTCTCGTGTCGCTTCCGAAACCATTGCGAGGCCGGGCATGAAGCGGGCCTTGCCGATGGCTGCCACAAGGCTCTCGGCCTCCGCCGCGCTCCTCGCCCAGCCCGGAAATCCTTGCAGCATCGCCACCGCTTGCGTCGGTCCTATGCCGAGCGCGGCCAGCCGCTTGTTGACGAGGCCCACGCCAGGGACGAGTCGTTGCTGCCAGCCGGCAAATGGGAAGCCGCCGGCGATGGAAGCGGACTGCGCGCCAAAAGCAAAAGAGGCGTATGGGCGGCCGGCCTGGACCGCCGCGAAACCGGCCGCCGAGGCTTCCGCCGCCGTTTTGGCCACGCCAAAAATCAATTTGCCGGCTTCGCTGCCGATTTTGAAACCTGCGATGGCGGCCGGGACGGCCATGGCGCCATCCGTCAAAAGTGCTGCCGCTCCGGCGGCGACGCCCGCAGTGACCGTGCCCGTGAGGAGGCTGAAAATCCCGCGCCGCCCGCTCGGCGGGTTCGGCAACTTGAAGCCGGAGGCCGACCATCCCATGCCGCGACGCGGCGGAGGCTGGGGAGGGGGAGGAGGCGGAGGTTTGCCGCCCGGCGGAGGCGGAGGCGGGGGTTGGCTGCCGGGAGGCGGAGGCGGGCCGCCACCTGCCCCTGCACCACCCGCACCTGCCGCGGGTCGGGAGGCCGCCAGCCAGCCCGGAGCAATACGAGGGGCACCGCCGGGGGCTAGCCCCTCGGCCCCAAGCCGGGCTGCTGCAGGGTGCCGGCCGCCTGGCATCCCGCCGAGCGAGCGCCAGCCCGCGGACTCTATGCTCGCGATCTTCCGGAGTTCTTCGAGAACCTGACTATCGAATTTGCTCGCAGTGCCGGGGGCCGCGGAGATGGGACCGCGAAGGTTGACAGATATGGAGGCCGCGCGAGGGGAGGGCCGGGTGCTGCTGCCGCTCAGGCTTCCGCCCCCGCCTCCCGTCGCAACCCCCGCTTGGGCAGTGACCCCAAAGAGGCGGCCGACGGCCGGGTAGGCTTTCGCGGCCGTAATGAACGCATCGAGGTCCCCAACGCTCCCGCTAGCTAAGACCTTCCTGAATAAAGAGAAAAGCTGCCCTTCGTGGCCGCCCCCGGCCCCCGCTCCGCCCGCACTGCCGCCGGCCTCGCCCCTTATGATGATCTTGGGCACTACGGCGCCCCGGTGAGGCTTCGCGGCAAGACCCACCCCGTCGCCCTATCTCTCCTATCGGGCGATTGCGGAGGCTGCTGGCGATGGACGGGCAGGCCGGCCGGCGGTGCCCCTAGCTTGCTGGCGGCGGCCCAAAGCCTAGCCCGCCGAGCGACTAACCACTGCTCGGCCTCCGCTCGGGGGTAGCGGACTAGGTGCCCGGGGATGCCGTCATGCCGAGGGGTTTGTATCCAGGGCGGCCCAAGGTCGCGGCGGCCTCGGGAGCGCCAGGATTGCAGAGTGCGAGGGCTGAGACTGGCACGGGCGGCAAGGGTCTCCGTGTCGAGCAGGGGGGCATAAAAGTCCATTTCGACACGTAGTATAGGCCCCGCCCCCGCGGCCCCCGAGAGAGCAGGAGGCGGAGGGGCAGCACCTTGACCGAGGGTTACACCGCGACTCTGGCCGCCCCTCCGCTCCGCGGAGGTAAGCAGGCCCCGCCGGGCTTTCAAGGGGCTATCAACCAGAAAGAAGGAAGACGGCGCCGGCCTTGGCGGGGGCCTCCCGAGCCATACCAAGGCTGCATACCTCCCCTGCCCTGGCAGCATTGCTTGGTGTAGCCATGGCTTCATCCCCAGCTTGCCTATGCCCCGGGGGCATACCAGCCCTGCACAAAAGCACAGGGGCCTGGCGGTATCCCGCTACCGCACTGCCTGCCCGAGCCATGCTACGGACGCATAGCTGACATGCCCCTGCTCGTGTCCTAATCGTTGCCGATTATTAACGGTCGCGCCGGCTTGTGCTCGCTTGGCACTCCCGAGTGCGGCATGGTATTTAATCTCCCACATCAGGAGAGACTCCCATGCCCTTGGATTCAGACGACTTCCCCGCCCTCATGACCCGCCCGGAAGCAGCGGCAGCCCTGCACATTTCGCGGGGCACGCTCGATAACCTGCGTCGTGCCGGCCTGCTCCGCCCCGTCCGGCCTTCGCCCGGCAAGCTGTTCTATGCCCGGGAGGACATCGTTGCCCGGCTGGCCCGCCAGCCCGCCCCCGAGCGCGAGGCCGCCGCCCGGGCATGACCCGCCCAACGAAAAAGGCCCGAGCTGATGCCCGGGCCTCACATCCGATACCACCCCGGGTTGCCGCCCGGGCCGAGCACAAAAGGACAACAAAATCATGCTCAGCAGCATTGTATCTATACTAAACGCCCCCGTCCCGCAAGCCCGCCCTCGGCCGCAGCCCCGGCAGTGGTTGTGGCAACCGCGGCTCGCCCGGGGCTTCGTGACCGCCATCTTGGCCGACCCCTTGCATCCCGGCCTCGAAGCCACGCTCGACATTGCGGCCCGGGTCTCGGCCGGGGCGGAAACGCCAGACGGGGCGGGCTGCTTCCCGGCCAGCCGGGTCCTAGTGCTTGCCCGAGACGACGGCCACTGGTTAGATGATTTGCTCCCCCGCCTGCTGGCGGCCGGGGCGGACCCTGCCTCCCTTGATTATTTCACGGGCTGGAAAACTAGAGAGGGCGAAGCCCCGCTCCAGGACCGGCTTAGCGGTGCCGGCTTCGGCCTCCTGGTGCTCCCCGATGCCACAGGGTATCCCGAGGCTCAGAGCAGCGAGCTCCAAACGGCGGCCTCTATCCTCCGCAAGGAGGCCGCAAAGGTTGCCCGCGTAATCGTGCAAGCGGACTCTGGCCACCCCGCCGCCCTTCTCTCCGGCGAGCCATGCGGCGGGGGCAATGGCACCGGCCGAGCACAGAACACCCTACGCGGCCAGCCGCACATTCATCATCCTTTTCGGGTTTGCCAGCGGGGCAGCAGGTATTGGTTAGAGACCCAGCGACCGCCCGCCCGCGGCCCGCTTCCGCCTCTCTCCTTCGACTTCGAGCATGACCGGGCCGGGGGCGAGTCTTGGCTAGTATGGCAGGCCCCGGAGGGCCGGGAGGCCGCAAAGGGGTGGCTTCAGACGATGCTCGCGGGCGGACCGCTACCAGCCGCGACCGTCCGAGAGGCCGCCGCCCGAGCCGGTATCGCCAAAAACACGTTGTATCGAGCCAAGGCGGACCTGGGGATTATCAGCCCGCGGCGGGCGGTTTGGGAACTGCCCCGGCCGGCCGCGAGAGCCCGGGAGTAGAACAAAATGGGAACGTTGTTCCCACATATTCCCACCCCTGGGAATATAGGAATCCAGTCCTGGACAGCATTTTTTCCCGCTATTCCCATATTCCCACGCTTTATAGTTCTTACTGAATCTATAAAAGTGAGACAGAGGCCATGACCGCCGCCGAGGCCGCCCGCGGCCACCTGCACGCGCTCGCGACCGCCGGAGTCGAGGCCGTCACGGAGTCTTGGCTCGACGGGTCCGGGGCCTGCCATTACGTCGGGAAGAACTGCCCGCTGGCGAAGGTCGCGGAGGGCATTGACCGCGCGCTAGAGCAGGCTTCGCGGATTGGTTCCTCGCTCGTCATCCGGCCTCGGCCGCCGGCCTCCGCGACGCTGTTGCAGCTTGATGACGTGCCCGAGGCGGCCTTCGAGCGGGCGCTGCCGCTGGCGTTGTTCGGCCTGGAGACTTCCCCGGGCAGCAGGCAAGCATGGCTGGCGCTCGCGGGTGCGGCCGACGCGGGGCTGGCCCGGGCAGTGAAGGCCGCGACGGGCGCGGACCGCGGGGCGAGCGGGGCTTGCCGGCTGGCCGGGAGCATCAACTTCAAGGGGAAGTATCGCCCGGACTTTCCCGTGGTGCGGTTGCTCGCGGTGCAGCCGGGGAGGTTCACGGGGGCGGGGGAGCTAGTGGCGGCCGGCCTGCTGCCCGGGAATTGGGCGGGCGGGGGCGAAGGCGCGCCGCGTTTTTCTTCTTTCTTGTCCGAAGGCAGTCCTGGCCGACCGTGGCGCTGGCCGGATTACGAGAGGGCGCTGGCGGGGGCACCGAGGGCGAGAAGCCACCCCGGCAGGGATAGGTCAATGGCCGATTTCTTTTGGTGCTGTCTGGCGGTCAAGGCGGGGTGGCGGGCGGAAGAGGTAGCGGAGCAGTTGATGGCGGTGAGCGAGAGGGCGCGCGAGCGGGGGCGGGGCTATGCGAGCGGGGTGGCGGCCAGGGCGGCAGCATCAACAAGAAAGTAAGTAAGGAGAAAAATGCGGCGCGCCTTGGCTGGGGGCGCTGTGCTTTTGTGGGGAGGCGGACCGGGCGGACCGGGCGAGCCGGGAGATGAACCCGCCCCTGGCCCGCCCGGTCCTAGTCGTGGCCGCGAGGGCGGCGAACGGGGAAGTAGGGCGCTGCCATAATCAAGAGGGCGAAGGCTAGGCCCCCCGCGACGAGCACGAGAATTTTCTGCAAAATCGAAGCCATCATTGACTTGCCCGGCTGGCCTCGGCGGCCTCGTCGGCCGCGACCGCCAGGATGTCCATGCAGATACGGCGAATCGATTCGCTTCTGAACCAATCTAGCTTGCACTCATGTTTCGACCCGGGCAGTCGCAGGCCGGAGTAATCCGCCAGAATTTGCAGCCTCGTGGACTCGGCGGAAAGATGCGTCATGCCGGTGCCAGAGCTCTGCAAGCGGGAGACGAAGTCGCGGGCGAGATGATGGTCCGTGTTCGCAAGGGGAGCGGGCGGGTCGCGGCGGGGCCACCGCATCAGCGTCTCTCCGAGTCCTCTACGTGGATGCCGCGGTCGCGCAACGATTGCAGATACGTGCGGCCGGCCATCGGCTTGTCATCCTGGCCTGCCCACGTGGGAGGCTCAGGTCCACGGCGCTGGGCCATATGCTCGCCGTACAAATCCGCAACGTCGGGGCGGCCGGGGTGGGTGTGGAGCGGGTTGGACGGGCCAGGCACTCCCTGGTCGCCTATCGCTTTCACGGAGCGGAAAGAGTCGGGAGGCTCGAAGCCTACACGGCATTCGCCGTGTGCCCACGAGCGAACACGCTCGTCCCAGGCATCCATGCGCGAGCGAAGTCCCTCGGGCAGATAATAATTTGTCATCTGCCTAACTTGCTTGATGGCAGTCAAGAGGCCGGCCCTGTAGATTTTCACAGCCTCGGCCTTAGGAATTGCAGAGTCGTTCATCGGGAGAACGCCAGTTCAGCATCCGCGAGGGAGGCCGCGAGCAACCGCAGTTGCCGCCTGCCCTTCACGGTCCTCGCCTTGGCGCGAAGTCCCATGACTTCACTGCGCGTCAGCAGCGAAAACGGGGCCGAGAAAGGACCAAGTGGTTCGCCAGACTCACTCATCTGACTCTGCCATGAGTCTCGCTTTTCAGAGCGCCCGGCGAGCATCCTGCCGAAATCGCCTGCCCGGGTGGAAGCCTCCGGGCCGCTCTGCTGGCCCGAGTAAACCTCTTTGTTCCAGGCCCATTCGGGCGAGCGCGCGGCCTTCGCCATGGCTTCGCGGCCGCGCTGGCAGTCGCACTCAATCTCGCGGCCGAGCTCGGTCAATTCCTCGGGCGACGGCATAACTCCATTACTCATTGGTCGTTTCCTTTTCGGTTGCAATCTTGGCTAGTTGGCGCATGCACAGTTCAACCCCCTTCGCGACTCCTTCGTTGTAGGCTTGCTGCAACGTCCGGCGCGGGGGCTTGATGCCGGCCCGCTCGCGAAGCCGGCGCAACGCTGTCCTGATTTCCGCCCGGCTCAGGGGACGGTCTGCGGCCTCGGGCGCGGTCACTGTCTGCCCTTCAAGTCGGCAAGGATCATATCGACCTGCTCTTGGAGCACATGGGCGCGGCGCGTGGCCTTCGCGATGCCGGCCCGCTGCCTTGAGACTTGCTCGGCCATCTGCATGAGTTTGACGCGCAAAAGTCCGCTTTTCGCGAGCCTCTGACTCGTGCGGCGATTCCATGGCGCGGAGTCAATCGGTATCCAGGTCTCGTGTTTTTGCTCTTCGTTGGCCATGTCGAGAGAATAGCACAGCAGAAGGTGCGACTGAATAGAGCGTCGCAGCACGAGGACAAGAAAAAACCCGGCCAATGACCGGGCTTTCGCGAGGCTACAAGCCGGGCCGCTACGCCAGCATCTTGGCCACGGCAGAGGCTACGTGCGGGCGCCCATGACCTGTCAGATGGCCGGCAGCGGCCAATGCGGAGGATATGGCTCGGAGACTCATGCCCTCCGCGTGCAGCCGCTTCGCGAGCGCGACGGTCTCGGGAATCGCCTCGGCATAGGGCTTCCGGCCTTCACACTTGCCGGTGATCTCGCGCTTCCGCTCCCGCGCGACCTTGAGTTTCGCCACTAGGCGGGCCTTTTCCAATTGCGAGAAGGCGCCAGCGATTTGCCGCATCGCCACCCGCATAGGGTCGGCAACCTCCGTCAAGTCATCCCCGGTAGCGGTCAGGACTCGGACGCCTAGCTTGACCAGTACGCCAATGCCAAGTTCCTGAGCCATCAGGTCACGGGCGAAGCGCGTGGCATCTTCCACGAGCACGACGCGGACGCCGTTGCCGGTGACGCGATTCAGGAGGGCAGCGAAGCCGGGCCGGGATTCGATAGGGTCCGCACCTGAGACGGCCGGGTCCGCAAACCATTCCACAACGGCGATGCCTGCAGACTTGGCAAATCGCTCGATGGCGCGACGCTGGCGCGGCTCACTGTCCTTGCCCTCGCCAACGTTGGCCGCGCTGCTGGTCCGCGTGTATCCAAGGGCCTGAGGCTGATTTCGCTTTGTTTTCATGGACTTAACCCTTTTCGTGCTGGTATTCTCAAGAAATCCAGAACACAAGGGGCAATGTGAGCCTCGAAATGGCTTGCGAGCAGTGTTATTTCGGAATAGCAAGGTCGAGAATTTGCATGCCCGCGCTCGCGTTTTCGGGAGGGCGGGGACGAGCGGGCGACCGGTGGGGCAAGCGGGCCGGGTCTTGGGGCCTTGGGAGCATCGCCTACCGCCCGGGCGAAATTCATAGCACAATCGAGGGACATTACGGAACTGCAACCTCTCGGCGCTGCCGCGTTTCTAAAAATTTATAGAGTTTCCGCGGGGGCGTTGCGTCTATCTGCTCGGTCGCACCGCCGCTGTAGAATCCTCGCCAACCATAGGAGTTACCAAGTGTCCCGTACCAACGACGAAATGCTTGCCCACGTCAGCGAGATGTCCCGCGTCGCCCTCGCGAGCGTCGAGCAGCTTGCCAAGGCCCAGCGTCAGCTTTCCGACCCGTATGGCAACGACGACATGCTTGATGGTGAGGACGTGGAAGAGCTCCACGGCATCCTTCATCAGGAGGGGCGTGGTGGCTTGAGCGATGCCCGGCCGGAAGGCGTGCCGACGCACCGCCCGGTGCATTCCGGGGGCTGGGACAGGCTCGCGGACGAGCATCCTTTCACAAGGGGCGACGGTTCAACGGAGGCCGCTGACCGTCTCTCGCGCGAATTGACGGCGATGCGGGAGGGATTTCGCAAGGCGAGGAAAATGATTCAAGAATTACTCGACAGCGAAGACGTAGAAGATGAGCATCCGAATCAAACCAAGTGGCCGGTGCAGGACGTTTCGGGTGCGAACCTCATGGACGGCACCGCGATGCAGCGGGCGAGCGTTGGCGACCTATTGAACGTGGTGGCGGGACGCGGTGCGAAATCGCTGCCGGTCGAGCGGCTGGCAAAGTCGGCCGCCGTGCTGGCAAAGTCCGCTGGCGCTGCTATCGAGGCCGCGGCCGATGACTTGAACCTCTCGGAGCAACTTGCACTTGGCACCCTCTTGGCAAGGCTTTCGGCCGCCTCCGCCGGAGATGTCGGTGCCGCCGAAATGTTTCGTCAGGGTTACGAAAACCTCGACCCGCATTTGCAATCTCTCTTCAACGTCTGACCGTCAGCATGGCGGTCCTAGAGCCGCGGGGGATGCCTCGGTCTGCGGCAGCGACTGGCATCCCCCGCACCGCCCCTCGCCTCCGCACCCGTCGCTGCTGGCCGGACAATGCGGCGAATGGCGACGCCATTTCACCACGCGGCCAGTCGGAGTCTGACGCAGATTCAGGCCGAGAATTAGAAGATTTTCCCGCTCCCGTGGTTCTGGCGGGAAAAGACTTCCAAGAATAGCCCGCCCGCCCGACCCAGCCCCCGCCCCAGCCCCTTGCGCCCGCCGTGCCCGCCCGTGCAGAGGCCCGGTCATGCCGCCGCCCGAGCCAATTCCCGCCCTGGTCTCGCGTGCCCAAGTCGCCTCGCGGCTGGGTATCTCTGACCGCACCCTCCGCCGCCTCCTGCCTACCCTTGCGGGATTGTCTTGCGTTCGCGTCGGCCGGCAGGTGAAATTCACGACCGAGCAAGTCCAAGCAATCATCGAGGCAATGTCATGTCCCTGCACCTCCGCCGCCGTGGCAGCCTCAAGCATTGGTATGCGAGAGGCACGGTCAGGGTCGGCCGCACGGTCGTTGAAGTCCGGGAATTTTGCGCAGGAACAGATTCGCGCCATGACGCGGAAGCCATTGCGGCGGCCGAAGAGGCCCGGGTGCGAGCCGAAGTCCTGGACGGTGCTGCCGGGCGGCCGAAGCGAGTCAGCATAGCCGAAGCCCTACTCGCCTACCTCAAGCGCCCGGGCGGCCTGGCACCTTATGACGCCAGCCGGCTTCGTGCGCTCTCAGATGCCGTTGGGGAGCGGCCGATTGCGGAGGCCCGGCAGGCATGGTCGCAATTACTCAGCACGATTGGCCGGGGGTGGAAGCCGGCGACCGCCGCCAGGGTCAGGGCACTGTATGTTGCTGGTCTCCGGGCCGGTTGTGCGAGCCTTGCCCTCCCACCCCCACCTGCCATCCCCAGCGTGCGGCAGCGCACGGAGGAACGCGTGGCGAGCCTCACCGATTCCGAGCGCGAGGCCTTGCTGGCGGCCTATAGCCCGAGCATCGCGCCGCCCGTCATCCTTCTGGCCTATGCCGGCCTGAGGACTCAAGAATGCTTGCAATTGCAATGGTCGGCGGTGGATTTCCGGGGCGGCACCCTGACGCTGGACCGCACGAAGTCTGGCCGCGTTCGCGTGGTGCCGATGCATGAACGCGTGCGCCTGATGCTCTCCGGCATGTGGCACGCCGCTGGGAAGCCCGCCCGCGGCCCCGTGTTCCTGAATGCTCAGGGGCGGCCCTTCCCCGACACGCGGGGCGACGGCGGCAATCCAATCTGGCGAGCTCACATGGTCGCGTGCCGCCGGGCTGGGGTGCGGGGGTTTCGAGTCCATGACTGGCGCCACGATTTCGCGGCCAGATTCCTCGCCGAGGGCGGGGATACCCGCTCGCTGATGCAGATAATGGGGTGGACCAGCCCCGTCATGGTCCAACGCTACGTCACCTATCGGTCTGAGCACTTGGCAGCAATCATTGCCAAGGTCGCATAGTGTTCTCCTCTGCCCAGCCGGTGCCCAATCTCTGTTGCTATTTCGTGCTTCGTTCTGGCCGGGTCTGTCCGGGAGTGTCCAAGTCAAGCGATTGAAAACCTTAGGAAAGTCAAGGGGTGCGGCCGGGTCCGAGGCTGCCACCTTCGCCATATCAAGGCGGTCGGCTTCACCGGTTCACGACGCGGCGGACTCGCCCTGATGAAGATCGCGGCCGAGCGCCCCAAGCCGATTCCGGTGTTTACGGAAATGAGTTCCATCAACCCGGTGATCCTGCTCCCAGCGGCTCTTGCAGCGCGGGCCGAGCGGATCGCCGAGGGCTTCATTGCTTCGCTCACTTTGGGTGCCGGCCA
>Ga0335075_10007670_pt1 | contig 16584 bp, 16 predicted proteins | sample Lox_Sample_24_FD_206723 | JGI IMG/M metagenome (GOLD analysis project Ga0335075, IMG submission 206723) | Soil microbial communities from Loxahatchee National Wildlife Refuge, Florida, United States - Lox_Sample_2.4 | ecosystem: Environmental > Terrestrial > Soil > Wetlands | place: USA...
ATCTCGCCCGGCCGCGAGAACCGCCTGGCGAAGGAGCGCGGCGCCCAGGTCGGATTGCGGCCGAACGATCCGACGCTGCCGATCGAGTTCCTGTCGGGCGGCAACCAGCAGAAGGTGGTGGTGGGGCGCTGGCTGCATCTCAACGCGAAGATCTATGTCTTCGAGGACCCGACCGCGGGCGTCGACGTCGGGGCCAAGGCCGAAATCTATCGCCTGTTCGACGTCGCGCTGCAGGCAGGGGCTGCGATCATCATCGTATCGACCGATTTCGAGGAGGTGGCGAAGGTCTGCCACCGCGCGCTGATCTTCGATCGCGGCCGGGTGGTCGCGGAGCTCGCCGCCGACGATCTCTCGGTGGAGAATCTGCTCGCCGCGGCTTCGGCGAGCGTCCGGCGGTCGGAGCCGCTTTCTGGCGCTTCCTCCAGCGGCCTCAGCGGCGCCGATGCAATCCATTAAGTCGAACGCTCTCGAGCCGACCCGGTCGGAATGGGCGACGCTTTCGCGCGGGCAGGCGATCGTGCGCATCGCCTCGGTCTATGGCTTGCCGATCCTGACGGTTCTCTTGATCATCTTTTTCTCGCTCCTCTTGCCCGACACGTTTCCGACCTGGCTCAACGCGCGCTCGATCCTCGCCGACAAGGCGATCATCGCCATGCTCTCGTTGGCGGCGACGTTGCCGATGATGGCCGGCCGGATCGATCTCACCGTCGGCTTCGGCATCGTGATGTGGCACATTCTCGCGATCAGCCTCCAGGTTTGGTATGGCGTTCCCTGGCCGCTCGCGATCATCATCGTCATCGCCTGCGGCGGGTTGACCGGCCTCATCAACGGCCTGCTGGTCGAGGTGGCGCAGATCGACTCGTTCATCGCCACGCTCGGCATCGGCACGATCCTCTACGCGCTCGCGCTCTGGCACACCGATGGACGGCAGGTCGTGGGAACGCTTTCGCCGGGCTTCCTCGCGATCAATGCGACCTCGGTCTTCGGCGTTCCGATTCCGGCGATTTATGTCCTGGCGCTTGCGATCGTGCTCTGGATCGTCAGCGAGCGCCTGCCGATCGGCCGGCACATCTACGCCATCGGCGCCAACGAGAAGGCCGCCGCGCTCAACGGCATTCCCGTGCGGGCCTATGTGATCGGCGTGTTCGTGGCCGCGGGCGTGATCACGGGTTTCGCCGGCTGCGTCCTGGGCGCGAAGCTCAGAATCGGCCAGGCGAATGTCGGGCTCGATTATCTGTTGCCCGCGCTCGTGGGCGCCTTTCTCGGCTCGACCACGATCAAGCCGGGCCGGGTCAACATCTGGGGCACGATCTGCGGGGTGCTGATTCTCGCCGTCGGAATCTCCGGCATTCAGCAGCTCGGCGGCGCGTTCTTCGTCGAGCCTCTTTTCAATGGCGCCACGTTGGTCATCTCGATCGCGCTCGCCGCCTTCGCTCAGCGGCAGCGCAGCGTCGTGCGCCCGATGCGGGCCCTAAACCGTGGGGCCAAGGACGATTCCGAAAGGGTCTTGCCCTGAATGATAAAAGTCGCCTTTCGGATGGACGGCGCGTCGCGCCGTCATGAGGAAACGCCAGTTATGTAGGGAGGAAGGAATACATGTCGAAATCATACCTTGCAGCCGGGGGCCTGATGGTTTCCGTGGGCCTGACGGCCTTGAGCGTCGCGAGCGCGCGGGCCGACGACGACGCCTACATGAAGGCGGCCAAGGCCTACATCGCCGAGGCGACCGCGCCGGTGACGAAATGGGACGGACCGACCACGGGCCCGAAGGCGCAGGGCAAGAAGCTCGTGGTCTATGTCTCCACCGATCAGCGCAACGGCGGGGCGCAAGGCGTCGGCGACGGCGCGGCCGAGGCGGCCAAGGCGATCGGCTGGGATTTCCGCATCCTCGACGGGCAGGGGACCGTTCCCGGGCGCACGTCGGCGATGACCGAGGCGATCGCGCTCAAGCCCGACGGCATCATTCTCGGCAGCCCCGACGCGGTCGAGCAGGCGCCGACGATCGAACAGGCGGTCAAGGCGGGGATCAAGGTCGTCGGCTGGCACTCGGGTCCGGCGCCGGGCAAGATCGTGGCCAATCCCAACGTCTTCACCAATATCACCACCGATCCGAACGAGGTCGCCAAGGCCTCCGCGCTTTACGCCGTGGTCGATTCAGGCGGCAAGGCCGGGGTGATCCTGTTCACCGACAGCATCTACGGGATCGCCACCGCGAAAACGAACGCGGAAAAGGCCGCGATTGAAAAATGCGCCGGCTGCAAGGTCCTGGCGATCGAGGACACGCCGATCGGCGATCTCCCCAACCGGATGCCGCAGCTCACGACCTCGCTGTTGTCGAAGTATGGCAAGGCGTGGACCTATGCGATCGCCGTCAATGACCTCTATTTCGACTTCTCCGCCCCGTCGCTGCAATCGGCGGGCGTCGATCCGGCGACCGGCTATCCGCGGCAGATTTCCGCGGGCGACGGCTCGGTGCCGGCGTTCGAGCGCATTCGCGCCAAACAGTATCAGCTTGCGACCGTCGCCGAGCCTCTTCATCTCCAGGGCTGGCAAACGATCGACGAATTGAACCGCGCTTTCGCCGGTCAGCCGCCGAGCGGCTACGTGTCGCACGTCCACCTGTTTATCAACAGCAACATCGACAAGGACGGCGGAGCGCACAACATCTTCGACCCCGACAACCACTACAAGGAACACTACAAGGCGATCTGGGGCGTGAAATAGCCTCGAGACTGGATGTTCTAGAGGGGCGGCGCCTCGCGCGTCGCCCCTCGCTTGCCAGCGGCTTCCCGGCGCCTTGAACGCGCCGGAGCGCCGCCGGTTTTTTGTGAGACAGGCAGACACCGGAGACGCAACATGGCTGAGACGACCCTTCCCAAGCCCGACTACGCGACCAAGAATATGCGCCTGGTCGGCTACAGCGATCAGGGCGGCCGGTCCGACGGCGTGCAGATCATGGTGCGGAACGGCTACGCCTATATCGGCCACATCTTCTCCAAGGGATTCTCCGTCGTCGACGTCCGCGATCCCGCCCATCCCAAATATGTGAGGCGCGTCGACGCGCCGCCCAACACCTGGACGCTTCATCTGCAGGCGCACGACGACCTTCTCCTCGTCATCCACAACAAGGACATGTTCGCCCAGGCCGAGCTCGCCGACGAGAAGGCCTATTACAAAGGCTCGGTCGACCATCACGCCAAGCCCGAAGCCGCCGCGCGCAACTGGTCGGCGGGCATGGCGGTCTATGATCTGTCGAAGCCCGACGATCCCAAGCAGATCGGATTCATGCCCGTCGAGGGAACGGGCCTGCATCGCCTATGGTATGTCGGCGGGCGCTGGGCCTACGCTTCGGCTTTGCTCGACGGCTTCTCCGACTACATCCTCATCACCATCGACATGGCGGATCCGAAGAGGCCGGTTCTCGCCGGCAAATACTGGCTGCCCGGCATGAACGTCGCAGCCGGCGAGAAGGCGAACTGGCCGACCAAGAACGGCCGCTTCGGGCTCCATCACGCCATCATCCACGACGACATCGCCTATTGCAGCTGGCGCGACGCCTGCCTCGCCGTCGTCGACGTCAAGGACAAAGCCAATCCGAAACTGCTCGTGCATAAGGTCTGGGCGCCGCCGTTCGGCGGCGGCACGCATAACGCGCTGCCGCTGGACAAGCGCAACCTGCTCGTCGTCGTCGACGAGACCGTGCTCGACGATCAGGAGGACGGGTTCAAGCCGATCTGGATCTTCGACAATCAGGTGAAGTCGAACCCGATCAGCGTCTCGACTTTTCCTCCCCCCTCGGACAAGGACTATCTCAAGGTCGGCGGCCATTTCGGCCCGCACAACATCCACGAAAATCGCCCAGGCAGCTTCGTCAGCGAGGAATTGATCTTCTCAACTTATCAGAACGCGGGCTTGCGCGTGTACGACATCAAGGACCAGTTCCGGCCGAAGGAAGTCGCCGCCTTCGTTCCGCCGCCGCCCGCGCGGTGGGTCGACCCGCGGCCGAACCGCCCGGTCGTCCTGCATTCGGCCGACGTGTTCGTCGACAAGAACGCGCTCTGCTACGTCACCGACTTCAACGCCGGCCTCTACATCGTCGAATACAAGGGCTGAGCGCGCCGAAGATCGCCGGCGCCGCTCATCCCGCCGAGCTTAAGACCGTCGCCGACGCGCGCGCGTCCCGGCGCGCGAGGCGCTTGAGGAGATAGTCGACTTCCGCCTTGGCGGTCGCGCTCAGCCCTAAGCCCGGCTTGCGCTGCGCATCCGAGCCAAGAACGCCGCGCCGCATCATCACATATTTGCGGACAGCGAGGCCGACGCCCTGCTGCTGCTCGTAGCGGACGAGGGGCAGGTGAGCGTCGAACAGGTCGTGGGCTTCCTCGCGCCGTCCTTCGTTCGTGAGCCGCACGACGTCGATCAACATTTCCGGAAACGCGTAGCCGGTCATCGCGCCGTCGGCGCCGCGCTCCATCTCGAAATCGAGGAAGAGCCCGCCGTTGCCGGTGAGAATGGGGACGCGGCGCAGCTTGCCTTCCTTCTCGAGCCGCCTCAGCGCCGAAATCTTTTCGAGCCCCGGCCAGTCCTCATGCTTGAGCATCACGCAGGACGGATTGCCGGTGATGATGCGGCGAATGACGTTCGGCGTCATGATGACGCCAAGCGCGAGCGGATAATCCTGGATGACGAAGGGGATGTCCGCCCCGATCGCTTCGACGGCCTGGGCATAGTAGTTGACGACCTGGTCGTCGGTGCGCAGCGACGGCGGCGGGGCGATCATGACTCCAGCCGCGCCCTTGGCCATGGCGGCGTGCGCGAGCCCCCGCATCGCCGCGAATCCCGGCGCCGAGACGCCGACGATGAACGGCAGCTTGGGCGCGCGCTTGACGCATTGGGCGACCAAACCGATCGCCTCGTCGTGATCGAGCTTCGGCGCTTCGCCCATGATGCCGAGAATGGTGCAGCCGTCGGCGCCCGCGGCGAGGTAATGGTCGATCATCCGGTCGACGCTGGCTGTGTCGATCCTGCCGTCGTCATGAAAGGGCGTCGGCGCGATGGGAAAGACGCCTTTGGCGTCGACCGAGAGCATGGAAATCCGCCTTGGGCAAGAATGGCCGCTTCCGCGATGATGGGGAACAGCCGGGCCATTGGCAAGCGACGGCGCGGCGAACGCGGGCCTCACGAAACGATCAGGCGATAATGTCCGGCGTGAGCTGGTCTTCGAGCCTCGCCAGCTTGTCGCGCAGCATAAGCTTTCGCTTCTTGAGCCGCTGCAATTGCAGCTGGTCGGCCTGGCCGGCCTCCCGCAGAGCCTCGATCGCCGTGTCGAGGTCGCGATGCTCCTCCCGCAGCCGCTCGATCTGGGCGGTGAGAGCGGCGCGCTCCTCCGGCGTTAGCCCCTTATCGTTCATTCTTGCGCCACTTTACGCCAGGCTTTCGACGTCCTCAACGCCCGCCGCGCCGAGGCGCCCGCGACGATAAGGGGCGCCGCTTTCGCGCGCGAGCCCGCTCGAGCCTCATGCTCCGTCCTCGGCTCGCCAATTTAACGCATTATTAATGTTATTACCGCCTGGACCGGGACGCGGCCCGATCTTCCCCCAAAAATGTTGGAGCGCAGGGCGGAGATTCACGGGCGCCGCGCTATTTTGCCGCTTGCGCGGAGCGCCAGTTATGTCACAATTTCGTCGCCCAGAACATGAGGGAGCTGTCCCATGTCGATTGATTCGCATCTCAGCGAACTGGTGCGCCGCCACCAGGCCATTGAGGAAGCGATCCTAGCCGAAACCAACCATCCGGCGTCAGACGACGTCAAGGTACACGAGCTCAAGCGTAAGAAACTCCACCTCAAGGACGAGATCGAAAGGCTCAAGCAGCAGGCCGAAACCGCCCCGTCGCACTGAGGCGGCGAAGAGCGATTATTGTCCGAGCGGCGCGGCGAGCGCCTCGCGCCACTCCCCGATAATTGTCGCGTCGTACTCCCTTCGCAGGCCTTCCGCCGCGAAGCGCGAGAATTCCTCACGCGAGACCAATCGCGCCAGCGCCCAGATCGCCGCGCCGCGCACCAGCGCCGACTCATCCTGAAGCCGTTCGACCGCGAGCGCAGCAAGCGCCCGGTCGTTCGAGTTCCCGACCGCGATCATCACGTTGCGCACGAAACGCGCCCTGCCGATGCGCTTGATCGGCCCGCCGGCGAACAGGGACCGGAACGACGCCTCGTCGAGCCGGGCGAGCTCGGACAACGGCGGCGCTTCGAAATCGGCCCGCGCGGCGAGCTTCGCTTCCCGCCCTTGGGCGGCGAACTTGTTCCAGGGGCAGACGGCGAGGCAGTCGTCGCAGCCATAGATTCGGTTGCCTATCGCGACCCGAAACTCGCGTGGAATCGGTCCTTTATGCTCAATCGTTAAATAAGAAATGCAACGCCGCGCATCGAGCCGGTAAGGCGCCGGGAACGCCCGAGTCGGACAGACGTCGAGACAGGCGCGGCACTGGCCGCAATGGTCGGTCTCAGGCGGGTCGGGAGGCAGATCGAGATTGGTCAGGATCGCGCCCAAAAACAGCCACGAGCCGAATTCGCGCGACACCAGATTGGTGTGCTTGCCCTGCCAGCCGAGGCCCGCGCGCTCCGCGAGCGGCTTCTCCATTAAGGGCGCCGTGTCGACGAACACCTTTACATCCGCATCTTCCGGCCGCGCCGCCGCGACCAGGAACGAGGCAAGCTCTTTCAGCTTGCCCTTGAGAACATGGTGATAGTCGCGATGGCGCGCGTGGACGGAAATCGACCCGGCGTCCGGGCGCCTGAGCGCCGCCAGCGGATCGGCCGAGGGGCCGTAATTGAGGCCCAGCATGATGACGCTTTTGGCGTCGCCCATGAGCTTGCGAGGATCGGCCCGCCGCTCGAAGCTTTCCGCCATCCAGGCCATGTCGCCATGCGCGCCCTCAGCAAGCCAGGCGGCCAGACGCTCGCGCGCCTGCGCCGGCGCCTCCGCCGAGGCGATCCGGCAGACGTCGAAGCCGAGCGCGCGGGCCTTTTGGCGCAAACGCGCTAGAAGTCGAGATCGGCGTAGGCGCCGCTCGGAATCATCCCCGGCAGCCGCTCGGCCAGAAGCGGGCGGAACGACGGGCGCGACTTCATCCGCGCGTACCAGGTCTTCGCCGTTTCGCTCTCGTCCCATTGGACGTCGCCCAGATAGTCCACGCACGACAGATGCGCCGCCGCCGCGAGGTCGGCATAGCTCAGGCGGTCGCCGGCCAGCCAGTTGCGGGCCCCGATCAGGTGGCCGATGTAGCGCAGATGATAGCGCATGTTAGCGCGCGCGGCGCGCACCGCCTCCATGTCCGGCGAGCCGCCCCCCTGGCCCGAGCTCATAAAGCGCTTGTTGATCTTCTCGCGCACAATCCATTGAGTCGATTCATGAAAAAGCTTGACGTTGAACCAGTGCATGAGCCGGCGGGTCTCGGCCCGGGCGAGCGGGTCCTGCGGCATCAGCCGGCGATCGCCGAGGCCTAAGCCTCGCGTCTCGTCGAGATATTCGGCGATCACCTCCGCGCCCGACAGGCCCGGCGCTTCATCGTCGATCATGACCGGCGTCGCGCCTTCGGGCGCCATCATGAGGAACTCGCGGCGCCGGTCCCAGGCCTTCTCTTCGATGAGACGCGGCTCGATCCCCATTTCGCCCAGGACGAGGCGGATGAAGCGGGAATGGGGGCAGAACGGATGATGGTAAAGGGTGATCATTCAGGCCAGGGCTTAAGGGATGGCAAGCGGGAATGGAAGCGGCGCCGGCGCCGCTTAGCCTTCGTCATCGGACCCCATCAAATGCGGCGCTCCCGGTTAACTCGCGGTTAACCGCGGGCGGCGCGCGCTGGCGCCGCTTGCTCGGCAGACGCATGCGACCGCTCCCCGACCGCTTCAGCCAAGCACGCGACGATAAACTGGTTCAGGCTGACATCCTCTCGTTCAGCGCAAAGCGCCGCGCGTCGATGCAAACCCTTAGGCATACGCACCAGCACTTTTCCGCTCGGCAGATCGCGTGACGCCGGTCGAGAGGGGGCGGGGACAGTATTGCCGGCGGCGCGCGCGGCTTCGATCCACGCTTCGATCGCCTGGTCCAATTCCGCAAGCGCCTCGGCCTCGGTTTCGCCAAAAGCGGATGAGCCGGGCAAGTCGGGAGCTATAGCGATGAACCCCTCATCCTCGTCGCTCCAAAAGACGTGCTTCGGATAGCGTGGCGATTCCGTCACGGTTCGTCCTCATATTTTTCAATCATCTCGATCAGCTGCCTCGCCTGATAGATCGTTATTTTACCACCATGATTCTGAAAATTGAGCAGCGCCTCTTCGCCCGGCCGCGAAAACGCATTATGCGACCTTTTTGTTGCCTTCGCAGAAATCCAAGCCATTCCGCTACTTTGCACGCGTCATCAAACCGAACATCACGCGGATTGCGCTTGATCTGCTCAATCAGTTTGCTGCGCTGAGACACTTAGTGATACCGCCAGTAGTAGCAAAGGGGAATCAAAATTTTATTGCCGGAATGAAACATCGACCGCTCGGTTAATCCGGTCAACCTCACGCGTCCTGGCGGCTTGCGAGAATGCCTCAGCATTTCTGACTATTGTCATGGGCTCGCCCGCACTCGCAGGATGCTGGCGTCCGCGCTTCGGGCAGCACCGCCAAAGCGCGCGCATCGCCCCGCGCCGACCCCCTAGCGGCGCGGGGCCTCACCGGCCCAAGTTCCCCTCTTCCCCGTCCCGGAGGGCCTGCCCTCGACCGCGCGGTCGCCGCCGCTTACGGCTGGCCGGAGGACATTTCGACCGAGGACGCCCTCGCCCGCCTGCTCGCGCTCAATCTCGCGCGGGCGGCGGCAAGCCGCGCCGGGGCGCCTCTTTCAGGTCGGGCTCGCTGAGCCCGCCAGTCGGGTTCATGGCCCGTCGTGGACGGGCGTCCTCCCGGACACCCTATCGACCCGGCCCTGTGGGGCGGGCGAAAATTGGGCTCTTATAGCGATACCTGTTGGTTGGTTTGTCCGAGGTCGGTTCCAGGGCGTCATGGCCGCGCTTGACGCGGCCATCCACGAGAACACCGTCGCCTCCATTTAAGGCTTTGATACAAAATGGCTTATCCGCACCGATGACCGATGGCGGAGCCGGGCGGCGTGGATGGCCGGCACAAGGCCGGCCATGACGACTTCGGCAGGCCCATCAACAGGTATCGCTATAAGAGTCGAAAATTTTCTTGACAAAATCAGAAATATGATCTCATAATGGTCCTATCGTCAGAATCTATCCAAGCCAGGTCGCCGGCCGGGCGAGGGGAAACTGCGGCTGTTTGAAATATCGATTGACCACAACCGGGGGGTGAGTCGTCGGAAGAGGAAAATTTTTTTGTTTCCCTCGCCCGTAACCCATTGAAAAGTCCAGATTCGCGGAAATAAAAGGAAATAAAAAGGAAATAAAAGGAAGTAAAAGGAAGCGTTTTTGCTCCCCTTTATTTCCGTTTGCTTCCGCGCAATTCGCGCTTTGGTTGCATTCCGGCTTCCGGCGGGAGGGCGCGACCGTCGGCGTCAGCCCAGGACCTCCGCCGACTGGATGCGCCAGACCTCGGCCGCGTTCATGCGCGCCCAGGCCTCAGAGAGCGAGTTGTTGGCGTCGATCGCTCTCGAGGCGTCCTCGATCACGAAGGTCGCGAAGCCCTCGCGGCGCGCGTCCAGCGCCGAATGGGCGACGCAGAAGTCGGTGGCGAGGCCGCAGGCGAACACCCGTTTGATCCCGCGCGCCTTGAGCAGCGCCCCGAGGCCGGTGGTCGTCTTGCCGTCGGCCTCGACGAAGGCGGAATAGGAGTCGATTGCCGAATGCATGCCCTTGCGCAGGATGAGGAAGGCGAGATCGACCGCAAGCTCGGGGTGGAGCGCCGCGCCCGGCGTCCCCTGCACGCAATGCTCGGGCCAAAGCGTCTGGTCGCCGTAATGGAGGCGCTTGGTGTCGAACGGCTTGGCGCCCTCATGGGTGGCCGCGAACGAAGCGTGGGTCGGGGGATGCCAGTCCTGGGTGACGACCACGCTCTCGAAGCGGCCGGCCAGCCGATTGACGAGAGGCACGATCTCGTCGCCTCCCTCGACCGCGAGCGCCCCGCCGGGCATGAAATCGGCTTGCAGGTCGATCGCCAGAAGAACGTCCTCAGCATGGATCGGGATTGCCGGGGCCATCGGGATCGCCTCCTCTCGCCGCCGCGGGCGCCCGCCAGCGTTTGCGCTCATAGTCCAAAACGACGATCAGCGCGAACACGAGCGGCAGGATCAGATAGAGAAGCCGGAACACCAGCAGGGCCGCCACGACATTGGCCTGCGGAACGTCCGGCATCGCCCTCAAGAATGCGACCTCGAGCACGCCGAGACCGCCGGGCGCATGGCTCAGAAGCGCAATCGAAAACGAGGCGACGAACACGCCGAGCACGATCACGAAGCCGGGATTGGCGGCGGGGGGAAGCGCGAAATAGATGATGCCGGACGCGCCGATGAGTTCGAGGGGGCCGGCGAGCATTTGCCGCGCCGCGATCGGCGGACGCGGGTAAACAAGCCGGAAGGGCCCGATCGCGAGGGGAGGAAAGTGCAGGAGAGCGCCGACGACATAGAGGCTCGGGGCGGCGACGAGCGCAACCGCGACGGCCTGGCCGAGCCAGAGCGGCGCGCCGGCGAAGCGCTCGGCGAGTTCAGGGTGAAAGAGCAGGCAAAGGCCGCCGACCGTCGCCGCGCCGAGCGCGAAGGTGAACGAGCAGAACGCGACCAAGACGCCGATCTCGCCGACGCTGAGCCCCTTCTCCGAATAGGCGCGATACCTCACGACCGCGCCCGAGAACACGGAAGCGCCGATGTTGTGGGCGAGCGCATAGGCCGTGAACGACGCCACCGCCACATAGCGCCAACCGATGCGGCGGCCCAGATGTAGAAGCGCGATCCGGTCATACCAGGCGAGCGCCGCGTAGGCGAGCGAGACCGAACCGATCGCCATCAGCCACCGGGCGGGCGAAATCGAGATGAGCGCGCTTTTCAGGCTCGCGAGCGACAGCCCGCGCAAGTCCTTGAACAACAGCCACGACGACACCGCCACGGCGCCGAGGCCGATGATCGGCCATGCGACGTCGCGAAGGCGTTTCATGCCGGTCCTGGATCTCAACGGCTCACCTGCGCCCCGCCGCCCTCCCTGCCCGAGCAAGACGGCAAAGGCAAGATTGGCGCTCGCCCCATTCGCGCCGCGGCGGCGTTCCACCTTTACAGCAAGAACCGAATCGTGCCTGACCTTGCGCTGACGCCTCGAACTCTCGCGGCGATCCGGCGGCCGATCAGCGAACGACTCGCACTCGATCCGCCGCGCCGACTTGACGCCGTAGAGCCCCCAAGCGCATCTGCATGGCCCTGATGCCGACACTCGTTCTGCCTTTTCCCGCGATCAATCCCGTTCTCGTCCAATGGGGTCCCCTGGCCATTCGCTGGTATGCGCTCGCCTATATCGCCGGCCTCGTCTTAGGCTGGCTGCTCATTCGCCGGATCGTCTCCGACGACAGGTACTGGAATGGAAGAAAGCGCCCGAGCGCCGACAGCATCGACGATCTGCTCGTCTACTGCGCCTTTGGCGTCATCATCGGCGGCCGGCTCGGCGATGTGCTGTTCTACGATCCGCGATATTACTTCTCGCACCCGATCGAGATCTTCAAGATCTGGCAAGGCGGAATGGCCTTTCACGGCGGACTGATCGGAGCGCTGATCGGCATCCTCCTGTTCTGCCGCCGATACAGGACGCCGGCGTTGACCGTGCTCGATCTCTGCTCGCTCGTCGCGCCGATCGGCATCTTTCTTGGCCGAATCGCGAACTTCATTCGCCCCGAGCTCTGGGGCCGCCCGACCAAGGTGCCTTGGGCCGTCATCTTTCCAGGTACCGACGGCCAGCCGCGCCACCCGAGCCAGATCTATGAAGCCTTGCTCGAGGGCCTGCTGGCGTTCGTCATCCTTTATGCGCTCACGAAAAAAGGCGCTCTGCGTCGTCCAGGCCTGCTAACCGGCGTGTTCGCGATCGTCTACGGCGCGGCGCGCATTTTCTGCGAATTCTTTCGCGAGCCCGATCCGCGCCTTGAGGCCCTTGGCCACGGACTGACGATGGGGATGGTCCTTTCCGTTCCGCTCATTGTCGTCGGGATCGGAGTGCTGGCCTGGAGCTACCGGCGGGGGGTCTCGCCATGACGCAGCTCCTCGATGAGATCAAGGCTATGATCGCCGAGCGCGGATCGATCACAGTCGAGCAATATATGCAGCTCGCGCTCGCCCACCCCGATCTCGGCTACTACATGAACCGCGATCCGTTCGGCGTCACGGGGGACTTCACCACCGCGCCGGAAATATCGCAGATGTTCGGCGAGCTGATCGGGCTTTGGGCGGCCGAAGTTTGGTCGAGCATGGGCTCGCCCGACCCGGTCCGCCTCATTGAACTTGGGCCGGGGCGCGGCACGCTGATGAGCGACGCGCTTCGCGCCGCTCGCATTGTCCCGGCCTTTCGCAACGCGCTCGATGTCCGGCTCGTCGAGACGAGCCCGGCGCTGGCGGCGATGCAGCACGAGTTGCTTGTCGACTGCGGCGTGGCGGTCTCGTGGGCGCAGACGCTCAAGGAAGTTCCGGACGGCCCGGCGATTGTGATCGGCAACGAGTTTCTCGACGCGCTGCCCGTGCGCCAATTCGTGCGCGTCAACGGCCAGTGGCGCGAGCGCATCGTGCGCGTGAACGGCGAAGGCGCGCTTGCCTTCGACGTCGCCAACAAGCCCGAGCCCTATATCAGAGCCAACGCGGCGGCCGGTGAAGTCCTGGAAGTGAGCCCTTCAGGCCATCGGGTGATGTTTGAGCTTGGCGCGCGGCTCGTGAAGCAGGGCGGCGCGGCGCTCATGATCGATTACGGCCACGCCGTCACCCGATTTGGCGACACGCTCCAGGCCCTGCGCGCGCACCGCTATGTCGACCCTCTCGTTGCGCCTGGCGAATGCGACCTCACCGCGCATGTCGATTTCGCCGCCATGGCGCGCAGCGCAAGCGCCGCCGGCGCCGCCGTCTACGGCCCGATCGACCAGGGCGATTTTCTGCGCGCGATCGGCATCGACTTGAGAACCAAGGCGCTGGCCGAGCGGGCCACGCTCGACCACGCGGAGGAATTCGAGCGCGCGCGCGCGCGGCTTGTGGGCAAGGGTCAGGGCGAGATGGGCGCTCTGTTCAAGGCGATGGCGGTCGCCGACCGCAGACTCCGCCCGCCGCCCGGCTTCCAACCCGTAACCGCGAAGCCCGCGTGAGCCCGGCCCAGTTCCTGACCGCGGAGTCGCTCCGGCTGCCGGGCGTCGCGCATGGCTTCTTCACCCGCCTCGGCGGGGTTTCCCAAGGCGTCTACGCGTCGCTCAACGTCGGCTCCGGCTCACGCGACGCGCCGGAGGCTGTCTCGGAGAATCGCGCCCGGGCCGCGGCTGCGCTTGGCGTCGCGCTCGAGCGCCTGGCCGTGCCCTATCAGGTCCATTCTCCTGACGCGGTCGCAATCTCGGAGGCGTGGGCGCCGGGCGAGCGCCCACGCTGCGACGCGCTGGCGACGGCGACGCCCGGCCTCGCGCTCGGCGTAACCGGCGCCGACTGCGGCATGATCCTGTTCGCCGATCAACGCGCGCGCGTCATCGGCGCGGCCCATGCCGGCTGGAAAGGGGCGCTGGCCGGGGTGGTCGAAGCGACTGTCGCAGCGATGGAGCGGCTCGGCGCAAAACCCAGGGACATTGTCGCCGCGCTCGGACCTTGCATCGGCCACAAATCCTACGAGGTTGGCCCAGAGTTCGTGGCCGCCTTCGCCGGCGCGGGCGACGATCAAGGCCGCTATTTCACCCCAAGCCGCAGAGCGGGCCACTCGATGTTCGACCTCAACGGCTTTATCGCCGCCCGCGCCGCCCGCGCCGGCGTTGGACGGTTCGAGGATCTTTCCCTCGACACCTATGCCGACGAGGGCCGGTTCTTCTCCTATCGCCGCGCCACGCATCGCAAGGAGCCTGATTACGGCCGGCTGATATCGGTCATCGTCATGAATTGAGCCTTGGACATGAATTCCCGTTCCTTGACAGTCCGTCCGCACGCGCACAATTAGGCCAGCGCCGGCTTTCTTGATCGGCGGCGGGCGGTCGGAAAGCGCCCTGAAGGGGTCCGCATGTTCGCTCAGGCCTTGGCGAGGCGACGGTCAAGCGCTTCCCCCCATTATCGGTGGGGAGCGTGAGCGACCGGCGCTTGCGCCACGCCGACAGCGCCGCGTTTCGACATGCGATGCGGGCGTTCTCCTCCGGGGTCGCGCTCATCGCCTGCGGAGAGTGCGAAGCCCGCGCCGGCTGCACGGCGACCGCGCTCACGTCCTTGTCGCTGGCGCCGCCGACCCTGCTCGTTTGCCTTGCCCGCTCGTCCGCGACGCTCGCGAGATTGCGCGAGGCCGGGGCGTTCTCGATCAGCCTTCTCTCCGCCCGCCATCGGGCGCTCGCCCATCGCTTCAGCGGACACAGCGGCGTGCATGGGCCCCGCCGCTTCGACGGCGCGCAATGGACGACGCTCGCGACCGGCGCTCCTGTCCTCGCCGACGCCGTCGCGGCCTTCGATTGCCTGGTCGAGGAGGTCATCGAACGCCACTCCCATGCGATCGTGCTCGGCGCCGTGGTGAGCCTCAAGGTGGGCGACGACGAACCGGTCCTGGCGCGCCGGCGCGGAGAGTACGCGCCCCTGGGATAGAGCCCGTCTGACCGGAGGCGACCGCTCAGTTTGGAGTTTCTTGGGCGACGCCCGATTCGGCGTCAAAGCGGCCGATCCGGCCTATTGGATTTCCTTGGATTTCCTTGGATTCTCTCGTCCGAATCTAGACTTATCAATGGGTTATGGCGGGATTTCCGAACAGGATATTTCTCGCGCCCTTTGGCCCCATGAGACGCCCGGGCCGACCGGCGCGAGCCTCTCAGGACGCGGAAGCGCGGAAGCGTTCATTGAGCAAGCTTAGCCGATATTCTGCTTTCCTGCAAGCAATTGTCGCCCCGGCCGTTTTTCCCGCCCTCAGCAGCCCTGGCAAATGCTGTTGTCGATCTGGTTGTCCTGGCGCCGGATCGCACGGTCGAGCGGGGTCGGACCTGACGCCTGCGGAACGCCGGGCCGCGGGACCGTGGCGCCGGTCCCGGTCAGGTAGTCCTGATCCAGAAGCTGTCCGGGCGCAGGCTTGGCGAGCTCCGGGGCGACCAGGCCGCCATTGTCCTGGGCCTGGGCGACGCCTGCAAGCGCCGAGGCCAGCGCAGCAACGATGATCGCTATCAATGTGAGTTTCGCCATTGTCCGCACTCCCGGAAATGAGAGACTCGGGACGATCGGGACCGCGCCCAAAACGAGACGTCGACAGGAAGAACATGTCGCTCCGGCCCGCTTTCAACAAGGGGCCGCTTTCTCTTTTTTCGCGGTAAGCGAATTGAGCCGCCGGCGGGTCTTTGTCCTGCCCCTGAGGCTTGGCCGTTTGATTGGGCGAGCCAAAAGCGGCGACCCGCGCGTCGAGCGACTCGCGCGTCAGGTTGATCGGCTGGATTGGCGGGGAAGAGGGTTGTATTGTCGCAATCGGCCGTTTCCGTTCCACAAATCCGCCGATCGTTGCGTTGTGGGGGGTCGCCCATGATCAAGATCCTGGCCGCCGTCGCGTTCGCGCTCGTGATTGCTTTCCCCGCCGTCGCACCGGCGCAAACCAGCCCAGGCGCCCCTGGCGCTGAGCCGGCGCAGGCGAACCCCGGCGCCGCGCCGGCGCAGACGAACTCCAGCGCTCCGGGCGTTGCGCCCGCGCCGACGAAGCCAGCTCCCGCCGCCGCAGCGGCGCAGAGCACGGCCCCGGCGGCGCAGACGAACCCCAGCGCTCCGGCTGTCACGCCAACGCAGACGAACCCCAGCGCTCCCGGCGCCGCGCCGGCGCAGACCGCGGCCCCGCCGGCGCAAACGAACGCTTCGCCTACGCCCTCCCCGCAATCCCAACAATTGCTGAATGCGGGACAACTCGACGCGCTGGTGGCGCCGATCGCGCTCTATCCCGACCCGCTCATCGCCGTTGTCCTGATGGCCTCGACCTATCCGCTCGAAGTGGTCGAGGCCGCGCGCTGGGCCGCCGCGCATAAAGGGCTCAGCGGCGCTCAGCTCAAAGCCGAAGTCATGAAGCAGAGCTGGGACGAGAGCGTCAAATCGCTGACCGCGACGCCCTCGGTGCTGCAGATGATGAGCGACAAGCTCGAATGGACGCAGAAGCTCGGCGACGCGGTCCTGGCGCAACAGCCCGACGTGATGGACGCCATCCAGCGCCTCAGGCAGAGAGCGCAGGCGAACAAGAAGCTCAGCTCGAACAAGCATCAGACCGTGACGACCCGCCGTCAGGCGGGCAGAGAGGTCATCGACATCGAGCCGGCCGAGCCGGACGTGCTCTACGTGCCCTATTACGATCCGAGCGTCGTTTACGGCCCGTGGCCCGACGCCGACTATCCGCCCTATTATTTCGGCGCGCCGGACTATCTCGGCGCCGATCTCCT
>Ga0335075_10007673_pt1 | contig 16582 bp, 17 predicted proteins | sample Lox_Sample_24_FD_206723 | JGI IMG/M metagenome (GOLD analysis project Ga0335075, IMG submission 206723) | Soil microbial communities from Loxahatchee National Wildlife Refuge, Florida, United States - Lox_Sample_2.4 | ecosystem: Environmental > Terrestrial > Soil > Wetlands | place: USA...
CGAGTTCGGCGAGCCTGGCCGCCGTCACCGGCTCGCTGATGCCCACGCGCTCTGCGAAGTCGTCGAACCTCGTCGTCCCGTAGAAGGCCTCGCGCAGGATCAGCAGGGCTGACCGGCTGCTGACCACATCCAGGGCGCGCGCCATGGAGCACCCGCTCGCCCGCCACCCGGCGCGCGGCGAGAGCAGTCCGGACAGCCGGACAGTATGCGCTCCTGTCAGTGACGAATCCACGAGACTGACTGTAGCTGACTTGTGCAGCTCTAAGCCAGCATCATAGGGTCTGGCTATGCGAACGCTAAGTCAGCCTGCTCGGACCCTTGTCATCGTGTGCGCTGGCGTTGTTATGGCCAGCCTGGACCTGTTCATCGTGAACGTGGCACTGCCGCAGATCGCGGTCGAGCTGCGAGAGCCGAGCCTGGGCACGCTGTCCTGGGTCCTGAACGGCTACGCGATCATCTACGCGGCGCTGCTGGTGCTGGCGGGCCGGCTAGCCGATCAGCGCAACCGCAAGGCCGGCTTCCTGCTCGGCGTGGCCGTGTTCACGGCCGCCTCGGCGGCCTGCGGCGCCGCCGCGAGCGTTCCGATGCTGGTGGCCTTCCGGCTGGTCCAGGCGGCCGGAGCGGCGCTGCTGACGCCGACTTCGCTCGGGCTTGTACTGGCCAGCTATTCGGCCGAGCGCCGTGGCCCGGCAGTTCGCGCCTGGACGGCCACCGGAGGCATGGCCGCGGCGCTCGGGCCGGTTATCGGCGGGCTGCTGGTCGCCGCCAGCTGGCGCTGGGTGTTCCTGGTCAACGTGCCAATCGGCCTGGCCGCGCTCGTTATCGGCTGGCGCAAGCTGCCGGATGTGCCAGGGCACCCAGGCCCGCGCCCCGACGCGCTGTCCGCAGTCCTGGTCACGGCGGGGGTTGGCGCCATGACTCTCGGGCTAGTTCGAGGGGGCGCCTGGGGCTGGGGCTCGGCAGCCACCATCGGCGTGCTTGCCGCGTCGGTGGTCGTGCTCGGGCTGTTCGCACTTCGCTGCGCGCGGCATCACAATCCGCTGATCGAGCCCGGGTTGTTCCGGGTCCGCACCTTCTCCGGCGCCTGCGTGGCGATGCTGTTGTTCTCGGTATCGTTCGGCGCCATGCTGCTGTCCATCGTGCTGTGGATGCAGGACTCATGGGGCTGGTCGGCCCTGCGGACCGGTCTCGGCATCGCACCGGGGCCAGTCATGGTGCCGCTGTTCTCGTTCCTCGTCACCGGACGGGTGCTGGCCAGGTACGGGTCCGCCGCCGTGGTCGGGGTTGGTGCAACGGTGTTCGCGGCGGGCATCGCCTGGTGGTCGGCAGGGGTTCAGCTGCGTCCTGACTACCTGGTGATCCTGCCCGGCATGATCCTCACGGGAATTGGCGTCGGGCTGACCCTGCCGTCCCTCATGTCGACGGCAGCCTCATCGTTGCCGCCGCCCTCGTTCGCCACCGGGTCCGGTGTGGTGAACATGCTGCGGCAGGTCGGCTTCGCTGTCGGCGTTGCCATGCTCGTGGCCGTGCTCGGCAGCCCGCACGGTGCGAGCGCTGAACTGACTGCCTTCAGGCACGGCTGGTACGCGACTGCCGCGGCCGGCGTGGCGGCAGCGCTTGCGGCAGTTCTGCTCCGCAGCCGGCCGGCGTCTGCGCAGCAGCCAGCCGTCGCCGCGTCAGACCTCGCCGCTTCGGCCGGGACGTCGCCGGGTAGTTTCGGACGGTGAGATAGTTACAGGACGGCGAGGACCTCAGCGGCGGCGCGTTCCCCGGAGCGGATCGCGCCATCCATGTAGCCGGCCCACACCGAGGCGGTCTCAGTGCCAGCCCAGTGGAGAGGGCCGACCGGTTCGCGCAACGCCGACCCGTACCGAGTCCACACGTTCGGGCCGAACAGCGTGCCGTAACAGCCGCCGCTCCACTTCTCCTGCTGCCAGTCCCGCTCCAGGTAATCCTCTGGTTTGGCCGCATGCGGTCCGAAGTACCTGACGAGCGAGTCCACGACTGCCTGGCGCCTCACGGCAGCGGGTTCCCGGCCGAGCCGCCGAGCTTCGTCGCCTTCCAGGAACGCCAGCAGGACGCCCGGCGCTCCGTCTGGCGGAGAGTTGTCGAATACCACCCGCGCTCCGGCGCCGTCGCCAGTCGCCTGTCCCGACAGGCCGTCGCGGCGCCAGAATGGCTCGGCATAGATCACCTGGCATTTGATCACCGAGCCCATCGGGGCGCGCTGCGTCAGCTGATCGCGCCAGTACGGCAGCGCGGGGGAGTACTCAATCCGTCCCGCCAGCAGCGGCGGTGCGGTGACAATGATTCGCCTGGACTCGAACTGACCCGCTGGCGTCGTCGCAGTAACCGCATCGCCGCGCACCTCGATGCGCCGCACCGGAGCGTCAAGGCGCATGACCTCCGTCAGCTGGCCAGCGAGCCGTTCGGCAAGCAGCGCTGAGCCCCCGGCGAACCGGTCCTGCTGCGCACCGCCGGTGGTGTCGATCAGCTGCTGGAACGACCCGCCTGAATGCGAGTAGAAGAGCACGTGCAGCAGCGAGAGGTCGCCCGGTTCCGCGGCGAACACGGCCTCCACGCCGAGCGTCAGCAGCATCCGGGCGCTCGGGCTTGCGGCGTTCCTGCGCAGCCAGCTCTGGAATGTCTGGCCGTCCAGCCGCTCGGCGCGAGCGGCGGTCCAGGGCGCGTCCGTTGGCACTTTCCTGGCCAGCGCCTCCAGCCGAGCCTGCGCCCGGCCGACGTCGGCCAGCACAAGCGGGTTTATCCGCGGGATCGCGCCGGTATAGGTGCCACGCTTGCCGTTGAAGTGCAGCACTTTGCGGCCGGAGTCATAGGTCGGGAAGGTTGCCACACCTAGGTCCGCGGCCAGCGCGTAGAGCCGGTCCTGAGTCGGCCCCGCCCATTGGCCGCCCATCTCGACGATCTTCCCGTCACCGATGTCCTGCGACACTATCCGGCCGCCGACCCGGTCCCTGGCCTCGAGCACCAGGACCGAGCACCCCGCAGCACTCAGGTCGCTGGCCGCGGTCAACCCGGCCAGCCCGGCACCTACGACCAGGACGTCAGCTGCTTCGGCCACTTGAGCAGCCTAAGGCGATCAGCTGAGCGCAGGCCCTGCGGGCCATCGAACTCAGCTAACGCCGCGGCTGGCCGGATATCAGGGACTCGCGCCCTCATTTCATTGCTTTGCGCCCATCCCGGACACGGGGGACGTGGCGGCCGAGGACCTCTCAGGGCGGCAGCACGTGCTCGGTCACCTTTCCGAATGGCTGGAAGCCGAGCCGGCGATAGACCGGCTCGCCCTGATCCGACGCCGCCAGCACGGCGATATCCGCGCCAATCTCCCGGGCGGCCAGCAGGCAGGCCACTGTGACCGCGGTGCCGAAGCCGCGCCGCTGGTGACTCGCAAGCGTCGAGATGTTGTACAGGCCGGCGACGCCGCCATGGCTGAAGACCTCTCCCGTGCACACCGGGCGGTCCTTGTAATAGCCGGTCAGGTAGCGCGCCTGGCTGCCCGGCGATAGCGCATGCTCGGCGGTGCGGGCGAAGAACTCGACCACCGTCGGGGCGGGCGGGTCCCAGTTCGCTGCTAGGACCCAGGACCAGTCGCGCAACTCGCCGGGCTCGGCTGCCAGCCGGATGTCCAGACCGGGCATACCCGGCAGGTCCTCTGCGGCTATACCCGTCGTCGGGCGCCAAGTCCTCGTGTTACCGGGGGCCAGGTCAGCGAGGTGGCGCCACATGGCCGGCTCCGCATTGACCGGCGGGATCCCGGCAGCGGTCAGCAGTGCTGCCAGCTCGCGGGGGGTCGAGGCCGGCCCGACCCGCCAGGCGAACTGGAGCCCGGTTGCCGACAGTTCCGCCACGGTCTCCGCCAGGCGGGCAGGCGCGGTGGCCGCCGTGAACCTGGCTGCACCGACGAAGTTGAAGGTGTCGTCATCCAGCCCGCTGTCGGCGATAAGCAAGTCCGGTGCCTGGGTCACAGCCATCCCCGGCGTCCGACGATGCAGGTGGCAGGCATGCTCAGCCAGATTCAGCTCCAGCCGCAGGCCGAGATCGGCCGGCGGCTCAGGAACGGCGGTCGCCTGCCCGCCTGATCTGCTCGTCACCGGCCCCACGGTAGTCTTGCGCAGGGTACAGGCACGGGGATCCGCGCTTGAAGGGCTGTCATCGTTGCTATCGCTTGTCATACCGAAGGGCTCGCTCGAGCGCGCCACCCTCGATCTGTTCGACGCTGCCGATCTGACGGTGCGCCGGTCCTCGGACCGCGACTACCACGCGAGCATCGACGATCCGCGGATCGACCGGGTTCGGTTCCTCCGTCCGCAGGAGATTCCGTCCTACGTGGAGGAGGGGCTGTTCGACTTCGGGATCACTGGCCGGGACTGGATCACCGAGACCGGCGCAGACGTCGCCTCGCTAGGCGAACTCCAGTACTCCAAGGCCACCTCCGAGCCGGTCCGGGTCGTCCTCGCAGTACCGGCATCAGCGTCCTGGCAGTCTGCGGCCGACCTGCCGGAAGGTGTCCGGATCTCTACCGAGTTCCCGGCGCTGACCCGCAGGTACCTGGAGGCGCGCGGGGTCAAGGCGGTCGTCATCCCGTCTTACGGAGCCACCGAGGCCAAGGTGCCCGACATCGTCGACGCGATCGTGGACCTGACTGAGACCGGCGCATCGCTTGCCCGCAACGGCCTGCGCATCCTGGACACGCTGCTGACCAGTTACACCGAGTTGATCGCGAATCCGGCTGCGTACGCCGACCCGGCCAAGCGAGAGGCCATGGAGGATGTTGCGCTGCTGCTGCGCGGTGCCATCAGTGCGCGCGGCAGCGTCCTGCTCAAACTCAACGTGAGCGCCTCCGACCTCGATGCGGTCTCGGCGATCTTGCCGGCTATGTCCTCGCCGACAGTCACCTCGCTGGCCCGCGGCGACATGCACGCAGTCGAGGCCGTCGTGCCCAAGCGCGGCGTGAACCGGCTGATCCCGGCGCTCAAGGCGGCTGGCGGTCGCGACATCCTGGAGATCCCGATCAGCAAGATTGTCGAGTAAGCCCAGAGTGCCGGGTAACACAGTGTCTGGTAACACAGTGCCGGGTGACAGCGTGCTCAGGCGAGTTGACCTGCGCGGCCAGGTGCCAGGCAGGATGCCAGCGGCTGATCTGTCCGCGCTGCTGCCGCGCGCCAAGCTGGACGTGGGCGCAGCTATCGACCAGGTGCGGCCGGTGTGCGAGGACGTGCGAGAGCGCGGCGCGGAAGCCGTCCGGGAGTACTCGGCCCGGTTCGACGGCGTTGAGCTGGCTAGCACTATCGTGCCGCGGGAAGCGCTGGCTGCCGCGCTGGCGGAGCTCGACCCGGCCGTTCGCGCGGCGCTCACCGAAGCGGCCAGGCGAGCCCGGCTCGTCCATCAGGCTCAGCGGCCGGCGGAGACGTGGACGGCTGTTGCTAACGGTTCCACCGTCACCGAGCGCTACCTGCCGGTCCGCCGGGCCGGCGTGTACGTGCCAGGCGGTTTGGTGGCTTACCCCTCGTCGGTGCTGATGAACGTGATCCCGGCCCAGGTCGCCGGGGTGAGCGAGATCGCGGTGGCGTCACCGCCGCAACCAGAGCACGGCGGCCTGCCGCACCCGGTCGTCCTGGCGGCATGCGCCCTGCTCGGGGTCACCGAAGTGCATGCGGCCGGCGGTGCGCAGGCAGTCGCGATGCTCGGTTACGGGACATCCGACTGCGCGCCGGTCGACGTGATCACCGGTCCTGGCAATGTCTATGTTGCTGCCGCGAAGCGCCTGCTGCGCGAGCGGGTGGCCATCGACGCCGAGGCCGGGCCAACCGAGATAGCCATCGTCGCCGATGACGGCGCGGACGCCACTTTCGTGGCCGCCGACCTGGTCGCGCAGGCCGAGCACGACCCGCTGGCAGCCTGCCTGCTGATCAGCACGAGCGCCGCGCTGGCGGACCGTGTCGACATCGAACTGGCGAAGGCGGCAGCACAGGCCAAGCACGCCGAACGGGTCCAGGCTGCGCTGGCCGGGCAGTCCGCCTGCGTGATTGTCGATGACGCAGATGCCGCTCTCGCTGTCTGTGATGCCTGGGCGCCCGAGCACCTGGAGATCCAGGCGAGGGATGCCGCAATCCTGGCACGCCGGGTCCGTAACGCAGGCGCGATCTTCGTCGGCCCGTGGGCGCCGGTGTCGCTCGGTGACTACCTGGCGGGGTCCAACCACGTGCTCCCAACCGGCGGGACGGCGCGGTACTGCGGCGGCCTGTCCGTCCTGTCCTTCCTGCGCTGCGTGCACGTGGTGGAGTGCGACAGGTCAGCCTTGGCCGCAGTGGCGCCGTACATCGACGCGCTGGGCGGGGCGGAGGACCTGGCCGCCCATGTGCAGGCGGTGCGCGTCAGGGTGCCGGCCGACGGAGACCGCCAGTGACCGCCCTGCCCGTCCGGGCTGACCTGGCCGGCCGTCATCCGTATGGTGCGCCGCAGCTTGACGTGCCGGTCCGGCTCAACACCAACGAGAATCCGTTCCCTCCGTCGCCGGCACTCGTCGCCGACATCGCCGCTGCGGTCACCAGGGTCGCGGGCGGGCTTAACCGGTACCCGGACCGGGATGCCGTCGCGCTGCGTGAGGCGCTGGCCGCCTATCTGGGGCACGGGCTTACCGCCGATCGCACCTGGGCGGCGAACGGGTCGAACGAGATCATCCAGCAGCTGCTGCAGGCATTCGGAGGCCCCGGCCGCAGCGCGCTGGGATTCGAGCCGTCGTACTCCATGCACCCGTTGATCAGCCAGACGACCGCGACCCGGTGGATCGCGGCGGAGCGGAGCAGCGATTTCAGCCTGGCGCCCAGTGAGGCTGCCGCAGCAGTCGAGCGCCACCAGCCGGACCTGGTCTTCCTGACCTCACCGAACAACCCGACCGGGTCGGCGACCCCGCTGGCTGTCATCGAGGCGGTCTGCGCGGCCGCGCCCGGCATGGTGATCGTCGACGAAGCCTACGCAGAATTCGCCAGGGACCGGTCGGGAACGGCGCTCACGCTGCTGCCCCGCTATCCCCGCCTGGTCGTGGTGCGGACCATGTCGAAGGCATTCGCGCTGGCTGGCGCACGGGTCGGGTACCTTGCCGCAGATCCTGACGTCGTCAAGGCGCTGCTACTGGTCCGGCTGCCTTACCACCTGTCCGCGCTCACCCAGGCGGTAGCGCTGGCCGCCCTGCAGCATTCGGAGGAGCTGCTGTCGTCGGTTGCCGCAATCAGGGCCGAGCGCGACGCCCTTGTGCAGAGCCTGCGCAGAATGGGACTGACCGCAGGGGACTCTGATGCCAACTTCGTGCTGTTCGGCAGGTTTGCCGACAGCCACGCGATCTGGTCAGCCCTGCTCGACCGCGGCGTGCTGGTGCGGGAAACCGGCCCGCCTGAATGGCTGCGCGTCAGCATCGGGACCGTTGCCGAAGATGCCTCGTTCCTGGCAGAGCTTTCCAGGGTTGTGGAAGGCGACCCGGAGGCGATACTTCCGTGACCAGGTCCGCGCGAATCGGCCGGGTCACTGGTGAGACGCAGGTCCTTGTCGAGCTTGCCATCGACGGGGCCGGAGTCGGCCGGGCCGAGACTGGCGTCCCGTTCTTCGACCACATGCTGGCGCAACTCAGCCGGCACGGGCTGCTCGACCTGACCGTCCAAGCGCGCGGCGACCTCGAGGTTGATGCCCATCACACGGTGGAAGACACTGCGATCGCCCTCGGCCAGGCGCTGCGCGAGGCGCTCGGCGAGAAGCTCGGCATCTGCCGCTTCGGGGACGCGCTGGTGCCGTTGGATGAGACCCTGGCGCGCGCCGCCGTCGACCTGTCTGGCCGGCCGTACGTCGTGCACACCGAACCGGACAGCATGCCTCCGCTGATCGGTACCTACGACACCACGCTGACCAGGCACTTCTTCGAGTCGCTCGCGTATTCGGCGGGCATCTGCATCCACCTCGACGTGCTGCGCGGCCGCAATCCGCATCACATCGTCGAGGCCGAGTTCAAGGCGTTCGCCCGGGCGCTGCGGGCGGCGGCGGCACCGGATCCGCGTTCGGGCGGCTCGGTGCCGAGTACGAAAGGCGTGCTTTAGATCCCCTAGCTCATGATCACGAAGGATCCTCCGTGCCATGCATGACACGGAGGATCCTTCGTGATCATGAGCTCGCTTCGCTAGGTCGTGCTGCGGACCGCGACTTGGGAGAGTTCCGGCAGCCTGCCCCCTGCCGCGGTCGCCGCGATCTGGACACCGGCCCAGGCCAGCACGACGCCGTAGGCCGCGGAGCAGACCAGGAGCACCGGTATCCGCACGGCTGGGAGGTCCGCACTGGTGAACACGCCAGCAAGGATGACCGGTGTGACGAGCACGGCAACGCCCGCCAGGCTGCCGAGGACGCCGCCGAGCGCGTAGGAGGTGTATCCCTGGGCGGCCTGGCGCATGGGGCTGCCGGCTCGCAAGGCCATGGGGTAGGGGAGCGCGACCGTGAATAGATTGCTCAGGCAAAGGGCTGCGCCGATGCCCGCCAGGGCTACCGCGGTGGCCGTTACTCCCTCCGACGGCTGTCTGACGGCAGCCGCGAGGGCGAAGCACATCCCCGTGAGCAGCGGCGCCGCGATCACGCTGAGCGCGATGTTCTGACCGGAGAAGTAGGCCTTCAGGGAGCGTCGGCTGGTCAGCGCGAGCGCTTCGGTGATGAATGGCGGGCCTGTCATGCCGACCGTGTTGGCGTGGAAGTAGCCGACGAACGCGGCACCGAAGACGGCGCTGGCGATAACTATTCCTGGATGCCGCTGGTGGCCGACGATGGAGCTGATGGATACGACAACCATGATGACGGCGGTTATGACCCAGTAGACGAGCGATGTCGGTTCGCGGCGCTGGTAAATCCAGAACCTGGCCGTTACGGCACCGAGAAGGCCGTAGCGGGCTAGCGGCAGTGCGGCCGCGCGGCGCACTTTGGCCGACTGGGTGGAGGTGTCGACGGTGACGAGGGCGCGGCTTAGCGAGCGTATCCACAGCCAGCCGAGTGCCACGATGATGGCCGCCAGCAGCGCAAGGCGCGCTACGGCGGTGCCGGGCCGCCCGCTCGAGGCGTCCTGAATCGCATGGGCGGCCAGGCCAGGCGGGAGCCAGCGCAGCCATGAGTCGACGCCGCGGAAACTCGCCGCGGTGATTCCGCCCTGGGCCGCCACCCTGGGTATCACCTGGATGGCGAACTCATACACCGCGAAGATGGGGATGACGAGGAACGCGGCCAGATCCCTGCCCCGCCGTGAGCGCAGCATCCTCGCCATGCTGGTGATCACGAGCCGGGCCAGGGTGATGCAGAACAGTACCTGCAGCACCACCGCGACAATGGCGACGAGCACGCCCAGCCCCCCGCGGGCCAGCCCGACGGTCACGCCGAGCAGCGCGATCAGGTTTGCCAGCGGCCATGCGCCGGTCGCCGACGCGGCAAGCAGTCCGACCGCGAGCGGCCGGGTTCGCAGCGGATAGAGCGCCAGCGTGGCCGGATCAAGAGTGCCGTCGAGGCCGAACGACATAATTGGCAGGACCAGCCAGCCGACTGCGAACACGGTGAAGACAACCGTTGTCAGATCCACCGACGCACTGCTGCCGCGGAACAGCGTCAGGACGAAGAAGCCGCCGACCGCGAGGATGAAGGCAAAGAACGTGCTGACGATAAAGCTCGTCTGGGCCGCGGTCGATGAGCGCAGCGCGTTCAGCAGCAGCCGAAGCTTCAGCTGGACGAGGAGCCGAGCCATGTCAATCCCTCCTCGTCGGTTGTCCGCGGGCCGACCAGGTCGATGAATGCCTGCTGCAGGGTCTTGCCACCCCGCACCTGGTCCGTAGTGCCGGTCGCCACGATCGTGCCCTTGTCGATGATGGACACGTGATCGCAGACCTGCTCGACCAGCTCCATGACGTGACTGGAGAACAACACGGTCGAGCCCGAGCTGGCCAGGCGCGTCAGCAGGCGCCTGATTACGTCGGCGGAGATCGGATCGACCCCCTCCAGCGGCTCGTCAAGGAACAGCACTGACGGGTTATGGATGAGGGCGCAGCCGAGCGCGGTCTTCTTGCGCATGCCGGTGGAATAGTCGGCGACCAGCCGCTTCGCATCAGCGGCCAGATCCAGCACGTCAAGTAGCTGCGCTACCCGCGTTCGCGCCTCGGCGGCGGCGAGGCCATGCAACCGTCCGGCGTACTCCAGCATTTCCTCGCCGCTCAGGCGCTCGAACATCCTGGCCTCGGCCGTCACGACGCCGATGATCGCCTTCGCGGCGACCGGATCTGCCCACACGTCCAGCCCGTTGATCAGGATCCGGCCGGCATCCGGACGGAGCAGGCCGGTCATCATCGACAGGGACGTGGTCTTGCCCGCACCGTTCGGCCCGACGAGCCCGGCCAGAGACCCGGCGGCGATATCCAGGTCGATCCCGGCCACCGCGTCCTTCGTACCGAAGCTTTTGCGCAGTCCGCGCACCTCGATGGCTAGTTCACCCATCTCTGCCTCCTCCGCAGGCGTTTACTTGGTCCACAGGGTCGCCGCCGTGCCCTGGCGATCAGCTACGGCCGACGGTGTCGGGGAGCTTGCCCGTGGCTCCGAGTTTGTAGGCGATGATCAGCTGCTTGTCGGTCTTGGGTAGCGGGACGCCGGCCCCGACCAGGACGTAGTCGCCGTCGACGGCGACGGGAGCATTCGACAGGGCGGACAGGGGCGTCTTCAGCAGGAGCGCACCATTGGCCGCGTTGAACGCGTAGAGGTATCCGCTGTAGGTCGTGGTGAACACCACGTTGTTGGTGACTGTGGCCGCGCCGTACGGCGATGACGGCAGTTTGTCATCCCAGATGATCTTTCCGGTGTCCTGGTTGACTGCGACCATCTCGCCGGTGCCTTTGGCTACCGAAGCTGCGAATGCCTTGCCGCTCTCGCCTATGCCGTCGTCGGTCATTGGCACCCCGAGGTCGTTGACGGCGGCGAACACTGTCGACCCGTTGCTCGCCAGCGGCGTCTCGATCCCGCCGAACGCACCTGGCTCCAGGAAGTACTTGGCCGGCAGCGGGACGTGCGAGGTCGGCGTGGCGTTCTCGGCGAGCAGCCCGTCATTGTCGTGCCCGGTGTGCACGCCGACCGGGAGCTTCCACAGCAGCTTGCCGGTCTGTGCGTTCAGCTCGATCAAAATCCCCGCCTTGCCGCCGTCGATGACCACCGGCTGACCGTTGGCGGTGGTGAGCACCGGCGAGTTCTGCAGGTCCCAGTCGTACAGGTCGTGCGGGGTGAGCTGGTAGTACCAGAGCAACTTGCCCTGCGGGCTGAGCTTGACGACCGAGTCGGTGTACAGGTCGGGGCCGGGCCGGCTGCTCGCCCACGGGTAGCCGGTCGGCCACCCGCTCTCGCCGATCGGGCCGGGGTTGGCGACGCCGAAGTAGATGTTGCCCTGAGCGTCGAACGACGGCGGCTCCCACAGGCCGCCCCCGGAGTTGATGGCGGGCTTTCCCCACAGGTTCTGCACGGTGTCGAAGGACCACTCCGGCGCGCCGGTCTTAGCGTTCAGCGCCCACAAGATCCCTTTGGCCCCGCCGAGGTATTCGCCCACCGTCGGGTTGACCGGAATGGTCGACACGTATACGGTGCCGTCGCGGTAGCCGGGGGCCATGTCGATGCCCTCGTGGTCGTTCCCGATCAGCGTCCTGCTCCACAACTGCTTGCCGGTGGCCGCTGACAGCGCGACCGCGGCGTGGTTGGTCGCCGTGTACACCACGCCGCCCGCGACGTTGACGCCGTCCGGCCCGCCGTTGTCCGAGCTGTAGTTGTGCGTCCACAGGACCATGCCGGTGGCGAGCTTGATCGCCATCACATTCGACTCGATGTCCTGGGTATACACCACGCCATTCACCACGACTGGCGTAGTCGAGTAGCCGTCGGTGTACCCGACAGATTTCGGCAGACCGGTCGACTCGATCGGCACGCACCACGCCACGCCCAGGCGCGCGGCGTTGGAGGCGGTAATGCCGCTCGCGACGTCCCGTGTGTTCTGCTGATTGGCGTTCGGCAGCGTCCAGGCCGCCGCGACGCCCTGACTAGCCGACCCTGAGGTCGCGTTGTTCGCCGCGCCCGCAGCCCCGTGACTAGCGGAACAGCCCGACGTGCTGGCCTTTGGCGTGCTGCTTGCGCAACCTGCGACCGCCAGGCCTGCGGTGGCCAGTAGAGCCGCCCCGGCGACTCCGGCTCGCGTCACTAAGTTCCTCACCTTGTGCTCCCGTTCCGAAAAATTGATATCAGAATGCTAAGTGAGTGGTATCAAGCGCGTCAAGGCAAATTCAGAAGCCAGAGTCCGCGCCTGCTTCGAGTTCCGAAGCAAACCCGATGCTAACATCGGTGCTTCGGAAAAGAAAGCAGGTATCGAGTTGCCGCGGACGACACCACTGCCCGGACGGCCTGTCCGCGGATCAGCGACCGGACGGCCGATCATGGCTCTGCTCGATCTGCTCAGCCGCCGGTGGGCGCTGCGGATCCTGTGGGGGCTACAGACCGGCGAGCCCAACTTCCGCGAGCTCCAGCTGCAGTGCGGATCAATCTCATCCAGCGTCCTGTCCGACCGGCTCCGCGAACTCGGCGAGGCCGAGATCGTGGCGCACAACGGCAAGGGCTACATCCTCACGCCGTCCGGACGCGACCTGGTCGCCAGGCTGCTGCCGCTGAGGGAGTGGGCGGAGCACTGGCACCCGGCTGCGACCTGGGACCCGGAGTGAGTCTCCGCGAGGAGGTGCCTCGCCGTCGCCACCATGGTGTCCACGGCCTGACGCGGTACCTGTTCGGCGAAGCCCAGCGTGAGCGTGGTCAGGTGGAGCCATTGGAGCGGGACCAGATCCAGGCCTGCCAGGCCATCGAGCTTCCGCTGGCCTGTCGCGGCAAGCTCGTGCACCCTGGGCTCCGAATGGAAAAGGATGTGCCAGTGGTACTGCAGCCGGCCGGGCCGCCTGCCCGGCCGTTGCCACCAGTGATCGGCCAGCCGCTCTGGCAGCGTCCCCATGCGCGTCCTCCCGTGGCAAGCGCGGAACCTAGGTCCGCAGGCCGCCGATGTCGAGGGAGCCCGGTGCATGCAGAGCGCGCTCGGCCGCCTCGGTCTGACGGACGTAGGTCTGCGGGTCCTTGTCGACCGGCCGGACGCCGGCGAAGTTGCGCGCCTCGAACGCGGCGAACGCCACCGCCAGCTCATGCCGCTTCTGCAAGCTGACCCCGCGCCGGAAGTCGGTCAGGCCCTCGCGCTCCTCTTCGGCCATGTGGTTGCCGTTAGCGCGGTTGACCGCCGCGATCGCGTCCCGCCAGCCCTGGCTGCCGACCGGGTGACCGGCGACCGCCGCGATCGCGTCCCTGATTTCGTTGTGGTCACCGATGGCATCGAGGGTCTCGGGCTCGGCGCTGGCCAGCGGTCTTGAGCTGATCGCGAGCGCCAGTAGTTCGGGGTAGAAGATCTCCTCTTCCGCTTCGGCATGCAGCTCAAGGAAGACCGACAGGCGCTCCCAGACGTCGGCGAGGGCGGCAGAGTCGGACGAGTCGATCTGCTCCAGCATCGCGAACAGCCGGCGCTGCTCGTGATGGTCGTCGAGGATCAGCTGGGTGATGTCCACTGGTGACTCCCTTGGGAGCTATCGGTACTGCCGCGAGGGTTTCACTCTCGCATGACCTCGGGCGGCCTGTGCGCCGACCCGGCCGGCCAGGCGCCTCGGTAGCCTGGTACCGACCGCGACCAGGGAGGGGAGGCGGCCCGTGACCAGCCGTCGGCCGAGCGTGGCCGTGTTCGACTACGGCTCGGGCAACCTGCGGTCGGCCCAGCGAGCGCTGCAGCGGGCTGGCGCGGCTGCCGAGATCAGCGCCGATACCGACGTGGCGCTGCGGGCTGACGGACTCGTCGTGCCGGGCGTCGGCGCGTTCGCGGCGTGCATGAGCGGGCTGCGGGCGGCAGGCGGCGACCAGGTCATCGTCAAGCGGCTGGCCGAGTCCAGGCCCGTGCTGGGCATTTGCGTGGGCATGCAGATCCTCTTCGCGGCCGGCGACGAGCACGGCGTCAAAACCGAAGGGGTGGGTTGCTGGCCGGGCGTGGTGCAGAAGCTGACCGCTCCCGTCCTCCCGCACATGGGGTGGAACGTGGTGTCCCGTCCCCCGGCCTCTCGCCTGCTAGCGGACATTGACGCGAACGCCATGTTCTACTTCGTCCACTCCTACGCTGCCCGGCAGTCTCCCCCGGCCAGGCAAACGCAGTCAGCCACGCCGGGCGGGGCTGACTCGCCAGTGACCGGCTGGACCACGCATGGCGAGCCGTTCGTCGCGCTGGTCGAGGACGGGCCCCTGATGGCAACTCAGTTCCACCCCGAGAAGTCGTCCGATGCCGGCGCGGTACTGCTGGCCAACTGGCTGGAGGTGCTGCGTGAGCCTTGAGTTGCTGCCCGCTGTCGATGTCGCCGGCGGCCAGGCCGTCCGGCTCGTGCAAGGCGCCGCCGGAACCGAGACAAGTTACGGCGATCCGGTGGATGCGGCAATGGCCTGGCAGGACGCTGGTGCCGGCTGGGTCCACCTGGTTGACCTCGACGCCGCGTTCGGCCGCGGCTCGAACGGGCCGCAGCTCGCCGACCTAATCGGCCAGCTGAAGGTGCGGGTCGAACTGTCCGGCGGGATCCGCGACGCGGAGTCCCTGGTAACGGCCCTGGCCACCGGCTGCACCAGGGTCGTGATCGGTACCGCCGCGCTGGAAGATCCGGACTGGGTCGCCGGTGTGATCGCCGAGCACGGCGACCGGATCGCCGTCGGACTCGATGTTCGCGGCACCCGTCTCGCCGCGCGCGGCTGGACCACCGATGGCGGCGAGCTTGATGACGCGCTGGACCGGCTGGAGGCGGCTGGCTGCCGCCGCTACGTAGTGACCGACATCGAGAAGGACGGCATGCTCCGCGGTCCCAATCTCGGCCTGCTCCGCCGGGTGTGCGCGCGTACCGACCGGCCGGTGGTGGCCAGCGGCGGTGTGTCGAGCCTGGCTGACCTGCGAGCGATCGCGGACCTGGTGCCCGCCGGAGTGGAAGGCGTGATCGTCGGCAAGGCGCTGTACGCCGGCGCGTTCACGCTGCCCGAGGCGCTGGCAGTGGTGGCCGAATGACAGGGGTGGCCGAATGACGGGGTGGCCGAATGACGGGGGTGACCGGGTGACTGAAGTCCGCAGGGTATCCAGCGGAACGCGCTGGGAGCCCATCGTCGGCTACAGCCGGGCGGTCGCGGCCGGCGACTACATCTTCGTGTCCGGTTGCACCTCCGTCGCGGGCGCCGAGTTCGTCCATCCTGGTGATGCCTACGAGCAGACCGTCCAGGCGATCGCGAACGTGCGGACAGCACTCGAAGAACTGGGCGCCAGCCTTGCCGATGTGGTGCGGACCCGGCTGTTCGTCACCGATATCTCCCGCTGGCAGGAGTACGGGCGGGCGCACGGCGAGGCCTTCGCGGATGTGTTGCCGGCGACCTCGATGATCCAGGTCAGCTCCCTGATCGACGCGCGGATGCTGGTCGAGGTGGAGGCGGTCGCTTACAAACCGGGGGCCGGCGCGCCATGACCGTCGCGGTACGGGTCATTCCCTGCCTGGATGTCGATGCCGGCCGGGTCGTCAAGGGGGTCAACTTCGCCAACCTGCGCGACGCCGGTGACCCGGTCGAGCTAGCCGCGCGTTACGACAGGGCGGGCGCCGATGAGCTGACGTTCCTGGACATTACTGCGTCTAGCGCAGGGCGGGAAACGATGTACGACGTCGTCAGGCGTACCGCGGAGCAGGTCTTCATCCCGCTGACCGTTGGCGGCGGGGTGCGCAGCACGGATGACGTGGACCGGCTGCTACGGGCCGGGGCCGACAAAGTCGCGCTGAACACCGGCGCCGTCGCCCGGCCGGAAGTGCTGGGGGAGGCGGCGCACCGGTTCGGGGCGCAGTGCGTCGTGCTGTCGGTGGACGCGAGGCGGTCGCCGGACACGCCGTCGGGCTTCGAGGTCACTACTCACGGCGGGCGGCGGGGTACCGGGATCGACGCGATCGGCTGGGCCAGGCAGGCCGTTGATCGTGGCGCTGGCGAGATCTTGCTCAACTCAGTAGACGCAGACGGCACCAGAGCAGGCTTCGACCTCGAACTGATCAAGGCAGTGCGTGAGGCGGTGCGCGTTCCCGTCATTGCCAGCGGCGGGGCCGGTGCGCTGAGTCATTTCGGTCCTGCGATCGACGCCGGGGCGGACGCCGTCCTGGCGGCGAGCCTGTTTCATTTCGGCGAGCTGACGATCGGCGCTGTGAAGGACGCGCTTGCGGTGGCCGGTCACACCATCAGGCCAGTAACGGCATGCGGAGGTTAGGGATGCGGATTGACGCGGCGGCGTCCGGGCTCGACCCGAAGATCGCTGCCCGGCTGAAGCGGAACGACGATGGCCTTGTCACGGCCATTGCGCAGCAGCACGACACCGGCGAGGTGCTGATGCTCGCCTGGATGGACGACGAGGCGCTGCATCGCACGCTGACGACCGGGCGCTGCACCTACTGGT
>Ga0335075_10007674_pt1 | contig 16582 bp, 9 predicted proteins | sample Lox_Sample_24_FD_206723 | JGI IMG/M metagenome (GOLD analysis project Ga0335075, IMG submission 206723) | Soil microbial communities from Loxahatchee National Wildlife Refuge, Florida, United States - Lox_Sample_2.4 | ecosystem: Environmental > Terrestrial > Soil > Wetlands | place: USA: Florida...
ATCCGCTTCAAGTATTGGCCCATCCGTCACAGGATTGCTGGCGGGCAGAGACTTGTTCTGGATCTCATTCGTGGTTGCTGGTTCCCTGAAAGCGACTTATGATTTGGGCGTGTTGGCTATGTTTGCTGGCCATGTCTCGAGAGAAGATAAGGCCAAGGCGGCAGTGCAAGCGGAAGTGGAAGCGGAGGCTGAAGCTAACGGCGATGCTGGGGTTCGGAACGGGAATGGCGAGGAGAGGACGGAAAGAGCTGCGTAAGGATATATGAAGATTAAAGTCGAACTGATCTACTTGGTTTTATTGGAGTTCATCTTTGGTAAAGAAGGAAAATGGGATAGACGCATAATGAACGACCATGATATCTAAAATTTATAGGAAAAGAAATTGCTATATAACAGTATACTACATCCTACAACTTCGACTCCTTGGCACTCTCCACGATACCCCCTCTAGCCCACACCTCCCCTCCATCAATCGTCAACACCGCCCCATTACAGTGACTCCCCGCCCTACTCGCCAAAAACACTACCGCCCCCGCAATATCCTCCGGTTGGCCCAACCTCCTGCTTGGATTCTTCTTCGCGAGCGCCTCCTGCCCGCCCGTCAACTCTATCAGACCGTTGGCCATCCTGCTCGGGAAGAAGCCTGGCGCTATAGCATTCACCAAAATTCCTCTGGGACCGAGCTCAACGGCGAGGTTCTTGGCCAGATGGATGACGGCGGCTTTGGAGGCAGAGTACCCGAATGTTGCATTTGCGCCGAGGGTGCCGACGCCGATGCCCCCGACCGAGGCGGTGATGATTACGCGGGAGGGGTCTTGGATTGTGGCTCGCTTTTGGAGGAGGGGTGCGAATCTGTTGTAGTGGGGGGCATTAATGGGTATTTTGGTTGTCATTGCCCTGTCTCATGCAGTGTCTATGTCTGCAAAGAGCAGGACGCCAAGATATGAAATAACATGAAAGGGGCAACAACAACTCACAATCGAATAGTATTAAAAACGCTCTTAACGTTCAAATCCATCACCTTAGCAAACGCACTGTCCGGATGTGTATCGAACCTCTCACCCCACGTCGCGCCGGCATTCGCAAACAGAATATCCACGTGGTCTGTCGTCTTGCTCACCTCTTTGATGAGGTACTCCACACCTTCAAACTTCGCGCTGTCGGCCGGCACGGAGATCGCTTTGGCGCCAGGCTGCAGGTTGGGTAAGGCGTTGAGGGCCGCGACAGCGGACTCGCAGGCCGAGGCTTTGCGGGAGGTGATGTAGACTTTGGAGGCGCCGGCTTGGAGGAATCTGCCGGTGGTTGTTAGAGATTGAGATATTCAGGTTGGGATTGGATATGTCAATGGAGAGAAGGAGGGGGAATGGGGGGACAAACCCGGATGCGGCATGGAGACCGAGACCTCGAGAGCCGCCTGTCACGACGACGACTTTCCCTTTGAGGGAGAAGATGGAGGGGAAGTCCTTGAGCTGTGTTTCTGCCATTGTGGATTAAGATTGGGGTTAGAATTGGGACTTTGCTTTTCTGATGGAGAAAATAATTTAGAAGAATGTTTCACATTTCATGTATAATAATGTACAGGAAGGAAAGTCGAGAATTAAGAATTAGAAAAGATCGTTCTAATGTGGGGTAAGAATGTGGGGATCCTCCTACTCCAATGCTGTTGTTGCCGAGTACTGGGTGATTGCCGAGGCTCCCTTAACGCCGATAGATAAATATTTCCTTGTAGGCCCCAGGAGTTGAGGCCCGACTGCATGAATTGATGCATATCTCATGTGACTCGAAAGGTACCATAATTACAGAATTTCTTATATTCTAAAGACTCTAGCTGTCCTCATCGATGAGCAAGATTCATATGCATAAGTGCCTCCTGCGGCCAATCATCTCCTTCACCCGCCGGATGCTGTAACTTGAAGTCTCCATAACGCCGTTGACTCGGCAGTGTCCAAAGGTCGCCTTCTCGGCCGTCAACAGCTGGTAAAGCGGGCAGTTGCGGTGCCATACTTGACGGTTTGGGACCAACGGGGGGAGGAACGTCCGGGGCTTTGTAATCATCCATAAAGGTGGTCTGATGGTTTTGTGCTTGAGTTGACAATGTGGGAATATTGGTGTTCTCGTCTGTTAGTATAATTCCTGGAGTAGTGGGCGACTCGAAGTTATTAGAATTTGGCTCCGTAGGAGTATCGTCGCTTCTATGTATGCTGCCTCCTCCCAAAGTAGTCGAATCAACAATTGAGTCGTTGTATGGTTGAGCAGTAGATTCGCCTGTCTTGGTAGGAGAAAATAACGAGCCCGCCTCATGCTGCTTCTCAAGTTCACGCTGCTCAATTATCTTAGGAGCAGGCTCAATATTACGAAGACTGTTGGCGACAACGCTACTGTTGCGTAAGCTTGTTGGTGCACTTTGTCGTTGCTCGACGACCTCAGTAAGTTCCGAAATCCCTCCATCGGCATCCCTAATACCAAATTGAGCCATAGTACGCATCTTGCTCGAAACCCAACTGCCGAGGATCTTGCCCCTCTGCTTTTCTCCCAGCCTGGAACGGGGAAAGTCGCCTTTATTGACGAAGGCGACAATGTCGGCTACGATCTGGTGCTCGTTCAGTATAGCGTTGACAATAACGGGTACAAGAGATGCCAGGTAGGCTTTTCGAGCCACTTCCACCAAGACCACAATAAGGCCTCCGGCTTGAAAGACAGCACTGTTATTTCGTTAGCGTACGAATAGGGAGACCTGGCATTATTTACTTACCAGCCTCCTGGGACAATGCTACGGTGGCTTTTCTCAACTGAATATTCAATATCCATGGGGAAATGGCTAAGGCCATTAATCTCGAATGTCTCGCCGATAGCGCCCAGCACGAAGAGTACTTGCATATCAACCGATGTGTTATTTGGACCGATCGGTCGGCTGACGTTATGCAGAAAGCCAAGATCTCCTGTTCGTACATATCGAACATCAGAGAGTCCATCTACAATCCTCCCATTAAACCTTTCGGCATCAAATGCGTCCTTGGAACCATAAAAAGACTTGACGCAAGCTTCTGATTCAACCCATATCTCTCCATATTCACCTTCGTGGCATAATCGACAACTTTCCGGATTCACAATTGCGATCTGTGTAGAGACTGGGACCATGCCGGAGTCTTGAACAAGTAGTGATCGTGGTTCTGCATCAGGATCCACTGGATACACCATACCCCGTCGCAACGCTCGAGTATCGAGCCAAAGTTCAATAGGCTCAAAACACATATAAGATCTTGATGTAATCATGGGATTGAGAACATGGGAGTAGATGGTGTTAATTGCTGTTCTGTCAAGACCTGTAGCAGCAAAATGTAGACGCACTTTTTGGAAGACATCTACACGAGGTCTACCTTCCGCAGAAATCATCATATTTTTGAGTTCCTGCAATCCGAAACCTTTACCAGGCATGATTGCCATGGCGTGGTCAAGCATTTGGGGCGTTGCATACGTATCCTTGATCTTGTATCTCGACAATGTCATGAATAACGAAATGGGATTTTGCGCAAACTCAACCGGTGACACAAGGTATGTTGGAGCGCCAATAAATATACCCATCAAACATGAATGTATGAAGCCGAGACCACTGGTGCTTCGAACACAACCTAGCACAGGTCTTGAGCTAGTCATCTGACAAGTCTCCTTCTGGACCTTGCATATGCCCATAATTGTATCATGGCCTAATTGAACGGCGATTCGACGCTGATCTGGCGTCCAATATGTCCATACCAGAACTGGGTAGCCTGGCAAAACCCATTTCGGCTGCATCGTGAGTCCGAGATCTCTGCACCCATGATTCTGCTTAGGTGGTTTTGTGGTATTGTATATCGAAGGCATAGATAACTTCAGTATTTGAGCGGACGTCTTTAAGTGCTGTGAGACCGTTTTTATTTTGAGCAGGTGGTCAACTTCCTGGTTGACCAACACGGCCTTCACATGGTAGTCGTTAATCATGTTCAGGAAGGCTGGTGCGTCTTCATTTAGACGGTTTTGATCCAATGGGGCCATGGGTATTGCAGTGACACCTAGGCAGAAGCATGCATGTACTGCAAACATAAAGTCCTCTGAATGTGTATACATGAGTATTAAATGATCGCTTGGGCGGACCTTTACCTTGTTTTTGAGGTACATAGCTACTGCAGCTACCTTCGTATCGAGTTTCTTCCACGTAATTCCCTTGCCTTCCTTGCCTCTCCCATCGATCGTACAATAGGAGAGCTCTTCGGCTTGGCGCGCCACACGCCACTGGAGTAGGTCTACAATACTGGAGAAATTATTCAAAGGTGTCGAAGTCCTATCGTCGATAACAACCTCTCGCCGGTCAATGCCGGAGTACTGCTTTTCTCCAGGCGAGAGTATATCCTCTCGTGTCTGGGCTGCAAGAGGCGACCAGATTCCGCCGAGAGGATCCACACCGATGGGTAGGTTGAGGACTGCTCGTTCAACACCAAACTTGACATGGACACAGGGTAAATTTCCTAAGTCAAATTCCCTCCTGCATAACATGTTGCCGATTTCCTTTCGACCATTCTTCATGACCTTTGGTAAGGTGTTTGGAGCGGTGATCATCACGCAATAGACTCTGAGGTTATGCTCCTGCAATAATACCTCCATAGCCCTCTCTGAAAGCGAGTCCAGAAGTGCGGTATCCAGCTGTCTTGGAGGTCCTCCGGAAGTGGTAGGCGCCGTAGAAGCAGATTGCGATTCAAGCAGCACAATTGGAAGATGCTCTTCGTTTACGTAGACATCGAAGGCTGAGCAATCGAAGATCTTAGGCACATTCTTCATGATGCTGAACACGATATGCTGTACGAAAAAGTATCGAAACTCGGCGATTTCATGCCCATGCTCTACCCACTCGACCTTTTGGCGTAATCGATCTTCATATAATCCTAACACAAAGATCTTACCTTCAATAACGGTTCCCAATAGACCAGTTCTAAGGAATTCAGGTTCCACCATCATTGGTGTGGGATCCCCTTTCTCAAATTTGTAGGGGCGCGCATGGAAAATCTGCTCCGTATGTTTAGGTAACGCCCAAAAGCCACCCGATAAAGAGGGTGAGTCGACCCAGATCTCTCCTATTGAATGCGGCGAGGCTAGAAGTCCAGACTCGGGATCAACAACAGCTAGTGTGGCATCTGGGATGGGATAACCAAAGGCGCCGACTCGTACTGTGCCTGGGTCACTCCCAGCTTTCTTGCGAGCCTCTTCGCCAATGGCTACCACAACAACTTCATTCATCTTCAGCGCTTCACGGTCAAGTAAAACCTCGCTAAGTTCTGTGCTTTCTTGCTCTTCCACTGGCGGCGATGTCCCACCGCCGATTAGACTACCAAATCCATTTGCAGGCTTCTCTTTCTCTTTCCCCTCGGTCTTCTCCTCGATAGATTCGGTATCAGAACCCATATCTAGCTTTAATGGACAGCCCATCCGCTCTTCCCCACCAAGCCAGTCTCGCATGCTAATCACCATGCCACCATGTTCGGGCAGACAAAGCATTGGAGCCACCAGCTCACGCGCTCTCGGATTCCGCATAGGTCTCAGCCATCTGTCTGCAAGAACCTCATGGAAATCACAGTCAACGGTGAGGGTGTCGATCAGGCAAAGCTTTAGAAATTGAAAATTTGGCTCCATCCCTTTCTTAAAGTTCCGCGTAGTCATTGGATCTTGCTGGTAATTATATGCCGCTCGCTTGAGGCCAGGATAATCCGCTAGCATTAGAGTTGCCTTATATTTAGTGATGAGATGGGCATAGAGACCCGGTGTCTCCACAGCTTTACTATCCATCCAAACCGTCGTGTGTCCTCCGTAGACTGTTAGTAGAACGCCCATGATCATACCTATGCCTTGTCGATAATCCAAATATGTTAATAGAATTTCGCCATGCCCTCCACCCGCTATCAGCCTACCATTCTTATCTCTCAGACTAGAATTAAAGGTATCAACAGGTCGATTAGCCGGGACTGTTGAGATAATCGCACTCAGACAGGCCATTTGATGCATAATGGTCCGATGACTCATCACCACCCCTCTTAAGTCCCCTGTTGGTGCTCTGGAGAATTCGATATAAGCAAGATCCGGAACCTGTAGAGGCGGCGAGTCATCTTTCTTCTTTGGATGAAAACTTCCGAAATCATTGGTCTTCCACCACTCCACTCCCCGAGGCCAATTAAGTTTTTGCGTCGTAATATCTCTCTGGAAAGCCTTGAGATTGTTGTCTGTTGTAAGAGCTAGATGCGCCTGCGTTGAAGTAAGAATGAGATTGAGCTTTTGATAATCGTCCAGGTCATTAATTGGGACCGCCACAACGCCAGCAATAAAACAACCAAGAAGAGCAATAGCGAAATCTATGATTTCAGTATCGCGATAAATTAGGGCAACCCTGTCGCCTCGATAAAGCGAGCTCTTATCTCTGATTACCTGAGCAACTTTTTCGGCTCTACTGGCCAATTTGTCCCATGTAATCGATGAAATCTCCTTTCCCTTGTTGTCTAACACCCAGTAAGCCGGATTCTTTCCTGTACTGCGAGCTCGGTGCCGCAAGACTGCAGCGATATTATCAAATTTGGACATCATGGTATGTTTGTCATGAGGGTCCTCAACCGCAAAAGGAACTTCTCGGGGTTCCAACGGCATCTGGTATTCAAGGGCTGAAGGAGGAGGCAGGTCGTTGGTACCAAGCATGGGCGGTGCCATTGCAGCGGTTGGTGAAAAGGCATCACTTGAAGAGTATCGATGTGGTCCCCCACCATATGATACAGGTTGGTTGTTATCGTATGCTTGCTGACCCGCGAAATCCGAAAAATAGCCCTGTTGTGAATCCAGCATCGTTCCAGCCCGGCTTTGCTCGTACTTGCCTGGATAATCTAGCATTGTCCCAGCCTGGCTTTGCTGATATGCTGCGGGTTGATGTTCTTGATATCCAATCTGGTGTGCAGGATTGAAGACATATGCGCCGGAATCCATAGTCATGGTTGGTTCTGGTGAGTAACCAGCATTATCTATCCCAGGGGTAGGCAGGAAAAGCGAATTCTCTCGAGAAAGAGGCTCTCGTTCCGGGTTATTGCGAATCTCCAGCTTCCCACTATTGCCAGTGTACGTCGGTGTGTAGTCCTGTTTAGTTTGCGCGGGGGTATAGGGCTCGAAGTCACTCGCCATTGTGTCTAGGCGGCCATTATACTGACTTTCATGCGATTGAAGCGGTAAATCCGTACCATATCCTGCTTCCTGAATCGCATGTTGGCTCCTAGGATCGGGAACGTTCGCTGTCAGGGCTGCGAGAGAAGCCGCTCGTGAGCCATCATTTGAAGGATGGAGTGTATCTTCAGGGGAGTGTATGCGCAGTCCCTTCTGCTCCGCAAGTGGCGAAATACCGTACTGTGAAAATAGTAGAGTTCGACGCTTCTGATACCTAGAAGTAAAAATTCACCAGTTAATCTTTGTGATCGATGCCGAGACTTAGGAAAGGTCGAGTGACTACAGACATACCCCTTTTCCGTAATGTCTCCTTCCTATGAGACGTCAGTCAGTACTGGAGCTTGAGCCAACAGCGAGACGTCAAAGTTTCGAATGAACTGGGCATTTTTCGACGTCATAGCACGGATAATATGAGACACCACTCCCAACACTCTGTGTATGAAAAATGTTTGCGGAATAAACATACCTCTAACTCATTATCTAGTTCCTGCAATTTTGCCTGCAGTTCTGGGTTTAGTTCGGCCATACTGGGTGTTCGCAAGAGCGATTTTGGGTCGACGAAGGTACTGTTGCGCCTTGATTATGCAACAAGGAATATCACGGATAGATGGCGAAACGAATGCAAGGCAAAGGAAAGACATTAATTTATGAAGTAACAACCATGCATGAAAGTTGAATGTAAAGTTAATGCCATGACAGCAAAGCAATCGCTCGCTCGTGATGGCTCTCTGCTCGGATCTCGTACAGATACGATGCGATACGGTACGGTACAGGCCCTTTGATCAGGGTCGTCGGCAACCTAACTCGATTAGGGTCTAGTCTCAACATCGGCGGCACTCAATCTACTGTGCATGGACCTCTTTCTGGCATTCAACGATAAGGGGTGCAGAAGAGATCCCTCTGTCAAGCTTGCCGACTTAACATATGCACTAAGTCAAGAAATGCTATGTTTAAACAGCTCTGACCCATTCTTGTAAGCATCCATTTTACTCTTACTCCTTCGCCCTCGACTGATGCGTCGATTGTAACATGATGAAAATTCAATTATTCACAGACCTGTTCTGAACAAACATTGTGGACACACTTGGAGACCTTCTGACCTCTACTCATGCGCTCTGTTTAATTATTTTGCAAATTTGTATCTGACTAATATCTTTGACTGTAGGACATCTCGTGACCAAGGACCTAATACATCCTGCTGTTTATTCAGCAGTGAAGTCAAATTCTCGCACGAGTAGAGACTCGATTAGAGCGAAAGGAACACATCATGCATTCTAGTATTCAAGACGTTTCAATGGGTAATGTCTCATTCCTGGCATAAATCATGTCTTTCGCCGACTGGCATTTGTTCCAAACAAAGTCCAATGTATAAGTACATATTACAATGGGCAACAAAGGATTTTTCATGGCTAAGACACAACTTTCTTTGTTCTAAAACAATGCTCTGTTCATCGATTCCTTTTTCTCCTGTCATTAACAAAGCCTTTGTCTATGGCTATACCTTAAAGTGTATAAATGCCCCAGTACAAACAGGAACCTTGAATCTCAGACCTTGAACAACATTCTACCATATTTCACACATAGTAAAGTTACCATGATCTATTCAGGTATTGCAGCCAAGCTGCTAGAAGCTGACAACGTGGACTATTCATCAGGTGCAGCTGCGCTGCCGGTTGATGGATTGATGGATCAATTCGAAACAGTCAATCCTCAGGATCCACACTATCAACCTGATACCGACTATTTGGTTTCTGACAATTACACACCCGATCCTGGTCTATTTCCAAATAAGGCATCCCCCCAAGAAGACTTTTTCTATCCTCTAGATCCCGAGAATGAAATCCCATATACTGATTTTCAGCCCAACACGAATTTAGAGCAAACTTCAGGCGCTTTGTATCAATTACAGGCCGTTCAAGATCCCACTTATATTATGGGCACTCATACATGTAATCAACATACCCCGAGTTTGGAGCAAGCTCCATACCCACCAAATCAATCCCAGGATCGTCAAGATTCGCGTAATGGTATCGGCCTCAGCGAAGAATCCTTATCTGAGAGCTTAGACCAGCAATTTCAGAATCTACAGGATTCATTACAGGCCATTGAAGATTTTGACAGTCGCTTCAGCCACATACCAGTCTCTCAGTTCACCAAATGGGATCAGTATCTCGAAATGGCAAACCAGCTTCAGAATAGTCCAAAGGAATCTACGACCCATTTTCCCCCTAAGATGAACCCCATCGATGAATTTACAACCCTTGGCCCTACTGATAACGGTTCTATTTATCATTTTCAGGCATCCCCAGGCGAACTGGCAACCCTCAGTCATGCTTCGAGTCGCCCGATTTACCAATCCCCGCAGCCCCAAGGTAAATTCGCAATTCCAGCACCCATTTGGAATAACCCGTCACCCGGCGTTGAGCAGACACTAATTGTTAAGGGGAGCTTTCCACAAGCTCCCCACCCATCAATTCATATTCCTCCTAATAACCAACATCTTAGTGCTAAAAACAGACAACCACCAACGCCACGAAAAGAGGAGAAGCGGCTTAAGGCATCCCTCAGCAAGCAAAAAGCCAATATTGAGAGTATTGATCCTAGCAAGTACTATCAACAGCTCTCGAAGGATCCGCACAGCTGGAAGCCTCGCAATGATAACAGTATGTTAACCTTTCAATACAATGAGTACGGTGAACTTGCAACAAATAAGTTCTCTCCAAATCAGATTGATCAATACTTATATGATCACCCTCTCAATTATGATCGAAACGGTGTCTATGTTGGTAAGAATACTAGGTTGACCCTTTGGATACAGGTCACTCCAGCTGACTCGGGAAGACGTTATCCCTCTGCAAGCTCTGACAAGTGTCGGTTTGTAGATTGCCCCATCCCTCGTAACACGATCCGCAAAGGCTTCTTTCGTGTCGCTTTTGATGAACATACTGCGTCAGGGCGCCAAATTGATCCATACCACTGCGCTGGTTTCGTCCATCTCTTCTGCCTCGAAAAGTTCTGTGATTTTCCGGATATTTGTCATAATTTAAATGTGCTGCCAGATCAAAGAAACTTGCCTGAGGGAAAGAATAAGATGGCAATAACTCGGGATCACGAAGAAATGTTTGAAGTGGTAAAGACTTTCATCCAATCCTCACAAAAACCGATGTCTTGGGACTATAAGCAAACACTTTGTTTTCGGCTTACATCCAAGCATCTCGAGCTCGAGCCGATAGTCCGTGATACTACCCGCAAGAAACGAGGTGGCAACAATATAGCTCTGCACAAAGGAGACCTAGACAAATTTATGGAGGGAGAAAATCATAAATTAGCGCTGAAACGAGGCGCTCCTCCAGCTCAAAAGCCCCAAACCCCGAAGCGCAAACGGGAAACTGCCGGAAAAGAAGAAGATATCGCCAATTTAGACGAAAACAAGCATCAGCAGCCTCCGATCAAACGTATGTGAGGATATACGTGGCTGCTTCATCAGTTGACTCTGACCCAACAAGGAGAGGCTTTGGGCTCATCATATGTAACGAATAATGTGTCACCATAATATAATAAATAATAATAATCTAAGATGTATATTCAGTATCAGTCCATGTTCTCTCTTGCCAATGCTGATGAATGCGCTAAGGCCCAATAGGACTAGGTCGCTTACCCCAGAATCAAAGAGAGGCTGAGGATTAGAAAAGTTGTACAGTCGCCATAAACACAAAGGAAGAATCCATTCTGTCAATATTTGTGCTTCACGTCCCATCACTCCTTTCTATCCTCTATTCACTAATGTTGGAAGGTATAAAGCATAAGAACAGCGGAGAACAACAGCGAACGCAGTGTTTCATTACGACCAGCCGCAAAGTGAATCAGTGACACGGGAGCTTGCAGGTCGACGCATAGTTAGACAAGGCACAGCGCCGGGATTGTCACTAAATATAAAAGGCTGACGTCGTTGCCGGGGCATTGAATGAGTTCGATGCCGGAAAGGCCTGCATTGCAGGTTATTGTTTTGGTACGTAGGCTTCCACATTGAATCAGACCTCAGTTTGCTCTCCGCATAAATGCGTCGACAGTAATCGTGCAATTATACCGATAGCAGCTGTTATCATTACACCTTTTCTTCGCTTGTCTGTCCTTTTATGCCTTCTTATATGTCCTCAGTCTTCTGAACATGATGGTCACGTGCGCTGGGTGCTCTACTGTCTAGAATCCACATGATCACTTCATATATTCAATCCAGTCTCTGCTAGTTTACAAACTCCCTAATATGATTCAAACTTCTTGAAATTATCAGAAACCTAATTTAATTGCCACTTAGGGTTCTGGAGGAGGTCCTAGAGAAGACAATACCACGGCTTTCCTTGTCCGTTCAACAGCTACAGAATGGAAGAGAGGATCATTGTTAGCTGTAGATGCAGGCACGCATCTTTCAGCTGTTGCTCGGATACTTGAGCGCTATATGGCAGACTCTCACCTTGAAAACCGTCCGGCACCAGTGACTCTGAACTCTGGGCCTTTTGAAGGCCTTCAATTACCCTGTGTATCAGTCAATGCCAACGCGGCACATATTACTCGATACCTCATAGACACTTATCTCATAACTCATCCTCACCTAGATCACATTTCTGGCTTCGTGATAAATACTGCCGGTCTCCCAAGCGCCCGACCCAAACGCCTAGCTGCACTTCCATCAACAATTGCGGCCTTCAAGGCCCACATCTTCAACAACGTTATCTGGCCCAATCTCTCGGATGAGAATAATGGAGTGGGATTGGTGACCTATATGCGACTTGTCGACGGCGGATCACCCGCTCTTGGGGACGGTGACGGGAAGGGCTATGTCGAGATATGTGAAGGGTTAAGTGTCAAAGCCCTCTCCGTCAGTCATGGGCACTGCATGGAAAACCATAGCCACCGCGGGTCAGGCTCTGGAATCTATCCGTATGAATACTCTCCTGAAAACGACAGGCCTCCACAGCGCTCAAACCCATACTCAGTCAACAATGGCAAAGTCCCAATATCACCAGGAGGCTATGGCCGCAAACCGGGCCAGGAGCGCGTGTGCGTCTACGACAGCTCAGCCTACTTCATCCGCGACATTGCCACCGGTCACGAAGTCCTAATATTCGGCGACGTCGAACCCGACACCATTTCCCTGTCCCCACGAAACCTGCAGATCTGGACAGATGCCGCACCAAAGATAGCCTCCGGCCTCCTCACCGCCATCTTCATCGAGTGTTCCTACAGCGACTCCCAACACGACGACCAATTATATGGACACCTCGCACCGCGCTACCTTATCGAAGAACTAAGAGCCCTGGCCTCCTGCGTAGAAGCCACCCGCCAAGACGACACCGACAAGAAGCGCCGAAAGCGCAAACGCCCCAGCAGCGCCCACGCCGCCGAACAAAGCCCCCGACGCTCCCCGCGCGTCTCCAACGCAGGCCAACCCTCCCCGGACGCCGTCCGTCCGCGCCGCTCCCACCTCGAATCCAGCAGCATCCCCAGCGCGCGCTCGCAGGACCTCGACGGCCCGGTCTCAGACTCCCCCATCAGTCCGACCTCGCACCCTCTCGCGGACCGCTCGCTCTCCGTCAAGGACGATCCGCGCACTGTAGACGCGGCTAACGCATCGCAGCTACCGCTCAAGGGCCTCAAGATCTACATCATCCATGTGAAAGATTCGCTTGAGGACATCGAGCCCGCGGGCGAGACGGTCCTGCGGCAGATGTGCGCGTACGAAGAAGAGGAGAAACTGGGGTGTGAGTTCGTGCTGGGGAGTCCGGGGATGAGTGTTTACTTGTGAATGTTTGTGATACGATACGAATGTGATTTAGTGTCAAGCAAGTGTAGATTTCGCCGGAGTGGGGTTTTGTATTGTTGTCTTCTGTCACGTTCTCTGTCTTGGTATACGTGTAGGAGTGTATTCGTCTCGGTGTTTTGGTTGGAATTTTGATGCATTGGAGTTTTAGGCTTAAGGCATTTGTTATTTGGATTGGAAGAGCCTTTTTTTTTTTTTTGGTTTGGTTTGGTTTGAATAGAAAGTACAAGATGCTAGAGGTTAGTTCTATGACTGGGGTATACTGTTGAGGGGGTTCTGTTCGAGTCTAATCGGAAGAATTCGTCTATGTAATAGAATTCGAGCAACAGAATGCAATCAAAGCTACGGTGACGGGAGATATCTATGTTCGCTATGCTACGCTATCCAACTCTAGCGGAATCGGTAGGCTTTTGTTACTGTGTAAACTCCGTTCCATACCCAAGTTACTTCATCCATCTAATTATATAAAGACCTCTCACCTCTTAACATCCTTAACCTTCACCTCCCCGTCCCCCTCCCCCGTATTGCCCTTCCCACCCTTTCCCTTAAATCTGTTTCCGTAACCCTCAACGCCCATCTCGCGCATATGACTCTCCACAAGCCTACACGCATCGAAACGGACATCTTCGCCTGTGCGCCAGCTCCTTAGCTCCACGTGATGCGCATCTAGGATGTCCTTGGCGCGCTTCCAGCGCCGTCGCCACATGTCTACTTTTTTGTTCACGGGCGCTTCGTAACTGGTGGGGTTGGCAGAGGACCCCTCGTCGTCGGATGTCTCCACCGAGCGTGTTCCCCCCGAGAGGCGATTCGAGGCATATGCTGCGGCAGTGGCGGCTACGCCACGCCGAGGAAGAGGGGGAGGTCGGTCTGCTTCTCTATCTGGGGTGATATTAGAGGGGCGGAGAGAGCCTTCTGTTCCGGAAGAGGGAGAGTGGGAGGATCGGTAAGGGAGATAAGAGCTTGCCGGTGGTATGGAATTATATGCGTTGCTGACTTTCTCACGGGCAAAGTCGAGGTAGCCTTGGTTCTCCTTTAAGGAGGGAAGTTCGGATGTGTTTTGTGTTTGAGATAAGGGATGTTTGGATGAAGTATCTTCAATACCAGATAATGATTGATTTTTGGAATTCCTTGGAGGAGGTGGCGGCGGGACGCGGGCTGTGCGTGGTTTGAGGCTATTGTCTACTGTCGCGCTTCGAAGAGCAAGTGGCTTTATGGGACGCATAGGAGGGACTTTTGAAGGCATGTCTTCGGGCGCGGATTTTCGCCGTGGAAATTCTAATGCTTCTAAATCTGAAATTGATCGTGGCAACACTGTCCTATGCGATTCATGAACATTTATTTCCTCGGGTTCATCATCGAAGTTAATGAGTTTCCCTATCGTAGGTCCATCACTTGTTTGAGGAGTCGTCTCTGTAAGTATTCTTCTGGGGAGTGGCGGCCTGTTATCAGGTGTGTCTGAAGCACTTGAAAGCCTTGAAGCTAGGCTGTCACCAGAAAAGCCTCGCGATGGAGTTTTGCTTCTTCTGTGTCGGTCACCACTGAGAGGCCCCATTGCCGAATCGAAGAATCCTTGATCATGAGGAGTTGTAACATCTCGAATGAAGATACCGATAACCTTTCCAGGGTTTGCGAGCGCAACATCTGTGTAGACCTCCAGATCTGCTTCGCCGCTGTCGCCAACAAGCAAGAACTTTCTTTCAGGGAAATCTCGCATAATGCGTTCTAAGGTCCCCTTCTTCCTCTCTGCGACAGGCTCGAAGATACCCTGCAGCATGCCACTGTATTGCTTCAAATGGTAAGACCCTGGCGGCAGTCCTGCCACCTGGACGAAGCTCACAAGTACAGGGAAGAGCTGCCATGGCGAATTGGAGACATAATGAATGCCCACACCCATATCATACATCTTATTATACCACTCTTTGACGCCGTCAATTGTCAGATCCGCTAGGTCTCGAATGAATGCATTCCTAAATATTTCTCTCGCTCCGCTACCAATGGAAGAGTGCTTAATAGTATCATCAACGTCACTGATCAAGCTCACGCCTTTTGGTTCTGTTATCTTGACTTCTTCTGTCGCTGAGAGGTTTTCTGAGGCCAGCACTCGGACATGAGTTGGCACAAAGTCTAATGCAGCCCTGATATTAAAGTGGCCCGCCTCATTTGTCATAACTGTCTTTGATTGTGACGTCTTGTCATCGTAAAAGAATATTGTTATCGGAGTAGAGACCAGAGGATTTGTCAGGAATGGCATTAGTCGTGCCATTAAATGTGAGTTCGCCGTTGCGAGCTCTTCTGGGCTCATGTTTGAAGGTTGATTCCAAGACTGTCGTTTGGAGAGAAATCCAGGTCCCGGTGCCTCACTTTGAGGAGATGCATCCGAACTTGGGCTTTCACCCCGGCCACGGCGGCCCCGACTACTGTAGACGCCCTCACCGTCGTCTGAGTCGTACGGGGTTTCACTATAACCGCCTCGAGCAGCAATATCCTCCTCGCCCTGGCCTTTTTCCAGGATTTTTTCAGCTTCTTTAGCGATACGCTCCTGCTCTCTGAGAGCTTCATGTGCTTCATGCTTAACGTGCAATGATAATGGATCCGGACTGCTCTCTCGACTTTTCGAGGCATCATTTTTGGGAGCAGGAATACCACTGAGTTGGCGAGCAAGACCAATAAGAACACGCTGCTTGCGACTCATCGGGCCCTTATGTGGTGAGTAGAGCCATCCATGAACATCCACATCCACAATTGCCTTGTCATCTTCAAACTTCTCCCATTCCTTCTTCCAGAAGTCCGCATCACCTGTCCCATTTTTGCCACCATTCTGATCCAGCCGTAAATTTCCCGGACCTGCATGACGCTGCTTCTTGACATGCCGCTTGCAATAAGAGGGAAATAGAACCAACTGCTCATCACCATGCCGAACGATAGCCACATCCGGGAACGCTCCAGGTATAGACAATATCTCATCATCATTTTCAATGCCCCGGTTTGCCCACGGCGAGGACTGTTGATAAGACTGCCGCAACTCATTCGCCGCCCTCAGATATCCCGCCAGCTTCTTTCTCCTTGACCCACGTTCATGACCCTGAGGCGCGTCAGCACCCAGGCTATTATAGCCCGATCCCTCATACCCTCCCCCGCCACCACCATAAGAACCAGGCTGAGTCATTCTCAGCCCCTTCTCCCTCGCATTCTCTGTGTACCTCCCCCCAAAGATCCTATTGCCTCGCCTCCGTAAATTCTCAAGGACACTCTTTCCAGCCGCTTTCCTCTCCTGATGCCGTCGTTGCCTCGCGACGATGAACCTGTAAATGTTTGACTGCGCGCGGTGCTTGTAGTAGGGGAGAGTGTTAAGGCGGAAATACGTGAGTTGTGATTGTGCGTTTTGTTGTGTTCGGGGGAAGAAGTAGCGGAGGAGAGAGCTGCGATGACGGGGCTGACCGATGGCTCGGGGATGGTAGGGTGGAGGAGCCAGCTTCTCTATGAGCAGGTTGGCCAAAAATAGTAGTAGCACTGGACAGCCTGTCAGCTTGAAGTACCTTG
>Ga0335075_10007675_pt1 | contig 16582 bp, 15 predicted proteins | sample Lox_Sample_24_FD_206723 | JGI IMG/M metagenome (GOLD analysis project Ga0335075, IMG submission 206723) | Soil microbial communities from Loxahatchee National Wildlife Refuge, Florida, United States - Lox_Sample_2.4 | ecosystem: Environmental > Terrestrial > Soil > Wetlands | place: USA...
CGAGCTGTCGGCCGTGCGCGACCCGCTGCTGCTGGCGTCGACCGTCGCGGCCAGCCTGGGGCTGCCGACCGAGGACGCGCGACCGCAGCTGGCGGCGGTGCTCGACTTCCTCCGCGAGCGGACGCTGTTGCTGATCCTCGATACCTGCGAGCACCTCGTGGACGCGTGCGGCGCGCTCGCGGCCGAGGTGCTCCGCGAGGCACCCGGGGTCACCCTGCTCGCGACCAGCAGGCAGCCGCTCGACGTGCGCGCGGAGAGCACCTTCAAGCTCGCGCCGCTGCCGGTCCCCGAGGCCGGCGACGAGACGTCGGACTCGGACGCGGTCGCGCTGTTCGCCCAGCGCGCGACCGCCGTCGTCGACGGGTTCGCGGTCACGGCCGAGAACCGGGCCGACGTCATCGCGGTCTGCCGCACGCTTGACGGGATCCCGCTCGCGATCGAGCTCGCCACCGTGCGGCTGCGGGCGCTGCCGCTCGACCAGATGGCGAGCCGCCTCGACGACCGCTTTCACGTGCTCACCGGGGGCAAGCGGGCCGGGCTGCCGCGGCACCAGACGCTCCGCGCCGCGATCGAGTGGAGCCACGAGCTCTGCACGCCGACCGAGCGGCTGGTCTGGGCCCGGCTGTCGGTCTTCGCCGGCGCCTTCGACGTCGACGCGGCCGCGGCCGTGTGCGCCGACGACGAGCTTGACCGGGCCCGGGTGATCGAGTCGCTGATCGGCTTGGCGGACAAGTCGGTGCTCGTCACCGAGCCGGCCGCCGCCGCCCAGCCGACGGCCGGCGGCGTGCCCGACGAGGCGGACGGGCAGGCCAGCTACCGGCTGCTCGACACCCTGCGCGAGTTCGGCGCCGAGCAGCTGGGCGAGCTCGGCCGCGTCGCCGCCGTCCGCCGCCGGCTGGTCGCGCACTACCTCGCGCTGGCACAGCAGTGGGGCGACAACCCGATGCGGGACCAGCTCCGGCAGTACCGCGCGCTCAGCCGGGCGCACGACAACCTGCGCGCGGCCATGAAGTACGCGTTCGAGCTGCGCGGCAACGACAGCGCCGCGATCGCGATCGCGACCTCGCTGACTGGCGGCTGTCGGGCCGGCTGCGGGAGGGCGAGTACTGGCTGAACGAGGTGCTCAAACGGTGCCCGCGGCCGTCGCCCGCCCGGGCCCGGGTGCTGGCCGTCCGCGGCTACGTGACCGCCCTGCTCGGCGATCTGCACGCCGCCCACACCGACGCCGAGGCCGGCGTGGCGATGGCGGTCGCGTTCGGCGACATGGCCGTCTGCGGTCGCGCCTACGTCACCTTGCACCGGACCCTGGCCTGGAGCGGGAGCCTGGCCGAGGCCGAGGAGCTGGCCGGGACGGCCGCGTCCTGCCTGCAGGAGGCCGGCGACGCGTTCGGGCTGGCCGCGATCGACGTCCAGGCGGCCGCGCTGCACCTGCACTCGGCCCGCCCCGATCTGGCCATCGAGCGGTGCGCGGCCGGCATCGCCCGGCTGCCCGACCGCGAGCACTGGGCGACCGGCCTGCTGCTGGCCGGGCAGGGACTCGGGCACCTGCTGCGGGGCGAGCTGGCCGCGGGCGACGTCGCCGCCCGGCGCGGGCTCTCGCTCGAATACGAGCTGGGCGACCTGGGCGCCACCGCCTACGCGCTCGGCACGCTCGCCTTCCTGGCCGCCGCCCAGCGGCGCTACCAGCGCACGGCGCTGCTGCTCGGCGGGTCGGCCCCGCTCTGGGAGCGGCTCGGGGTGTGGTACACCGGCACCCCGGCGCTGGTGGCACTGCACCGGATATCGGAGCGGTCCGCGCAGGACGGGCTCGGCGAGGAACGCTACTGGCAGCTGCGCGAGCACGCGGCCGGGCTGCCGCTCGACGCGATCATCGGAGTCGCGCTGGCCGACGCCGACGAACTGCCAGGACGGTGATACCGACACCACCCCACCCCCCCGAGCCAAAGGGCGGACAAGCGCCCGGCGGCGAGGGGATAACACAGCCTGCGTCACCGGTCGTGAACCGAGCGCGGCCAGACGTGACGGAGTAAGATAAGCGCATCCCACCCCCGACGTGATGAGGGTCACATGCTCGCCGGTAACGCCGCCGAGGACGCAGGGCGGCTCCCCTCGGAGGCCAATGATTTCATCGGCCGGGCGGCCGAGCTATGTCGTGTGGAGCGGCTGCTGCGCGAGAACCGGCTGGTTACGCTGGTCGGCCCGGGCGGCGTCGGCAAGACCCGGGTGGCGCGCCGCGCGACCGAGCAGGCGGCGGCCGGGTACCGGGACGGCGTCTGCTTCGTCCCGCTGTCGGCGCTGCAGAACCCCGAGCTACTGCCGCACACCGTCGCCAGGGAGCTCGGGCTGCCCGAGCAGCAGCGCGGGTCCCAGATGGACGCGGTCATCGCCCATCTGCGCGAGCAGAGCCTGCTGCTCGTGCTCGACACGTGCGAGCACATCATCGATGCCTGCGCGCTGTTCGCCGAGGCCATCATCACCGAGACGCGCGAGGTCACGGTCCTCGCCACCAGCCGCGAGCCGCTCGACGTGACCGGCGAGAGCTGCTACATCCTGCCCCGCCTGGGCCTGCCCGGCGACGACAGCCTGCCCCAGGGGACGTCCGACGCGGTCGAGCTGTTCGCGCTGCGGGCGGCGGCGGTGCTGCCGGGGTTCACGGTCACCGACGCGAACCGGGCCGACGTCATCCGGGTGTGCCGGCGTCTCGACGGCATGCCGCTCGCGATCGAGCTGGCCGCCGTCCGGCTCCGGGCGCTGCCGCTGAGCGAGCTCGCGGCGCGGATCGACCAGCGGCTCGACCCGCGGCTGACGCTGCTGACAGGCGGCAGCGAGGGCGGCGACACCCGGCATCGGACCCTGCGCAACGCGATCGGCTGGAGCTACGACCTGTGCACGCCGGCCGAGCAGGCGCTGTGGCGGCGGCTGTCGGTCTTCGCCGGGAGCTTCAGCGTCGAGGCGGCCGAGGAGGTGTGCGCCGGCGGCGAGCTGAGCGCCAGCCAGATCTTCGACACCGTCATCCGCCTGGTCGACAAGTCGGTGATCAGCCGCGACGACACCAGCGCGGCCCTGCCGACCCGGTACAAGATGCTCGACACGATCCGCGAGTACGGCGCCGAGGAGCTGGCGCGGTCAGGCGGCGAGGAGGCGGTCCGCGGCCGGTTCGTCGCCCGCTACCTGTCGATGGCGCGGTACTTCGGCGAGCACGTCGTCGACGACGACCAGCTCGACCGGTTCCGCGAGCTCCAGCGCGAGCACGCCAACCTCGGGGCGGCGCTCGGCTACACGCTGGACGCGGCCGACGCCGGCCGCTACCAGGACGGGGCCGAGCTCGCGATCGACCTGTACGGGTACTGGCATATGGCGGGCCTGCTCCGCGAGGGCAAGTACTGGCTCGACAAGGTGCTCGAGCGATTCCCCGGCCCGACATCGGCCGAGCGCGGCTGGGCGCTGGTCGTCCGCGGCTACCTCGGCGCGATGCAGGGCGAGGCCCAGGAGGCGGTCCGTGACGCCCAGGCCGGGACCGAGATCGGCGAGCAGCGCAACGACCCCAGCCTGATCGGCCGGGGCTACTGCTACCTGACGCTGGCGCTGACGATCGCCGCCCGCTACGACGAGGCCCGCGCGGCCGGCGCGCAGGCCGAGCAGCGGCTGAGCCGGCTCAACGACCGGGCCGGGCTGCGCATCCTCGACGTCCACCTGGCGCACGTGTCCCAGCTCGACGGCGACCCGGTGGCGGCGCTGCGGTACGCCGACCAGGTGACCCGCCGGTTCGGCGAGAGCAGCGAGAGCGGCGAGATCAAGGAGCGGTGGGCGCAGGGCTGGGCCTACGCGATCTCGGCGATGGCGATGTACTGGGACGAGACCAAGCACGACGCAACCGTGCAGACCACGAGCAAGGCGCTGCTGGCCAAGAGCGAGCTCGGCGACGTAATGGGGATGGCGTACTGCCTGGAGATCCACGGCTGGCTGGCCGCCCGGGCCGGGCGGCACGTCCGGGCGGCGTGGCTGCTCGGCGCGGCCGAACCGCTCTGGCAGCGGGCCGGCGGCCGCCTGGGGGGCACCCAGGCCCTGCTCGACGTCCACGACGAGGCGATGGGCAAGGCCCGGGCGGGCTTCTCGGGCAAGCGCTTCGAGGCGGTGTTCGGCGAGGCCGGCCGGCACCCGGTCGAGCAGCTGGTCGCGTTCGCGCTGACCGACGACGACGAGCCGAGTGCCGAGGGCGCCCGCTTCCGGATGCCGGGGCAGCTCACGTTCCGCGAGGCCGAGATCGCCGACCTCGCGGCCAGGGGCATGTCCAACCGGCAGATCGCCGAGCACCTGTTCATCTCCAAGCGCACGGTCGACGCCCACCTCGACCACATCTACGCCAAGCTCGGGATCTCCTCCCGGGTCGAGCTGCTCAACGCGCTCCAGCTCACCCGCCCCGGCCGGGCCTGACCGGGTTGCGGTCAGGCCTTGGGCTCGTCGAGCCGGAAGCCGACCTTGAGCGTGACCTGGAAGTGGCAGCGCTGGTCGTCCTCGATCCGGCCGCGGATGTGGCTGACCTCGAACCAGTCGAGGTTGTGCAGGGTCTTCGAGGCGCGGGCGATCGCCACCTTGATCGCGTCGTCGACGCCTTCGACCGAGGAACCGACGATCTCACTGACTGAGTAGATGTTGTCTGACATCGATATCCCTCCGATAGCTGTTCCCCGGGGGCTACCCATTGCGCCGCCGCCCTATCCCGATGCAGATGCGACGCCGGAGAGCCGGATGGAAAGGGTGGGAGTAGCGTGGTCGGTATGAGCGAACCCGAGTTCCACCGTGACCGTCGCCAGCACGGCGGCGCCGCGCAACGCCTCGACGAGGACAAGCTCGAAGAGCTGACGGAGGACGAGCGCGTCGAAGCCGGGCTTGACGCCTACAACCCGGACGAGGTGCCGCCGGCGACCGACCCGCTGCCGGACGGCGTGACCGAGCGGACCGACGTCAGGCAGAGCGCCGAGTACAAGGACGCGCAGGCCGAGATCGAGCGCGAGCGCGCCGCGGGCGAGCTCGGCGACATCGACGCCGACCACCCGTTCCCGCCCACCCGCTACGACAACAGCTGACGCTCACACCACCCGGCCGATCCGGGTCAATGCCGCAATCGACAAGTCGCGGGTCCGGCCGCAGGCGCCGGCGACAGGCGTCCGCTCTCCACCCGTCGCGTCGGCTGCGGATGAACTTAACCCATGGGTGCGTGTGACGCCCGGCGGCAGCCGGTGCACAGCCCGAAAGCCCGCGAAGCTGATCGTGTGCCATTCCGGTCAGCGAGTGCGTGCTTCGGACCTAATCGTGTGCCAAAAGTGGTGCCATATGACCGTTTCGATCCACGCAGCGCCTGGAGCCGAGCTGGCCTGTTGCTAGTGGTGCGCGGGACCACTGGAGAGATTATCCTCCTGGACCTGGTCCGGCCTCTGGTGCTGATGAGGTGCGCGGGACCGCTGGGGAGATTCTCTGCCGGCGTTCCGCAGGAGTGCCGGCGGAAATCTTCCCCGGCGGGCATGCGCGACCCGCGTCGCGACTTTGACCTTTGATTTTGATCTTGATTTTGACTTTGTCAGACCAGCGGGACCCGGTAGGAGACCTCCTGGCCGAAGGCGGCGAAGCCCGCGTGGCGCAAGATCGGCCCGGAGGTCTCGATACGCCCCTTGACCAGGCCCATGACGGCGCCGTGGGCGGCGCCGTAGCTGAGCCGGGCGCCGAGGATCGCGCGGTAGACGCCCTGGCCGCGGGCGCCCTCGAGGACCGCGCCGCCCCATAGCCGGGCCACCCCGTCGGCCATCGCGACGCCGCCCGAGCCGACCGGCTCTCCGTCGACGTAGGCGACCACCATGCCGCCGTCGCCCGCCCTGACCGTCTCCCGATCTCGCCTGGCCTCCTCCGCGAGGCGGTCCTCGGGCGGCATCGAACCGCCGAAGACGGTGACGCCGACCTGGGTGCCGTCCCGGTGCGTGGCCACGTCGGTCGCCCAGCGCAGCGTCACCTCCGTGAGCGGCGGCAGCACCGCCGGCGAGCCGTGGCGCAGGTCGACCGCGAGCACGTCGAGCGTCTCGTCCACCGTCGCGCCGCGCGCGGCCAGCAGCCCGGCCACCGCGGGCGGGCTGTCGAGCTTCACCCACCAGCACAGCTCGCGCAGCCCGAACTGGCGCGCCCGGTCGAGCACGGTCGCCACCGCGGCTTCCAGGCCGGCTCCGGACGCGGCTGCCGGGGTGAACCTGAGCAGCTCGAGCGGGTGGTCGAAGTAGTCGGGGAAGCGGACGAGCAGGAACTCGGCGGTGGACTCGGTGGTGGCGTTGTCCGGGATCCAGATCCAGCCGTTGCTCGCGGCGACGACCTTGTCGGCGGACAGGCTCATGATGCGGCGGACTCCATGGGTAGCGATGGTAGCCCGGTGTGGGAGCCTGGTGACATGGACGAAGACGTGCCCGAGGTGCTTGACCTGCCGGTGGGGATCGCGGCCAGCGAGACCGCGCACCGGCGCGAGTCGGACTCGATGGGGGTCATGGACGTGCCGGCCGACCGGTACTGGGGGGCGCAGACCGAGCGGTCCCTGGTCCACTTCGGGGACATCGGCCCCGACCTGGTGCCGCGCGAGGTGTACCACGCGTTCGGGTACGTGAAGAAGGCGGCCGCGCTCGCCAACGGCAAGGCGGGCCGGATGCCCGAGTGGAAGGCGGCGCTGATCGCGCGGGTGTGCGACGAGGTGGTCGACGGCGAGCTCGACCAGCACTTCCCGCTCCGGGTCTGGCAGACCGGGTCCGGCACCCAGTCGAACATGAACGTCAACGAGGTCATCGCCAACCGGGCGATCCAGCTCGTGGGCGGGGTCATCGGGTCGAAGGCGCCCGTCCACCCGAACGACGACGTGAACATGGGCCAGTCGTCGAACGACACATTCCCGACCGCGATGCACGTGGCCGCTGTCCAGGTCGTGCAGCAGCGGGTCATCCCCGAGGTGACCGCGCTGGCGGACGCGATCGCGGACAAGGCCGGGCTGTGGCGGGACGTGGTGAAGATCGGGCGGACCCACCTGCAGGACGCGGTCCCGCTCACGGTCGGCCAGGAGTGGTCCGGGTACGCCGCGCAGCTCTTCGCCGCGATCGACGGCCTGTCGCGCGCCTGCTCGGGACTGTACGAGCTCGCGGTGGGCGGGACCGCGGTCGGCACCGGGCTCAACGCGCCGCCCGGGTTCGGCGTCGAAGTCGCGTCGCTGATCGCGGAGGCGACCGGGTACCCGTTCGTGACCGCGCCGAACAAGTTCGCCGCGCTGGCCGGCTCGGACGCGATGGCGGCGGCGTCGTCCGGGCTGCGCGGTCTGGCGGTGCCGCTGGCGAAGATCGCCAACGACATCCGCTGGCTCGGCTCCGGGCCCCGGGCGGGGCTCGGCGAGCTGGTCCTGCCGGAGAACGAGCCCGGCTCTTCGATCATGCCGGGCAAGGTCAACCCGACCCAGTGCGAGGCCATGATGATGGTCTGCGCGCAGGTCCTCGGCAACGACGCCGTCGTCGGTTTCGCCGCGTCGGCCGGGAACCTGGAGCTGAACACGATGCGCCCGGTCATCATCGCCAACTTCCTGCGCTCGGCGAACCTGCTGGCGGGGGCGTGCCGGACGTTCCGCGTGTTCTGCGTGGAGGGCGCGACGCTGAACCTGGAGCGCATCGCCTCCGACGTGGACCGGTCGCTGATGCTGGTCACCGCGTTGTCGCCGGTCATCGGGTACGACCGGGCGGCCGAGATCGCGCACCAGGCCAGCCACAGCGGGTCCACGCTGCGGGAAGCGGCGCTGTCGCTCGGGTACGTCACCGCGGCCGAGTTCGACCAGATCATCGATCCGGCGTCGATGGTCGGCGACCTGCCCCCGCGCGCGGGCCGGGCCGCTAGGCCGGTCTCCGGCTGAGCCGCCAGGTTGCCGTCATGGAGCAGCTCGAGCCGTACACGGTCCAGTCGCTGAGCGCCGAGCTGCGGGCCCTCGGCCTCGCGGCCGGGGACACGGTCCTGGTCCACTCGTCGGCCGGGAGCGTCGGCTTCGTGGTCGGCGGCGTCCAGGCGGTCGTGCAGGCGCTGCTCGACGTCCTCGGCCCGGACGGCACCCTGGTGGTGCCCACCCACACGCCCGACAACAGCGACCCGGCCGACTGGACCAATCCCCCGGTGCCCGAGCCGTGGTGGCCGGCGATCCGGTCGCAGGCACCGGGGTTCGACCGGTCCCGCACCCCCAGCCGGTGGATGGGGATCATCCCCGAGACGGTCAGGACCTGGCCGGGGGCGCTGCGCAGCGACCACCCGCAGGTGTCGTTCGCCGCCGTCGGCGCTCACGCGGGCGAGATCACGGCCGACCACCGGCTCGACGACGCGCTGGGCGAGCGCTCACCGCTCGGCGCGGTCTACCGGCTCGACGGGAAGGTGCTGCTGCTCGGGTGCGGGCACGACTCGAACACGTCGCTGCACCTGGCCGAGTGGCGGCAGGCGACGCCGCCGCGGGCGGTCAAGGGCGCGTCGATCCGGCGGCCTGACGGCGGCAGCGAGTGGATCAGCTGGACCGACGTCGCCGAGAACACCGACGACTTCGATCAGATCGGCGCGGCCTTCGAGGTCGCGGTCGGGCTGTCGACCGGCGACGTCGGCGACGCCGAGGCGCGGCTGGCGCCGCAGCGCGCGCTGGTCGACTTCGCGACCGAGTGGATGGCGGAGCACCGGCCGACGATCTGAGCGCTACGGCGATATCGTGTGCCGGTGAACAAGCCGACCAGGTGGGTCACCGAGAACACCGCCGACCATTCGCACTGGTACATCGAGCGGTTTCGGCGGCTGGCGCGCGAGGGGGCCGACCTGGCCGGGGAGGCGCGCCTGGTGGACGCCATGCTGCCGCGGTCCGCCCGGGTGCTCGACGCCGGCTGCGGTCAGGGCCGGGTCGGCGCCGAACTGGCCGCCCGCGGTCACCTGGTGACCGGCGTCGACGCCGACGCCGAGCTCATCGCGGCCGCCCGGGCCGAGCACCCCCGCCCGCGCTGGGTGGTCGCGGACCTGGCCGAGCTCGACCTGTCCGGCAGCGGCGGCCCGACCGAGTTCGACACGGCGGTCATGGCCGGCAACGTCATCTTGTTCGTGGCCGAGGGCACCGAGGAGCAGGTGCTGCGCCGGGTGGCCGCGCACCTGCGCCCGGACGGCTTCGCGGTGATCGGCTTCGGTGCCAACCGCGGCTACGACCTGACGGATTTCGACCGGCACGCCACCGCGGCCGGGCTGGCGGTCGAGCAGCGGTTCGCGACCTGGGACCTGCGGCCATGGCGATCGGACTCGCCGTTCTCCGTCACCGTCCTGCGGCGGTGATCGTGGCCGGTCACGCGGGCGGCGAGACGTTGACGGAGCGGCTGCGGCTGGTGCCGGTCGCCCCCGGGCACGAGGCCGACCTGGTCGTGGTGCACCGCGATCCCTGGATCGCCCAGTGGTACGCCGGCGCGTGGCCGGACGCGACGGCCAGGGAATTCGCGGCCCGTTGCGCCCGGGGCTGGTCCGCCGACGGCGTGGGCAAGTGGATCGCCTACGAGCGGGCGACCGGGGCGCTGGTCGGCCGGGGCGGGCTGTCGGCGATGCCGGCCGACGCCGCCGCTAGCGAGCAGATCGCCCGTCTGGCCGGGCCGGGCTGGGCGCGGCGGCGGCTGGAGCTCGGCTGGGCCGTGCGGACGGAGTACCGGGGGCGGGGGTACGCGACGGAGATCGGGCGGGCCGGGCTCGAGTTCGGCCTCGACGTGCTCGGGGCGGACGCGGTCATCGCGTTCACCGAGCGGCACAACACGGCCTCCCGGAACGTCATGGAGCGTCTCGGCCTGCGGTTCGCGGGCGAGATCCTCGCCCGCGGCCTGGTCGAGGGCGAGATCGGCGAGCGGGACGACGCGCCGTTCGCGGTCTACTCGACCGGGCGCTAGGGCGCTAGGGCGCTTCGGCGGGAGCGGGCTCCTCGTTCACGGCGGCGGCGTTGGCGTTGGCGTTGGCGGCCAGCCGGTCGAGCCCGGCCGCGAGAGCGGCCAGGTCGGGGTCGGCGAATCCGGATCGGAGCCTGGCGTCGAACGCGATCGCGGCCGCGCGCAGTTGCAGGAACGCCGCCTCGCCCGCGTCGGTCAGCGTGACCACCTGGACCCGGCGGTTGGCGTCGTCGCGGGTGCGCGCGACCAGGCCCTGGGCGTGCATCGCGTTCAGGTGGTGGGTCAGCGTCGCCCCGGTGATGCCGACCGCCTCGGCCAGCTCACGCTGGTTGGCCGGGCGGCGGACCTTGAGGTTGAGCAGCACCAGCCAGACCGGAAGCGAGCCGCCGGCCTCGGCCAGCGCGGCGTCGAACGCGCGCTCGACCGCGCGTGACGCCTGGGCCAGGCGCAGGCCGATGGGCAGGGGGAACGGTTCGGGCACGACGAGAGTCTAGCATGATGCCTTGACGTCTAAGCGTTTGACATCAAATTCTTTGATATCTAACATTGACGTATGACCGAGAACCCAGCCCAGCCAAGCGCCCAGGCCCAGCGGGTCGACCAGGCGGCCATGCGCCGCCGTTCGGCCACCTTCCGCATCGTCAACGTGCCGATGCGGGCAGTGCTCTCGCTGCCGTTCCCGACCCCGCTGAGCAAGAACCTCATGCTCGTCCGCTACACCGGGCGGAAGACGGGGCGCACCTACCGGCAGCCGCTCAGCTACGCCCGCGACGGCGCCGACCTGCTCACGCCCGGCGGCGGTAAGTGGACCCGCAACATGGAGGGCGGACGGCCGGTGCGGATCAAGCTCCGCGGCCGCGACGTGCCCGCCCGGCCGGAACTCGTCCGCGAACCGGCCGAGGTCGAGCGGCTGCTCGACGTGATCGTGGCCGGCAACCCGCCCGCCGCCAAGTTCATCCCGCTCCCCCGCACGGCCGACGGCCGGCTCGAGCCGACCGCGCTATCCGCCGCGATCGACCACGGCTTCGCGATCGTGCGCTGGCATCTGAACTAACCAGGCGGGGCAACGGACCGTTCGACATCGGGATTTCGAGCCTTTGAACTGGGCTTTTAAATAAGCCCGCACCCTGACTACTACGTGTCGTAGTACACGACGTACGCTTGCCGTTGTGGGCGTCAATCAGCACTATTTGTACGAAGCCCGGCAGATGCAGGCGCTATCGCTGAGCGTGCACATTCCGCTGGTGTGCTTTGGCATCGCGTTCCCGGTGCTCGTGCTGTTCGCGGAGTACCGGTACCTGCGGACCGGCGATGAGCTCTACCGCACGATCGCGCGGCGCTGGTCGCGGATCATGCTGGCGCTGTTCGCGGTCGGGGTCGTCACCGGCACGATCCTGTCGTTCGAGCTGGGGCTGCTGTGGCCGGTGTGGATGCAGGACTTCGGGAACGTGTTCGGGCTCGGGTTCACGCTCGAGGGGTTCTCGTTCTTCGTCGAGGCGATCTTCATCGGGATCTACGCTTACGGCTGGGACCGGCTGCGGCCGTGGGCGCACTTCTGGTGCGGGGTGCCGATCGCGATCGCGGGGGTGGCGGGGTCGTTCTTCGTCATCGCGGTCAACGGGTGGATGAACCACCCGACCGGGTTCACGCTGGTGAACGGGCGGGCGGCCGACGTGCACCCGTGGCAGGCGCTGTTCGACAACCCGATGTTCTGGTCCGAGTACGCGCACATGTACTTCGCCGCCTACATCGTGTGCGGGTTCCTGCTGGCCGGGGCGTACGCGTGGGCGCTGCTGCGCGGGCGGCGGGGGCGGTACGAGCGGACCGCGTTCGGGATCTCGATGACGGCCGCCGCCGTCGCGTCGCCGCTGCAGGTGATCGTGGGCGACTGGGCCGCCCGCGACGTGGCGGTCTACCAGCCGGTCAAGCTGGCGGCGATGGAGGGGCTGGCGACGACCACCCGCGGCGCGGCCGAGCACCTGCTCGGCTGGTACAACGGGCACGCGGTGGTGTGGGGCGTCGAGATCCCCAAGCTGCTGTCGCTGCTGGCGTTCCATAACCCGAACGCGACCGTGCAGGGCCTCGACATCGTCCCGCTGGCGGACCAGCCGCCGGTCAACGTGGTGCGCTTCGCGTTCCAGACCATGGTCGGGATCGGGACCTTGCTGGCGCTCATCGGGCTGGCCTACCTGTTGCTGCGGTTCCTTCCCCGGTTCCGTCGGCGGGCGGCGCTGCCGCGGTGGCTGCTGTGGGGCGTGGTCGCGGCCGGGCCGCTGTCGGTGGTCGCGCTGATCGCGGGGTGGATCACGACCGAGGTCGGGCGGCAGCCGTGGATCGTGTACGACGTGATGCGGGTCGACGCGGCGGTGACCGGGGCGAACGACATCCCGGTCGGGTACGGGACGCTGTCGGTGGTGTACGTGATCCTGGCGGTCATCGTGTACTTCACGTTGCGGCGGCTGGCGCGGGTGCCGTTGCCCGCCGACGCGGCCGCGTCGTCTGAGGAGCTTGTCACCGCGGAGGGCGTCGATGGCTTACGTGCCGGTCGCGATCATCTTGGCCGGGATGACCGCGTACACCGTGCTGGCGGGGGCGGACTTCGGGGCCGGGCTGTGGACGCTGCTCGCGGTCGGCGACTCGGCCGCGGCCCGGCGCATCCGGGATGAGGCCAGGCACGCGATGGGGCCGGTGTGGGAGGCGAACCACGTCTGGCTGATCTTCGTGCTGGTGATCGCGTGGACGGCCTACCCGGTCGCGTACGGGTCGATTACGTCGACGCTGGCGGCGCCGTTGCTGATCGCGGCGATCGGGATCATCTTCCGCGGGGCGGCCTACGCGCTGCGGGGCGCGCTTGATTCGTCTCGATTCGCTGAGTACTTGTTCGCGCTGTCGTCGGTGCTGACGCCGTTCGCGCTCGGGACCGCGGTCGGCGCGATCGCGATCGGGCGGGTCCCGGTCGGCAACGCGGCCGGCAACCCGGTGACTTCGTGGCTGAACCCGGCTTGCGTGCTGGTCGGGGCGCTGGCGGTCGCGTTCTCCGGGTATCTGGCGGCGGTGTACCTGGCGGCGGATTCGCTGCGGCACGGTGCGTCAGGCGCGGACGCGGCGCCCGCTTCCGGCGAGGCCGGCCGGGCGATCGACCGCGTCGAGGCCGGCGCGGACGGTGCGGGCGGTGCGGGCGGTGCGGACGGCGGGGCGGGCGGGGACGGGCGGGCGCTGGCGGAGGCGTTCCGGCGGCGGGCGCTGGCGGCGGGCCTGGCCGCCGGGGCGCTGGCGCTGGCGGGGCTGCTGGTAATGCGGCACTCGGGCCTGAACCTGACCCGCGGGGTCGCGCTGGCGCTGGTGTGCGTGTCGGCCGCGGCCGGGCTGGCCACGCTGGCGCTGTGCTGGCGGTACCGGTTCGGGCTGGCGCGGGTGACGGCGGCGCTGGCGGTGGCGGCGGTCGTGGTGGGCTGGGCGGCCGGGCAGGCGCCGCGGTTCCTGCCCGGGCTGACGGTGACGCAGGCGGCCGCGAGCCGGTCCACGCTGATCGCGCTGATCATCGCGGTCGCGGCCGGGGCGGTGGTGCTGGTGCCGTCGCTGGGGCTGCTGTTCACGCTGTACCTGCGGGGACGGCTCGGCGACCCAGAGGAGGCCGCGCCGGAGGAGGCCGCGCCGAAGGAGGCCGCGCCGAAGGAGGCCGCGGTCGAACAGGAGCCGACCAGGGGGGCAGCCGAGACAAAGGCGTCCGAACCGAGGGCAGCCGAGACGAGGGCAGCCGAGACAAAGGCGGCCGAGACGAGGGCAGCCGCCGGCCGCGAGCGGGAGCCCGTGACGCCGCAGGCGCTCACACCCCTGAGGCTGCTGACGCCGAAGACTCGGGTCCGCGTCTGGGGAACGGCTGCGGCGGCTGGGCTGATCGGCGGTGCGGGGCTGCTGGTGTTCGCGGATGCCAACTGGGCGCATTTGGTCGGCGTGGCCTGCCTGGCCGCGTGCGCGGTCGCCGTGTTCTTGTTGGCGGCTCCGGGCGAGGTCTAATCGCGAATCGGTGGCCGCGCACGTCACGCAGGCAACGCATTCCGGCCGATGATCGCGAAGACTTTTATGATGACGTAAATAATTCGTGCTATACGCACGAAAAGTCTTCGCGATAAAAAATGTTTTCGTGGTCTTGGTGATTGCGGGGCGCTCGGGTAGCCAAGGCGCGTGTAACGGGACGGGCGGCTACCGTGACAGGTAGCTGAAGCCCAGTGGCGAGCCTAGGAGGCGCGAAGCGGCATGGCCGAGCAGACGTACGACGTGATCGTGATCGGGGCGGGGCCGACCGGGGAGAACGTGGCCGACCGGGCGATCAAGGGCGGGCTCACCGCCGTGATCGTGGAGTCCGAGCTGGTCGGCGGCGAATGCTCGTACTGGGCGTGCATGCCGAGCAAGGCGCTGCTGCGGCCGGCCGACGTGGTCGCGGAGGCGGCGGCGGTGCGCGGGGTGACCGGGGCGCGGCTCAACCCGGCCGAGGTGCTGGCGCGGCGCGATGACTTCGCGCACGGGTGGAAGGACGACGCGCAGGTCGGCTGGCTCGACTCGGCCAAGATCGACCTCGTCCGCGGCCACGGCCGGATCGCGGGCGAGCGGCGGGTCCAGGTCGGCGACCTGACGCTGCACGCGCGGCAGGCGGTGGTGATCGCGACCGGGACGCGGGCGGTCGTGCCCGACTCGCTGTCGCCGGTGAACCCGTGGACGAGCCGGGAGGCGACCAGCGCCCACGCGGTGCCCGGACGGCTGGTGATCGTCGGCGGTGGCGTGGTCGGGTGCGAGATGGCGGCCGCGTGGTCGGCGCTGTGCGCGGAGGTCACGCTGATCTGCCGCGGGCGGCTGCTGGACCGGCTGCCCGAGTTCGCGGGCGAGATCGTGGCGGCCGGGCTCAAGGACGCCGGGGTGGACGTGCGGGTCGGCGTCGACGTGACCAGGGCGACGCGGGACGGCGACCACGGCGCGGTGACGGTCGAGCTGACCGACGGCACCAAGGTCGAGGGCGACGAGGTGCTGTCGGCGGTGGGACGGTCGCCGCACACGGCCGACATCGGGCTCGAGACCGTCGGCCTCGCGCCGGCGTCGTGGCTCGACGTCGACGACACCATGCGGGTGGCGGGCGTCGACGGCGGCTGGCTGTACGCGGCGGGCGACGTCAACCACCTGGCGCTGCTCACCCACATGGGCAAGTACCAGGCCCGGGTGTGCGGCGACGCGATCGCCGCCCGGGCCCGCGGACAGGAGCCGGCGGTGCGCGACCGGTCGAGCAAGACCAACGTGCCCCAGGTGGTGTTCACGATCCCCGAGGTCGCGGCGGTCGGGCTGACGGCGGCGCAGGCGGAGGCGGCCGGGCGCCGGGTCCGCACGGTCGAGTACGAGCTTGGCCACGTGGCCGGGGCGAAGCTGTTCGCCGACGACTACCGGGGGCACGCGCAGCTGGTGGTGGACGAGGACCGGCGGACGGTGGTGGGCATGACGCTGGCCGGCCACGGCGTCGGCGAGATCATCCATTCCGCGACGATCGCGATCGCGGGCGAGGTCACGCTTGACCAGCTCTGGCACGCGGTCCCGTCGTACCCGACGATCAGCGAGATCTGGCTGCGCCTGCTCGAGACCTACGGCCTGTAGCGACACGGCCGAGCCCGCGTCGAAAGAAATCGTCTCCGAGGTGTAACGCCCGGCCCGACGCCGGCGTTTCGGTACCAGGGCACACCCCTGGGGCCCTCGGATGCCCCCCCGTCCGAGGGCCCCCACCAAGGGTTCCGGCGCGCGGACCCCTGGGGCGGAGCCCGGTGTGAACCGTCGTCGGCCGCGGCCCGCCATCAGCCGCGGCCGATGAACGGCATCGTCGTCGCGGTGATCGTCAGGAACTGCACGTTCGCGTCGAGCGGCAGCCCGGCCATGAACACGACCGCGTCCGCCGCCAGCTTCGGGTCGAACGTCGGCTCGGCCAGCATCGAGCCGTCTGCCTGGGGCGCGCCAGAAGCGATCTGCTCGGTCATCGCGGTGTTGGCGTTGCCGATGTCGATCTGGCCGCAGGCGATGTTGTACGCGCGCCCGTCGAGCGAGATCGACTTGGTCAGCCCGGTGATCCCGTGCTTGGTCACCGTATAGCCGACCGAGCGCGGCCGCGGCGCGTGGGCGGAGATCGAGCCGTTGTTGATGATCCGCCCGCCCATCGGCCGCTGTGCCTTCATCATCGCCACCGCGTGGTGCGCGCACAGGAACGAGCCGGTCAGGTTGGTCGCCACGATCGACTGCCAGCCCTCCGGGCTCACCTCGTCCACCCCGCCGCCCGGTCGGCCGGTGCCGGCGTTGTTGACCAGCAGGTCGAGCCGGCCGAAGCGGTCCCGCACGGTCGCGAACAGCGCCGCCACCGAGTCCGGGTCGCCCACGTCGGCCGCCGCCGGCAGGACCATCTCCGGCAGCGCCAGCGCGACCGTGTCCTCGAGCAGCTCGAACCGGCGGCCGGCCGCGACCACGTACCACCCGTGGTCGGCCAGCGCGATCGTGATCAGGCGGCCGAGCCCGGAGCCGGCCCCGGTGACGACCGCCACCTTCTCAGTTGTCATGGGGCTAACGGTAGGACCAGGGACCGTTCGATATGAAGATCTGGATCTTGATCTTCG
>Ga0335075_10007676_pt1 | contig 16581 bp, 14 predicted proteins | sample Lox_Sample_24_FD_206723 | JGI IMG/M metagenome (GOLD analysis project Ga0335075, IMG submission 206723) | Soil microbial communities from Loxahatchee National Wildlife Refuge, Florida, United States - Lox_Sample_2.4 | ecosystem: Environmental > Terrestrial > Soil > Wetlands | place: USA...
GTCGGTGATCGGGTCCAACGCAGCCTCCTCCTTTGGACGAACAGACAAAAGATCAGGACTCGCGAGCAGTTCTCGTCCATCACCAGAGAAATCTACTCTTCTGTACGGAATGCTACCGAAGGGGGCAGTTATGGGAAAGCTTGAGGGTAAGGTTGCAGTCATCACGGGTGGGTCGAGCGGCATGGCGCTGGCCAGCGCCAGGCGGTTCGTTGAAGAAGGCGCCTACGTTTTCATCACCGGCCGGAGGCAGAAGGCGCTCGATGAGGCCGTGAAGGTGATCGGCCGGAACGTGACCGGTGTGCGCGGGGACGCGTCCAATCTGGACGACCTTGACCGCCTGTTCGATACGGTCAGGAGGGAAAAGGGCAGGATCGACGTCCTGTTTGCGAGCGCCGGCAAGGGCGAAGCCGCCCAACTCGGCGAGATTACCGAGGAGCACTTCGATGCGGCCTTCGGCCTGAACACGCGCGGCACGCTGTTTACGGTGCAGAAGGCGTTGCCGCTGTTCCGCGATGGCGGATCGATCTTCATGACCGGATCCGTTGCTTCGGTGAAAGGGTTTCCTGGTTTCGGCGCGTATTCGGCGAGCAAGGCGGCTTTGCGCTCCTTCGCACGCACCTGGCTCAACGAACTGAAGGGCAGGAATATCCGGGTGAACGTGCTGAGCCCGGGGGTGATCGACACACCGGATTCTCAGCGAATCGACGAGGAGACAAAGAAGATGTTCCAATCGCTGATCCCGCGGGGAAAGATCGGTCGTCCTGAGGAAATTGCGACGGTTGCGCTGTTTCTTGCTTCCGACGATTCGAGCTTCGTGAATGGGGTGGAGCTGTCTGTCGACGGCGGCATGTCGGCCATCTGATTCGGCGGATCTCGGTGAGCGCGAAATCGCCGATGCGCTCACTGAGGCCGGACCGTACCGGTGAGTTGGGTGATGCTTACCGATCCCAGCCTCAACGGGCGAGAACAGGGTAAAGCACCCGAGGACCGGAGTGTCGAGGTCGTGGGCGACCGGAGGCCTGGCATCGGCGGGTAAGACGAGTTAGTAGTAAAGGTACTTGCGCCACTTCAGGTCGGAGTGGCCGATCATGCGCATGATGTGGCGGCTGGTGTGGAGGGTGAAGGGGCGGGGCTCGCGGATCAGCTTCATGTGATCGATTTCGCTGAGCAGGTGATTGCCCTTGCGGCGATTGCAGGAGTGGCATGCGGCAACGAGGTTTTCCCAGGTGGAGAGGCCGCCGCGGGAGCGAGGCAGGACGTGGTCGAGGGTAAGCTCGGCGGAGGGCAGGATGACGCCGCAGTACTGGCAGCTGTTGCGATCGCGCAGCAGGATGTTTTTGCGCGAAAGGGCGCGGGTCTGGTGGGGGATGCGGCGGTACTCAAGCAGGCGAATGACTGAGGGCATGGCCATGCGCGCGCGGGCGGAGTGCAGCTCGGAGCCCTGTTCCTCTTCGGTGCGGGCGACGCCCTTGAGGACGAGGACCAGGGCGCGGCGTGCTCCGCAAATGTTGATGGGCTCGTAGGAGGCATTGAGCACCAGCACCGGAGTCTGCAGGGCCTGAACGGTAGTGACGACGCACACGGCGTCGTTGCTGCGTGCATCCTGAGGTTTACCCGCCGATTGTCTGCGGGCGTGAACACCAGCCTTCGCGACCGACATCTGTCCTCCCGGCTATCGGGTCCGGATTGCCGGTCCGGACCAGTTGTTGTTCAGGCGCCCACGGAGGGTCTCCGTACGGGCCTCATCCCAAAAAGCAAAATCCCTTTCCATAGGAATCTCGGGCGCAGCGAAGTGCTGCTGTGCCGAATCCCGGTGCGGCCATTGTTCTTTCTGCGCGCGAGCGACGGTCGCGACGCAGACGCTGGCGGCTCCGGCGCGTCGAAGAGCCTGCGAGCAGGCGCGAGCTGTGGCGCCGGTGGTGTAAATGTCGTCGATGAGCAGCACATGGAGCCCGGCAACGGCCGCGGGGCTCGCCGCGACGAACGCGCCGCGGAGATTCTCGCGCCGCTGATGCGCGGTGAGGCCGGCCTGGCTTTCCGTGGCGCGGTGACGTCCGAGGACATCGAGAGCCAGGTGCACGTTCAGATCGGTGCGGCGGTGGCGGAGAGCACGGATCGCATGACGCGCGATGAGCTCCGACTGGTTGAAGCCGCGCTGGCGGCGCTTGCCGGCAAAGAGCGGAACGGGCACGACGACCAGCTCAGCGGGCAGATCAGAGATGGCGAGTACCGGATCGGCGAGGAGCGCGCCCAGGCGCTTCGCCAAGGGGTGCATGCCGTCGTATTTCAACAGGTGGAGCAGGGCGCGCAGTTCATCGCGGTAGAGGCCCCAAGCGACAGCCTTCTCGAAGGGCGGTGCCGACGTGCGGCAGGGGCGGCAGAGCGATTTTTCAGTGGTGAGATCAGGTTCGTACGACAACGCCTCGCCGCATCGGTCGCAGAGCGTGCCCGGTTGTGGGGGAAGATGATTCCAGCAGGACGCACAGACGGGAAGAAGAGAGAAGCTGCCGAGCGGGACGCCGCAGACGCGGCAATCGGCGGGGAAGAGCACAGCGGAAAAGCTGTTGAGTGTGGATTGCGCCGTACTTCGGAGCACGCGAACCACCGCGCGCCAGGCCGTATCGGCAGATGGCGGGACTTCAGACGTCAGCGGAAGACCCTGACTACGGAAGACGCACCTCGCTCGGGAGGCCGGAATGCCGAAAGCTGAAACCCAGCTCCCGATGAGGCCAGTATACGAGCAGGGGAGCGGGGGGGCAATATCCATCGGGGATCGGGCGGGGTGGATTGATCCGTTCGTAACATTAAGGAAGTTGGTGGAGGCGGGCAGGCGGGTGGCGATGGGTCGGACATTGCTGCAGGAGCGGGTGGAGGCACTGGCGCGCGAGGCGGGGTTTGCCGCGGCGGGGATTGCGGCTGTGCCTGCGCCGGGATCGCCGGAGGATGACGTGGAACGCGCGCGGTTTGCGGAGTGGGTGGACGCGGGGCGTGCGGGCGAGATGGAGTATCTGAAGCGGCGCGACGAGGCCGGCGAGTTGCTGCGGTCGTCGGTGCGCGTGGCTTTGCCATGGGCGCGGTCGGTGATTGTGGGCGCGGCCAATTATGCGTCGGCGGAGCCGCGGTCGATCGATCCTGCGCCGCAGGGGACGGGATGGATTGCGCGCTATGCGTGGAGCTCGCGCGAGGGACGGCCGTCGGACTATCACAAGGTGCTGCTGCGGCGGCTGGAGCGGCTGCGCGACCGGCTGGCAGAGGAGACAGGTGCCTTTGAATCGCGATGCTTTGTCGATACGGGGCCGGTAGTGGAGCGGGTGTATGCGCGGTATGCGGGCGTGGGATGGGTGGGGAAGAATACGTGCATTCTGAACCAGCGGCTGGGTTCCTGGCTGTTTCTTGGCGTGGTGGTGACCTCGCTGGAAGTTGGAGAACAGCAGGTCCCTCGACTCAGCGGTTCGCGCTTCGCTCGGGATGACAAGTCTTTGCTGGCGGCGGACCGGTGCGGATCGTGCACGCGGTGCATCGAGGCTTGTCCCACGGGGGCGCTGACGGGGCCGCGGCAGATGGATGCGAGCCGCTGCATCTCGTACCTGACGATCGAGAAGCGCGGCGAGATCCCCGAGGAGCTGCGGGCGGACATCTGGCGGCAGGTGTTCGGGTGCGATATCTGCCAGGATGTGTGCCCGTGGAACCGGCGGGCGCCGATCGCGACGGACGCGGAGCTGGAGCCGCGCAGGGAGCTGGTGAATCCGGCGCTGGAGTGGCTGGCGGCAATGGACGAGTCAGAATTTGAGCGGCGGTTCAACGGATCGCCGGTGCGGCGGGCGAAGTTTGCGGGGTTCCGGCGGAATGTTGCAATTGCGATGGGCAACAGCGGGCAGGCGCGGTACCTTGCCATCCTGGAGCGATGGGCCGAGGATGACGACGCGGTTGTCGCGGAGGCGGCGCGCTGGGCCGCACAACGGCTTCGGCCGGAGAAAGGCTGATCCGGCTCGGCGGGGAGGGCAGACCGGCTAAAGATCGGAGATTTCCGCGGAGGAGACGATTCCTGCCGCAGCAGCAAGGGTATTCAGCGGCCTCTTTGGGAAGGCCGCCTGAACCGCAGATCGACCGATCAGGCAGTATTCCGGACGACGTTGGCCGCGCTGAGCCCCTTGGGGCCCTGCTGACACTCGAACTCGACGGCTTCGCCTTCGTTCAGGGTGCGGTAACCGGAATCCTGAATCGCGGAGAAGTGGACAAAGACGTCTTCGCCGCTGGACCGCTGGATGAACCCATAGCCTTTTGCGCCATTAAACCACTTCACGACACCATTCTCTTTCACCTGAGACTCCTTATTGTTGTAGGTCCCTATTGCGCATCCGGGATTGGCGAGGTTGCCGCCGAGATCCGGCGCCGGAGCGCCGGAGGCTCAGAGACACCAAAAGCTGCCATTGCCCGCCCAGCATCGGCGGTCACGGGCAGCTCAGTGGGTTACCGCACAACCACAGAAGCGATCAAGCAGGTACGTCAAAATTATTGCTGGCCTTCCAAACGACTCGCCCATGGGGATCAGAATCGTCCTCCAGTTATGGCAGGAAACGTCTTTGAAATCAAGAGAAAAATTGCGAAGAAACAGAGAATTCGCGGGATGTTACGAAAGTATCCGGTACTTTCGGATGGGGTAACCGCAGGCCGGCGACTCCTGCGAGCGGGAGCGAAGCCCTGCTACAGCGGTTTAGTCGCGCGTTGCCCCTCAGGAAGCTGAGGACGCGGCCGCTCCCAGCCCTCCCGGCATGCCGGGGAGCCGGCCTGGCGGGGGTAGCCATGGCGGCCTGAGGTTCACGGCTCCGCAATGCGGAACTGGCTGAAACGCTGCTAGCATTTCGATAAAAGGGGGCGATTTGGCCGCGGCCATCGAGCAGAAAGGGACGGAATTGCCGGCGCCGGCGGCGCTTCCCGATGCACCGGAACCGCCAGTCCGGCCGTACGGACGGGGGCTGTGGCCGGATGTGGTCGCCCTGGCGAAGTATCTGACGCAGACCGAAGTGCATACGTACGCCTTCAGCGTGGCGGCGAACGCGATCCTCTCCATCTTTCCGTTTATCGTGATGCTGTTCACCCTGGCGCGGCAGATTTTCCACTCGCCGAAGATGGTGGACACCATCGGCGGGATGCTGCACGACGTTCTGCCGTCCAACCAGGACTTCGTGGTGCGGAACATGAGCCTGCTGGCGCATCCGCGAGGCAGCGTGCAATTGGCCTCGGTGGTGACGCTGCTGATTTCTTCGACGGGAGTGTTCCTGCCGCTGGAAGTCGCGCTGAACCGGGTGTGGGGCGTGAAAAAGAACCGCTCGTACGCGATGAACCAGGCGGTGTCGCTGGGGGTGGCTTTCGCGATCGGGCTGCTGGCGATGGCCTGCGTGGTGCTGGCGACGATGCAGACCGGCTTCCTGGACGTGCTGTTTTTCGGGCACACCGACAATATGGTGTACGCGTTCATCCACCACATGTTTCTGCAGATCGCGGTGGCGGTGCTGGGCGTGGGGATGTTCTTCATCATCTATTGGGTGCTGCCGAACCGGCGGCTGCCGATGCGGGCGGTGCTGCCGACGGCGGTGGTGATGGGGCTGACGTGGGACCTGGGGCGGCTGGTCTACATTTTGGTGCTGCCGCATCTGGATCTGCATTCGGTGTACGGACCCTTCGAAGTGTCGGTGAGCTTGATGATCTGGGCGTTCCTGACGGGATTGCTGCTGCTGGCCGGGGCGCAGTACTCGGCGACGCGGCACGCGCTGAAGCTGGCGCGGGAAGCGGACCGGGAAGCGGGGAGGAACGGCCAGTCCCCAGTTGCCAGTCCCCAAGCGCCGGTGGTTTCCTGATCAGAAGCGGATGAGGGCGAGGCCGGAGGCGGGGTCGGGCTGTTTCTGCAGGTGTTCGGGACTTTCGGTGAGGATGACTTCGCAGGTGGGGCGGACGATGGCGCGCTGGAGGTGACCGCCGTGGGCGGTGCCGTCGCGGCGGCCGATGACGACGTGAGCGTGCACCTGAGGCTCTCCATCCTTGAGGGCGATGTCTCCGATGAGGGAGAGCAATTCGACCTGCTCGTCGAGGTCGACGGAGGTCTGATACTGCTTCGATTCCCAGTCGAACCAGGCGAGGCGGACGGACTGGAAGGCTCCGATGGCCTTGAAGCTGCTGCCGGCGAGGCGCTGGGAGCGGGCGAAATCTTTGAGGGCGGCGGCGAGCTCCTCGCCGGTGTCGAGGATGAGGGCGAAGGTGCGGGGGTGGGAGTCGAGGAGCTTGTGGCGCATGAGGGGTGAGATGCGGGCTCTCCCATATCTGCCAAAACCGGGCAGATATGGGGCAACCGGGCTCTCTGAGACAACTTGATCCCTCCCTGTCGACCAGGGGCCGGACGACAAGGGTGGGGCAACCCGAGGGCGGCGACGGTCGCTTCGGCGCAAGCGCCTGCGCTCCGGCCTGCGGCAGCAAGGAAGCGCGCTTCGCGCGATGTTCTTTTCGGCACGGCTGAAGCCGTGCCCCTTCAAAGAATGTGGGGCGGACGATGGCATGCCGGAGGCGTTCGCCGTGGGCCGGGGCTATTTGTGCGAGGGCGGGTTCAGGCCGGCGGGGGGTGCTTTTCGCCACTGAAGGCCGAGGTACATGTAGAGGAACTGAGCTTCGGCGGGAATCGGGATATCGGCGAGGGCTTCGGGCTTTTTCGACGCGATGAGCCAAAAGGCGATGGGCGCCTGATGGATGTCATAACCCGCATCGTGCAGGAGCCAAAGGGAGACGCGGGCATCCTGCGCTGTCAGGGCGCTCAGGAGGATCTCCTTATCCGCGTGCGCCTCGCCGACGGCGACGGGCAGGAGAAAGGGGTTCAGCGCAGCAGCCACTGAAATCGCGACGGTGGCGGTGTTGATCACGTCGGTATCTCTTCGGAGACGCCAGGGCTGATGTTCGATGATGCCGGCGACAGAGAACCCGAGCAATGCGGCCAGTTGGGAGTCGTTCTGCATGCGCTGCACGGCCCAGGTGCAAATCAGAATCGCGCCGCTTGCCGCAACCCCCATACCGTGACAGTTCTTTCCTTCGATGACCTCGAAGTGGATAGGCGCCCATATGGGATCGCTGGTGGGGGAGGGCCGCTCAAAGGACGGCACCAGCGAGTCGCCGATGCGCCGGACCCGGGCCTGCATGGCTGCGTCGGGCGAGGGCTGGAATTTCGGCGGGTGCTTTGGATTGACGTGCCTGACGCTATCAGCGATGAGATTCTGCTCTCCCTCTCCGACGTCGCTGGTGGCGAATTTAGCCTCGGAGGCGACGAGCACGCCATCGTCTCTTCGCCTGGCCTTGTAAGCGACCCAAAGATCAGGAGCGATGCCGGAGGACGTTTGCAGCGGGGCCTTGAAATGCAGCTTCGTCTGAGGTGACAGCAGAATGAGGTATCCATCGGCGCGAAGCATCGTGCCATCTGAGCGTTGCCGGTACACCTGCTCGACGATGGCTCGGCCGGAGAGCTCCTGCGGCATGTCCAGCCCAATCAGCAGGCGGTCGGCGGCGAAGCTGTGATGCTTATGGTTCGGCCAGCCATAAGCGGAGATGACTTCTCCAAGGAATGGGGTCTCACGCGGACAGCCCTGCCAGGAAATTGTCTTGTCATTGGTGGGCCCTGTAACGGTATGCGGCCCGCAAAGTACCTGCACTCCGTTTACATCGAAATCGCCGGACGACGCGGCGCGGGTGACAACCCCGACCAGCGGGATTTCCGTCTCCTCGGCCTGGTTGGGGTTGGTTTGCGGGTGGCACGGAGCTGCAACAGCGGCGCAGAGAAGGGCGAACGTGAGTATGCGGCCAGCGTGAGAGCGCACGAGCAACTCCGGAGGTTCAGCGGGTCTGTGGGTGCATGGTACTACAGGGAGGGCGCGATCAGGCGAGGCGCTCGACGGCGAGGCGCAGGCCCATGGCTTTGAGGATGGCGGCGAGGCTGCGGAGCTCGGGATTGCCCTCGCTCGAGAGCGTGCGATAGAGCTGAGTGGGATTGAGATTGGCTCTTTCGGCGACGGTCTGCACGCCGCCGAAGGCTTTGGTGAGCTGGCGCAGGGCGATGAGCAGGTCTGCCTGGTCGCCGTCTTCAAGGATGCTGTTGAGCAGTTCGACGGCGTAGGCGGGATCGTCGCGAAAGATTTCGGCCATAGCTTCGTCGTGGGGGCGGTCTTTCATGGGGTGGGTCTCCTTTGCCAATCGTGCCAATATGCGCAGGCGCGATCGATATCGGCGGATTGTGTCCGTTTATCGCCGGCGCACAACAGCAGAATCACCTGGGTTCCTGCGATCGCGTAATAGACGCGATACCCTGGTCCGACGTCGATTCGCATTTCCCAGACTCCGTCGCGACAGAAGCGATGATCGCCGAAATTACCGAGTTCCATGCGATTGATGCGGCGATCGATGGCAATTCTGGCTCTTGTGTCGCGCAGCGTCCTGTGCCGCTCCTGAAACAGATCCTTCTGGCCGAGCGTCAGGTAGTGGCGAATCTCGTACACGTATTATTTTCGTCTAAAAACGAAGACAATGCGATGGAAAAAGCAGGGAATCACATTTCGGCTGGTCGGCTTGCTGCTGCGTGCTCCAGACAGGCTCGATGCGACTCGTGTTCGCTCTTCGTGGGGCACCCGGCGGATCCAATTTGCCGAGGGGGGGTGTGGACCGTAGAATCGAGGTTGCGCCGGGAGCAGGTGATTGGGGCGCGGCAGCACCGGCCTTGTGCGGTAAGCTGCAGTTTTTTGATAAGCCTATGAGCGAGCAGGCAGGAAACAATCAGCCGACGGGGCCGGCGCCTCCGGCGTGGCAGAAGACGGAGCTGGCGCGGCATCCGCAGCGACCCGATCCGTACGCGTATATCGAGAGGCTGTTTACCGACTACAGCGAGATTCACGGGGATCGGGTGTTCGGGGACGATCCCGCGGTGACCTGCGGGATGGCGCGGTTCGAGGGCGAGGAAGTGATGGTGATCGCCAACCTGAAGGGGCGGTCGACCAGGGAGAAGATCCAGCGGCGGTTCGGGATGCCGGACCCCGAGGGGTACCGGAAGGCGCTGCGCTGCATGCAGTTCGCGGGGAAGTTCGGGCGGCCAGTGCTGACGCTGATCGATCTGATGGGCGCGAATCCGGGACTGGGCGCCGAGGAGCGCGGGCAGGCGGAGGCGATTGCGCGGAACCTGCGGGAGATGTCGCGGCTGCGGGTGCCGACGATTGCGACGATTACCGGCGAGGGGGGATCGGGGGGCGCGCTGGGGCTGGCCGTTGCGGACCGGGTGCTGACTTTCGAGAAGGCGATCTACTCGGTGATTTCGCCGGAGGCGTGCGCGTCGATTATGTGGCGGGACGCGTCGAAGCGGGTGGAAGCGGCGGTGGCGCTGAAGGCGACGGCCGATGACGTGAAGGCGCTGGGCTGCGTGGACGATATCGTACCCGAGCCGGAGGGCGGTGCGCATACCGATCCGGCGGCGGCGGCGGCGATGCTGAAGGAGAAGCTGCGCTGGCATCTGAACGAGCTGAAATCGATGCCGGTGGAGGAGATGCTGAAGCGGCGGTACGAGAAATTCCGCAACATCGCGCAGTTCTATGAGACGGCGGTTAGCGGATAGCGGTCAGGGGCTCACTGCTGGTGTTCGCTCCCCGCAGGAGTGCGGCAGGACGTGGTGGGATTCGGATCATTCTCTGATGCAGATTCCGCGCGCTCAGCATGAGGACGCAATGGGGCGTGCCAGAGCGGAAATATTGGAGCGATAGCGTGACATTTCTGGAGCGGCTGCGCTCGCTGGGCTGGTTCCTGGCCGCGTCGGCATGGTTTTTATTCTCCGATCTGGTAGCGCAGCGCGCGGCGAGCGGGCTGACGCAGGGAGAGGCGCAGGAGCCGCTGTACCGGTGGTTTCTGCTGTTTCTGCTGGTGCTGGGCTACGGGCTGATGAGCCGGTTCCACGCCGGGGGGAGCCACGCCGATCGGCAGGAGCCAGGGAGCTCCGCGAGGTCGCTGGGACTGGAGCGGCGGCCGGGCTGGGGGCGTGAGATCGCGCTGGGTGCGGCGCTGGGATGGGCAGGAGCGGTGGCGTGCGTGCTGCCGGCGGCGCTGAGCGGCGACCTGGTGGTGACCTTGTTCACGAGCGGGCACCAGTGGGGGATGCTGGTGCTGGAGGTGATGGCGCTGGCGGCGGGAACGCTGGCGGTGGAAGTGGCATTTCGCGGATACCCGTTCCAGCGGCTGGTGGAGGCGATGGGGCCGGGGCTGGCGACGCTGTTCATGGCGGCCATTTACGCGATCTGGTGGACGCATACGGCTCCGGCGACGAGGGCCACGATGCTGGTGACGTTCCTGCTGGGGTGGGTGCTGGCGCTCGCGTATCTGCGGACACGCGCGCTGTGGGTGAGCTGGGGCCTGCATTTTGCCTGGGCGGCGGTGCTGGGCATCGTGCTGGGGCTGCCGGTGGCGGGGCCGATGAGCTATTCGCCGATTGTGGTGACCAACAGCCGCGGGGCGGGGTGGGTGGCCGGCGGACTCGAGGGGCCGGAGGGCAGCGCGTTCGGCGTGATGGTGGCGTTTCTGCTGCTGTTTGCCGTGGTGAGCCTCACCGCCGATCTGAAGCACAAGTACGGCTACGAGAGGATTGTGCCGGGAGGAATCCCGGTGGATCTGGACGCGGCCGCGCGGCAGCAGCATGAGGCGGCGATGGGAGCAGCAGCGGCGCAGGAGCCGACGCTGGTGCAGATCCAGGGAGCAGGGGACAGGGGACAGAGCTCAGAGATCAGTGATCAGAGCTCTGAGAACAGTGAGCAGTGAGCGGGGAGCAGGGCGCAGGGAGCGGGGAGCAGTGAGCGGGGAGCAGTGAGCGGCAAATGCTGATCGCCACTCTTCGTTCACTGGTCGCTGTTCCCTGATCACTGTTCTATGAGTGGCGACCTTAAAAGAAGCGGTAGCGGATGCCGGCGCTGACGCTGAGGTTGGTGTTGGAGCCGAAGGTGAAGTTGGGCCAGTACTGATATTCGAAGTCACAGACGCGGATATCGAAGCGGCCGCGATAGTGATAGTCGATGCCGGCGCCGGGGGCCATCACGAAGAAATCGCCCTGACCGATGGGGATGTTGATGTGACCGTCGCCGATGAGGAATTTGGCATAGGGGCGGATGCGGTAGCCCAGGAGCGTGGGCAGGTTGTAGCGCGGGCCGATGAGGTACGTGGTCGCCCAGGTGTTCTCCTGAGTATGCCAGCGGGACCAGTTGCCTTCGCCCTCGAGGCCGTAGTGGAAGGTGAGATTGGCGTCGACGTATCCGGCAGCGCCATAGACCCAGTGCTGGCCGTACTGGAAGTGGACGTCAGAGAAGCTGGCGCCGGCGGCGAGGCCTCCCGTGCCGCCGGTGGCTGACTCGGGCGACTGCGCGCGCGCTGCGGCGAAGGCGACGGCAAGGAGCAGGCAGGCGAGGGCAATTCGGCAGCGCGAAAAGTATGCGCTTGACATGATCGATCGAGCTCCGCTCACTGGGTCACCTGCACGGTGAGATTCGTGACGTGAGTGACGCCGGTCTTCTGGCCGCTGGCGACCACCTGAATCGTGTAGGTGCCGGGGGCAGCGCTGTTGAGCGAGAAGCCCGAGCAGCCGGTCATCAGGAAGGTGGTGCCGGCGAGGAAAGCCAGGACAACGAGGAGTTTCAGCACTCCGATTCGCCTGCGGAAGCGCCAGAAGGCGAAGCCGAAGAGCGCGCTGCCGGGGAAAACGAAGGCAGCGAGCATGCCTCCGCCGGCGGCAGGAAATTGGTTGCGGGCCTGAGAGCCTCCGGCGAGCGGCGAATTGGTGTCGACGGTGAGGGTGACGTTGGCATTGGCGTTGGCGCTCAGAGTGGGCTCAGAGTTGGAGAAGGTGCAGGTGACAGACGCCGGGAGCCCATTGCAGCCGAGGGAGATGGTGTCGGTGAATCCTTCTTTGGAAGCGAGGCTGACTTTGATGTTGGCGTAATCCTTGGTGGGGATGGAGACCGAAGTTGGATTGATGGTGAGGATGAAGTCGGTCGCCTGGGAAACGGAGACGGTGACGGTGTTGGAGGTCGAAGGCGCGTCATCGGTGTCGCCACTGTATTTGGCGGTGACGGTGTCGCTGCCTGCGGTGAGATCGATGGTCATGGAGGCCGAGCCGTCAGCGCCTACGGTTTGAGGCGCGCCGATGACGGTGGTTCCGTTGTAGAAGGTTACTGTTCCAGTGACCGCCTTGCCGCTTGCCGAAACCACAGTAGCCAGCAGGACCACAGGCTGATTGGAGGCGACGTTAGCGGCCGATGCGGCGAGCGTGGTCTGCGTGGTGAAGGTGCCGACGGTGACGGTGACGGAATTCGAGGTTGAGGTTCCGTTGTTTGCGTCGCCGTTGTAGGAGGCGGTGATGGTCTGCGTGCCGAGCGGGAGAGCCGTGGTTGCGAGAGTAGCGACGCCGGAGGCGTTGAGGGTCGCAGTGCCCAGGCTGGTGGCGCCGTCGTAGAACGTGACGGTTCCGGTGGGCGTGGAGCCGGTGACGGTGGCGGTGAAGGTGACCGATGTGGAGACGGGAATCGCGGTGGCGCTGGCGGTGAGTTTGACCTGAGTGGTAGCGGCTACGACGCTGAAGGGCAGAGCCGGAGTCGAGGTGCTGGCGTCATCGTTGGCGTCGCCCTGATAGCCGGCGGTGATGGAGTAGGTGCCGACGGCGAGAGTGGCGGTGCTGAAGGTGGCGACGCCGGAGGCGTTGAGCTTGCCGCTGCCGAGTAAGGTTGTCCCGTTGTTATAGAAGTTCACCGTGCCGGTGGGAACGCTGGTTCCGCCGCTGGTGACGGTGACCGTAGCGGTGAAAGTGACGTTTGTGCCGGCAGTGGCCGGGTTGGGAGCGGCGGCGACCGTTGTGGCGGTGGCAGCGTCGTTGACGACCTGAGACAAGACCGCGGAGGTGCTGGTGACGTCACTGGCGTCGCTGTTGTAGACCCCAGTAATGCTGTGCGTGCCCACCGTCAACGTGGAAATGGACAGGGTTGCGGCGGCGGCGGTGGCTCCGTTGGCGGTGAGCGGGTTGGTGCCGAGTTTGGTGGTTCCGTCGTAGAAGGTGACGGTTCCGGTGGGCGCCTGGATGCCGGTTGCGGTGACGGTGGCGGTAAATGTGACGGACTGACCGTACGTGGACGGGTTGTTATTGGAGGTGACGACGGTGGCGGTGCTTTGCTGGACGACCTGGATGAGCGGGGTGGAGGTGCCGGTGACGTTGTTGGTGTCGGTATAGGTCGCGGTGATGCTGTTCTTGCCGAGCGGAAGCGGGGTGACGGTGGAGGTGGTGAAGGTGGCGACACCGCTCGCGTTCATGGTGCTGGTGCCGAGGAGGGTAGCGCCGTCGTAGAAAGAGACCGTCGTGTCTGTACCGAAGGGAACGTTGCCGGAGATGGACACGGTTGCGGTGAAGGTGACGGCCTGGCCGTAGAGCGAGGGGTTGTTGCCGCTGGTGTTGGCGACCGTGACCGTGACCTGCTCATTGACCGTTTGCACGAGCGCGGCCGGGGTGTTGGCGGCGACGTAGTAGGTGTTGCCGCCGTAGGCCGCATAGATGTCGTGGGTGCCGACGGCGAGGGTGGTGTCGGCAATGGTGGCGGTGCCGCTGGCGCCAAGCGTGGCGGTGCCGATGACGACGCCGGGAGGCGCGGACGGCGGATTGGGAACGGTGGGCGGCGTGGCCGGTGCGGGGAAGAGGTCGTAGAGCGTTACGGTTCCGGTGGGCGTGCCCTCATTGGAGGTCGGGCTTTTGGCCACCGTGACGGTGAAATTGACGTTCTGGCCAAAATTGGAAGGGTTGGGCGCGGAGGTGACGCTGACGACGGGGGTGTTCTGCGCCAGGGCCTGGCCGACGGCAGCGATGGTGAAGGGGGAGTCAGGCTGTGCGGCGGTGAGGCTGAGGTCGGCGACGAGCGGATTGCCGGAGGCGGTTGGCGAATACACCACGTCGACGGAGCACTGATCTCCGACGGCAAGGGAAGCGGTGGTGGAGCAGGTGCCCTGGGTGCCGAAGGTGGAGTTAGCGTCGTGGGTGATGCCGCTGAAGGTGAGGCTCTGGTTGCCGTCGTTCTCGAGGTACTGATCCTGGGCAGCGCTTAACTGACCCTGCCAAAGAGCGGGCGTGAAGAAGAGGGTGGCGTCGTTGGCGACGACCTTACGAATGACGTTGTCGAAGTATTCGGCGATGTAGATATTGCCGGCGGCATCGAGAGCCAGACCATACGGGGCGTAAATGCCGGCGCCGGTGACTTTGGGTGTGAGACCCGCGTAAGCGATGCCATTGCCGGTGTACATTTCGCCGTCCTGGTTGTTCCCATAGGTATATCCCGACTTACCGTCGTTATAAGTGACGCTGTTGTTGTTGCCGGCGACGGTGGAGATAACGTGGGTGGAGCCATTGATCTTGCGGATGACGAGATTGCGCGCGTCGGCGATGTAGACGTTGCCGGCTGCGTCGCAGGCGACGCCTAGTGGGGAGTCGAGCTCGGCCTGACTGGCGGCCTGAGTATCGCCGGAGTAGCCGGCGGTGCCATCGCCGGCGAAGGTGGCGATGACCTGGGAGGTGCTGACAACGCGCACGCGGTTATCGCCGGAGTCGGGAATATACATGTTGCCGGAGGGATCGAAGGCGACGCCGTACGGAGTGCTGAGGGTTGCGGAAGTGGCGGCGCATCCGTCACCGATGGAGTCGGTAGAACCGGTGCAGGTAGCGGGGGTGGCGCCTCCGCCGGCGATGGTGGTGATGTCGCCGGTGGATGCGCTGATCTCGCGAACGCGATTGTTGCCGGTGTCGGCGATGAAGATATTTCCGGAGAAATCGACGGTGACGCCGCCGGGGGCGTCGAACTCCGTCGTGGTGTCGTTGGGGGCCTGACCGTCACCGGCAAATCCAGCCTGGCCGTTGCCCCACCGCGCGACGATGGCGCCGGTGGTAAGGTTCACCTCGAGAACCTCGTCGTTGTCGGTGTCGGCGATGTAGAGATTGCCGGCGCCATCGAGAGCGATCGCGCCGGGAAGGGTGAGGGTGGTGTCTTTTGCGATGGTGCCGGTGGGATCGTAGCCGGGATTGCCGTTGCCGGCAACGGTCTGGATGATGCCGGTGGAAGCGTTGACTTCCCGAATGAGGTTGTGGCTGGAATCGGCGATGAAGATGTCGCCGGCGCCGTCGACGGCGACACCGGAGGGAAGATAGAGGTCGGCGGCGGTGGCGGCAGCCCCGTCATTGATGTTGGTCCACTGGCCGACGACTCCGGCGACGATGCCGATAGTGCCGGGGACCATGACGGCGAGCGAGCCTTCGCCGGTTCCGGTGAGATATTCGGTGGCCAGGGTGTTGCCGGAGGCGTCCTCCAGGACGACCGCGCCATTGCGAGGACCGGGATAGATGGGCGCAAAGCTGACGCTGTACTGGCAGGAGGCGGTGCCGCTGAAGGTCTGGCCGGTGCAGGTGTCGGTGCCGCCGGTGGCCGCGGTAAAGTCCAGCTTTGGGGCGCCCATGGTGACCACGGCCACGGAGGCGACGGTGACCGAGCCGCTGGCCTTGATGGGGACGGTGACGATCTGAGTGACCGGGGTGGTCGTTCCTGCGGTGGCCATGCCGAAGCTGGTGACGTTCTGCGCCTGAGCTGCGGCGAGAGGAATGAGCGAGAGGAGCAGGCTGCGAGCGGTGTTGCGGAGGAGGCGGGAGCGGGAACGGTTGGGCGCGGCAGCGGAAGCTGAAATAGCAGGAGAAACGGCGACGTTCATTCGGCAATCCTCTGGGAGATACCTTGAAGATCGCGTTCCGGAATGTGGCAGCGATCCTCAGAGCGCCAGCAACGGGAGCGCGAGACACGGCGACGCGCAGGCGCGGTGAACGGCAAGCCTACAGGACCCATCCCGAATGCTGAGAACTGCCGAAACCATAGCATGCTGGGGCGACGCGAGATATTACCTTAGTAAGAAACCGACTGGTACTTTCGTGTTATTGGGAAGAAAGGAAGCTAAGTGATTAACAATGCTGCGCGCTGCAGGTCGAGTAAGACGTGGGCGAGGCGCCCAAAATGGCGCGGCGATGGTTACCGATGGGGAGGGTGAGGGGAGAGATGGTGGGCCCGGAGGGATTTGAACCCCCAACCAAGGGATTATGAGTCCCATTTTTCCACATGTTGCACAGGGCTGCACTCAAGCGCATTTGTGCGCATAGAGCATTTGGTTGCAGTGACTTACGATAAACACTCCGCGCGCACGGGAACGCATCCGAGCGCATCGAATTCGGGGGAAAAGTATCCCCAAAAGTATCACCAGTGAGTCCGGGGGGCCGGTCGGTTGCAGAGGGCCGCGATGCCCTGCGCCGCAATTTCCAACTCCGGACCTGAATCTCACAGATCGACCAAATGCCGGGATTCAATATCTAGTCCGGAGACCGCGACCTGGGTTCACCGCGTTATGGCTCGACAGGGTTCTTCGATGCAGATCTCTCGCTTCGCGCACCAGATCTCCGTCCACTGTTCTTGACACCAGATGTACAATGGCGCATCTCCGTCAACTTCTCTCGATGTTCTG
>Ga0335075_10007679_pt1 | contig 16580 bp, 17 predicted proteins | sample Lox_Sample_24_FD_206723 | JGI IMG/M metagenome (GOLD analysis project Ga0335075, IMG submission 206723) | Soil microbial communities from Loxahatchee National Wildlife Refuge, Florida, United States - Lox_Sample_2.4 | ecosystem: Environmental > Terrestrial > Soil > Wetlands | place: USA...
CCAAGCCCGTCCGAAGCGAGCTGATCTACTTGCTCGTCAGCCTCGACAAGCAATTCACCGCCCAGACTCCAGGCGAGCCGTGGGAGACCTACTACGCACGCCAGATCCTGCGCCATTTCCGGCCATCCGGCAGCTGAGGACAGCACCGCAATCATTGGGCTCCGGGGCGGCCAACATCCGGTCGTGCCGGTGCGAGCGGGTAACTTGCTGGTGGTAGCGGCTGGTTGCCATCAGATGCGGACACGGACGACGATGACTCACATGGCATCGGTGTACCGCCGCCCGGCAGGGGTTATGCGGCATAGCGTCAAGCCGCAGCTGGCCAGCTGGGACCGGGCAGCGCATCCCAGCCAGGTGAAACTGGCTCGCTTCCTGGCGCACGTGGACGCCATAGCCGGGCCGGTGCTGGCGAATCAGAGCGGCCGCGTTGCCGCCGAGCTGATCGTCGGGTTCAGCGATGGCGTCTCACTGACTGATGGCGGCCATGACCTAGACAACTACCTGTTCCCGGTCGCTCAGCGACTAGGCCCTGAGCGGGTGGCGGCTGTCTTCGGCCGCAAGATCCACGGACCGTCGTCACTAGCAGTGGGACCCGCCCGGCCGGGTGAGGCGGGGGCCACCCCGCGGTTCTCGATCCGGATGGCAGGGTCCTATGAGCGCAAGGCGTGGAAACAACAGCTCCACGACCGGCTTGCGGCGCAGGCGGCGACCATCGATCCGGGCCCGGTTGAGCTGGCAATCGCGCTGACGACCGAGCCGGGCCGCAACTGGGCCAACCTCTGGAAGCCGCTCATCGACGCGTTCGGCCCCGTGCTCGGCGAAGACACCACACGGCCGTTCCACCCGCACGACGACCGCATCGTCAGCCTCGCCCTGCATCACACCATCGACACCGGCATCGCCCACGACGTGATCATCGACGCTTGGTGGACCCGCCGGTAGCCAACCCGCCGCCTCCCGCCGTATGCCATAACGAGGCCGGTCCTGCCGAATGGCGGATGTTGCTTGCTCGTACATTTATGCGGCGACTTGAATGATTCCACCTTGCGCTCGCCGTTCGGAGTCGTCGCTGCCTCGCCTTCACGCTTGCCGGGATGGGAGGGTGGTTCCATGGGTTTCGCGCCTGTGCCGACGACTCCCGCGAGGGCGTCGTAAACGCTAAGGCTGCGCTGCTCGACTTCCGGCTCGGGGCCGCCTCGCCACCGAGCCGGGAGACTCCCACAGGGGGTTCACTTTCACGCATTGCTGTCAAGGGCATCCGACGATCCCTATTGCGGGCCGGTTGTCCCCCACGCGCTGAGCAGCATCGGGTTAACGATTACCGCCGATGCCCGTCGCACTTCGTCCGTCAGCCGTTGCTCAAACGTCTCCACGCCGATCTCCTCGGCAGTGGCCACCCCGGTACCCACAATCATCGGCGCCACGAGACGAATGGTCTCCACTGCCACGGCGATGCCGACCGGATCGCCGGGTCCGTGGTGCGGCTGGATCCCGATCATCCCCAGCGGGCGCAGCCCAGCCTCCTGGACAACAGCCCACAGCCGTGGGCCGAGCATGACCAGCCCCGCCCTGGCGAACGCTTCGACCATCCAGGACTTGACCTGGATCGAAAACGGAGTGTCTGGCAGCCACCGGAGCGAGGCGAGATCCGCTTCCATCGGGACGACCAGGCCGCCAGGGCGCAGCACCGTCGCCTGCTTTCGCAGCACCGCAGCCGGGTCCGGAAGGGCCCACAGGGACAGCCGCTCGACGATCGCGTCGAACGGCCCGCCTGACGCCGGCTCGCTGATGTCGCCCTCCACGAACTGCACCTGTTTCAGCCCGCGCTGTCCCGCCCGCAGCCGAGCCCGGGCAAGGGCCTGCGTCGAGTGGTCGACGCCGACCACGAAGCCGTCGGATCCCACCAGGCCGGCGGCCAAGAAGGCCACGTCCCCGGCCCCGCAGCCCAGGTCCAGCACCCGCATGCCAGGCCGGATGCCCGCCTCGGCAAGGATCATCCGCGTCGGCGCGGCCAGTGACCTGCCCTGCGCCTCAAGGCGGGCCAGCTCCTCGTCACCCACACCAGTGCCAAACTGGTAGCCGGAGTCGCTGCCACCCATCGAATCCCGCCCTTCCCGCGCCAGGCTCGCGACGATAATCCCGCGCCGAGCCCCGGGCCGGCAAGATCCCAGTGATGCAGCACTCCAAGGCGCGGCGGGCAGTGCATCTCGGCCTTAGCCGCGCCACTGCGAGACCGGGCGCCAGATGAGCGAGAAAGAACCTCTTGCGTCGCTGGTGAAGTGGATGACAAGCTTCGGGCTGTGAGCTGGCCGGATCCCATGGTCAGGCGCGAGCGACGATCGAAGGGGATTATGATGCCGCCCACCAGCGTTCATTTCAACGGATCGGTCAACTTGCCGGACGCCGAGACCGTGATGCGGGAGATCAGCTCTCGTATCCCCGTCGGGGTCCACCGGATGACCGACGGGGAGACCGGTGAGCGGGGCTACTGGATCATGTTCCAGATCCAGAAGTTCATGCAGATGCCGGAGTTCGAATCGGTGGCCGTTGGCCAGGCCTACGAGACGTCACCGGATGCGCCGCAGATGACCCAGCTCCGCCTCGCCGACGGCGCCTCAGCCGACAAGATCGAATGGCCGAATCTCGGCTATGCCGACGCTTACACCGCGTCGTTTGAGATCTTCGATCGGCTGCAGAGAGAGGGGACGATCCCGGCCGGCGTGCGCTTGCAGGTGCAATACCCCACACCGCTGGCCTCTATGGCGGGGACAATAGTGCCCGATGACATGCCGGCCGTCGCCGCCTCCTACGAGAAGGCGCTTTTCGCTGACCTTGACACTCTCCTGGACAGGCTGCCCCATGACCGGTGCGCGGTGCAGTGGGATGTCGCGGTGGAGTTCGGGCTGCTGGAGGGCGCGATGGGGCCCGGCTCGGCGGTGCCGGTCGATCAGATCACGCCCGCGCTGGCCCGCTGTGTGGACCGGGTACCCGTAGACGTCCCTGTTGGGCTGCATCTGTGCTACGGGGATTACGGCCATCAGCACTTCAAGCAGCCAGAATCGGCCCGGTTGCAGGTCGACCTGGTCAACGCGGTCGCCGCCGCCGCGCGGCGGCCAGTCAGCTGGGCGTCGTTCACCGTCCCGCAGGCCCGCCGCGACGCCGGCTACTTCGCCCCGCTGCGCGACTTGGCGGCCGGGCCGGAAACCGAGCTGTACTTCGCGCTGGTGCCTTATCACCCCGATGAGCAGTCCGAAGGCACCGCCATCGATCAAGCCACGCATATTGACGCTGCGCTGCGGCTGTCCGCGGCAGGACCACGCGAATGGGGAATCTGCACCGAATGCGGCATGGGACGCGTGGAACCCGACGACGTGCCGAAGCTGCTCGATCTGCACCGTGAAATCCTCACAGCCTGAGGCGCCTGTCCGGGCCACCTCCCGCAGATCAGTCACGCTTTCCAGGCCGGGCGGACATCGCGCGCGGTCGGCACCCGCGGAGCGCACCTCTTCGCAAGTAGGGGGATATCTCGCCTACCATGCGGCAACCTAGCTCACGTATGGTGTCGCGACTCCCGGGCGGTCTGGGGAAGGTCGCTTGCATGCTCGGCCGAGCCCGGGCTCCGAGGGGTCCGGCAAGCTGGTCAGCGGGACAGTACACCGGACGGCCAGTGGATTACCGGCAGCCTTGATTAGGAGATCGAACAGTGGACTGTGCACACGACGTCCGCACCGGTGGGATCCACGCGGCGCAGGGAACACCCGCCAGGGCCCCGGGGATGAGCGCCGGGCGGGTGCCGTTGTTCTGCGACACCGCCCTGGCCTGGCGCATCGAGCGGGCGGAGGCCGAGCTTATCGCCCGGTGCGGCCAGGCCGCCCGCCGCCGGGCCGGTACGGCGGGCTTCGTGATCCCGGTTGCGGGTGCCGTGGCGAGCCTGGCCGGGGAGGGCTCGCCGTACAACAAGGTCGCGGGGCTCGGCTTCGGCGGCGTGCCGGATCCGGCCGTTCTCGACGAAATCGAAAAGGCCTTCGCCGCCCACGGCTCCGGCGTGCAGGTCGAGCTCGCGGAACTGGCCGATCCCGCGATCACCGCGCTGCTGGCCGGGCGGGGTTACCGGCTGGAGTCGTTCGAGAACGTGCTCGGCCGTAGCCTCACGCGCGGACTGGATCGGGTGATGCCGCCCGGGATCGAGGTCCGGCTGAGCGGTGAGGAGGAGTTCGGGGTGTGGCTTGACGTCGTGGCCGAGGGTTCGGTCCACCCCGACACGCAGGGGGTGCCCTGGCAGGAGGAGTTCCCGCGCGAGGTGATCATCGCGGCCGAGCGTGATTCGGCAGCGGCCGGCACCGTGCGCTACGCCGCGTCGCCGGGGCGTGCAGAGCGCGCTGCTGTCCGCCCGGCTCGCCGACGCCGCGGCCGCCGGCTGCGACGTCGCCGTCATCACCACCCAGCCAGGGTCAAAGTCCCACCAGAACGCGCAACGCCAGGGCTTCGACCTGCTCTATGCCCGTGCCGTTCTGGTCAAGCAGCCCTGAGATAGAAGATAACAGCCAGGCAACGCAATCAGGCGGATACTTGCGTGCTCGCTCGAAGGACGCCGCTCTCTACCCGGCACCCTGACTGCGGATCGACCTGCATGAATATACGGGCTCGCCCGGCGCCGGACTGATCGCCATGTCCTCCGCAGCCACGTCGATCGCGGTGTCCTGGCCGGGTAGTGTCGCGGGGTGAGCGCAGACCGGGGGCCGTGGATCGATCTGCACGCGCACGCCGGCCGGTGCTTCCTGGCCGGTCTTCCGGCCGGGCATCCGATGGTAGCGTCGCTTGGCGCGGCGTCGATCGCCGATGCGGTGCGGGACGCGGCGGCCGCAGGCATGACCGCGCTGGTGCTGGCTACGGTGTCCGACTTCACCCTGCTGCGGCCTGACCCGGTGACCGGGCTGCGCGCGCACCGGGATTTCCGTCCCGGCGAAGCGCATGCCGATCACCGCCGCCAGCTGGACGGGCTGCGGCAGGCCGTCGCCGCCGCCGGCACCCAGGTGGCGACGTCAGCGGCCGACCTGGACCGGGCCGCCCGCGACGGCCGCACCGTGGTGCTGCTCGGCTGTGAAGGCGGTGACTTCCTGGACGGTGACCTGCGGCGGCTCGAGCAGGCCCGCGCCGCTGGCGTCACCGTGCTGACCTTGGTGCACTACCGGGTCGGCGAGATCGGCGACGTGCAGACCGAACCGTCCGTGCACGGCGGGCTGAGCCGGTTTGGCCGGGCGGTGGTCGCCGAGTGCGACCGGCTAGGCATCGTGGTGGACTGCGCGCACGCCAGCTTCGCCACCACCATGGACGTGCTGGAGGTATCCAGCCAGCCGGTGATCATCTCCCACGGCCAGCTCGGCCACGACGGCGCCGCGCACCCGCGGCTGCTGACCACCGAGCACGCGGCCGCGGTCGCCTCGGCCGGGGGCCTGATCGGCGCCTGGCCGACCGGGCTGACCAGCCAGTCCCTGGCCGACTTCGGCACCGAGATCATCCGGCTCACCGAAGCGGCCGGCCCTGACCGCGTGGCCATCGGCACCGACCTGGACGGCAATTACAAACCGGTGCTGACCAGCTATGCGCAACTCGCGGACCTGGCCGGGCTGCTGCGCGACCGCGGGCTCACGGCAGACCGCATCCGGCAGATCCTCGGCGGCAACGCCGCAGACCTGCTCCGCCGCACCATCCCCTGACGGCAGGGACTTACTGGGTTTCGCCCGTGCCCAGGATCATGATGTGGATCGGCCTGCCCTTGATCCTGCTCGCATAGACCTCGTAACCCACGTAGATCGCCCTGGCCCGGTCCCAGATGGCCTGCCGCTCGTCCTGGTCAGCCTCACGGGCCACAGCCTTGACGGTCTTGTCCCGGTACGTCACCTCGACCTTGGGGTCAGAGCGCATGTTGTGGTACCAACCCGGAGTCCGTGTCTGGCCGAAGCGTGTCCCGATGACCGCGATGTCGTCGCCCGCGGGCACGCCGACCAAGGGTGCGGAACGACGCTGACCGGTGCGGGCTCCCGTGGTGGTTACGGTCAGGACCGGCAGTCCCGCCATGGCTCCGGGAAGGGTGATCCGGCCGCGGCTGAGCCGTAGCAGGGCCATGTCGACGCGGTCTATCGTCTTGGCGAAGAACCAGGCACCGGCTCGAGTCGCAGCGACGTGCTGCATCGCCACCTGGGCGGCGTTGGGCTTGCGGACTCGGTAGTCAAGCGCCTGGATAAGGCCCACCGGAATAGCGTAGGGCGCCGGGAAACCCGTGGACTACTCGGTACCGGCCACCTCGTAGTGCTGCACGGTCAAGTCGCGCTCGATGAGGAACTGATCATCATCAGGATAGAAGACCGCTTTGTCGATGTCTTGCCCGGCGAAAGCCTCGATCGCAGCCCGGGACTCCCACATGCTCATCGTGATGAACTCGGCTCGGTCACCCTTGATCTGCCATAGCAGCCAGGCTCCGCGATTGCCGGGCGTGCGCTCGTAGCCTTCGATCCCGGTGCGCTGCACGTACGCCGCATAAGCGTGAGCGTCCTCAGCCCGGACCGCCCCGCGCCATATTCTCGCGATCATCCCCCGATACTCCCCTGCCCGCACGGCGCCAACCCGTCGGCGGTCGCTGAGGTACAAGCGCCTCCGTGGCTACAGGCAGGTCCAGCACGAGTTCACCGGTGTCCTCGTAGAGCCGTACCGGCCCCTGAGCGCTGGCACCGCCCGTGAATCGGCGTGACCCGAAATTCCAGAAATGCCCGCCGCCGTAGCTGATCCGGATTTCCCTGACGCCCGGCCGCTGCCGCGCCACGCAGGCGCCCAGCGGAACGCCCAGGTCCGTGGGGCTGGTCGGGGTATGGGCGTTGCCCGCCACCGCCAGCGTGCGAGTTCCTGACGGGGAACCAGCCAGCAGCCTGCGGGCCATCGCCTCATCGCGCTGGGACCAGCTCCAGTCGGCGCCGATGATCCCGTCGAACAAGGTCACCTCCAGCGGCCCGGCCTTGCCGCGCTCGGACAGCACCGCCAGGTGACCCGCGGTAATCCGGCCATCCCCGCCCCACAGCGACGGGTGATCGGCCAGCGGCTCGCCCGCGAGAAACGCCCCGATCACGGGTGTCAGGTCGGCGGGCCATTCCAGGGCCAGGCCGGTGAGCCTGAACATTTGCATCAGGGCCCGGATGACAAGCGGGTTCTCCCGCACGCCGTGCATCTCGCCTAGTAGCAGCAGACCGCAGGAGTCCAGCGACCACTCGGCCGCCGCCATCGCCGCAGGCTCAACGACCAAGCCGAGGTCCTCGACTGCGAACTCGTCGACTGCCTGGCGGAATGCATCCAGCGACCCAACACGTGGCACGCTCTCAGGATCGCACCGATTCGTGGAGCCGGAACCGCGCGAGCATGTCGCCGACGAGGAGGCGGAAGTCCGGGTCGGTGTAGACCCGGCGTCGCGCGCCGCGGCCGGTTTCCCGCGGCGGGATCGTCGCGGTGCTCGACCCTGCCGAAAGGGCGGTTACCAGGACCGTCGGGCTGTCGCCCAGGGGCCAGATGCCGCCGATGCGGGCCCAGTCGGGCGGGTCGCAGAAGTGCTCCCACAGCCACTGCCCGAGCAGGCCGCAGCCGCCCAGGTCGTGCTCGAGCTCGGCGACCGAGTAGGCGCAGCGCCGGTAGGTCTCCAGCGGGAACTGGCAGATCTCCAGCTCCGGCTGATCGAAGACGAACTCGGCAGCCGCCTGGTCGGTGTCGCGGTTGTACTCGAACGCGGAGCTGTCGAGGGAACCGCCGATCCAGACGAGGGTCAGGCGCGCGGCGATGTCCGGGGCGTCGCGCAGTGCCGTCGCGACGTTGGTCAGCGGGCCGCCGCAGGCCAGGTAGAGCGGCAGGTCGTCGTTCCTCCGGGCCTCCGCCACGATGGCGGCGGACGCCGCCGATCCGCTTTGCCCGCCGAACGGCTGCTCGCTGCCCGCGTGCACCGGCGGCCGCCAGGTGCCGCCGATGACCTCAAGCAGCTCGCGGGCCAGGGTCGCGCCGTCCCGCGCCCCCGGCATGCCAGCGGAAAAGCGCGGATTGAGGAAGGAACTGGTGATCACCGTCACCGTGTTCGCGGGCGAGACCAGGTGATGCGCGAGCGCGACCAGGCCGTCCGGGTCGCCCGCGTAATCGTTGTCGACGATGACGCGGCAGTGCGGGGAGATGGTCAGCCCGTGCGTCACAGCCCGCCCCTGGCGACCGCCTCGGCGATCAGGTCGAGACACCGCCGGACCGGCTGGACCTCGGCCGGGAGGTTGAGGAAACCGTGCAGCATGCCGCGGATCGTGACCTGGCAGACGTCCACGCCGGCCGTGGCCAGGGCGGCGGTGAACGCCTCACCCGACGCGCGCAGGTGGTCGTACTCGGCGTTCAGCACCAGGGTCGGGCAGAACCCGTCGAGGATGGCGCCGGCCGGGAACGCGTAGCCGTCGGCGGAGCTGACCGGGCCGCCGAGGTAGTTCTCCTCCAGAGTGGCGCGCCCACCGGGCGCCACGCGGAACAGCGGCGGCAGCTCGGCCAGCGCGACGGCCAGCGACGCGGACGGCGCCGGAATCCGCGCGTGCAGCACCGGGTAGACGAGCGCGAGTGCGGCCGGCACCCAGCCGTCGCGGTCGCGCAGCTTGACTACGGCGCCCGCGGTCAGATTCCCGCCGGCACTCGCGCCGCCGACCGTGATCCGCGCGGGATTGACCCCCAGCTCCGCGGCCTGGTCACGTACCCAGGCGACGGCGGCGACAGTGTCGTCGTGCGGCACCGGGTAGCACACGCCGCCTACGGCGAGCCGGTAGTCGACGCTGACGACGACAGCTCCCGCGGTCGCGCAGACCTCCCGCGCGGTCCAGTCGGCCTCGCGCATGTCGAGGTCGCCGCCGATGAACCCGCCGCCGTGCAGCCAGACCAGGCAGGGAGCGCCGGCCGGGGTCGCCGCCGATGGGGTGTAGATCCGGACCGGGACCGGCCCGTGCGGTCCTGGCGCGGCCGTGGCACGGGTATGGACCGCGGGCACCGGGACCGCCGGGTCCCAGGTCTCGAACTGCCTGATCTGCTGGATCAGCACCGGATCGGAGTAGGCCTCGCCCAGGCTGGTGAGCCCGTCCAGGTAATGAAAGCGGGCAGCGACGTCGGCGTGGATCGGCACCGGGTCAGGCCCCGTTCGCCAAGGTCAGCTGCTTGCGGCCGAATCCCCCACCGGGGACGGGCATGTACGAGATGCGCAGCCGGACCGAGACGGCGACGTCGTGCTCACCCGGCGCCAGCGGCTCGTCGGTCTCGAAGGCCAGCTCCGCCCGCTCGCCCATCTCCCAGCGGTCGTCGAAGACGCCGGGCATCTCGGCGAAGGTGTAGGTGTGGCCGTGCACGGTGAACGTCGTGCGCTCGGGCGGCACCGGCGTCCCGTCGAGCGTGAGGTTGACCGCCTCCACCATGGACAGGCCCAGGCCCCGGTAGTACGGCATGCGGACCTCGACGCGGCCGCCGGTGCGCCCGTCGTCCAGGCGGCGGAACCCTTCCTCGCAGACGATGTACTTGTCGAACATGTCGTTCCTCCGGAGTCAGGCGGACTGGCTCAGCAGCCGCTCGAACATGACGTGCTGGCGGCGTACCTGCTCGACGCTGTCCACGGGGTAGGCGTCCTGGATGTGCCGGTTGCCCTCGTACTCGCTGGACAGGTAGCCGTCGTAGCCGCCCGCGACGAGGACGGGGATGATCTCGTCGTACGGGATGCTGTACTCGGTGCCGTCCTCGGTCATCTCGTAGAACTTGGCCTGGATGTGCCCGATGCGCGGCATGTGGTCGAGCATGTCCTTCGGGTCGTTCCAGGTGAAGTGGGTGGCCTGCCGGGCCAGGCCCTGCTCGACCGGGCCACCGCCCATGTAGTTGACCATGTCCATGAGGCCGTGCACGTCGCCATGGTCGTCGTAGGTCTTGGTGATGATGCCGGCGACGCGGCGCCGGGCGCCGTCGCGCAGCGCCCGCTCGGTCACGATCCGGGGGAAGCGCTTCACGTAGGTGCCCATGTCCGGCATGAAGCCGAGGGCCGGCGAAGCGGTCCTGTCCATGACCTCGAGGTGCCGGATGATCCAGGGATGCCGGTAGTGGAACGGGGCGTGCACCTCAAGCAGGAGCCGGACGCCCTGCTCCTCCGCGTACGGCGCGGCGCCCTCCATGACCTCGGGCGGGGTGTTGATGATCGCCCGGATGACGGAGGCACCGAGCCGGACGGCGATGTCGATGTCCTGGTGGACCGAGGCCACCTGTTCCTCGACGGTCAGCCAGCGGTCAGGGTATCGCTTGGTGTCGATGAACAGGTCGGTCGCGACCGGCGTCGTGCCGTACTCCTTCATCCACCCGTGCCAGGTCTCGACGAACTCGTCGGTGAGGCGCGGGTAGCCGGGAATGGACTGCTCGGGGATGATCTCGATGCCGCGCGCGCCCATGTCGGCGGCGGCGACGATGCAGTCCTCCAGGGACATTGTGCGCAGGAAGTACTCCTCCTGGAAGGAGTAGAGGCTCACGCCACGCTTGATTGTCATCGTGTCTCCTTACGCGGATCGACCCAGCCGGGCAGGTCCCAGGGGCGGGCGAGGGCCTCACGGAGCCTGGCGGCGAGGTCCGCGGGGTCGGGCAACGGCGTTATCCGGCCGTCGGGGCGGTGGTAGACGCGGCAGGTCAGGGCGGGCGCGGCGGTGCTGGGGAACAGGTCTCGCCGTCCGACCTGGAAGGTCGGGGAGCCGCCGAACTTCAGCCGGAGGGCTTCTTCGTCCGTGGTGACCTCCCGGCGGACCACGGCCACGTCGCCGCGGTGCAGTTCGGCTAGCGTCGCGGTGAGCATGTCCAGGGCCCCTTCGTGCGACGGGCAGCCCTCCCACCACAGCAGCTCCACCCGCCACTTGGTCGAGCAGCCGACCGCGGATGTCGACGGCCGGCGCACCTCGCGACCGGCCAGGACGTCGTCCAGGGCGTCGCGGATCCACCGGGCATCCTGCGCGGGATCGTCGTGGTCGGCGTCGGGTGCCCCGTGGTAACGGACGACCCCGGACCGATCCAGGACGAACACCTCCGGCGTGGCGGTCGCGCCGTAGGCGGACACCGCCTCCTGGTCAGCGTCGCGCAGGTAGGGCCCCGCGATCTCGTCGCGGGCGGCCCGGCCGCGCATCGATTCCAGGCTGTCCTCGGGGTGGCCGGTCTCGTCGTTGCCCACCACCTGGATGACCGCGACGTCCCGGCCGGCGTAATCCCTGGCGACGTGCTGGATGCGGTCATGCCAGGCGAGCGCGTAGGGGCAGCCGTTGGCGGTGAACACCACGACCGTGGCCGCGGCCGCGGCCGGGTCGAGCGTCACCGCGCCGCCACTCGCGTCGGGCAGCGTGAAGACGGGAGCGACGTCGCCGACGGACAGCCGGGGCGTCATGCCAGCACCTCGAGCACCCGCCGCACCGACCGGGCGGCGATGGCCACGCTGGTCAGCGTCGGGTTGCAGGCGGTCGCGGTCGGGATGGTCCCGTTACCGCCGAGGAACAGGTTGTCCAGGCCCCACACCTGGGCGTGGCTGTCGCACACCGACTCCGCGCCGCCGTCGTCGCCGAGGCGGTAGGTGCCCTGGTAGTGCAGCGACGATCCGGCCGGCATGATCTTCGGCTCGCCGCCGGGCACGAAGCTGCCGAGGGCCTTGGCCGCCGTGGTCAGGTGCCCGATGGCCTGGCCGAGCTCGGCGTGCTCGCGGTCGGTGAGCGTGTACTGGATGGAGACCTTGGGCATGCCCCACCGGTCCGTCTCTGTGTCGGAGAAGGTCAGGCCGTCGCTGGCGCGCGGGAACTTCCGGCAGCCCCAGCCCATGGTGAGGTATCCCGCCGCGTTCGGCCCGGCCACCCGGCCGCCGGTGAAGTACGGCGGGCAGGTGTCCAGGTGCAGCGCCTGGGCGTGGAACGGATGGCCGGGGTCGGCGAACGGCACGCAGATGACCGAGCTGACCGGATCGGCGGCCTGCTGGCCGGCGACCGAGTAACCGGGCACCAGGTCGTCCCTGACCGCCACGACCGCGAACGTCAGCGGGTGCTCGGTGAGATACCTGCCGAGCGGCGCCGGCCGGATGCCCGAGGCCCACAGCAACTGGGGGGTGTGCACGGCGTCGGCGGCGACGACCGTGACGCGCGGCCGGACGACGGTGACGTCGCCGCTGGCCATGCCGGCCAGCTCGGCCCCGGCCACCGTGGTTCCGTCGAGGATCAGCCGGCGGCAGACGGTGCTGGCGCGCAGCCGGTACCTGGCGTCGCCGAGCACGGTGTCAGCCCCGGTCCAGCGGACCGTGCCGTCGGCCTGCACCTGCCCGGCGACGGGCAGCACGCCGACCCCGCGCCCGGCGGGCAGCAGCGGGTCGAACAGCTCCCCGAGCGTCCGTATCACGGCCGTGCTCATCGCCGAGCCGGCGAACGCCTCGGTGGTCCGCGACAACAGCCGCCCGGCGACCGCGACCGCCTCGTCCCAGTCGGCGCGCGGGATGAACGGGATCCGCTCGGTGTCGTGCGGTACGGGCACCGCGCAGGTCCACAGCACTCCCTGACCGCCGACGCAGCTGGCCAGGGCGGCGGCAGGCATCTGGTCGTTCCCCGGTTCGACCAGATACGTGCCCTGCCTGGCGGTGACCGTGCCGGGAATGTCGAGCGGCACGGCATCGGCCCCGGAGAGGGCCTGCCCCTGCGCCTGGATCTGGGCCCGTTCCTGCTGGACCGGGTCGGCGACATTGCGCAGGTTAATTCCTGGCGGCTCGGACAGCACCGGCCCGGCCTCCACGACGAGCACGTCGAGATCGGGCCTGGCCCGCGTGAGCAGCCGGACGTAGGCCGCGCCTACCGGCCCGCTGCCGACGACGAGCACATCGGGCTTGGTACCGTCAGCCACCGTGCCGTCAACCACAGTGCCGTCAACCACAGTGCCGTCAACCACGGGCGGCCCTCTCGCTGAGCAGCCTGCGGAACAGCGCGTGCTGGCCGGCCACCATGTCCCAGCCGCTGACCGCGTCGGTGTAGGCGTGGCCCTCCCACTCGCTGGACAGGTAGCCGGTGTAGCCGGCGTCGACCAGCACGTCCAGGATGGCCGCGTTGTCGATGGAGGGCTCGTCGCCGCTGTCGTCGATGCCGTAGAACTTGGCGTGCACGTGCACCACCCGATCCATGATCTCGATCCAGCGGCGCGGGTCCTGGCGGCCGTGCATGGTCAGCAGCATCTGGAGTTTGCCCATGTCGGCGGGGGTGGCCCCGAGAGCGGGCGCCTCAGCGGCGAACCGGCCGAACTTCTCCGGCATCGTGGTGTCGCTGTTCCACACCTCGATCGCGAGCTCGGTCAGGTCGCGGCTCATGCCAGACTCCTGGTGCGCGGCGATCAGGCTCGGCGGCACCGTGTGCATGGATGCGCTGAAGTCCGGCGTGAAGCCGAGCAGCGGGCTGTCGATCGCCTCGTAGAGCTCCCGCAGCTGCACAATCTCCGGCGCATCGACGGCCATCGGGCTGTGCACCTCGAAGCCGAACTTGAGGCCGCCGTGCTTCTCCAGGATCCGCACCAGGCCCTCGAGGAAGGACCGGGTGGGGATGACCGAGGCCTTGCACACGGGAAAGCCCATCTGGTGCGAGACGGCGATCTGCGGCTCCAGGTAGTCCAGCGCCTCGTCCTCGCTGAGCATCCGGCCCCGGTGGATGCCCAGGTCCAGGTTCATGCTCATCGCGGAGGGCTCGAGCCCGGTGCGCTCGCACTGGTCGCGGAAGGCCGAGATGACCTCGCCGGAGACGCGCGGAAAGCCGCGCAGGCTCTGGAAACCGACGATTTCCAGGCCAGGCCCGAGGCCGAGCTCGGCGACCTGATCGATCATCCCTTCGAACGTGTAACCGGGCTTGCGCATCTCGAGGGTGAAGCTGAACAGGGTCGTGCCCAGCTTGGGCAGCACGAGGGTGGTAGCGGTAGCGGTCATCAGGGCGTCCTTACTGGCAGGTGAGCGTGCGGGAGCTGTGGCTGGCGGCCAGCAGCGGCTGCTTGGCGTCCGGCGACCCGACCAGGATGTACGGGATCGACAGCCCGAGCCCGAAGTCAACTTCGTGCGGCCGGGCGCAGTCGAAGCCGGGCTTGCGGACTCGCAGCTCGGCGGGGTCGAGCACGTACCACCACTCGTCGTAACCGCCGGCCAGCTGCGGCACGGTGAAGGTCTTGCCGTTGACCGCGATCGTCATGTCGTCCGCGGGCACCTTCTCGCCGTCCACCGTCAGGTCCAGCACGGCCAGCGAGGTCAGCGGCAGGGACCGGTACCAGTGCGACCGGATGTCCAGGGCGAAGCCGTCGCTGGTCGCGTGCAGCGCGTCGTCGCGGACGACGTCCTTGTCCAAGGGGCCCATGGCTTAGATCCTTTCGGCGATTCCGCGCGCGGCCCGCACGGCGAGCGCGACGCTGGTCAGGGTGGGGTTGCAGGCGGTGGGCGTCGGGATGACCCCGTTACCGCCGACGTAAAGTCCTGGCACGCCCCAGACGGCGCTGTCCGGGTCGCACACGGACGTGCCGTCGTCGGCTTCACCCATCCGCACCGTGCCCTGGTAGTGCAGGGACGAGCCCGCGGGCAGCAGGCGCGGCTCCCCGCGGGGGATGAAGCCGCCGAGCGCGGCGGCGGCCCGCCGCTGCTGCGCCATCGCGGCCTCGACCTGCGCCAGGTCGCCGTTGGTGAGCCGGTAGTGGATCCTGGTAGCCGGCAGCCCGAACGCGTCCGGCTCGCCGTCGTCGAACTCGAGGCGGTCGTCGGCGCTGATCTCCTTGGCGCAGAACCAGCCGAGGCCGACGACCACGCCGGACGGGTCGTCGACGCCGAGGTCGACCGGCGAGGCGTCGAGCTGCATGACCTGTCCGTGGAACGGGTGCAGGCCGTCCACGAACGGCACCCAGGCGACGCCGGCGAGCAGGTCGCGCTGGTCGCCCTGTCCCTGGCCGTAGTTCAGCCCGGCCCGGCTGGCGCCCGCTCCCCCGTCGGGGGTCCGCACGCTGACCGCGGCCACGACCTGCGGCTGGTCGTTGAGGTACCGGCCGAGCGCGGCCGGGCGGATGCCTGACGCCCACAGCAGCTGAGGGGTGCGCAGCGCGTCCGCGGCGACGACGACGGCCCGGGCCGGTATCCGTGTCAGCGTGCCGCCGGCGTCGGCGACTTCCACGCCGGCCGCCCGGCCCGAGTCCAGCAGGATCCGGCGGACGATCGTGTCCGCGCGCAGCTCGAACCCGCCGCGCGGCCCGGCGGCCAGCGGGCCGAGCACGGTGTCGGCGCCGGACCAGCGCGGGGAGGTGCCGGGGCGTGGCGTGCAGGCCAGCGGCATGGGCTGCGGCTGGCGGCTAGCAGGCCGGCCCGCGCCGAACGCCGCGGCCAGGCCGGCCAGCGCGGCCCGCGCCCCGGCGGTCGGCTCGAAGCCCTCGGTCGTGACGTGCAATAGCCGGGCCGCTTCCGCCTCGAGGTCCTGCCACTCGGCGTCCTTGATGAAGCCGATGCGCTCGCTGCCGTACGGCGACGGGCAGGCGCAGGTCCAGTGCGCGCCCATGCCGCCGACGTTGGTGGACTCCGACGCCTCCGGCATGTCGTCCTGGTCGGGCGCGCCTGGCGGCCGGCGGCGGACCCGGTGCGTGCCCGGCCGCGCCGAGTACTCGGCGCGATGGTCTGGGTCGGCGGCGGCGTCCGGTCCTTCCGACGCCAGCTGGAGCCGGGCCCGCACGGCGGTGTCGGTCTCGTTCCTGACGTTGACGCCGGGGGTATCGGTCAGCCGGGGCCCGGCCTCGAGCATGAGGATCCGCAGATCAGGCGCCCGTTCGGACAGGACTCGCGCGCAGGCGGAGCCGATCAGCCCGCTGCCGACGATGATGACGTCGTAGTCCATCAGCCCTTGAGCCCTCCGGCGTAGGCCTGGATGAACCGCTTCTGGGTGAAGATGTAGAACACCAGGATCGGGACCATCGAGATGATCACGACGGCGAAGACGAGGTTCCACTGCGAGACCAGCGCGCCGACGTAGTTGTACATGACCACCGGGAGCGTCTGCCAGCGCGAGCCGTTCAGGAAGATCAGCGCGCTGAAGAAGTCGTTCCACACGATCAGCCCGGCCAGGATGGCGACCGACCCGGTCGCCGGTGACATCAGCGGGAACACGACGCGCACGAAGACCATGAAACGGCCCGCGCCGTCGATCGCGGCCGCCTCCTCGTAATCGCGCGGCAGGCGCCGGTAGAAGCCCGCGTAGAGGAACACCGAGAGGGGCAGCAGGAAGCCCGTGTAGATCAGGATCATGCCCCACGGGTTGCCGACCAGCCCGAGATGCCGCGCGCCGATGTACAGCGGCAGCGTGCCGAGCTGAGTGGGCAGCACGATCGCGCCGAGGAACAGGTAGTACACCTTGTTGCTCCAGCCCCGGGTGCTGCGGGTGAGCACGTACGCGGTGAGCGAGCCGAGGGCGACCAGGGCGATGATGCTCCCGGCGGTGATGATGACGCTGCTGATGAGGCCGTCCCAGATGTTGCCGTTCTGGCTGCCCGAC
>Ga0335075_10007680_pt1 | contig 16579 bp, 19 predicted proteins | sample Lox_Sample_24_FD_206723 | JGI IMG/M metagenome (GOLD analysis project Ga0335075, IMG submission 206723) | Soil microbial communities from Loxahatchee National Wildlife Refuge, Florida, United States - Lox_Sample_2.4 | ecosystem: Environmental > Terrestrial > Soil > Wetlands | place: USA...
AAATTGTCTGATATTTGTACGCGTTGACTCTTGACGCATGAGAGCGCTTCGTGAGACCTCAAGAAAGGAAGACTGGCTGGAGAAAAAGCTCAAAGCGAAGTTAGGAAAGGTAGCCAGAGGGAGGAAGTCCCGTTTCGGCTACAAGTTTACGCTGCATTCCGTTTGTTCTCGTCACTCTCTGCAGTAAAATTCCAAGGCGGTTGCAGGAAATCGTTGGCCACTTAGATGTCGTTGAATGAAAGGGGGTGTTTCATCCACCTGTCGGCAGGCTCTTGGAGAACCGCCTTTGAAACAATGGCGGTGTTCGTCAATACCAGCCTCAGATAAAACCTGGCCGCGATATGAAGAGCCAAGATTGCCCCTCATTCAGTCAAGGTACCGTCAAATAATGGCAGGAAGGCAAATCAGAGTTGGTGCAGCGAGGGTTAGTGTAGTAAGTCCGGAGTTGTTGAACACTTCCTTGCAAGTGAATGTCGCGAGATGGGAGATGCTGCCGAGAAAGAAATTCTTTCCTAACGGCGAAGAAAGCTTAAATGGAAGGAGATCGATCGCTAGAATACCAGACCAGGCTCTACGGGTTTCAAACAATCTCGAAGGGGCTTCTCAGTTATTAGTCTCATTAGTTATTTCATTAAGTCATGGGTTAGCTCTTCCTTCCAAGGTGTCGCCACTCTCATGCCCTGAGCAACCTCGCTCCGTTTGTACGATACACTATCGCTAGCTGCGCGAGACACATCCTGGTTAAAAGAGGGTTTACGATTGCAAAAAGTAGAACCCTTAGCATTAAATCTCATATTTGGTGCCTTCTCTAGTAGAAGATTCCACTATACTCTGTCCATTAGCAATTGGATCACATAGCGTACTATCTACAATACACAAAATGGCTGAAGCCTCCGCTTTTCACTCACTCGGTAAGCTCCAGAACAGCTTTGTTCCTAGTTGGTTAGAGGCTCGATCATTCTTTTCTTCTTCCTCTTGAGATAGCTAACCGGAGTGGAATGGCAAACGAAAGAAGATGAAGAGCTGCTTCCTCCATCAACTGTGATGTACACAGTTCCTCCCCCGCTTCCTCCCGAGCCGGTAACTGTCACTGGCGGTGCAGTGATTGTAACTTCCTGCGTCTGTGTAACTAACACGCTTGAAACGGTTGTGATTGATTGCGTAGATGTAGTTGGAACCAGTACAGACGACACTATCGTTGTTGCGGAGCCCGAGATTGTGGTGATGGCTGTAGAAACGCTTGTCACAGTGGCTGTTGCTGTCGTAATGCTAATTATCGTGCTGATACTGACTGTTGTGATCACTTCCGTTGAGACTGAATACACAGTAGAGGCTGGTCCAGTTCCCGGGCCGGTTCCTTGAGTAACTGTAACAACACCAGTACCCGGCCCTGTTCCGGGGCCTGTTCCGGGGCCTGTGCCTGGGCCTGTGCCAGCTCCAGTTCCCGGGCCGGTGCCTGCGCCTGTTCCTGGGCTGGTGCCAGCGCCCGTTCCCGGGCCGGTGCCAGCGCCTGTTCCTGGGCCGGTGCCAGCGCCTGTTCCGGGTCCAGTACCTGGGCCTGAGCCGGAGCCGGTTCCCGAGCCCGTAGTGCTCGCTGGGCCGACAGTGCTAGCTGGGCCGATAGTGCTCGTAGAGCTGGTAGTACTCGCTGGGCCGACAGTGCTCGCTGGGCCGGTGGTGATAGTGTTGCTTCCGCTAAATGGGATCGTAGTCATATTGCCGGGCGGTGGCTGAGGATTCAATAATACGCCGCTATCAGCACCATCTACTACATGAAGGTCGTTGGTACTGTTCTTAAGATAACAGTTATTGCCAACCGTGTTCTCGTAAAACGATATTCCCTTGCAGGAGTCTGATGGATCAAAATAATTTTGGATATTGTAGGTATCGCAAGCTGCGATGCAATGGGTAAGGTTGACAGTGTTAAGAATGTCGACATTTGGGTCATCGAACTCGGTACCGCAATAAAGCGCATAGATAAAGCCGAAATAATCAACGAACAGACGACCTTCAGGCTCGTACGGGCAATTCGGGGTTGCTGATGAACCTCCAGTTGAGATAGTGGTTGTTGGATTGCCGGATGCGGCGCTGGTGCCACTGTTCGTCGTAGAGGGAGCGCAGGTAGATATGATTACTGTCGGAGTAAGCGCACAGTCCTGACAAAAAGAAGCCACGATGGTGCTGCTACAGACCGACGCAGATGAAGTGGAAAGGGCCGAGAGGCCGCTAGAAATTGGACAGGTCAAAGGAGCAGGGCAGCTAGTGACTGTTTCTGTTGCGAAGACAGTCGTCGTGCCTCGCGGTCCCGGTGAGCAGGTTGACTGTGTAATTGTGATCGTATTGACGCTGGCACAGGTCGTGCAAGGAAGCGTCGACGTGTATGTTGTCGTGATGAAGCAAGGAGCGAAGTCACAAGTGGAAAGTAATGTTGCTATTCTCTTGTAAGAGTCAGGTAGAAAGCCGAAATTGTTTGTGTACTCACTTGTGATTACGGTGATAGAACCCAATGCAGACTCTGAACCACTTGTCAGGGTTATGCTGGTGGATGGTGCTGGTGAACTCGATGGCGCAGCCGTCTGACTGGGCTTAGAGAGAGTTGACAGAGAGGAAGTGGAAGTGATGGTCAGTAGACTGCTGATCGTAGACACTAAGTATGCCGCATAGTCTGCCGAATTCACAACCCCAGGAAGTGAAGCAGAGGACTTGAGGTAGCAAGGCCCTTCCGGTGAACCTACCAGCCAGTTCACCGCGCTGCAACTAGGTACAGCCGCGCATGCTGATATACATCCAGCCAGGTTGTATTGATAATTATTGATGATATCGTTGTCCACGTAGCTCACGTAGCAATCGATCATAAAGACTTCGCCCGTTGATGGGTCCGTATACATAGTGCCATTATTCTGCGGGCATGTGACTCCGGTTCCGACAGGTAGAGATGATGTGGATGTGGTAGAAGCAGTCGAAGTGACTCCTGACGATGAAGAGACGGCCACAGAGGATTGAGCACTCGATCCAGCGGCTTCGAAAAGGGTAAGGTTGGCCAAATCAAGTGTAGGAAAGATACCGCCAGTGTTCGAACAAGTCTCGATGAACTGAAGGGTGTAGTTGACAGAGCAAGGGATGTAGCCAGTGGAGTTGAATGATTGGTAATCTGATGTCAATGAGTCAATGTCAATGGATGCAATGACGATTCCGCATTCCAGTATGTATAGGACGCATCCAGTAGGTGTGCCTCCAGAGATTTGACGTTTAGCGAAGTAATATTCCTCATTTCGAGCTTCGAATTGCAGAACCTGTGGCTGAGCAGTATTGGTGTTATTTACTGGGACATCTAGCTCGCCGGTCTCCTCGTCGGAGTTGGGTAGGAATTGTCTGCTACTTTTAGTCTCTGAATTTTGTATGTATGATCTTGCTTAAGACTTACACATAAGTCATATTTGTGGAGCCATCAAACAGTATCGAAACTATGTTTTGGGTACCGTTTGCGTTATCCAGGCTAATTTGAACCGCAATGGTACCTTCAGGCGCGGCTGCAGAAGATTGGGCGCTGCCTGGCTGTGAAGTGGTGGTACTAACAGTCGAACTTGCTGCCGCAGCGCCAACCGAAGCTGAAGCACTCGCGGATGACGATTCTATAGAACTTGTAGCTACTACTGGGCTACTCGATGAAGATTCCGTAGAACTTGAAGCTACCGATGGGCTACTTGATGAAGATTCTGTAGAACTCATACCTACTGGTAGGCTGCTTGATGAAGATTCCGTAGAAGTTGTGGCATCCGGCGGGCTACTTGATGTCGATCCGGTAGAAGTTGTGGCTCCCGGTGGATTACTTGATGCCGATCCGATAGAAGTTGTGGCTCCCGGCGGGCTACTTGATGATCCCGCAGAACTGGTGGCTACCGGTGAGCTGCTTGACGTCAGTGAGGCTGTAGTCATAACGCTGCTGATTGTACTCGACAACAGAGTCGATGACACCGACGAGGAAGTGGCCACTGAAATCGAAGCTGAGCCACTACTAGTAGATATCGATGTACTGGACGCAGTCTGCGACGAAGACGTTGTCACGGCACTTGACATCGTGGATGTGCCGGCCCCTCCTGTACTCGATGAAGTTCCGGACGTTGCAAGCGCACTAGTGGTTGCGGACGAAGATCCCGAAGAGCTCATTGCTGAGCTCGATGAAAATCCTCCTTGACTTGACGAAGACCCACTCTCGCTCGATGAAGAAGTCATCGAGCTCGAAAGGCTTGGCGAGATTGAACTGACCGATGAACTAGACGTAGTGGTAAGGGTGGTGGTTGACCCGGGATTCTGTATAAGTTGTGCACCCCAAACGTTCGTGTTATAACTCATTTGACCAATTGCGGATTTCATGTAGCAGACTTTCGGGCCAGATATATATGAGACTCGGACGCAGGACGGGGTTGTAGAACACCAATCTATACATTCCGAGAAAAGGAGGAGGGTAGTTGAATTGAGGTCACCTCCAGAAGTATCGTTATAACACTGGATGAAGAAGTCTTCACCATTCGACGCATAATAGATGGTAGCATTCGAGCCTGGGCAGCTGTCTGTTACTTGTGACGCTTGAGCAGAACTGGTAGTTGATGTGCTAGACGCCCCATTGTTCGAAACAGCGCTACTTGACGTCGGAGCAAAAGTTGCGTTTGGCATGATTGCTCCCCAAGCATTAGACTTGGCTAAAGTGGGTCCAAGGGCCGACTTCAAATAGCAAAGACCAGATGGAGATGCCGAGAGCCAGATGGCAGCCTCGCATCCAGTGCTGTTTGCACATGACGAGACACAGGTAGGGAAACTGCTCACATTGAATGGCGCCGTAAGATTGTAGCCCGAGTAACCAGTACCGCATTCAACGTTAAAGACGTCGCCAGATGCCTGATCAGTAAATATTGTTCCGTTCGGACAGCTGGAGAATGAGGGCGACGTAGATGACGATATTGAACTAGTCATTGATGTTGATGACGATACTTGGCTCGTAGTTGATACCGATGACGATGTTGAGCTTATGAAGGATGTTGATGACGATGTTGAGGTTGTAATTGACGCCGATGATGATACTGAGCTTGTCATTGATGTTGATGATGATACTGAGCTTGTCATTGATGTTGATGACGATACTGAGCTTGTCGTTGATATTGATGACGAAGAGCTGATTCCGGACACTGTGGAAGTAGAGCTACTAGAGGACGAACTGGAAAGGTCTCCACCTGAGAGGAGATAGCCTCCTATAATGGCGTTGTTTACTACAGGAGCTCCGACTGCAGTCTTCATGTAACAAATCTTAGCAGCCGTGTTGTAAGCAACGGCACGACACCCTGGATAGCCGGAACAAAAGTTGAGACACTGCTCCATGGTGTTGGCTGATGGGCTTCCTCCGGCATTAGAATTGATTGTATTATCGTAGTAGCTGACATAACACTCCACCATCCACGTGGAGTTGGGATTGGTATAAACTGTTGAGTTCGAAGCCGGACAGCTGATTGGCGTTGCTGAAGCTGTAGCGCTCGACGAAGTTGAAGTTATAGAGCTGGACGAAGTTGTTGTGGCATTCACTCCCAATGCCGGATTAGAGACAGATGAGGCTGGGGTTGCGGAACTTAGCGAAGTGCTAGGCGGAGGACCAGCCGCAATGTTGGTGTAGACGACAAGTGAGTTAACTTGAAAGTAAGCATTGGTGAAGTTCTGTGGATTATTGCCCACAAAGTCAACACACGAGTCCCAGCTCGAGGCGTTCACGGTCTGTGGGCAAGTACTGGAGCCGTATGCATTCCCTGCGTCGTCACCACAAAAATCGATGTCAAAGATGATATTGTGCTGGGCAAAGTGTTGGTCTATGTTGCAGCTTCCTTCAAACAGCGCTTGTGGTGTGCCAAATTGCGTTGTATCTGGCGTTCCAGCAGTTATGCTAGCTGGAATCGAACCTCGAGGAAAAAACCAGACTTGTATATATGTTGAGGTCCATTCCATTGCGTAGACGCCTTAAGGGATTGTCAACTCTCGTCAAATTATAGGGCGCAGGCAACTTACCTCCGCCGTTGCTGTTGAACCCAGCTCCATAACTCAAAGCCGTATTCGCTGTGATTCCGCAACCATAATCGTCTCCTGGATAGTAACCACAATCGTTCCCTTGTAAGGTTCCGAGCATTCCAGTGCCTGCTATTGTGCAGTTCGGCGTCGTATGGAGTGTCATCGCATTCAGAGTATTTAAATTGACACCTTCGATGATATCTATTTTCAAAATCAGCCATGCACCATACTTCAAAGGATCGGAAAGTGTACCAATTTCGCCATTGTTGGGCCAACTCGGTCCGAACGTCCAGAAAGCAGGCCAAGTACCACATCCAAATGGCATGTGAGAAAGGTCGATGATGAACAGGCCGTGTGTGTAGTTATTGTTGCTGGTGAGCCTCACACTAGGTCTTCCTGGACCACCATTTGGATATAGGCCAGTATGATCTGCGCCAATATACACACTTGTCGCATTTGTAGAGATGTATCCCATTTGTTGAGCAACTGTTTGGTTCACATATTGCACGTGGCCATTGGTCGGATCGTAGCTCTAGTGATTGTGAATGATGTCGAATTCCATTTTTAGCACCACCAACGTACCGTATAGAAGGTGAAATTATTGAAGAAGTTTGCGATTGTGTAGTTGTCAAGGACGGCATAAGTTGGTGTTGAAGAAGCCGCAGAAGTTGTACTTGAAGCACTTGTAGTCGCAAGAACAGTTGAAAAGAGGGATAGAAATAGAAGAAATTGCACTATAGAGAATGTTCTGGGGTTCTTTGAGGACCACATTGCCGCACCAAGTGAAGAAAACGACTATGCTTGAGGACTGAACGTGAAGAGAGTGTAGAGATGGTGTAGGACGGGCTGTGATGGAGGATGATCAATTGTGTTGTTGTTAAGAGCATTCCACCACACGAATTCCCAATTCATCCAATGTACATTCCTCGAGCTCTTGTGGGGATAAAGCGAAACAATTCCGTTTAGCATACTTGAACGAGCCGGAAGAATGGCTTCTCAAGGGATGTGAATCATGTCGCGTAAGCGGGTAATACATTGCGCTCTCATGAAGCGAATGTTGACAATTATAACATTCCTGATGAAGCATGGACAACTGTGGGTTAGCTAAAGGAAATTCTAAAATTGTACGGAATCAGTCGATTCGAGGTTCTTGATCGCGAATCCGCGACGCGTTGTTGACGGCGCATCACTCCTTGCAAAATGTCTGATGCTGACGAGACCAGCCTTTGAGCAAACCATCTTGAAAAACCTGTGACCCAATCTGTCAACGAATAATTTTGTTATTACGTCTGTGTAGGATCGAGAGCGAGTGCGGCGTTACATATAGAAAGAAGGTTGATACGATTGACGTGCCAAATTCTCGCCAGCAGTGGATGGGAAATTGTAGCCCCACTTATTAGCTGTCGAACCGTTGAGTAATTACCTATGGCAGGATACCTACGAGATGAGTTCACAGGGCTAGACCAACTGGAAAACATAAGACTATCTCGGAGCCGTATTATTAACCTAGAATATCAGCCGAGATCTACGCTAGCAAACAGACTTCGAAAATTACAACTAAGGGTACTCAAAGACGACAACGCTCTGTCCAAATGTATTGATGTTCGCACCATCTGGAACCAGATCTGTTCCATCTACCTGGACCAAGTTCTCCATGCCGATTGTATACAGACCGAAAATGTAGATGGCCTCGGATTCCTCAAGACTAACTGCGCTCTCCTGACAGCTCTCTGTGAGTAAGCACGATGAGTCATAGTTCTGGAAGAATGAGTACAGCCCTGCTCCATAAATGAAGATATACGTGCTACTATATACGCGAAGACCCCATGTCTTGTAGCATATATCCTGGAAGCAGTATTGGAAAGTGGGATCTGAGTAAGTAGGGTTCGCCGCGAACGCGACATTGGCTCGTGGATTCGTTTGCATGTATCTGAGTTGCAAGTCAGCACTGCTTCTTTATCGCCGCATTGCGAAGCTGCCACTCACGCTGTTTCTGACTGGATGGCGGACATATATAGGTTTTGTGCGTTGGCCACCTGATAGTTGAACAATTGGCTGTGCTCAAACGAGCCCCCAACAATCCAAGTCGGAGCAGTAGATTCGACAAGAAGACCACGACCATTCCAAATGTTAAGCTGATTGTAATCAGTCATGTCTAGCTCATGATCAGCTACCCAGCCCCAGTTGTTTTCCATGTACAGTCCCGCTGACGAAGTGATATGCATCAACAAGAAAGCACCGTAACAAGACGGGTTCGGTGTAGTAATTTCGACTGATGGATCTTTGGAGCAAATGTTAGACTCGAGTTTGGTTCCCGCACTACCTCCGATGCGCCAATGGACATCCCACATGCCAGCAGAAGCGGGAGAGTCTTGAAGGAGGTTCCATTGTACGATGATTGCGCCAGGTGTGGGGCCAAGACATTCGAATATGATGTCTTGCATCTCAAGGAAGCCAGTCTGCCCGGTAGTTCCAATTTGAAAGACTGGTTGAGGATTTGTTGGGTCTCCAAAGTTGCCTTTCCCGGCTGACACCATGATGTATGGCCATGCCTCGCCCATGATTCTAATATTGGGCGGGATCACGATGGTGGAAGTCACAACGTAGGCACCATGATCAAGATAAGCCACTTGATCTTGGTTTACGCTGTTGAAAAGGCTTTGCAGGCAGGCCGTGTCATCGGTGATACCATCACCCGCGCAGCCACTGGTCTTAGCTGAAACGAAAGCGCTGACAGGATAGTTGTCATAGACGGGCTTGCCTCGGTCCACGAACTTGCCAGAAGATGTCAGAAGACCGGAAGATACTGGAGGTGGGTTCACAGACTGTTGAACGCAGACTTGTTTCGACATTGGAACGTAGCAGGTCTCATTGCCGTGGGTTGGAAAAACTTCCGGGCCGTAATAAGCTGAATACGTTTCTCCTTGAATCCATGCAGGCACGATGGAACCGCCTGGAAGTATCACAGTGCCATTTGGGTATGAAACTGCCGCGTTCGCTCCTCTGAAGTCCACGTTACCGATATATAACGAACCCGCAGACGGTTCCGATGTCACAGAGCAATTGAAGTTCGTTACAATAGCTTGATTGACATTCGTGAAGACGCTGTCAGTTAAGAATGCCGAGCCCAGCGACGGAGTGGATTGCTCAGCTAGGTTTATACCAATGGAGCAATTGTTCACCGTAATATACTTGAACGACCAGAGCCAGTCCCAGTTCATATATATTGCTGTTTGACAATTGTTGAAGGTGAGATTGGAACTCGTGAATTGTTGGTTGCTGGATGCTTTAGCTTCACTTCCCGAAGTTGATTCATGTTGCACTCACCCAAGGAAGAACCCAATGCCACCTCCGTTGAAGACAAGGTCTCGCATAAATCCTCCAGATCCATTGTCCATAAATATACCCTGTTGTTTGTTCTTTGAACCTCCGTCTTGTCGCATGTTCATAACAATGTTCTGTAGAGATGTCGCTTGAGCTACCTGCCAGTGAATGCATGCACCACCACCCAATCCCATGGCTGTAATGTCCAAGACGAAATTCCTAACTTGTCTGTAGAAGTTATTCTGGTTTGCGTACCAGCTCGCACCTCCAGGATAGTAAGGATCTGGGTCTAATAGTCCGATCCCAAAAAATGAGGGGTGAGCTTTGATCGTGGGAATGTTCAAGGCATCTCCAAACATGAGTGTATTATAATACATGATGATCGGTGACGTTATGATATACGTTCCAGGAGGGAAGTACACTAGTGCGGGTGTGGTTGTCGAAGATTGGCATGGATTTGTTGGGTTATACTGGCCGGCACATCGATTGCCATCAGCTACCGCGGCGTTGATGGCGGCAGTGTCATTAGTAAGGCCATCACCTACGAGCTCTCAGTCCATGGACAATGCCGTTCGTGTTGGAGGCTCAACTTACCCATAGCACCATAGTCCTTTACGTTGCGGAAAAGGATGTAGGAGCTATTCGTCCCATATGGGATAGTGCCTTGCCTTGGGATATTTGCAAACCACCAGGTCGACCCATCAGTGCTTTGACGTCCTTCCAAGATGTTCTCCGCTTCTTCGGTGGTGAGCAAGATGTCTTCCGCAGATATCTACCCATTGTCAATGAAAACGTTTCTTAGCTGGCCTGGTCGTGGCATACAACTACACAGCATATGAAGACAATCAGCAAAAATTGCAAAGGAGACTTGAATCTTGAGTAAATCATGATGAATGATGAGTCTCGCAGACGGATCGCGAAACAAGACGTTGTATTTGCTAAGGCTCATCGCAAAGGTGACGAGAGGACCTCCTGGCCAGAAAATCGCAGTGTGAACGAAATTCAAGCTAATTCTTTGCCCGGAGTGAATACCATGCCTTGCCGTATGCGAGCCATTGTTTTCGGAGCGCGACATCGCGGTTTGGAATGAGAATTCCATAGCGAAACTGTCTCCAAATTGTCAACGCAAGGGATGACAATATGTTGAAAACAAGCACCTCTCTTCTGCCAAGAAGACATTCTTTCTTGGGGTCTCCCTCATCTGCCCATAATCCTCTGCTCTGCCGTCCTCAATCTCTGCGAATCGGCAGGACCATTCGCCTCTCTGTTCCGACTTTGTGCAGTTTGTGTAAATGAATCAGATTGCTGAACCATTTGTTGTGCTTCTATCCTCTGTTGACGCGCCTCCTCATATCGTGCAATGTCCTCTTGCGTGAGTGTAATAGCAGTTGGCGGTCGCCGAAGCATGGTCGCGTCGAAGAGAGATTAATCGCGATTTATATTCGGATGGGGAGAGGTATTGGATGTATGTGGCTCTCTATTATCTTCTTCACAGCAAGGAAAATGTATGGAATCTCGCTGTGTAGAGAGACGTGGATGGCGTTGTGGCATGCTGCAGCTCTGACAGACAACGTGAAACTACGCATCGTATCGTAGTGTTCACTGCCACACTGCACCGCCCTCGCGGCCTCTGAAGCCCATCCTGTCGCCAACCCAGCAGACTTGCTCAAAGATAGTTAGAATCTGGGCGCGGACACTGGTCTCTGTGCGATTCTACCATAGCTTCACTTGCTACACATAAGTCGAAACTTCGGTTGTGGAATATTTTGTTCAGCGCAAGCGCCCAATATCGTAGGGCGTGCCTGAACACATCAAGACTTAGAGCTGAAGCTTTGTAGGTTATATTTCTCCATTGATCACGGCGCCCCATTCTATCGACGATTGGGATTCCGCATCAATGAACGACGAGAAGCAAAGTTCGTCCTCGACTACTGATCGCAACGGCACCGCATTCTCGCTCAGCCTGAACATGCTAAGAAACGGCAAACTTTCACTCTCGCCAACGCTCACCAATGTTGCATTCCACGCTGGCAAGGGAAAATTCTGCGCCAACGAGCGCTATGCATCCAAAATTTGGATTCCTGCATTGTCGTCTTAGGATTTATAGAGATCTCACGCGTTGAGATGCGAGGGCAGGCTTGTTGTAAAGGTAGAGCTTCTACTTGTCATTTAAACGAGTTACATATAGCAGACTTTAGTACGTGAATAAGCTAGTTAGTCCAAACTGTTTAACGCGCTCTACATCGTGATAATGGGCGGAGGTATATCGTTGCTATTTGCATTCAGTCATCGCAAGCTCACTTACGCCGGGAGAGCCAAAAGGCCGTTACAGAGTCTGTGCCACAGGGATTTTGAACCTTTTGTGACCACTGATCGTCCAATCTAGTAGTGCTGCGATAATGAGAGCACCCAAAAGCGGACCCGCATAGTTCATATTGCTTCCCGTGACCGGCAATTCCGTCGGGAAAGGTATCCAAAGAATAACGAAGAATAAGTACCCGAGTGCGACTAAATTGATGGGGATGCCGTAGCGGCCGAGTTTGAACTCGCCATATTCTATCTCCTGCCTGCGAATCTTTTTCAGCGTGATAAAAAGTATGGGTGGACTATATGAGACGTTTAATGAGAATGCCTGCAGAGAGACGATGGCATTGAACGCGGTTGTGGAAACAACATAGATAATGGCTAGGAGGAAGCTGGTGACGCAAACGAGACCGAGAGCGTTCAGCGGTAGTTTAAACGTTGGATGAACCTGATCGAGGTTGTTAGCAGAGTGTGTGCTATAGTTCTTATTCCGATAACTCACTCTAGAGAAGAAGTTTGAAAATGGTATACCCTTGTCTTTTGCAAATACCCATATTAGCCGTGAGACAGATGCAAGAATATTAAACGTCGCGAAGATGAAGATGATAACGGGCATCAGGACCAAAAAATTCGTTGCCGGCTTCGAGTTCGTGGCTTGGTAAAAGACTTCAATAAGAGGAACTCCGGTTGGAGTATTTGCGACCTCTTCTGCGTTCCCCATAGTGAACAGCAGGCAAAGAACAAAAGCGAAAAGCATTATAGCGTTGCTTATCGTCGCAATGATGATACTCTGAGGTGTTCTGGTACGCACTTTCATTACTTCATCACCTGTGTACACGTAAGAGGTAGGCATATGGTAGGTTGGCGGTAAGAGAGTCTTTACTCATATGGAGTACTGCATCGTAACCTACACTTTGTCAATTACTTGGAAATACGGAACTGGAGAAGGCCATTACGCACCTGATATGGCGAACGTTAATGTCAACAAGCCAATGCCCCAGGAAACTCCGGGGTTTGTCCACCCGCTCTGGCCGGTAGTCAAGGTACCGAAGACGAAGCTTAACGTGCTGCGGCGGGCAGTTACAGCCAAAGTGACAATAGAAGAAATGAAGAAGACTAAATGGAAAGCTCAAAGGCGTTGAGAAGCTGCCGAAACCATAAGTTGCATATGAAAGGGATGAAAATTATTCCCCACATCATCAAAGTCGTATGCCACGCCCTTGGCTGGTAGTTCTTGTAGTTGAACACGGCGAGGCCAAGGATAGTGTTAGCAATGGCTGCAGGATTTCCTGCACAGATGATCGTCCATGCACCCACAGTAAGCCACCCTAGACACATATGAGACAAACAGGCTCGGCGAAGGAGAGATCGATGGTACCTTGCATCAGGCCCCAGAACCTAGGTGCAAAGGGTGCGAATTTGGCAGACCATCGATACTGCGCACCAACCACCGGATCTCTATATCGAGGTTAGTGGCGGTTGGATTGCATAAGGTACATTGGTCTTTGCTTTACATGGAGGCCATTTCAGCCATGGAGAAGGCGACCGCGGTGCCCCCGACGCCGACGAGAATGCTTCCGTAGATCAGGGCGGAAGGCCCGCCATTGAGCAAGGCGAATCCAAAGGTCAAGGCCAATCCTTCCCATGAGCAGAGCACGATGATACTGAAGTAGACCACAGAGGATAGATTAATGTACCTCTGGGTGTGCCCAGTCAGTGTCTCCTCGTTGGTCCAAGTGCAGAAGACGCACCTCGAGAACGTCCGTGCTCGGAAGCCCGGCCTGGAGCTCAGCGTCGTCGGATCCAAACTCGCCGGTTTCCTTGGCGTAAGGGTTGGCGTCGGCGTGGGCAGTCACTTGTATTTTTTCGGTTGTCATGTTTGATGGAGGCACAGTCGCATTGTGTGACGAGCGACGCCATGTTGTAGAAACAACGGAGGGGACGTACAAACTTTAGCAAATCGGGCAGCAGCCGTGGGGGGCATGATTCACCCGTAATGGCATTCTGGAGCAAATGCACGGGGGCGCGGTTGTGTTGGTGGCTGATGTTTATCCCGTCAGAGCTCTGCCGAGAATGCCATATTATCGTAGCCCCTGCTTCACTTCCCTAGCGAGCGCCAGTCCACGATGCGTGTGCCCGCCAATGGGATCCGCAACCGACGGCCGCTGAACCAAGGACGCTGCGCTGTGCCTTCGCGGAGGTCGGCCCGTTCCCCAAGTCCAACTCTTAAACTCCTACCTTGCGACTCGTAACAGTCGTCCATCTTCGACTCTTCGCAACTCTCTCCGGCCTACAAACATGGCATGATAGCCATGATTGTTGCATAGTGGGTAGTCACCGTCCGCTGAAGATGTCTGGCCAGCTCCCTCCCTTGTATGGCTCCTTCCATGACGTCCGCGGTGCCTACTGTGTCGTTTCTGCCGTCGCTTGGGCCTGCGTCACAGGAATTGTTGCGGCTATCCGTTTCGTACTTGCGTGGCAACGTGGAGTGAAGGTTGGACTGGACGACATCACCTTTGCCATTGCCTCTGTTAGTGGATATGGTCCATTTAGACCAGTGAGATTGCTGATAGAGGAACTATAGGTGCTTGCCATTGCAAGTGTGGCTCTCTATCCTGTAGCCGTAGAGGCAGGTCTGGGAAAGCACATTGATCAACTGGACGCACAGAGTGTGTCACGATATTTTAAGGTACGAATGGGCACGAGCCTTCTGTGGATTAAGAACTGACTTTTCGATCTCGAAGGTAATCTATGCAGCCCAGCTTATCGGAATACTCGCCATAGCGTGCGGCAAAGCTTCCGCAGCTTTCCTCGTTCAACGGACTGCCTTGCTGAAGCTTCGCTACTTACACATCTTTCTCGCAACCGTCGCTGCATGGGCAGTGTTTTCCCTGTTCGCCACGGCATTTCAATGCCGCCTACCGTACCCGTGGGTACTTGAATCGTCCAATTGCCCTACAAAGGGTTACTTGCAGTACGTAGTGACGGCGGGCAACATCATCACTGATATCATTCTCTCCACCTGGATCATTGGCCCGGTTTGGAAAATTGAAATGGTTCAACGAGACCGACTCCTTGTTATCTTTTTATTTGGAGTGAGAATCATGTGCGTACGGAACTCTCGTCTAGGTCTGGACAGACATACTCACCAAAACTAGAATACCTTGCGTTGCCGCCGGCCAATTGGTCGCTCTTACAAGGGTTATCAAATCATCGGACCAAACTTGTGAGAATATCCTAACTGTGGGAGAATACGTGATGCTGACATTGGACTTATCAGGGGTCAACGTTTCCCTAGCGCTTTTCAATCAGTACGTACAATGACACCACGGTTCCCCATCACTTACGGCGTCCCAAGTCCATTGCGATTCCATGCACTCCTTTCGACATTGTCATGCAATATAGAGATAATTGCACTGCTAATAAGACTAAATAGAGCAATATTCAATCTTTCCGTCATTTTGACAGCTTTTCCACGCGTCAACGGTGTCTTGTATAGTCTACAAGACGACATTCTCTTCCCTCAAATCTCTCGTCGAGAGCTCAGACAGTTGAACTTAGGAACCGAAGAATCCGAATCTTCGGCCAGTCCTCCGACCGGCACCGATTCCAACGCATCCTCACATAACGCCAAAAGAGAGTCAAGGTTGAAGGCCTGGAAGAGACAACTCATTATGCGCGTTTGGGAACACAAAAGCAAGACTCCTGATCATGGCGCGGTTGAAGGCTGTAACACCAGCGTAGATTTGTATTGACAGGCGCATGGAAACTGGATACGGGTGGCCAAACTACTTTGCGTGGGAAATGGAACGGCGTCTGCTCATACTCTATCATACCCCGCCGCATCAGGCTTGAAGAGGAGGAACATTGGCTTAAGTACTAGAGGTCCCTATGGCTCCAAAGGCTTGTCAGCAGCTATACTGTTGCCTTGTACAATCACGGAGGAACGGGCTTTGCGATTTTCGGATTCACAGGACAGATCTCATAGGATGTAAAGGTTCACATGTAATATAGAATCAGCAGTGAGGCTAGAGTGGATGAGGGTACACTGGTTGTCTCCCTCATTCAATGCCGCTGGACTATGATTTACCGATTTGTATTCTTCAATGATAGATCGAATGAGTCCCTCAAGCTCAACGTACATAAATGCAGTGGCGAATGTGAGAAACTGTCGAACCCCACTGCTCATGCATTGAACGAAGTACCCCCAAGCGGATGGGCCCTATGCTAGAGTCGAAGTAAGAGGAGGCAGTGGTGAAGCATTACAGACCAAAGAAACACGTTAAAAGCTCTCCATGCCTAACCAGCGCATTCTCCGTTACCCACTGCCAGACGAAAGTAGGGAATCTCTCACATCCAGTTCCTCCTGTGCAGACAACACCAAAAACAGATCGATGTTTCGCCCATTCAGATTTACGACGGCGCTACGCCATTGAAGTTTTCACTCGCTTTCTGTCTCCACGGATGCAATAGCAAACTGAGAAGAGAATATAAAAGCCTTAAGCGAGAATCTACTGCGCTCTCGGAACGGAAGAGGTGAGTCTACGGGTATCTTTTGCGACATCTTCTTTACATTGACACTTCGGACCGCCTTGACTCTATAGAGAACGCATCAGTTGGATTCAGCCCACACCCGAACCGCCGCAGCGATGGCCGGAGGAACATTGTCGCTCAGCCTTCTCATAGCTCTTGAAAGGAGTGGAGGAACGACGGCGCGAGCCACGAGGAGAGGAACTGGTAGGTTCGGACGGGCCGCGGCTTCGCATTGATGGCAATGGCAGGCGGCGATGAAACCGTATGCGCTTGGAAGGGATGACAAGGGCGGCCATAGGTAGTTTCGAGGTGTAGTTAAAAGGAGTGCTATGGGATAAAGTGCGGAACAGAGTCGAGAGCATGTACGGGG
>Ga0335075_10007681_pt1 | contig 16578 bp, 16 predicted proteins | sample Lox_Sample_24_FD_206723 | JGI IMG/M metagenome (GOLD analysis project Ga0335075, IMG submission 206723) | Soil microbial communities from Loxahatchee National Wildlife Refuge, Florida, United States - Lox_Sample_2.4 | ecosystem: Environmental > Terrestrial > Soil > Wetlands | place: USA...
TGAGCTCATCCGGACGGTCATAAACCCCACCGCGACCACCTTGTCATGCTCGTCCAGGACAGGAAATGCGCTGAACTTCCAATCGCGCATCACCAAGACGATCTCCTTGTACTGCGCGTGCTTGCGTCCTGAGACGACATTGCGCATCCGCCGACCAGGCGCCTCGGCGCGCCGTCTGATAACGGGGCGATTCGCACGATCACCCCGCGCAGACGCGGCAGAAGTTCGCCATGCCCCAGATGGCGCGCCCCGTGGCACTTAGCCAGGCAGCATGTAGGGCCGTACCGGCCGCCACACGTACTCGGGCCCGTGCGGGCGAATGGCGGTGAGTGCCGACTGGATGGCGCCCGAAGGGTCGTCTTGCGAGAACTCACTGCTGGTGTCGATAGCGAGCGCTTCTGGCCACGGCGCGTGCTCGGCGGTCAGTCGCGCGGCGATCGCCGGAGTGGCGTCGGATACCTCGTCTGGCCGGCGGTCGATCCGGCTCGCGGCGACCTGCGCCGGTGCGGTGCACTCGAGCTGGACGAGCTCGGCCGCAGCCTGCCGGGCAAGCGCAGCTGCCGACTCTCGGTGGTCCGGAGCGGACCAGGTGGCATCGAGCACCACGGACTCGCCCATCGCCAGCAGCTCGGCGGCACGGCTGATCAGCTCGGCATAGGTGCGGTCAGTCCAGGCCGGCGCGTACAACCCCGCGCCGAACTCCTCGGCGGCGTGTTGTCCGGGCGCAATGCCGGCGAGTTCCTTCCGGATCCGGTCGCTGCTCAGGACCGTGAAGCCAAGCCTGCTGGCGATCTCGCCGGCGAGGGCAGACTTGCCGGTCCCTGGCAGGCCGCCGACGAGCACCAGCGTGACGGCTCCCGCGCGCAGATGCCGCACTGTCGCGGCAGTCAGCCCGCGCGCCTCGCCGGCTGCGTTCAGGTCGCCCTCGTGGGCCCGCAGGCACCTGACCTTGGCCCGCACGATGGCTCGGTAGGCCACAAAGTGCTGCTGCAGCGACGAAGGGGCATGGTCGCCTGAGTACTCGCCGTACCATCGCGTGAACTGCTCAGCGAGCCCCGGCGCGCCGAGATGCTCCAGGTCCATCGCCAGGAACGCGGCGTCGTCAAGGCCATCTAGCCAGCGCAGGCGGTCGTCGAAGTCCAGGCAGTCCAGTACCCGCGGCCCGTCATCCAGGCAGAAGATGTCGCCCGCCAGCAGGTCGCCATGACCGTCGATGACGCGTCCGGCCCGCATGCGTGCGTCGAACAGCGCGGCCCGGCCAGCCAGGAACCGGTCAGCCAGCGCGGCCGCCTCGTCGATCTCTGCCGCATCGATCAGATCTCCACTGACCGCCCGCAGCTGCTCGATATTGTCGCGCCAGCGCCGCCTGGTAGCGTCCCGGCTGCCCTGCTCGCTGATTAGCGCGCTGCGCTCGGCCGCTGCGTGCTGGGCCCCGAGCAGGCGCGCGATCTCGCGAAGGGCCGGCCCGGCATCCACACCCGCCTGGATGAGCGAGGACAGCCGCCGGCTGGCCGGCATCCGGCGCATGATCACAAGGTGATCACAGACCTGCCCGGCCGCGTCCCGCACCTCGGCGACGCCCAGATAGACGTCGGGAGCGAACCGGCGGTTGAGCTCGGTCTCCCTCGCACAAGCCAACGCGCGGGCCTCGACGGTGCTGAAGTCAAGAAAGCCGAGCCGTACCGGCTTCTTCAGCTTGTACGCGCGGTCGCCGGCGAAGAACACCACAGCTGAGTGCGTCTCCGACACCCCACCGAAGGGCTCCCGCATAATGTCCTCGCTTCGTGCGCTCATCAGCCCTCCCACGGGCTCTGCGATGGCTTCCCGGGCTGCTGGCGCGGCTCTAACCGAAGGCCCGACCGCTCGTCCGTGCACGCTCAGTGCGCTCTGGCAGTCGGCCCAAGTACACAGGCGAACTCGATCGCGGTCCCCGAGACCGAGTCCGTGCGGGCTGGCGGCCACTCCGTGCGCTCTCGCCCTGCCCGTAAGGCGCGCGCGTGGCGCGGGCCTTCTCCCTCGACGCGTGCGAAGCCGACCGCGGCCCAGGTGCGCTCATCGCGGTGTGTCATCGCACTCGCATCGTTTCACGACCGACGAGGCGGGCCCGGCCGGGCTGCCCATTCTGCGCGGGGCTAGCGGGTGACGCCATCGTCGGCAGGCCGTGCCTCCGCGGCTGGCTCTTGCCGCTCGCCCCAGTGCAGCGGCTGATATGCCTGCGGCACGCAGGTGAGCAGCTGACGACCGGGGCCAAGCTGAGACTTAGGCCAACTACTTCATCACCAGGGAGGTGCACCTGATTGGCGGCGGCGAGTCCTACTCGAAGCCGTCGGCCGAATCGCTGGCACAGCCGAAGAACGCCGCTCTCGCCGCTGATTCGAGGTGCCGCCTGGGCTGCGCGACATCCCCCGGCTGGTCCCGGTGCACCGGCTGACCTGGCGGAACTGGCAGCCGCCGGCGGGCGGTGGGATCAGCGGGCGCCGATACCTAGCGCCGGCCGCCAGCCTGAAGGTGGCCGCAGACCAGGGGCCGTCCGGGCCACGCCGCCCCTGGCTTAGGTCCCGGCGCACCAGGCCGAATGCCCGCTGTGCCGCTGGCGGCCAGACGGAAGGATGAATCGCAAGCAGGCAGCCGACAAGGAAAGGTGGCCGGGGGCCATGTACGCACAAGTGGGCGACCGCCTGATTATCGGCGGAGATCCCGGCCGGGCCGCAGTCATCATCGGCGTCCCGCACGCCGACGGCACGCCGCCCTACGTGGTCAAGTGGCTGGCGACCGGCCACATCGCGATGGTCTCGCCCGGCCAGTTCGGCCGGGTGATCCGCTCTGCGACCAGCCAGCAGGAATCCGCTCAGCCGAGTCCATGACCCGACAGCAAGGACGCGGCGTGGTCAGGTACGAATGTCTGCGATTCGCGCGGGGCGCGGATGTAGCCGGACGACTCCGGTCGCGGCGGCAGTGCCAGCGGCCGCCGCTGGACATCGTGGTAAGGGACAGTGCTGAGCAGGTGCGCCATCATGTTGAGCCGGGCCCGTCGTTTGTCCTCGCTGTCGACGACATACCACGGCGCCTCCTGGATGTCGGTATGCACGAACATCTCGTCCTTGGCCCTCGAATAGTCCTCCCATCTCGTGATCGACTCCAGGTCCATGACCGACAGTTTCCACTGCCGCATCGGGTCCTCAAGACGATCCCGGAACCGGCGTTCCTGCTCCTGATCACTGACGGAGAACCAGTACTTGCGGAGCATAATGCCGTCTTCGATGAGCAACCGCTCGAAGATCGGGCACTGGTGCAGGAACCGGCCGTACTCCTCCTTCGTGCAGAATCCCATGACCTTCTCGACGCCGGCCCGGTTGTACCAGCTGCGGTCGAACAGCACGATCTCTCCCGCTGCCGGCAGGTGCCCGATGTAGCGCTGGAAGTACCAGTGCGTTCGCTCGCGGTCGCTCGGGGCGGGCAAGGCCGCGATTCTGGCGACCCGCGGGTTGAGGTACTCGGTAACCCGCTTGATCGTGCTGCCTTTCCCGGCCGCGTCCCGGCCCTCGAACAGCACGACCAGGCGGGCGCCCTCGGCCCGCACCCACTCCTGCAGCCTGACCATCTCCGCCTGCAGCCGAAGCAGTTCCGCCCGGTAGACCTTTCCCGTCAGCCGCCCGCCACTCCGGGGCTCCGCCCGCCGCCTGGCCTTCTTGCCGCCGTGATCCGCCATCGCGTCCTCCTCCGGGCCGCCAGGTGACTGGGGCGCATCAGCTTCTGTGCTCGATTTCGGGACCGAGGTCCCGGCAGTTGCCTGCCTTTGCCCCTGGGGACTCAGCGACCCCAGCGGTGAGATTAAGAGTAGGCAAGCCGAGAGGAGGCGTTGGAGATGGCAACGCTGGCACGGAGGGACATCAGGGGACCGCTGGACTTCCTTGACTGGCTGGAGACCCCATGGGCTGCTGCCCTACATCCTGTCTCCGGTCATCCGCTGCGCATGGAGGACTACGTCAAGAACGGCAGCTATGTCGTGCGGGCGGAGATGCCGGGCATCAACCCGGAAAAGGACCTGGAGGTGACGGTGTCCAAGGGCATCCTGACCATCAAGGCCAGCCGCCAGGAGGACAGCCATGCCAGGCACCATTCGGAGTTCCGCTATGGCACCTTCGCCCGCAGCGTGACGCTGCCCGAGGGCGCTGACGAGGAGCACATCGAGGCCGTGTACGACAACGGCATCCTGGAGATCTCGGTGGCCCTGGCAAGCAAGAGCGGCGAGGCTCGCCGGACGATTCCGGTCATGCTCAACCACCACATCAAGGCAACCTGATCGGCGGGCCGCAGCAGCTACGCCTGGGCTGGCGGCCGTCGCCCTGGTTGAGGTATCCGGAGTGGTCGACTGGCGGGTCAAAGGAGAGGTCGTTGACGGTAAACCGGTCGCAGCGTAGTGGCGTGCCGAACTTTGGTGGGCGGTACTGGGATTGAACCAGTGACCTCTTCCGTGTCAGCGAAGTCCAGTGAGCTTTGGGCCAGCTATTCAGCACCTCGATTAGGCACTCTAGCTGCACGTATATACTCTGTCAGTCGCCGCATGTCGCTCGCAGTCGCTGGCAATTGTCCCCCGGATAGTCCCCCGGACGGGTTATCATAAGGGCATGCCGGAACGGCGCAGCAAAGGCGACGACGCCATTTACTTCGAGCATGACGGCTCGTGCAGGGACGATACGCGGCACCGCCGGTGCCCGGGAAGGTGGCGCGGCGAGATTACCCTCGGGCGCAGCCCGGAGGGCAGGCGGCTGCGCCGGCGGGTGTCCGGAACAAGCAAGGCCGCGGTGCAGGATGCGCTGAAGAAGCTCCGGGCGGAGATCGACGGAGGGATCACCAGGGCGGGCGCCGGGAGTTACACGGTCCGGCGTTGCTGCGAGGACTGGCTGGCCGGCGGCCTGCCCGGCCGGGACCCCAAGACGGTCGCCAAGAACCGGCTCGTGCTGGAGCCGGTGCTAGCCGTCATCGGAACCGTCCGGCTGCGGGAGCTGGACGTCACCGACGTCGACAAGGCACTCGCAGCGGTCGCCGCGAGCCGGAGCAGCGCGACGGTGGCGATGGCGCACCTGGCGCTAACCCGGGCCATCACCAGGGCGCAGGCCCACAACCTGGTGCTGCGGAACGTCTCAGCGCTGACCGGCACCCCCCTGGGGCAGAAGGGACGGCCCAGCCGGAGCATGACCCTGGCCCAGGCGACCGCGCTGATAACCGCCGCCAGGGCGGCGGGTCCGCGGATCTGCGCGTACATCGTCCTGTCACTGTGCACCGGGGTGCGGACCGAGGAAGCACGGGCACTGCGCTGGGAGCACGTCGACTTCGGCGACCCCGCCAGCGTGCGGCCGCGGCCGGCCAGCGTCGCGGTATGGCGGTCGGTGCGGGCCAGGGGAGACACCAAGACCAGCAGGTCGAGGCGGACCCTCGCCCTGCCCCAGCTCGCGGTGACCGCGCTCCAGGCGCTCCACGAGGAGACCAGGCCGGAGCCGGGGGAGCTGGTGTTCTGCACCAGTGCTGGGCAGCCGCTGGACGCGGCGAACGTGCGCCGGTCGTTCCGGGCGGTCTGCAAGACCGCGGGCATCGGCGCGGACTGGACGCCTCGGGAGCTGCGGCACACCTTCGTGAGCCTGATGTCCGACAGCGACGTCGCCGTCGAGGAGATCGCCCGGCTCGTCGGCCACGCCAGCAGCAAAGTCACCGAGTCGGTCTACCGGCACCAGCTGCGGCCGGTTATGACCACCGGCGCAGAAAAAATGGACCTACTTCTAGCCGCCGTTCCCGGCTAGGCCCCGACGTTACACAGCCCCAAAACCAGCCATGGCCCGGCGAGCAAACGTCAAGCACGGTGACCGGCCACAACAAGTGCAGTTTTGCGGGATAACGCCGACGCTGGCATCAGCGCGGCGGGTCCAGTCCCGGCCACGCCTACCGCTCGTGCCGAAAGTAGCGCGCCTCCAGAGACGCAAATGAATGCCCACCGGCGCATAGATTTGCAGGCTTCGGAGAGCGCGCGCTTCACATTGCGCTTGACCATAGCGACTGCGAGATCGCCGAGTATGAGCGGGACATGACTCCCAGGTCCGCCCTGGCCCGGACGTCACAGAATAGCCAGTTCGGGGCGCTGTGGATCGGTCAGGAACCGGCCGCGCTTGAGGAGCTGTGAATAAAAGGAGTGGCCGTTCCGGCGTGTGTGGAACCGGCTAGCCGAGCGGCCGGAGTCGTGCCTGGCCTGGGTGGTGCGGCAGCCGGGCGAGTATCTGCCATCCGCCCCCGGCTAGCGGCCCGGCGCTGATCTGGCCGCCGCAGGCCGCTACTCGCTCGCGCATCCCGGCCAGCCCGTGGCCGCCGCCGGCCTGTTCCAGGCCGGAAGGCGGCCCGGTAGCGGGCCCGTTGTGCACAACGATCTCGACATGCCCGCTGGTCCCCGCGATGACGATGTCGACTGGCGCGCCGGGCGCGTGCTTGAAGGCGTTGGTCAGGCTCTCCTGGACCACCCGGTAGGCAGCGTCGGATGCCCGGGCTGGAAGGCCGCCCGCGGAGCCTGTGAACCGGCAGCTGACGGCGAGCCCGGCGGCCCCTGCCCGGGCGACGAGCTCGCCGATCAGCCGGATGCCGTCGGCGCCACCCGGCCGCGAGTCATGGTCCAGCAACTCGACCAGGCGCCCTATCTCCGCCTCGGCCTGCCGCGCAACCTCGCCGATGGAATCGAACGCCTCGGCCGCCAGGGATGGGTCCGTCCCAGTGAGCCGCCGGCCCGTGCTCGCCTGGATCACCATCACGCTGACGCAATGCGCCACGATGTCGTGCAGCTCGCGCGCGATCCTCGCCCGCTCGTAGCGGACCGCTTCCGCCGCGAACAGCTCACGCTGGGCCTCCAGCTCGCGGCCGCGGATGGCCAGTTGCTCGGTGATCTGACGTCGCGAGCGGACGACCAGACCGACCGCCCACGGGCCGATCGTGAGGACCTCGACGATCGGGTTGAACTGGCCGGCGCTGAGCTGCAGGCCGGCGCCGAGGATCAGCAAGGCCAGCACTGAGCGCCTGAGGTCAGCGCCGGTTCCGAGCGAGTAGGCGAGCATGAAGACCGGCACGAGGATCAGGCTGCCCGGCATGGCGGCGGATGATCCCTGGGCGGCTACTGCCAGGCAGCAGGCCGCTGCGACTGCCGCCAGCTGGGGGTGGGCGCGCCGCGCGGTTATGCAGCCGAAGACACCGATGCCGCAGCCGGTTTCGAGCAGGTTGTTCGCGCCGTGCAGCAGACCCTGAACCGCGAGGAATACCAGCAGGAACGCGGTGAGCCCGAGGGCCACCAGCGCGTCACCGCGCCAGCCGCCGGTGATCCGCGAAACGCGGTCACGAGCACGCATAGCCGGCGGTCAACGGCAGCTGGACGAGCGCGGCGCAGCGGCCCGAACCGGTCTCAATCCGCAGTGTTCCGCCCAGCAGCGCGACTCGCTCCCGCGCCATGGCGAGCGCTGTCACCAGATCGGCCTGCCGACTCGAAGGGCCGACCACGTCCAGCTCCAGCGCATCGGGGCCGAACCGCACGCGCACGTCGATGCGTGCCTCGGGCGCATCCTGCAGGACGGTCAGCAGGTGCTCGGCGATCCGGTACGCGGAGAGCTCAACCCCGGCCGGCAAGGCGCGCGGACTGCCCTCGACGCTCAACCGGGCGTCGGCGCTGGTGGCACTTTCCAGCAGGCTGCCAAGCTGGGCCAGCACCGGCTGCGGCCCGGTCAGCCCGTCCTCCCGCAGGGTGCCCACCACCTCCCGCATCCGTGTCAGGGTGGCCCGCCCGTCGATCACCAGGCGCCTGATCGGCCGTTTCGCCCGCGCCGTCCGGCCGCCGGCACTCCAGCCCGCGCAGCTGAAGAACCTCACGCAGCGGGAGCTGGATGTCCTGCGCCTCGTTGCCCGGGGGCTGGCCAACGCTGAGATAGCCGCAGAGCTGGTGATCGAGGAGAGCACCATCAAGACGCACGTCAGCAAGATCTTGATGAAGCTCGCGCTCCGCGACCGGGTCCAGGCTGTCGTTGTCGCCTACGAGTCCGGGTTCGTACTACCCGACGACCCGGCCGGCCGCTCCTAGCGGTCGGCGGTCCTCCAGCCTCTCATTGCAGCACCGTGGCGTAGTACGGGGGACGGACGAGCGGTCCGCAAGATCCCCCGCCAGGCGGAGCACAGACCAGCTGCCCCTTGCTTAGCGTCCAAGATATCGAATCACCAACTGGGGCCTTCGGCCCTACGGCAAGTGGAGGTCGCTATGAATGGTCGGCAGCGCAAGGTGGCTGGCTGGGCGGGGATCCTGTTCGTGATGCTGTTCGTCGCCGGGATCGGTTTGTCCAGCGTCGGCAACTCGCCCAGCCTCGACGCCAGCGCGGCAAAAATCACGCAGTACTACCAGAGCCACCACGCGGGGATCCTGGTGGGCGAGCTGCTCATCAGCCTGGCGGCGGTCGCGCTGTTGTGGTTCGTTGGTGGCCTGTTCGCCATCATCCGCCAACGCGACGAGCACGGTTTCCTGGCCCCGGTTGTTCTCGCCTCGGGGGCCGTCACCGTTGTGCTGGGCATCGTGAGCGATATCGCCGGGACGGTCGCGGCCTTGCTGGCCGCCCAGCACCGCCTTGCAGATCCCTCCTTGACGCGGGCTCTGCTCGAGCTCAGCACCGGCGTCCACATGGCGTTCTTCCCGCTGGTGGCGCTCACGGCGGCCCTTGCCGCGGCTATCTTCCAGGGCGCGATAGGCGCTCGGTGGGTGGGCTGGGTAAGTGTGCTGAGCAGCGCCGCGTGCCTGGTCAGCGTCGTGCTCGGCAACCTCGAAACGAACACCATGCTGCCACCTGCCGGCTTGCTTGGCTTCTTTATCGCCGTGGTAGCCCTGAGCGTGAGCATGCTCCGCTACCGTTCGCCCGCACCTGCCGCGGGGCCGGCAGCCTGCAGGCAGCGGCCGCGCACCAGTAGCCGGACCCCGGACGCGGCCTCAGCCGGGACGGATCCGCCAGCTAACCCGAGGATGACCCACCATGGCCACCAGCACAGCCACACAAGCACGGCGCACCCGATCAATCCAGCGCCTTCCCTCCACCTGATGAGCGACAGTGGATCCTAGAAAGCGTCAAGCCTCACCTGCCCCGTCAACGATCAGCTGAGCTTAGGCAGCGCTGATCGCCGGGGACCGTGTCGTATCGGCACATGCAGATGCTTGTGGAGTTGCATGGCCAGCCGGGCTGGGTGGCGGCGCTGACGCCGGGCTAGATGTCGGTCGACGGGATGATCGTCGCGGCGTCGACGACGCTGCTGGCCGAGTCGCGGTCGGGCAGCCCGGGCGGGTTCCTGCCGTGGGCGCTATTGGCTGTCGGCAGTCTGGCGAGCCTGGCGGCGAACGTAGCGGTGGCGGAGCCGACTGCGGCGGGCCGGGTGATCGCGGCGTCGCCCTCGTTCGCGCTGATCGCCTCGTATGAGCTGCTGATGCGCCAGGTGCGCCGGGTGGCTGACGCGAGCACGCCACGGCAGCGGCCTGGTCGGCCTGGCATCAAGCCGGTTTCTGTGGCGGCGGCTGCGGCAGGCGCGGACGGGGCTGGTGGTCGGCGGCCAAGCGTGGGGGAAGCGTCAGGCCGCGGTCGGCACGCCAGCCGGGAAGCGCAAGTGATGGCCTGGCAGTGGGCACTGGCCAACCGGGCTGTTGACGGATCACTGCCCTCGGGCAAGGACATCGGCCGTGAGCATGGTCGGCACGAGCGGTGGGGTCGGCTGGTCAAGCGCGCCGGGCTGGCTGGCGAGCTGGACACGCGGACCTAGCATTGGCGGGCGATAGGCAACCCCGTCAGCGGCACCATGGGAGGATGCGAGACGCCACCTGAATCCCCGATAATCTGTCTGGTGTACCGACAGATCTGGTAACCTGTCTGCTCTAACGACAGATTTGACCTCGGAGGATCCGTGAAGGTCTACGGCATTGCTGAGATCGCCCGTGCACTGGACGCTGACCCTGGCCTGGTCGGCAAGTGGCGCGAACGGTACAAGCTGCCGGCGCCGGACGCGGAGCTGGCAACCGGCCCGGTCTGGCTCGCTGCGACAATCGAGCCGGTGCTGGCGGCGGGCGGCCCAGAGCCCAGGACGCCCGGCCAGCGGCTGATTAGATTCCAGCTCACCGCCCGCATGATCGTCGGCCCATACCCGGTCATCACCATCCAGCACAGGTCGAACTTCCAGGCGGCCATCGCTGCCACGCACCGGACCGGCTATCTCAATCCGCCGACAGTACTGTGGGACATGCCCGATAAGGCGACCGTCACCATCGAGTGCGAGAGCCACGATCGGTCGGCCGCAGCAGAAACCATCCGGTCGATCATCAGGCGGAACGCCGAGTTCGTCGCGCAGATCGGGATTCGCGATGTCGAAATCCTGAGCGTATTGCCTGTCGGTTAATGAATACGGCATAGACGCGACGCCGCTGCATGCTAACGAAACCTCTGTGCCGCACGCCTGCCGAACTGGGTACGTAAGGCGTTCTACGCCGTCTGGTGGGATCCCGATGACGAGGTCTGCCCTTAAGGTGAGCCCAGCTACCCCGGAAAATCTACGCACGATGTGCCCGGCCCCCAGGTCCGACGGAACCCGGACCTGACATCGGCTCAGGTCTCGTCTGCCGAGCGCAGACTGACCGAGCTGGTGGATGCCAGTAACCGCGCATTGGCGAGAAGGACTTGCTGGTGATGCTGTACGTACGAGTCCGGGATGATCGTCAACGACCTTGGGCCGCCCATATTGTTAGGCCGCGAAAGCGTCTGAATAATATTTCTCCCGGTCGGTGCAGATGATCTCAAGGCCAGTTTCCTGCGGGTGCGGGCTTTCGCCCACGCGGGAGGGAAATAAAGCGCGCCCACCTCGGGCTATGCGTCCTGGCAGATTTCCCGCGGGATTGGTCCTGCAGGTGGTTGGCGGCACGGTGCACGGCCCCGGCGGCAGGTCAATCGCGCCTGATCCTCGCCCGGTCGCCTTGGAGAGGTGGCGGCGCCGCAGCATCAAGGAGCCCACCGCGGCGGCGACGAGCGCCGCGATCACGGCGCAGTACACCAGGGCGGTCGAGCGCAGGCCGTAGTGCGTGACCGCCACTCCGGCGATCAGCGCGGGGATGCTGAAGCCAAGGTAGTTGACGGTGTAGATGGCGGCGACGAGGCCAGCGCGGTCGGCGGGATCGGCCAGCGCGGCGACCGTGCGGAAGGCGCCAAGGAACGCCACCCCGAAGCCAACGCCCGCGATGGCGGTGCCGGCGAGGAAGGTGACGGCGGTCATCGTGGCGATTGCAGCCAGGGTTACGGCGATCCCGGCGAGCAGGAACAGGCATCCGGCTAGCATCGCCGTGGGCGGGTTAATACGGCGGAACGCAACCGCGGACGCGGAACCGATCCCGGTGAGCAGGAAGATCACCAGGCCGCCCCACAGGTCGTTGGGCGATCGGAGCACTTGGGCGGCCAGAGACGGGCCGAGCGACAGGTACAGGCCGCCCAGCGCCCACACGGCGATCAGGCACGGCACGGCCACCACGAACGTTTTGCGAGCCTGGGGCGGTATGCTCACCCGCGGCCGCAGTGAGGACAGCGCGCCGGGGCGCCGGGCGGCAGACTCAGGGATCATGAGAACTCCGATGATGGCGACGGCCAGGCCGCCGAGGAGCAGCCACCAGACCAGGTGAGTCGGCGCGGGCGCGTACTGGACCAGTACGCTCGTCCCGAGCGCGCCCGCGGCCAGGCCCATGCTGGTGGCAGCGCTGTTGACAACTGGCGCGAGGCTGCTGCCAGCGGGCTGGAGATCGATCATCGCTGCGCCGAGCGCTCCGGTTGCCGCGCCGACGGCGATGCCTTGCAGCACCCGCGCGGCGAAAAGCAGACCGACGTCGTGCGCCATCAGGAAGAGGGCGCACGCACCGATGTTGACGACCAGGGCCGCTGCGATGACGGGGCGGCGGCCCAGATAGTCCGACAGCGTGCCGAATATCAGAAGCGTAATGAGAACCGCGATGGCGTAGACGGCGAACACGGCCGTCAGCGTGGCCGCCGAGAACCGCAAGTGAGCCTCATAGACGCGATACAGGGGCGACGGAGCCGTCGCGGCGAACAGAGACAGAGTCAAGACGACCGCGATCAGCCAGAACGCGGCTGCTCGCGGCAGCGCTCGCTGGCGGCCGTATTCAGGGCCGGAAACGGACATCGCGTCTCCTTACCGGGCACCGGACTTCGCGGTGCAGGCTCGCCGAATGTTGGGCGGGTGGCCACAGATCACCACGATCCGGCCGCCCGGGGCTGCGAGCCCACGGAGCACACATCGATCAGGCCCGGTTTTGCAGGCCGGCGTTCACGCACGGCATAGCATCCCCAGATCGGCGCCACCCGACACTGCGAGGACTCGGCCGGACGCCTCCCGGCCTCCAGCGGCCCGGTGACGGCATGTTCGGCCCCGGAAGCGGCCTTCGAGCTGAGTCGCAGCGACAACACCGTCGCCGCGAGCAATCGGCCCTGTCCTTATCAATCCCATGAATGGACTGCGGTCCTCTGGCGATCTTCGTGCCGGGCGCTGCAGAGGTCGACTCCTCGCGCTAACACCGGACGCATCTCAGCCAGGCATCCGCTCCAGCGGATCACCGGTGGGGAGGCCGGACCATAATGGCCCAGATTTCCGTTCCTGGGCCAGTTTGCGGTCGCCTGCGTCCGGGCTGCGCTTGGTGCCGCGCAGCAGCTGGCACACCATCGGCACCTGGGGCGGGGGATGACGGTGACGCCCGGCATGCCCGCCAGCGCTGCGCGTGATCACGCGCTGGGCAGCCGTCAGGGAGATCAGCCACCTGCGGTCCCAGGCACGGGTGCGGTGGACGCCGAGCAGCTGCTGACCCAGTCGGACGTCGCGTGCCTGGCGGGGGTTGCGCGACGACGGTCACGCAGTATCGAGGCTGAAGAACGTAAGGTAACCGATGTCAGGGACCGGTCAGGCCGCACGCCGCATCGGAAATAAGCCTTCTGGCACCGGAGTGCAGCGTTAACGGGGCCAGCAGCTTATGTGCCCGCCAGAGCCGGTAACGGCCGCCGTCGGCCCCGACTGTTGTGTCCGTCCCGTTGTGCGGCGCAGTGACGCAGAGGCCCGTTGGTCTTGGTGCGCCCAGCCCCGGCAGTGGTCGAGCGGAGGAAGTTATCCCGCGTGCGGGGAGCTGCTCGGCCCGGCGAAGTGTCGGTACCTGTATGCGGCTCTCGATTGATCTCCTTCCCGATCACGGCTGACCAGTAGGAATGTCGCGGCCTGGGTTGTGGCGTTTCAGATTTCCCCGTAGCAGGGAAGGGACCCAAGATGAACAGCCTGCCGATCGGCGACTACGCGCTGCTGTCGGACTGCCGCTCGGCTGCGCTGGTCAGCCGGGCCGGCTCGGTGGACTGGCTATGTTGTCCCCGCTTCGACGCGCCCGCCGTATTTGCGCGCATCCTTGACGCCGGCGGCGGTCATTTCGCGATCCGCCCGGCCGGTGAATTTGTGGCCAGCCGCGCGTATGTCGACCAGACCATGGCCGTTGAAACCACGTTCCGGGTGGATACAGGGACCGCAGTGCTGACGGACGCCATGGCGATGGGCCGCGGCGACCGCGGCCACGACCTGGGCGCCGGGTCGCCGGGAGTATTGATGCGGCGACTGCAGTGCACCCATGGAGAGCTGGATGTCGATGTCACCTATGCGCCGCGGCCCGAATACGGCCTAATCCATCCGATCCTGGAAGCAGTCGATGGAGGTATCGCTGGCCGTGGGGGCGCAAGCCGTCTCCTGCTTTCTGCGCCGCCCGGTTTTCGGGTCGCCGGGGCCACCGCGACCGCGCGTCTTCACTTGCTCGCCGGGCAGACAGCTAGCTTCGCATTCCAGCACGGCCAGTTGTCGGAGCCGCCGCTGGCCGCGTGGCACGCCGGGGACATCGCTTCCCGGCTGGAGGACACACTGGAGGGATGGCGCTCGTGGTCGGCCATTCATCAGATCTACGAGGGTCCCTGGCGCCAGCTTGTCCTTCACTCCGGCCGGGTGCTGCAGGCGCTCACGTTCCAGCCGACAGGAGCGATCGTCGCCGCACCCACGACCTCCCTGCCGGAGACCATTGGTGGCGAGCGGAACTGGGATTACCGCTATACCTGGGTCCGCGATGCCAGCCTGACCATGGCTGCCCTGTCGGCGGCGGCGTGCCCGGTTGAGGCCGGCAAATTCTTCGGGTTCCTGGCCGACGCGGCGGCATCTCAGCTACGGCGCGGAACCGATCTCCAGATCATGTTCGGCGTCGGCGGCGAGCACGACCTTTCCGAGCGGAAGCTGCCGCACCTGGCCGGCTGGCGCGCCAGCCAGCCCGTGCGCGTCGGCAATGGCGCGTGGGACCAGCGTCAGCTCGACGTGTACGGCGAACTGCTTGGCGCCGCGCAGCGGCTGGCCGACCAGCTCGGCGGCCTCGACCTGGTTGCGCAGCAGTTCCTGGCCGCCGCCGCGGATACGGCTGCCAGCCGCTGGACCGAGAAGGACCAGGGCATCTGGGAAATCCGCGGGGAGCCACGGGACTTCCTGTCCTCCAAGCTCATGTGCTGGGTGGCGCTCGACCGGGCGATCGCCCTGGCGCCGCAGCTCGGCGCGGAGGAACGGGCCGGGAACTGGGCCGCCGTCCGCGACGAGATCCGCGCGGCCATCCTCGAGCGCGGCTGGAACGAGCAGGCCGGTGCCTTCACCCAGGCCTTCGGCAGCCAGGACCTTGACGCATCCAGCCTGATGCTGACGATCACAGGTTTTCTGCCCGGCGACGACCCGCGCATGCAGGCCACCGTCGACGCGATCGCAGCACGGCTGACTGACAAGCGCGGCCTCGTATTCCGCTATCTGGCTCGTGACGGCCTAGCGGGCGAGGAAGGGGCCTTCCTGGTCTGCACGTTCTGGTTGGCGCGCGCGCAGGCACAGGCCGGAGAGCTCGACCAGGCCACCGCGACGTTCGATCGCGCCGTGGCGGCAATCAACGACGTGGGCCTGCTAGCCGAGGAAGTTGACCCGCGCACCGGCGAGATGATCGGCAACTTTCCGCAGGCGTTCAGCCACATCGGCCTGATCAACGCCGCCTGGGCCATCGCCCAGGCCCAGGAACGCGCTGCTGGCGGGGGCCAGGCCTCGGCAGCTGTCACAAGCTCAGCGCGGCCCTGACCAGCGCCTCGCGCGGACCAGATATCCGGCGCGAACAGCAGTCGGCCTCGGCCGGCCCAAGTGGAGCAGTCGCGACGTTCGTGCCGAGCTGGGACCGAGCAAACCGCGCTGGGCCATACAAGCACCACGACCTGGGCTTTCTGGCTGATTTGGGCGGACTGGCCGCCGCCGCGAACCCGCTGAACGTCCCGCTGTCCGGGCCGGTAGCCAACGCCACCACCCGGGTCTACCACCTTCTCAGCATGTCAGGGAACCGGACACGGGTCCTCGCCGACTGGGCTCTGAACGCGGTAACGCCGCCTGAGGCGACGTCGTTCGCGGTTATCAGCTCGGAGTCTGTGCCGCTCGATGTGGATAAGCCGCGCGCCTGACATGACAGAGCCGGCATGTTGGCCCATCGCAGATCGCTCCCCTGAAAGGGGGCCTGCGTGACGAACCACCAGGACGACCGTGTTGAGGACCTCGAAGCGCCGAGCGACTGTCGTCTTTGATCTCAGGTGGCGCCTACGGTACGTAAACCCAACTGGCGCGCACGACCCATGATCGAAGTCTCATGTCACCTCGCTGCCGACCGAAAACGAATCGCTTGGGCATCTCAGCTGGTGGCAGATTCCAGGATCCCCGCCACGCTCGGCCGCCGTGGCTGTGCGAGTGGTTCCAGATCGATCGCTGGTGCTCCATGGCAGTATTGCGGCGTGGGTGAGAGCGATCGGTCGTTCGCCGTAATCGAGTTAGCGGATCTCCTGCGCCTTGCCGACCTGGCGGCGGACGCCGAAGCCGAGTTGTTCGAGCGGAATCCGGTCGGCTCGGGCCGATATGCCGGCCGCTTGCTGGGCCGGGCGCTGTGCCAGGGCGCCGCGGTGCACTACGTGGACAAGCGCAACGGCGTCAAGGACTTCGACGTCTGGTCGTTCTATGCCCAGCATGACGACTGGCCGTTCCCCGCAAGATGGCGCGGGACACGCGACTTCGGCCCATCAAAGTTCGGCCGGTATCGCGGCGACCCGGAAAGCTACTCCGGCAGGCGCATCGATCTCCTTGGCCGCTCACTTCCGGTCGTGCCGGGCACCGATCCGGCCGATGCCATCCGCCGTTACCTGGCAGCCCCACAAACTAGATCAGCTCGTGAACTTGCCGCTAAAGCAGCGGTCTTGATTTATCCGCGTGACCGGGTCGGCGAACTCGTCTGGACCGGGGGAGTCGACCAAGCCTGACGCGCGCTCATGCCGCGGATGTCGCATTGCCGTGCACGCACGAGCGTGTCGTCAGCAGGCCGAGTCTGGCCCAAGGCTTCCGCCATGTGGTCGATCAGGTCATTGGGACCGGTCAGCGGCCGTGGAAAGGCTCCTTCGCTGGCGGACTTAC